>ENA-OQCX01000152-OQCX01000152.1-human-gut-metagenome-genome-assembly--contig:-NODE-152-length-35917-cov-2.956804_pt1 | contig 35917 bp, 48 predicted proteins | sample MGYA00242762_ERZ504587 | MGnify/ENA primary metagenome ERZ504587 (study PRJEB26092, sample SAMD00036337) | human gut metagenome | host: Homo sapiens | study: EMG produced TPA metagenomics assembly of...
CGCAGCAGAGGGATTCCTGCACTTCCCGGACGGTGTAAATGATATACACTCGTCCCTGCTCGTCCAGCCAGCCGTTCTTTGCAGACAGGCTCATGCGGTCCAGCAGAATGCCGTACAGTGTCCGGGCATCGGTGGAGATCTGTCGGAAACGGCAGTCTTGGAACAGTGCCTTGGGGATGCGGAAATAGGAGAACAACTCGCCCGACTTACCGTAGAAGTAGTTGTAGCTCATAGTATTAACGAATCATCATCTCACGGTCTGCGGCACCTTTCATATACATAGCTTCTGCGATGTCATCCATCACCCGGAACAGTGCATCGTCCAGTTCAAGATATTTCCGCCCCAGTTTTTCATCCAACAGCCGCCGGAACTCACGTTCGAGCTTGTCGTGTTCGCAAGCCACCCTCTGATAGCGAGGTGTCTTCATCAGCTCCGTCCATATTGGACGTACCATTTGTCGTAGTAGTTCAGCATAAAGTCTTTATCCATGGGCATTCTCCTTTTGAAATGTTTTGTGGGTAAAAATAAAAGCGCAGCTTCCATTCATTGAGAGTAGAAGCTGCGCTTTTATATAAGGGTGTTATTCTGTTGGGATTTCCACTTCGATTGGATTATTAATCTGTGCAACAATTGGGGTGTACAGATCCACAGATACATCCGGAGTAGAAATAGATACGATTAAGGAATATCTGATTTTACTTTCAACTTTTCCTAAGTAGCTTCGTTCTCTCCACCATCCAACTACAGGGTAGACGGCCAAATACTTTGCTTGGCTTAGTTCTGCTGCAGTTGCTTTAATAAAGTCTGAATGAATGGAGCCGACATCTCGATTGTCCGAACCAAGAAACCAACGCTCACTACCGCTACTACCGTCACCGCTGTCAGCCTTATCATCTCCACGCATCTTTACGTTAACTCTTTTCTTGAAATCTTCTATTGTCTCATTGCTATTGATGACATCAAAACGAAGTCCACAAGAAGGATAACGGTAACGATCTTTCCAGCCTTTTTCTCCGGGGCCGGGTTCAACAAAGTACGACAGAGTAACGCGCATCTCAACTTCAACTGTTCCAAGTGATTGAAGTACCTCTGAAGGCCATGGAATTTGATGCAAATGCATCTCTTTCATTTGAGATACTCCATTCGCTTTTTCATATGGCTGCATTTCTTCTTGAATAATTAAATTCACAGAATTGTCTACACATTGAATTGCTCGTTCAAGATCAGGAACCCCATATCCACATGTGCGAAGCAGGTGTCTTCGACCACTGGATTTCCTTGTGTCTGTACAAAATTGCTGCTCCATTTGCGGTGTCCAGCGAGCTGAATGCACTAATAGTGCGCGTACCGTTTCCGGCCAAGCATCGGGATATTCAGCAAATATCTGAGCAGCCATATATGCCGCCTGAGCAGTAGCAGCACTAGTAGCCCAAATTGTTGAAAAGGGCCTTACCAAATGATTTTTTCCTGTAGTCAGCAATGATAAATCTGCACACGAATCATAATCGGTACCGTTTGTCACCATATTGCCGCCATTGAGAAGTATCTCTGGCTTAATTGGCCATTTTTTAGAGAACATCAAAGAAGTAGCACTATACGGCGAAAGCTGTCCATTATCTGCAACAGGAGTAAAACCTCTGTAGTTCTCATCATCAACACAGACATCTTTCGTGTATGCTCCAACAGTTAAAGCATTCCATGCTTGGCCGGGACTCTCAACGACATGTACTTCATTGGCATTGGGGTAACCTGAATCGTGCATTTCAGAAGGATCAACATTTCCAGCACTAATGAAAAATAACCGCTTTGCATCTTCTTCACCCACACCGGATGAAATGTTGTCTACAGCAGCAGACCACGATGTTGGACTTCCATCGTTAGTATTATATTGTGATGATGTTACTGCCATACAAATGCTACGATTTGCATTCGGATTGGAAATTTCTGCCAAAGATACAGCTTGCCCGGTCACCGCACCATACAAGTCTGGATCATTCTCTCCGTGAGGAGGCAAAATTTTTACAGATTCCAGATGGTGATACACATCAACTGTGTCAGAAGTACTTAATTTGTCCTTGAGATCATAGTACAATGCAACGCCAGCCATTTCGGTTCCATGTCCGTTATGGTCATTTTTTCCCCATTGGTCGTTAACCGCTTGTACGTTGTTCTCATCAATCGCTGGTTGAAGAAGTGGATGTGAATACATTATACCTGTATCAAGAATGCATACCGAAGCACTTGAAGGATGAAATTCTGTTCTTGATAACAAATCGTTTACCCATTCTTTTTGTTCAGAACCAGTTAACTCATCAAAAAAACTTGTTGGTTCTTGTGCTCTACGAATTTCAGCTAAATAATTGCACCCCTCAAGCAGCATCGATAATTGTGTACGCGTACCTCGGACGAGTCGAACTACTCGTTCTGGAAAAACAATACACTTTGAATTGAGTTCTATTCCGAATTCTTCACAGCATGTAGAAAGATCTTGCTCCGCTGCTGCATGATCGGATTTTTCATATCGGAGCCATATTTCACACCACGCTGGAACATCAGAAGGTATATCCTCTACTTTTCCTACCAAAACGCCTCGAGCAAAGCAAGTTTTACATCTTCAATACTCCGAACTAAACTGTCGTTTTTGGGATTTTGTCCGGCTTCTAGCGTGTCTAGCGACTCTGAATACGATTGGATTTTATCAAGGAAATATGTTGTTTTTTCTGCAGGAACATAAACAGTGGCCCTAACAATTTTTTCATCGTCTTGCCCATCTTCGCGTACATTAAGCAGACGTATACCTGAAGAATAATTGTCAAAGGATTTTGTAAGCAAATCGTATCCTGCTGCACCTGAAAATTCAAGATAGATTCCTTCTTTATGCCTAATAGCCGCTACTTGTTTCTGATCATAATCTTGCTGTCTGCAGCCTCAAGTTTTTGAAGAATAAAAGCGGCGTGCGCCTTTGGATTTTCGCGGCAAGGAAACGATGCATCCGATCTTTTTCGTTTTGAAACATACGGTAAGGCATGCTGCGTTTCATGAAGGAAAATATTGCGTTTCTCTACAGGCACGAGATCATGCCTCCTTCGCTATATATGCATTTATACGATCTTTAAGCATTTTTAAAAGATACACATTATCTATCTTTGTATTCATTAAAATAGAATTCTTAATAGCATCGTCACACACCCGAATGATTTCTGCATGGCTCAATTTGCTGGCCATGCGAATGGTCTCATCAGATACTTTAAAGGAACTATCAAACGTCCCCAATCTAATTTCAAATAGTCTTCTGACTTCATCACTTGTTGGCATCGCATAATGTAGAACATCATCAAAACGTCTAAAAAGAGCTTGATCCAATAATTTTTGATTATTGGTCGCTGCAATGATGATACTGTCCGAAGTATCCTGCTCAATAAATTGTAAAAAGGAGTTTAGGATTCTTCTTGCCTCGCCAACTTCATTGTCCAAACTTCTATCGGCGCCGATGGCATCAAATTCGTCAAAAAAATACACTCCTGTTGAAGTTGAAATATTATCGAAAATCTGACGCAATTTGGTACTTGTTTCGCCCATGAACTTGGTAACGACTTTGTCCATCTGAATTGTATAAAGGGGTAAATCTAGCTCTGCTGCAATCACAGATGCCGTAAATGTTTTTCCTGTTCCCGGACGCCCTTCAATTAGAATTTTACGTCGATTGCTCAATCCATACTTTTGTAGCTTGTTTCGATTTCGGTACTCTATGAGCAATCGTTCTATCCGTTCTTGGATTTCCGAGGAAACAACCAAATCCGAAAGTCGCTCAGAAGGATAGGTGACGAGGAACATTCCATTCCCATTGTTATTCAATCGGATTAGGTTCTTTTTTCCTTTACCAATTTTTTCTGCATACTGCTTAAGCTCACGAGCAAAAGTATCATGCCCATGCCTAGCTTCATTAGCTGCAATTTGAAGGGTGATTGTTTTAAACCTCTCATCATCCTGTTCAATATGTGCCTTAATTAAACTTTTAACCTGATCAGCCGTTGCCAAGAGATCACCGCCCTTCCACTAGAATATAGTTACTCATTGTTATTTTACTCAATATAAGTATGTCTGTCAATCCCGGATTACTGTCTCTTGGAGCTTGTTTTGTTCTTAATCTATATTTAAAATGAAATAAAAGCGCAGATTTCATTCAAAACAGAAGCTACGCTTTTACGGTACATCGTATTTTATTGTAAATTGGGATGTGATACATCTGAACCCCATATGAGTTACATCTCAAGGCCTGTAGCTCACTTGTCCGCCAACCATATTACGCCCCAAACAGCTTCATCTTGATAATCAGCGGCTTGGAGACCATACTTGCGACCAAGAAAGTCTATCAGCATGACCGCGCCTTCCATATGGACGAATATACGTTGATTTTTCTTTTCTCACATTGCATAAGGTGTGCACAAAAGCGAGACTGTTGGGAGAGCGTTCGGTTCGCATCCGAAAGGTCGAGGGTTCGACTCCCTTCGAGTCCATAAAACGCCGTATCGTGTTAAACGATACGGCGTTTCTTTTGCCGTTCTTTGCAAAATCGTGCATCATTCGTCTTGACAGCGCAAAGTGACGTGTGCCGAACTTTTCGGCATAATGTTCATAGCTTCACCAGAAGTTTTGTCAAAAACGACGATTCCCCCATTCGGAGTACCCAGCCCCTAACGGGTGCTTGTTTAAGGTTCGTTTTCCGCCCACTCGGAGTACGCACCGAGAGTGAATGACTCTTAAATTCTTCAAACTCCTCCAGTGGAACATTGAGGATGATCTCAATATCATAATCCCGTCCAACACGGACTTCCTTGATGAACTGGTTGAGGATTGCCTGCCGCTGCTGAAAGGATGCGTTCTGATAGGTGCTTGCCCAAGTGAACAGATTGCTGCAATCATTTTCAGCTTTCTTGTTTTCCTGCTCAATCTCCTCCAGCTTGTTCTGTGCAGCGGTCAGGGCGTCCTGTGCTGCTTGGATCGCAGCTTGATTTTCATCCAGAAGCTGCTGGATCATATCACGGTCAATGCTGCTCTTTCCCCGGATGACGCGAATCATTTCATCCTTCAATGCATGTGATACAAGCAAGTTGCTATCCGATGACCTCAAAAACAAATTGTACTACGATTGTTTTTAAAAGTTCTGTATCACTACTCGCACCAGACAAGGAAGATCCAAACCTTTTCTCGAAAGAGAATGGTTCGGATTTTTTGTTTTTGGCGGCGCGCCCCGCCGCACAACAAAAGCATCCGCAGCGCATTCATATGATGACATGAATAAAGTCGAATATGAAATGCAGTTGGTAAAAGTTGGGTATATAACCCCAGGATTTCCCGCTTCTTACAGTCTTTTCAACAAATAAAACTTTTGAAGGACAACTCAAGCTGTCAAAACCATTTAGTTATCGTAGGTTTTCTTGGTTGACCCTATGCGGTTGTCAAGTAAGGAACAAAAATTTTTGTAAAAAAAGCCCTACAAGGCTTTCAATCGGTTCATACACCAATTTGAGCCTTGTAGGGCTTATCTTCTTATTCATAATTCGGGTCTTAACCTGACTACAGATGGTATTATTCCAGCACACACCAATTGCCTGAACTGAAATACACCGCTCCCACGTACAGCATTTTTATGGACGAAGACCCTTTACAAGAGTCTGAAATTCCTGTTCTGTATCCACAAAGTGGTAAGGCGCATACTCACCATACGCTGTTGGCCTGCTGATTGTTACAAGCTGTACTCCCTTATATCCAACCTCTCTGTTCAATTCTCTTTTTAATTCCACCAGATGCTTTCCATGCGTCGTTTTTAGAGCAAAACAACCATGTGCATTACGATCTTTTGCTACCAAATAGCACATTATTCAGCACCTCCTTAAATTCATGTTCATTCCGAATCAATCCATTTTCATACTTTTCACGCATTATCTTCTGTTTCCACGGGATAATTCTTTTTGTACAGATAATCGTGAAGCCAGTTATTTAATTGCCTATCAAACAACGTATTAAATTGGATTTCTATGGGGTAATGTCTTCCACTTTTCTGATAGTACACATGGACACCCCTGTAACCATCATCCACTGCCTTTCCTTTTGCCATATCAGCAATCCGGAACGGTGAAAACTCTTCTTCTAATATTTGATCGTAGCTATCACAAAAAGCCCGGAAGCCCAGAATATCATTAAACACTTTTCGTGTCTGATGATTCGGATAGTAACGATCATACTTCAAAAGTATAGAATCCAAGCTCTTAACCCTGTAGTCTAGCGCAATATTAGAAAGGATTTCCTGTTCATCCAACCACTCAGTCATCGAAATCAGTTCAGCAATTAACAAATCCTTATCAAAATAATGCAAGTTCTTCTTCAACGGAATTCCCAAATGCGACTCAAATGATAGTGCATCTAAAATTCCCACCGATAAGCCATTCATTTTCAGCAATTGCTCATTCATAGAGATGCCCCACTGCTTATTAGGATTCTTATGTTATCGGTTTTCAACTAATTGAGCCTCGTATAGCCTATCTGCTTATTCGATATAGTTTTAGTGACAAGCTGTTTTTAGCAGCCTTATCATCACTCAAATTATATTTCGTCTGAGTTATCGCATAAGCAAGCTGGTTTTCCATCAGCATTCACTTCCCAGCAACAGGTTCAACGGGAGTGTATACTCTCCCTATTGTGCTTCCATCTTACCATAAAACGCTTTGCATATCAAGCTTACAGATATAAACTTTTCGGCATAGATTTGTCCATATTGCTCTTTTTTCGGCATCATGCGTCATTTAAATTGATGTTTTCCCCTGTCACCAAATCGTTTGCTTCAATAGTTTTCAATTCTTCAAGGTAATAGTCACCATGATAGAATTTAGAAGCATCCATATCAAGAGCTTCAATTACTCGACACGCCAAGCCAAAAGAAGAAGTCAAAATGTTTCTTTCCCCAGATTCCAGCCTTTGATATTGACGTAATGTTATTTTTGCGCGATCAGCAACCTCTTGTTGCGTCAGCCTTAATATTTGTCGTTTTTCCGATAAGACAGCTGCTGCTGTTGGAATTATCGTTTGAAAGCCATCTAAAATTCCGGCACTCATAATATTGGCTCCTTTCGTCACGTCCATTTGGACGTATTATACGACCAAATGAGTGATGTCAAGTTGTACATCTTTTAGGCGAGAAAGTACTTTATTCACCATTTTTGAGCGAAATGATAACTGCATTTTTCTCAGCATCATACCGCCCCTTAAATTGATGGTCTTTTCCTGCTGCCAGACCATTTGCCTCCAGCAACGCCTGAATGAACTGTATTCCGTTAATCATCATTCGGCACTGTCCATCGGTCAACAGCCTGTCTGGAACCTTAAAGGACATGGGAAGTTCAGCGGTGCACGGAGTAATCGCAATAGACTTCCGATCTTTCCTCTGCAAAACGCAGATATAGGCCGGACTCCCAAGAATACGGATAACATCTTTCCCAACATTCATTCTCCGGCTTTCCGCCGGAATTGTCACTCGCAGGTTCATAACTCGCCCAGAATTCATGTCGGCATTCCTCTCTTAGCAATCTCATTGCCCGATTGTTGTACGTTTTCAAGCTGTCCCGATAAATCTGGCAAAGGTATATTTTCAGATTCTTCACGTTGCGGAATCGGTATTGAAGTAGTGCCTGCTTCCCGTTCGGGCTCATCCAATACAGTAGAACTCTGATACCCAATGAAGTCTTCAAACATGTTCATCTGATGATCTGTAATGTAGTCATTATAAGATTTTCCGATACGGTTCTTATAGGCATCCGGGAAGAATTTCATCTGCTTTTTCTTCATTTCACCAGTAAGCGGATCTGTATATTCCTGTGGCTTCGGGGTGAACATGATTGCTTCTTCCAGATCAAACAACATACAAAGACCCTGATCTGAATTAGCCACCCGTCCAAGCACTTTATAACGGCATTCCCGATTCCAGTTCATGAGCCTGAAGATATTTTCCACAAATTCCAATGATGTAATATCCTTATTCACCCAGTTTTCGTCCTTCCGTCTTGCCCATTCAACAGATGCACTGTCCTCTTCCGGGCACATAATCAACGCAAGCCGCTTCTTATTGGGGTGCAAAATCGGAAGGACATACTTGATTCCTTCAAAAAGCCGAATGCACGCCATATTAAATTTCATAACACCATATTTTATGCTCACTGCAGGTTTATTCAGCATGGAAAACTGGGTGCGCGGCGGAAGTTCATAGCCATCGAACTTTTCGTACTCCAGTTCTCTTTTATGTTCTTTCCGTATCTGTGCAAGTTCACGAATCAAGGAGATTTCCCGAACGCTCAGTTCCTGCGTCCTGCTTTTTTCTTCCATTCTATAAGTTCCTCCTACATCGACATCAAAAGATCATCCAGTTCACGTTGAACTTCATTTCTGCTTGGAATTGCACCAATCATGGGATTTTCTACGACTTGGCCGGATTCCATCACATCACTAACTGTAATGCTCTGAAGCCATTTACTCCGATATAACCGACATTTCAAATTTATCGAACACTCTTCAGCCTGTTCATACTGATTTTTCCCAGTCAAAATCCGGGACTCATCTAATTCAAAAATCAGAAATTTTGCATTTCCCTGACCCCGGCAGATACCACGGCACTGATAGCGGCAATTCCTTCTCCAGTTCAACGTTTGAAAGACAAGACCAGAAAACGCTCTGGCTGAAAAAGCACTATGAACGTCATTGTCCTCGCGCCAGTGCATCGCCGTTGAAAAGTCATGATGCTCTTTCGCAAAATCACGACCTGCAGAATCGGATGATAGAGTAGTTCCACATACTCGCAGTCGTCCAACCGGGTATGGCAGGCCTTGCTGAAACGGATTCCATTTTTTGAGATTGTTATGACCGGGCTGCTCTGGTTGATAAAGCAAGTACCTGAAACCGTCAGATAATCAGATAACAATACCATATCCGACTTCTTTCCAGACCGCATTTCCGTCATATCGTTCAGTTCGACCACTTCTTCCGGCAGATAGGCATTCAGGCAAAGGCTGCGGATGCTTTCGGCATTGATGCCACTCCAGTTCGGATGGATGCCAACAAAGCCTTTCAATGTTCCCTGCTGGATCACCACAATATCCTGCACACCGCACTTCTTCCTGCTGGATGCCACCAGATGTGCAGCCCGTGCAATTTCCGGCGAAACGATTGCTTCATGGTGTTCCGGAACATAGGCAGAGCAGCGATTCCCATTATTCTTTGTAACCTTGCCCAGCTTGTAGTCCACCACGATGCTCTTCCGGGCTTCCAGATCACCCCAGCGGCGTTCATTTTTCATGATGTTTGCCACCATCATGCCATTCCACTCCTGCTTGCCACGCAGGGTGCTACGCTTCTTCTGCGTCAGCACTGCCGCAATTTGATCGCAGTTATAACCATAGATAAACGCCAGAAAGATAAAACGCACCGTCTTTGCTTCTTCCGGCTCAATTACCAACTGTCCATCTTTGGTATGCCGATACCCCATCAGGTCGGCCACCGGGTACTGGCCTGTCATAATGCGCTGGTCATACGAAAGGATCATGCGGCGGCTCTTATTGCCCGATTCCCAGTCCGCCAGAAGCGCCTGAATGTCAAGGCTGTATTGGCTACTTGGATTCAGCGTGTAGATATTCTCTGTTTCAAAGTACACACCGATGGGATGTGCAGGATGCATAGTTTTCAAAGCTGCGATCTGTGTCATGCAATCCGAAAAATTCCGGGCAAAACGTGAAATGCTGGCACAGATAATCAAATCCATCTTCTGGTCTTTGGCATCCCGCATCATGCGCTTAAACGCATCCCGTTTCCGCAGTGAAGTACCCGATTTTCCTTCATCGCTGTAAATATCCTGCAAATTCCAGTTTTCCGTTTCTGCAATCTTTTTGGTGTAATATAGAGTCTGGTTTTCAATGGAAGAAATCTGTTCTTCGCTGGAAGTGCTGACACGGGCATAAACGGCTACACGCTTCAGGTCGCTGTCGTAAATCGACGGTGTCGGTTTCGCCGGACGAAAGTAGTCTTTTGCCGTTTTCTGGCCCTGTTCTGCCTGCTTATGGATTCTGTCCCGAATTTCAGCTTTTCTCTTTTCGGACTCCAAATGCCTACTCTGCCAGTCTGCTCCACACGGCAGCATGTCCACATCTTCTGCTGGGATATGTTCTACGTTCATTTTTCTTCAGCCTTTGTCATTTCATCTTCCAGTCGAATTCTCCACTCAAGATAATCTTCCTTCGGATTGATGTATATTTTTCGGCCAATTCTTTCAGGTTCTGACGCTGATTCTCAACATTAAGAATCGTGTCAATTTTCTGGTCGTCATCATCTGTAACAACGTCCACTCGCATCGGCATGTCAAACAGATATTTCAGCAGAAAACAGAAATCACAGGTATTCGCTGCAAGGTAGGCCCTTGTCTGTGAAAAAATCAGATTGACGGCACCCTTTTTGCAATCTTTGAGCAGATGCACCATTTCCGGGCGTTTATAAATTTCCTTATTCCCTGTGATGTCAATATAGACACCAACCAGCCTTTTATCCGCATCATCCCTAAACTTTTCAGCATAATAGGAACTATGATAGGCCACTGCTGCATCCTTGGAGCGCTCCCACAATTTTGCAAGTTTCACATAGCCGCCAACTTTATACCTGTGGTCCATTTACAGCACCTTCCTCCGGCTGAACACTCCAATACCATCTCCGCTTCTTCTGGTAGCAGTGGATTCCCATTTCTGTTTTTACCATCCGCGCAACTCGTTTGCTGACACCCTCATTGTCCAGACGGCAATAAATTTCATTCGCACTCATATCGCCTTTTTCAAGAAAATGCTTGATCCAGTAGGCAGCTTTCTGTTGCTCTGTATCAAATTTAGGTTCGGTGTCCGGCTGTTGTTTTTCAAAGAGCTGCGGCCTGCATTCCAGCCATCGAAAGCCCTTGTCGGCAGAAATGGAAAAGCGGATGTCTTCTGCCGTAGGCGCAAGACTGTTTTTGATTTGATGTACGATTCTTATATCAGGATTCTCGGTATCTCGCTCCACCTGCAGGACGCTTCGTGCTGCTGCCACAACATCAATGCTTCCCAGGCTGCGGTACAGCCCTTTGGAACCTTCTTTTTTATTAAGGTGGCCAATCAAAACGATGGCACAGTCGTAGCCAGCAGCCACATTCCAAGACGGCGCATGAGTTTCCGCGCTCTGCCTGCGATTTGCAAATCCGAATCGCTGCCAAGATAAGCCTGAATCGGATCGATCACGACCAATCGAGGCCGAAATTCAATGATTGCCTGACGGATGCGCTCATCGTCCAATGTGAGGCCGTTATAAACCTCTTCATTGATGAAAGCAATCTTCCTGCAGTCTGCCCCGCAGCGTTCCAATCGGGGCTTTATCGTATCCGAAACGCCATCCTCGGAGCACTGATAAATCACTTTTTGCGGCACGCCGATCTTACAGCCATCCGGGGTCTTACCTCCTGTTGAAAGTTCCGCAATCAGATTCATCATCATGGTAGATTTTCCATCGCCGGGATCACCCTGCAGAAGTGTGATTTTCCCGATTGCAATAAAGGGATACCACAGCCACCGTACATCCGTTGACTGAACTTCGCTATACAGTGTCAGCAGCCGTTCCATTTCGTTTCCCCACTTCATTTTCGCAGCTTGATTTCATGCTTTTATTATACTCTTTTCAGATGATTTTTTCTGTGAACCATCAGTCACTTGTTGCTCAAAATGTGAACTGCTGGTTCACATTTTGGCCTCAGAAGCCATCTCCGCTAAAGGGGAAAATAAGAATTCTGACTTCTATGCAAATTGCCTCTTTTGTTCCTCTTGATTCATTTCTCCATAAGTCAAATAATTAAAGTATCTTATGCGGGCATTTGAAAGGAAGATCACTATATGTCCGTAAATCGCACTTCTCTAGGAAAACGAATCAGCTTCTACCGTTCAAAATCGAATCTGACGCAAGAAGTTCTTGCCGCAAAAGTCAACTGCAGTCGTGAATACATTGTCCAAATCGAAAATGGCACAAAGGCTCCAAGCCTTTCTGTTCTTGTCAAAATTGCCAACACGTTATCCGTTTCCGCGGATGAGCTTTTGCTCGACTGTCTTGAATATTCATCTTCCTCAGCAAACTCTGAAATTCATCGCTTGCTGTTGGACTGTAATGAAACTGAACAGACTGTCATTATCCGCATGGCAAAGGAGTTAAAGGCCACTCTTGTCAGCCTTGGAGTTTAACATTATTTCGCAGTAAAAAGCACAAAATAAAACGGCCCGCATAAGCTGCAGACGCACCCTCGAATTCTCCTGGGTGCTGTTTGTGGTTTACGCGAGCCTTCGATTTTTTGCTTCTGAAATTCTGTATTTACCTTAAATCAAGAAATCGCTGCACTTACTTTTCCTCACAACTGTTCAATGCATCCTCAAATGTAAAGCGAATTTTCACGCGCTCATCGTTGAAAACCTCGATGCGGTCAATAAAGGTTTCCACCACATTCTGTGACAGGTGCATCACATCGCCAGCTTCTCCCACCGTATTCATCACGCTTGCAAATTATCCGTATCTTTCTTCACAGGCTGGAAACTTGATTTTTCTCGGTACGCAGCCGTTGGATTTGCGCCATTCTTTCATCTTCCTGTACTCGGTAAGCATCTCTCTGTCGGATGAACTCTTCCTTACTCATGTTTCCATCAGCATACTGCTCATACAATGCGACGCGCTGTTTTACGATCTCTTCCTTTTCTGCACTCAGCTTTTCTTCCTGCCGTTCTAGTGTGGAAAAGCAAATCAACGCTTTGCGTTCCCGCTCGTGCAGGATCCCCAATATATGCTCCGCCTGCTTTATCTGCTCTGTCAGCGCATTTCGGACGATATGTTCCAGCAGTTCCTTGGAGATCGGGATTCGCTTGCAGGGGCTGTCCACCGCTGTGGCCGAAAATCTGCAGTTAAACGAGGGGCCAAGCTTCTTGAGTACACGATATTTCATCAGCTTCTGGCAGTAGCCGCAATAGACCTTGCCTTTCAAGGGATACTGGTGCTTTGTGTAGTTCCCGGCCTGGTGTTTTCCATGCTGCAGCATGATGACCATTTGTGCCTGTTCAAATTCCTCCGGGGTCACAATGGCGGCATGGCTGTCCTCAATTCGTACCTGCTGTTCCAAGGGAGCGCGCAGGACCCGATGCTTACAAGGAACAGGCATAATAAATTTTGCTCCCACGTAGGTTCCTTTGTACTTCTCATTTTTCAGAACATGGTAAACCGTTCCACTTGTCCAATGGCTGCGCTGCAGATCCCATGCTTTCTGCTCACTGTACACATGGTTTTCCGCCACATGATACGCTGCCGGGGTCGGGATCTGCTTTTCATTCAGGATTTTTGCGATGGTGCCTGTTCTGTTGCCCTGCAATGCCAGTTCAAAAATCAACCGCACATATCGACTGGCTACCGGGTCGAGGATCCGCTTATGGCAATCGTTCGGGTCCGACAGGAATCCAAACGGGCGGTATCCTCCGAGATACATTCCTTTCTTCTGCATCACATGGTCGGCTGCTGCGATTTTAGCGGAAAGATCCCGGCTGTAGGATGCGTTGATGATGTTCTTAATGGCTACTTCCAGTCCACGTACATCGTTTCCGATTTGCATTCCACTGTCGTAACCATCGTTGACGGAGATGAAGCGAGCGCCCAGCAACGGGAAGATCCGCTCCATATAATCGCCTGCTTCAATATAGTCACGGGCAAACCGGGAAAAGTCCTTTACGATAATCGTTTTTATCTTGCCATCCTGTGCATCCTGAATCAGCCGCTGAAACGCAGGACGGCTTGTAGATGTGCCGGAGTAGCCATCGTCACGTACTCCTGACGCGGCTCTGCAGCCAGTTCGGGGCGGGCCATGATGTACCCCTCTACCAGTCCGCGCTGGCCCTGAATGCTGTTGCTCTCGGTCTTATCTGTTCCCACATCCTCGTCCGCAAGAGAAAGCCGATAATAGGTTCCGATCATCTGCTGCTCACCGCCTTTCAAACGTATAGATCAATTCTGCCTTTACGATTTCTGCTGCACGATTTTCCAGATTTCTCATACGGCGTACCCACTCCATCTGATTTTCTTCTTTCAGTTTTTCCGAAATGTTCTCCCGCTGGCTCATCTGCTCGATCAAAACCTCATATCGTTCTGCTGCCTGTTTTTCCACGTCTGCCAAAACAGTATCCAGTTTTCCACTCAGCAGCAGGCTCTGATAATAGGCTGGTTTTCGCAGTTTCAGGTACGCCTTGTGCAGCATTTCCCAGCGGCCAACCGGACGAGTCTGTTGCAGCTTCAAGGCTGGCAGGTAATAATCATCAACCAAAACATATTCCAGCCCAGTCCGGGCATCGTAGATTTTTTCGTTCATTGCTTTGTTCTCCTTTTTCATCACAGTAAAAATTCCGCATGAGTAATTTTCCTGCGATCCACTTCAATTTTCTTTACATACTGCTGCAGATTGTCTGCCGTTAAAAGAACCTCTGTGTTTCCTGCGATCTGCTTTTTCTGCCGTAATTCTTCTTGAATCAACGCAAGCTCTTTCTCTTTTTTGGTTTTTTCCTGTTTTTGTTCTACGATTTCATTTTCCAAGTTCTGCTTTAATTCCAAGAATTTCTCTTTTGAAAGTTTTCCGAAGACATACTGCTCATAGCCGCTGCGCTTCTGTGATTCCAGTCGAACGATATTGCCTGACGCCTGTTCAATTTTCACGTTTTGTAGCTATTTCTTTTGATTGGAGTTTGCTTTTTCCAGAGCTTTTCCGTACCAACTTCTGCAAATCACGGTGTTCTTCCATCCGTTGGTGCAACTCCTTGTTAATGTCGTTCCAGAGGTCTTTCTCTGAGATGGAAACATGGCAAAATTTACAGTAAAAATACAGCGAACCATCCCTTTGCCAATGGCAAACCAGCTTTTCTCCGCACTCTTTGCAAAATATCCGGCCTTTGAAGATGTTCGGATTGTTCTTTCTGCGCTGTTTGCACCATGTTTTCCGTTCCTCCCTGACCGCTTGCTCAGCTTCCCGCAACGCGGAAACTTCATCAAACAGCTCCCAGCTGATAATCGCCGGATGGTTGTCCGGCACCATCCGCCAGCTTCCCCGTGGATTTTCTCCGATTTTTCGATACGTTTCATCGTAGGCGATGCGGTTATACACCATGGTTCCCGTGTAGACCGGATTTTCCAGAACCTTTGTCACGAAAGCTGGCTGCCATGTAGGGTCCTTTACCCGTGAGGTATTTCTCATATAACCCAGCTGACAGCGGCGTGTAAAAGGTGTTGGGATTCCCTGCGCAGACAGCTTCTTTGCAATCTCGCGCTCTTTCATGCCGGATTTCTTCCAGAGAAAAATCCGCATCACCACATCGCTGACTTCCTCATCCAGAACCAAATGATTCTGCTGATTTCTCTTGTAACCGAACGGAACCGGGGTATAGATTTCTCCCCGCGCTTCCTTGGAGCGAAAACACGACTGGATTTTCTGGGACAGGTCTTTCGAGTACATCTCGTTGATCATGCTCTTGATTGGCACCAGCATCCCGTCACGGCTCTGGCTGTTCAGGCTGTCATAATTATCATTGATGGCGATAAATCTTACGCCGAACAGCGGAAACACCTGTTCCAGATACTGGCCTGTTTCCACGAAATTGCGGCCCAAACGCGAGAAGTCCTTTACCACGATGCAGTCGATTTTCCGCTCCTGCAGTGCTTTTAGAAGCCTCTCAAATTCCGGGCGGTCAAAGTTCATCCCTGTGCACCGCTTGTCCGCAAACACATCCAGCAGCATCAGATCATCCCGGTGGTTGATATACTCTTTGATGTAAGAAATCTGCACTTCCAGCGATTCCGTATCCCGAAGTACATCATCAAAATCGGACAGTCGTGCGTAAATTGCGGTTTTCCAGATACGGTGCGGTGCGTTCTCCGCTTCCCGCTGCGCCGCACTTACTTTCTTGCTTACTCTTGCCATAGGTCAGACTCTCCTTTCATGCAGATACTTCATGCTGCCCCATCTGCTTTTGATGCAGTTCTTCCAGCAGGTCTGCAATCTCATCGTGGAATCGGAACGTGATTTCTACCCGGTTGCCTCATACACTTCGATTTTCTCAATCAGTTCCACGACCATCGGACGGGTGATTTCTTCCAATTTTCGATACTTACGGTACACATCCAGAAACGGATAAGCGTTTGGAGCAGTCTGTAGGTTTTGCCGTTCTGCTTCCAGTTCTGTGATTTTGCGGTCATACTCTTCGATCCGATTGCTGTACAGTTCGTTGTAGTTCAAAAATCCTCCCGTGTGAGGATTTCGTCTACATAATCCCCGTACAGTTTTTCCTTAATGCCCTGTGTATGGGCCTTTTCTGCAGTCAGCTGCCGAATCTGCCGTTCGATGCGCCGCACACGGTAGGTTCCTGCTGGGCCTGCCGGATGCTTTCTACAAACTCGGCTTCTTCCATCACGATCTGGATCTGCATCTGAAGCGCGTTCCGCACGACGTTATAGAGTTTTTCATCCCGCAGATTATGGCTCGTGCAGCTGCCCTTGTTCTGCTTGCTGCCGGAGCACTGATAATAGATATACCGCTTTCCTTTATAGCTGGCCGACCTGCGCACTAGCCGGCTGCCGCAGTCCCCACAGTAGAGAAAGCCTGCAAACAGGGCCACCGTTTCGGCATCGTTCGGCCTGCGTGTTTCGGTTTCCAGAATCCGCTGCACCAGTTCAAACTGCTCTGCCGGAATGATTGCTTCATGGGTGTTGTCCACGATTACCCAGTCCCGCATCGGCACGTTCATTTTCTTTTTGGAGCGATAATCCAGTCGTCGTGTCTTTCCCTGTACCAGTTTTCCGATATAGACCTCGTTGTGCAGAATGCGGTCCACTGCCTTGGCAGACCACGCGGCTCATCGCTCTTGCGGAAATGCAGGCTCAGCTTTGCACCGCTCTGCAGCTTTCGTGCAGCTGGGGACGATACCTTTTTCGCATTCAAACGATCTGCGATGCCCTGATTATTCATGCCACTGATCTTCCAGCGGAAAATACTTTGTACATTTTCTGCTGCCAGTTCGTCCACGATCAGCTTCGTATGATTGGCAGGATCCTTCCGGTATCCATACGCTGCAAAGCTCCCCACAAAATCGCCGCGCTTGCGCTTGACCGCAAGCTGGCTCTTGATCTTGACGGAAATATCCCGGCAGTACGCATCATTGAGCAAATTCCGCATCGGAACCATGATGGAATCGCTGGTCTTCCACGCGGATTGGCTGTCATAGTTGTCCGTCACTGCAATCAGCCGGACTCGCATGACCGGGAAAATCCGTTCCAGATAGCGTCCCACTTCAATATAGTTTCGCCCGAATCGGGATAAATCTTTGACCAGAATGCAGTTGATGGTTCCTTGCTCCAGCTCCTGAAACAGCCTTTGGAACGCAGGCCGTTCAAAGTTCGAGCCGGAGTAACCATCGTCCACAAACTCATCCACGATGCACAGTTCCGGGTGGTCTATGGCATAGGCTTCCAGTAGTGTGCGCTGGTTTGCAATACTGTCGCTCTCTGTCTTATCGCCATCCTCACGAGACAAGCGTAAGTACAAGGCTGTACGGTATCGGGTTGTATTTTGCTGTGTTCTCTTCTGCGAATTGATATCTGGGTATAACAAAAGCTTCCACCTCCTTAACGAATCGGCAATACTGTTCGTCAGAGAAGCGAAAGGCTCCACATTTTTTATGTAGAACAAGCCTACCGAGCAAGTTCTGCTCAGTTTGCACATTCCTATTTTCTTACCCACAAACAGCTTACCAGAATCATCATCCTTTGTCCAGTGCTTTATTGCATTAAAGTGTGAAATTTTTCTGCGTGTTTTTCAGCAGCTTGCCGAAAGTTTCTCTGCCTTTTCAGCTGGCCGATTGAAAACACCTGCCAATGCGCTCAGACAGTGTGCTGCTCCCTCTCGGTGCGAAATTCAGCTTCACAATAATTCCGTTGTCCAGATAGCAATAAGGATTTCGGACCTTATCCAGCAGATTTTTCAGCCTTTCCTCCTGCGGCAATCCGTGTTCCACTGCATCCTGCGGCAGTTTCTGCAGTTCATGCTGTTCTATCGTGCGGATGTCCCGATCTTTCATCTGGTGGACCTGCTCCAGCCAATTCATTCTGCCGTTTTCTTGCAATCGCGTTCCTCCCATTCAAGCCAGAAGTGTTTTCAGTAAATCCAATTTTGCCTGTCCTATATCCTTTCTCATGCTGGGGCCTGTGCAGGCAATCGGGGTACACAGTTCCAGCAGACGGTCATAGATACGGGCGTGGGCGATATCCTGCGGTTTTTTCAACTCCGTCAAGGTCAGATTCGTGGTAACGATCAGCGGTTTCCGGCTGCGGTAGCGGCTGTCGATGATGTTATAAATCTGCTCCAGCGCATATTCCGTGCCGCGCTCCATGCCGAAATCGTCAATGATAAGCAGCGGATAGCCGCAGAGCCTGTCCACGACTTCATTTCGCCCGGAAAAAGCGTTATTCAGTTCATTCATGATTCGGGCAAAATTCGTCATGCAGACGGCCACTTCCTGTTCCATCAGGGCATTGGCAATGAACCCGCCATAAAACTCTTGCCTGTACCAACACCGCCCCAGAGCAGCAAACCCACATTCTTTTCCCGCATTTCCGGCCAGTGGGCCGCATACCGCTGCGCCAGCTGAATCTGCGGATTTTGCCCGTGATCGTTTGCAAATGTCCAGTGCTGCATCGCCCAGTCGGTAAAGCCCTGCAGCTTCAGCCGCTGCACTTTCTCGTAATGCAGCCTTGCACGTTCTTCTTTCTCTTGCTTTTCCCTTGTAGCCTGCCTGCACCGGCATTCAGCCGGATGGCGGTCACGCCCAAACAGTTTTTTGCCATTCGGAAAGAACGCTTCCTTGGGAGTTTTGCAGATGCCGCAATACAACAGCCCATCTTCTGCAACATAGTCCTGCGGTTCCACAGAGATCGTCATAAGCCTGTCCATCGCTGTCTGGATCGTTTCCGTCATAAACTTTCCTCCTTGTTGTAGGTATAGTCCGGGATGCCTGTTCCCGGTTTCTGTTGTCTTTTCTTCCGTGCTGACCAGCTGCGCAGGGTCGCCGCATGGTCTGCGTACTTCCTGCCTGTAGACTGCATATAGATTGAAAGGTCATCAATCAAGGAATCCAACTCTGCAATTTCCATTTTCAGTTCTGAATAATCTTCCAGATAGACATTCCGATAACGCCCATATGCTTCTTTAGTTCTATTCAGTTGGTTCAATCTTAGGTTGTTCTTATTTATTTGGTTCGATGTGCAGTTTTGCGCAACCGTATTGCTCACTTTTGAGCAATCAGGCTGCTCATTTTTGACCATCTCGATTGCGCATTTCTGCGCAGTCCGGGGAACGCCGAGAAATATCTGGTTTGGCTTGGAAAAGCCATTGGACCGCCGTTCGATCAGCCGTGCGGCTTCCAGTTCCCGCAGGGCACGGGTGACACTGGAAATGCTGCTCTGAAGATCTTCCGCCAGCCTGCCAACGGATAGAGCACATATGCCGGCCCTGCACATCCACCAGCCGTTCTTCTGCGAAAGGGTCATACGGGTCCAGCAACAGAACATACGTCAATCGCGCCGTATGGGAAAGGCTCATCTGCAGCAGAAATTTCGGATAAGGGAAATAAGCGGGTAGTGGGGTTTGTGCTTTGATGTACTCTTTACTCAAACTTCCTCCTAATCGTTTTCAAAAGTCCCTGCCGAATGGGAAAGCTCTGCACGGGCTTACGCATCCGGACAGGGTTCCGGGGTGGCGAGGGTGGAACGACCTCTGATTTACAGGCTCATATCGTAGCTACGCTTCTTGCGTTTCGGTTGACGCTCGCGCTGTTCCTGTCGAACCTGCTCCTGCCTTGCCTTTTCGCAGACTTCAGCCTCCCACTTGCGTTTCCATGCAAGGTCGGATTTCATCTCATTGGTCTTTCGGAAAATGCTGTACACATTATCCGATGCAATTTCCAGACGCTTGGATTCTTCCTCAAGGGAGCATATTCTTTTTTCCTCTCCGTGATTTCTCTGGTCAGCTCTTCTTTCCGTTTTTTCAAGGATTTCAGCGATGGCAGCTTTCCATCGTTTTCTTCCCGGAAATATTTCACGGATTCTGCATAGGCATCCAATTTCTTGGAATGCTCTGCACGGAATTTTTTCTTAAAAATCGCCTTCGCAAATTGCTGCTGAACCTCCTTTGTGGAAAGGTACTGCCCCGCATAATGAATCTGTTCGTTGGTTTTGTACAGTTCATCCTCTGCCTGTGACAGCCGTTCATACGCAGCCTGCGCATTGGCCTGTGCTGTCTTACACAGATCGTTCAGTTCCGTCAGGTCGTTGATGTTGTTCTCCTGTACCCATACCAGCGTTTCGGCCATTTTCTGCAAATTGCTGATTTTGACCTTTAGTGCATAGGCCAGATTTTCCTGTGCCCTAACATTCTCCTGCAGGTCCACAACAAGCCGCAGCCTAGTTCTGGTCGTAAAGATCAGTATGGGATCTTCCTTGTACCGCAGATTCTTCTCGGCGTTCTGAACAAAGAATCCTTCCAGACATTCTCTTTTGCTGCTTTCTCCCAGAGAACGCTCCGATATGAACTTGTTCCGTTCCGGCGGCAGATAGCTATAACGACCACGTTGTGTTTTGACAAAAATATTATATTCATCCTGCAGGATGTTTTGAAAATCTTCATACGAGATTGCTTTCTCACGGGCGACGGCAACGGCATCCCGGATAAGCTGTTTCTGTGTTTGAAACTTTGTCGGATTTGGCGTAATCCATCCTTTTCGACTTCCCGTTTTTTCTCATTCAGCCGCCGCTGTGCCCAATACTCCGCTTCGGTCACACCCGTTCTGGATGGTGACAGCAAATCGACCTGATGCAGAAATTCACGGTTGCACAAATCCATGAGGGATTTCTGCAAGTGCTTTAGATACTCGTTCGTCACGTGGTGCTTGTACCCTGCCTTGCAGTCAATGGATCGCTCCATGAAGGGCTGCTGGGCACATCCAATTTTCGCAAGCTGTTGATTACGATATGTACATGAATGTTGCCGCTGCCATTGTGACCGTCCATGTGCGTACAGACCAATGCCTGATGCCCCGGAAAATTTGCTTTTGCGTATTCCAGCCCAAGCTCCTGTGCCCGTTTCCCCGTCAAACAATTTTCTGTGCTGTCCCGTGGATCGAGCTGATGATATAATGGTGGCTTTGATTTCATTCTTGTTTTGTCCTTCTGGTACTCGCGGTTCAACTGCTGGCAGGCGGCATCGAAAGAATAGGTTCACAGTTCAGGCCGTCCAGATAAACTCATCCCGCATAATGCGATTGCCGTTTTTGTCCAATATCGGAGTTTTCCGAAGCTCGTCATGCTTAAAAATCAGGTATTCCAGTGCCGTGCCATAGTTGGAACTCTTACTTGCGATGTGCTTTAAGATTGCCATAGTTCTTCCCTGCCATTTCTGCGACCTGTTCCCGCATTTCAAAAATGCAGGCAATCGCATGATTGATGTTTTCGAGCATAGCGCGCGACTGGATACCGCCGCTGTTGAAGAACGCTGCGATCTGGTTCAGGTTGTTTCCGATGGCGGCAAACTCCCGTGTGATGGCTTCGATCTCGTCCGGGTGGACATAGAACACATACGAAGTATTCACGCGGCCTTTCATCAGCATCTGCGCTGCAAACTCAGAGAGGGTCATTCCGGCATCTTCTGCCTGCTGGCGTAAAAGTTCATGTACGGTTTCTGTAACTCGTGCGGAGATTACTTTTGTCTTTACGATAGGTTTCACTTTTTTCTTCGTCCGTGGCATGGGTTCTCCTTTCCAAAATCAAGGGTTTGATTTTCCTGGCAGTGCATCTGCACTCCGGCTGTGACCTGCTGCGGCAGGCCACCAACAGGCAAAATCATGTGATTTTGCACGATGTGAGGGTATGGGGAGCGCAATCCCCATCAAGATGCCGCCGTGAAAAAACTGCCCGTAAGAGCAGTTTCGTATACAAAGGCGAATCTTGCTCTTAACTACCGTCCACTCTGTCCCAGCCCGTTCCTGCCCGATTTCTCCGGCGTATTTTCTGGTAAGACGCGCAGAATGCGCATTCAGTACCAAAGGTATTCTGCTGGGGTGGCTCATGCGATTTTCAAGGTCCACCTGAGAAGCTTACCTTGTCCTCTCCCCTTTAGAATTTTAGAGAGACCGTTTCGCAAAAGTTTTCACTGAGAGTTCTTGAATTTTTTGTGAATTTTACGTTTTGGGAAACTTTTGCGTATTCCTCTCACTTCTAGAATCGGAAAAAGCCCATTTCGCAAGGTGTTTTAGAATTTTTTTGAAATTTTCTTCAACATCCTCTACTAATAGGAATCCGCAATGAGCTTTTCATATACACTTTTGAGAAAATTTCAGAAATTTCATATTTTCATAAAAAGAAAAAGCGGCAAGGTCCGTAATAAACCTTACCGCTTAGGATATACCGTGTGTTTTGCCACACAACCTTGTTTACACTTTATAGCCCTTTTCGCAAATCACGTTGACTACTTCGTCCACGTACTTTTGGCAGATATCATGGTCAGGTGCTTCCACCATGACACGGATCACAGGCTCGGTGCCGGATTCACGCACCAGAATACGGCCTGTATCACCCAGTGCTTCTGCCACTTTCTTTACGGCTTCCTGCACAACCGGGTCATTCTGTGCTGCCTTCTTATCCGTCACGCGGACATTCTCCAGCACCTGCGGATAAATTTTCAGCGGTGCTGCCAATTCGCTCATCGGCTTCTTTTTAGCAGCATAACTTCCATCATTTTCAAACTCGTCAGAATACCATCACCCGTGCTGGCATACTTGGAGAAGATGATATGTCCGCTCTGCTCACCACCGATACGGCAGCCGTTCTTTGACATATACTCATAGACATACTTGTCGCCCACCGCAGTCTTAGCATAGCCAATGCCCTTTTCGTCAAAGGCCTTATACAGACCAAAGTTGGACATAACGGTAGTAACAACGGTGTTGGTCAAGAGCTTGCCACGCTCTTTCATATAGCAGCCATAGATGTACAGAATATGATCGCCAGTAATGACATTGCCTTTCTCGTCCACACACAGGCAGCGATCTGTATCGCCGTCATAGGCAAAACCAACGTCCAGCCCTTTCTCTACAACGAACTTCTGCAATCCCTCAATGTGCGTAGAACCGGCATTGTTATTGATGTTCAGACCGTTGGGCTGGTTATTGATCACATAGGTGTCTGCGCCGAGTGCATCAAAGACAGACTTTGCAATGTTCCAAGAGCTGCCATTCGCACAATCCAGACCGACCTTGACACCCTTGAAGGAGTAGACACCCAGAGAGATCAGGTAGCCCATGTAGCGGTTGCGTCCAGCTACATAGTCCACCGTACAGCCAATATGTTCGCGATGTGCAAAGGGCAGTTCCGGCCAGTCCTGGTCGAACACATGGAGTTTGCCATCGATGTAGTCCTCTACCAACAGCAGAGTTTCCTCTGGCATTTTCTCACCATAGCAGTCGATCAGTTTGATACCGTTATCGTAGTACGGATTGTGGCTGGCAGAGATCATGATACCGCAGTCGAAATCATCCACACGAGCGATGTAGGCCACGGACGGGGTGGTGGTGACATGGAGCAAATAGCATCTGCACCGGAAGCGGTCAGGCCAGCAACCAAGCTGTACTCGAACATATAGCTTGAGCGGCGAGTGTCCTTGCCGATGACGATTCGAGTTGGATTGGTGTCACCATTGCGTTCACGCAGCGCGTTATAGTACCATCCTAAGAAACGGCCCACCTTATAGGCATGGTCTGCGGTTAATGTAATTCCAGCTTCGCCACGGAAGCCATCGGTTCCAAAATATTTTCCCATAATTTCATCTTCCAAACTACATATTTCGATTGCTCAAATCATAGCACAATCCTTTTGTGCATAAAAATCTCCTACCACTTCACAGATTCTATTTGACACATTACTATCCACATATGATAAATTTCGTCCACTTTCTATTGCTCTTGTAAAAGCAACAAGTTCATAACGGATGCCTTCACCATCCAGTTGATAAAAATATCGTTTGTTCTGTGACGCTTCTTCATATCGAATCTCAAAATAATCCGTTTTCCACCACGGTGCCGGAACATAAATATATCCCTTCGATCCGGAAACAATTAGCTCACCTTCCGATTTAACTCCCTTGGCAACTGTTGCAGACGCAACTGCGTGATCATAAAGAAATGTGATTTTTGTGAACTGATCATGTCCCTCATCATCAATATGGGAACAATGTTTTTAGTTTTGTAACCATTTCCCAGTATGTTAAATATCGGGAGCATTGCCGTAGGACCCCAATCGCAAATACTATCCCACGCATCCTCTGCAATAGATCTTAGACTGGTACATGTGGCATCTACAGAGTAAACTTCGCCAATCTTTCCCTCTTTTGCCAGCAAAAGCAATCGTGAATATGCTGTTGCATATGCCGTTTTAAGTGCATCCATTAAAACACAGCCCTTTTTCGCTGCCAACGAGAACAGTGCTCTGCTTTGCTGCTCGTTTAGTGCAACAGGTGGTTCACATAAAACGTGCTTTCCTCTTTTCAATGCGCTTCGGATTTGATCGTAATGATACTTAGGTGTAGAAACAATATAGACTGCATCCACTTCTTCGAGCAATCTTTCATAGTTCTGTGTTAAGAAAGGAATCTCCTCGAAATATTTTGGATTTTCCGTGCACACACCGGTAATTTCCAGCCCATTGACATATTGTGCTTCCCGAATGTACTTTTTAGCAATATGGGAATCACCAATGATTCCAAGTCGAACCTTTCGCTCCTCTGAACGAATTTCCGAACTAGAAACACCTTCTGTGCGTTCCAAATATACTACTCTGCAGTATTCTTTTAGATAATCAAATTTCCCGATCCAATCCGATCCAACAGTGAAAATATCCACATCGTACCTGCGAATATCATCAATTTTTTGACCCTCATATTCTTCTACAATGATCTTATCCGCAAGCCCGGTGGCACGTACAGCCTCAATACGCTCCATCAAAGACTGTTGTACATTGATTTTTCCACGGGTTTTATCAAAATCATCCGCTGTAACACCAACAATTAAATAATCACGAAGTTTTTTTGCTCTTTCAAGCAATCGAATATGTCCATAATGGAGTAAGTCATATGTTCCGTATGTTATAACTTTTGTCATATCGCGCACATCTAACTTTCTTATCTATCTACTTTCAGCAGTGAATCCATAAATCGTTCCATATACTGCTTTTCACCAATGGAAACTCTCAAACAATTTCCAAACTCACCAACATTAGGATATTCTTTGATAAGAATTCTCATTTCATTTTTCATCCGTTCAACAATATGTCCCGCATCAGTCTTTGGCTCAATAAATAAGAAATTGCCAGCTTCTCCTTTATGTCGGTATCCATTTGCATCCAGGCTGCTCAACAAATAATTTCTTCCTTCATTGAATTTAGCTATCAAAGCATCCACCATCCCTGGTGTTGTAATGATTTTTTCTGCAAATAGCATGGCGAAAGCATTTGTATTATGTGGTGTGCAAAATTTCTGAACATATTTAATATCTTCAGGATTTCCTGCTACATAACCTAAGCGGCATCCCGCCATTGAGAAGAGCTTAGAAAACGTTCTAGTGACGAGAACTCTTCTATTTTTCAAAGCATATTTTATGAAAGTCTTTGGGTAAAAATAATGATACGCTTCATCGATCAAAAGCGTAATTTCTTTTTCCTGGCAGGTTTTGAACAACCTTTCAAATTCTTCATCGCTGTATACATTCCCCATGGGATTGTTCGGATTAAGAAGAATAAGCATTTGCGTATCATCGGTTAGTTCTCGTTCAATATTATCAATACTAATAGTTAAATCGTCGTTGTACGGAACTTTCACAAAATTCCTACCGTACATTTCAGAGTAAACCTGGAACATAAAATATGAAGGCACAACTCCAACAATTCTGCCATTGGAAGCTGTAAATGCCTGTATCACATAACGAATTGCCTCCGCAGAACCATTTGTAATGCAAATATTAGTGATATCTGTTCCTATATAGTCTGCCAGCACCTGCGTGAAGTGGAGTGTTTCGGGGTATTGTGCTACCATCTGTGGGGTAACTTCTGCCAAAACCGATTCAACAAACTCTCGAGGCAAGCCGCCAGGATTTTCATTCAAATCTAGTCTAAGAAAATCTTTTCTTTCATTTTGGTCAAAGATTCTAACTAAATTTTCTACGTTATGATCTAACCAGTACATTTCATAATCCTCCAATTTTAGAATGTTCATTTCGTTGTTTCTGTGTTCAAGAAATCATTCAATATTTATTCTGTTGGTACTGACATGTAATATTTTTTTAGAAATTGCTTCTAACTGGTCTGCCAGATAGCCGCGCACGATGTAGATTTCATTGATACCAGCTTCCAGACAAGCATCAATCAAATGGTCAATAATACGAACGCCATGAACACGAACCAGCGGCTTAGGGGTATTAAATGTAATGGGAACCAAACGAGAACCAAAACCTGCTGCAATAAAGATGGCGCGCTTTGCACGATACGGTTCCAGTGCAGCGAAACCCTCATTTGTGATCTCACCCTCATTCACATATTTGAGTTCGGTGAGTTCCTTCATCACGCGATTCATAGTTCCAAGAGAATGACCGATTTTCTCCTCAATTTGACGCTGAGAGAGCGGACTTTTTTCATCAGCCAAAAGTGCCAAAATGTCGAATTGCTTTCTTGTTGATGCGTACATATCCATTTTCCTCAACCTTATAGTTCAATATTACTCAATTTAAGAACCCGATTCGTATTTTCTCCATCCTGATACTTAAAAACCTTGTCTCTTATTTTTTTACGCTTATCTTTATAATCGTCTATTCCCACTTTAAGTTTTTCAAATTCCTTATAAAGTTCTTCCTGTGTTTTAATTATCGGTCCAGCCATATACTCTTCTGGATTATCAAAGCAAAATCCTCTGTTTTTTCCGTATTCCTCAATATCAGGAACAACAAAAAAGTTTGGTTTATCCACCAGAAGGAATTGTAATGACGCAGACGAATAATCTCCAATAAATGCGTCCACCTGAGGCATCAATTTATATATTTCATATCCTCTTGATGCAAAATCATCATTTGTCAAGATGTCAAGGTTGCTATAATGTTTTCTTTTTAATCCTGATGTATTCTGTGCCGTATGCAATTTTACAATCAGCTTGAAATTCAATTTAGACAAAACACCATTCAATGCATCATAATCATTCTCTTCATACATTGGAAGCAAGTTCTCGTGTGAATCATCATAATTCAAATAATCGGATTGCCTAAACGTTGGCATCCATAATATAACCTTATCGTAGCTTCCGAAATCATATTTTTCATGGGCTTTGAAGAGATCATCCGTCATTGGCTCACCGCAAACTTTAATATTTTCGGTTGGACAATCATATTCCTTCGCAACAATTGGAACATATAAATCAGACGGCGCAAGCATATATGTAAAATAGAATTCATCACCATTATCGATCTTTGAAAGTTTTCCCATCGTTTTTAAATCCGATGTTCCATGATTCATATGAATAACAATCTGATTTCTCGATGGCTTAATGGGTATTTGGCCCGTCGTGTAGAAGACATGTTTAGCAGTCAGGAAATGATAGAATGCTCCTATTTTTCCCACATAAGTCAAGGCTTTTTCATTTCCAAAATATCGTTTACTTTCAACGCCACATATAATTTGATACTTTTTATAATAGTTTCCTTCCAACAGTGCATCTTTTAATGGAACCAAATTATGTCGAATTCCAAGGTTACCACTATAAAGTAGCACTTTATTGTCTTCTTTAGGAATTATCTGATTGACAAGAGATGCTCCCTTGAAAATAGTTTCCTTTAATGTCCTTTTCAATTTCACATTATTAAGCATATCCTTTGTCCTCCCATCCTCATTTTTTCCCTAATTCGATCTTCATCTTTTTCAGGATTGACACAACACTCTTGTAGTTCAATAGAAGATACCCTGCATACACTATAAAATAGGCTACAAATGCACCTGCATTTCAAGAGATGTTGACAAAACTGCAAATCCAATGATAATCACTATTTCTGAAAGTTGTAGTAACCAATTAACATCTGTTTCATAAGGCGCATCAAAGATATTTCTGCAATTATGCTTCTAATTGCTATGGCTACTAGCAAGCTCCATGCTATAAATTCCAAACTATGGAACAAATATGCCCCTATTACAGATAAACCAAGGCTAACACAAACAGCTACACCATTTATGTATAAAAGTATTTTTTCTTTTCTGAGCACCTTTAAGTAAGTAGAATACAAAAGCTGCATTTTCCCATCAAATACACAAATAGGCAACAAAATTCCAAAATAATGCAGACTTGTTTCATATTGTGGCAACCATTTTCCAACGGCAATCTTCATTGGAACAAACAGGAGCAATGCACTTGGAAGTATTAGTGCAAGGATGATATTCACGTTATTAAAAATAAGTCTTTGTGCATTTTTTTGAATTCTGCGTATTGCCGGGAAGAGTACCATACTAATCTGACTGATAAATTTCAATAAAAACGTAGTCAGTGACATTGAAAATGAAAAATAACCAAATGCCTCAATTCCCCAGTAATTATCAACGACCAGTCTTGCTGATCCAGTCACAAGCATGCTTGCATACATCGAAATCAATAAAGCCATTCCACACTTGGCATCGTCTACCATGTCAATTACGACTTCTTTTATTTTTTTTGCTTTAGCTGAAAAACAAAAAAATTAGCCTTAAATGTTAAATAGAAAAAAAGCAAAAATCTGTCCCAGAACATACATATAAACGATAATCTTATAATTTTCGATTTTATATAGGTAAATAGCCCCAACCGCAACAAACCAAAGCAAGTTGTAAATGATTTCAGAAACAGAATATATATTTGTTTCGTTTATTGCTTGAAATAAAAAGCCCAAGAAATTATTCATGTTGATCAATACCATACAAATGGCGCAAGCAACAAGTACAAACCTTCGATCAACATCAGAAATCGTAATATTGGTTATAACAGCATGATAGTTGAAAAAAACACTTGCATTGCCAGAAAAATAAGCCACTTTGTCTTTAGTGTTTCGCAATCAAGTTCATCACGGCTTTTTCCGCCAAGCTTCAAATAAATTCCATCAATAATTCCTATACGGCTAATGTTGATATAAGAAACATAAAATAAGAACAACTGCCAATACGCATATTCTTCTACTGACAAAACTTTGGGCGCAAAAAATTGCACAAAAAAGCTAGACATCAAAGAAATCACTTGCGCAAAAAAGTGCAAACGACAAATTTTTTATAAACTTATTCTGATTCATTTAAGCTCCTTTTGGCTTCATGCTCTGATGCAACACACAACGCCAACAGATTCATCCACATCCAATAGGTACATATATCCACGTCAGGAACAGCAATCAGCTGCGTCAATACAACAGAAAGAATTGCAAACCGCAGGCCTTTCTGCGCATCGCTCATTTTTCTTTTTTCACTTAATATCGGCAGCACAAACAATAAAATTTAATATTGTATAGACAATCATTCCTAAAATGCCAAGTTCTGAAAGAATTGTGTAAATAATACTGCTTCCGCGGGACATTTTGTATCCGACACCCCAAAATGGCGATGTATTAAATTCTCTCATTGCAATCACATTCCAGCCATGTCTTGCTACGCCAGAACCAGATGATGCTTTAGAAAATATCACCAGATCCAAAACATCAAAAAAGAACAAGTACATTATTGCGAAGCCAACTACGGATGCCATTATAATTTCAAATTTCAGTTTTTTCTCTTTCGAAGATGCCAAAAAAATCATGCCTGCAAAAACCAATGCAACGAATGCAGATGATGAAAACGTCAACAGTATTTCTATCAGAAGTCCTACCAAAAGGCATATATTTTCTTTTCGTTTTTCTCTATATGACAAAAAGTAATAAAAACTTCCTACTGCAAACCCTGCAAAATATGATGGCTCCATGTACGTAGACAAAATCCGAAAATAATTATTTCTTGTATAATAAATCACATCTGACGTTGTATCGTTATACAAAAGTTCCCTTACAATTGAAAAACGTGGAAATATTCCTGTTGTAATACAAAGCTGTAATAATCCTATAACTAAAAGAGCAATCGTAAGTTTTCGAATCAGCCAATATATAAAATTATCTGATACAAATTTTCCCACATAAAACATTGAGAAGAAGCAAAAGGCATAAACATACAACTGAGCCATTCGCGCAAAATTCTTCGATAAAACAGAATTAACCACTGATGACAGCAGAACTGATAGATTCAAAAAGGTAACGCCGATGATTAATCCTATCTTCTGCCGATATAAAGTTATTTTAAAATTTCGACGGGACAGCCATACCCTAAGAATAAATGCAATAGATGTAATAACCTGTGGTCCTATTCCAGATCCATTCAATACCAGAACATTTGAACACTGAATAGTTGCTGATATAATTGTCAATGCTGCTATATTTTCAAAACTAGAAAACATGCAAATTACAATCAATAGCATCCATAATATTCCAAATATTGTCACCGAACTATTCCTCTCTTTATGAATTGTAAATGTTTTCTAATTTTTCGGCTTCACAACTTATTTCATACCCGTGTTCTCGGATACATTCCCTAGCTTTTTCAGATATGCTTAATCTATCTGTATTCAGCATTTGAACTTTTGTCTCAGCAATCTTATCTACCCATACTGCTGTATCGGAATCCAAATCCAAATAGCTTATATAAGGTGTAACATTTGTTTCCTGCGGCACTGCTGTTGACGCAACGCACGGCAGTCCTGCTGCCTGCGCCTCAATAATTGCCAACCCCAGTCCCTCAAATAACGACGGAAAAACAAAAGCATCAAACGCCTGAAGAATTCCGGCAATGTCACTGTACATTCCAAGGAAAATCACCTTGCTGGCTACGCCCAATTCTGCTGCTTTAGCTTTTAGATGCTGCTCCAGCTCTCCACCTCCGGCAATTACAAGCATTGCAGTTTCATCCTTCTTGCTATATTCGGCAAAGGTTTGCAATAGATGAATATGGTTTTTAGGGGGGTTTAACTTTCCCACAGTTCCAATCACAAATTTCCCTGTCAATTCGTATTTTTTTTCGCATCTTTTCGCGAACATCAACATTAAATTTGTATTTAGCGGTATTGATTGCGTTATTCAAAAGTGTGTAATTTTTTCCATACAGCCAATCTCCGGCTTGCTTGGACACCGCTAATGCTGTGGTATATGACGTAGCAAAAATCGGATGAAGCACAACATTTGCATAAGGGTATTTGCTTCGCGTTGTGTGAACATGCGCAATTCTTGATGGTACGCCGACCAGCTTAGCAGTTACCAACTCCATCGCCATCGTTGAGCTATTACCATTTACATGAATCACATCATATTTTTCCATTTTCAGAACAGTTGCAAGTTTTTTCATGTAGTGCATCGGTGAATATTTGCGGCTTCCAAGGTCAAAATATTTTGAGCCATTTTGTGCAAGTTCTTGCTTCAATTCGTCGCACGGATCATTGGTCGATGCAAAATCTATCTGCAAATTTTCTTTATTCATCACACGGTAATAGTTCATCATAACCGTGGTCAATCCACCGTATGGGACAAAATCCGTTGTTATAACAATCAATACTTTTCGTTTTATCATGTTAGTTCTCGTTTCTGATTTATCATAGAGACTTCAATTTCTGAATAATCTTTGTCGGAATCAGCCCTTTAACTCTTTCTTTTAACTGTAGTCCCACATATAAATGTTCAATAAAATTAGGCTCATCTATCGTCTTGTAAAAAGAATCTCTTTGGGAAGATCGCATTGTTGGTGATTGCAGGTTATGCTGCTTCACCATACCCTCTTTCAACGTTGCCTCTTCCACTTCTGCAAGAGAACGCATCATTCAAAGAGCTTCTTGCCTTTTTCGGTATTGACAAATACACTGGATACGCCCTTTGGAGAATTAAAATCCGGGTGACTCTTGGCAATTCCCCAAAAATCGCCCACGGTCAAATCGCCCACACGATTCGTATTCGCATAGATGCACTGATAACAGCTCTCCCTATAGCAGTCGCCATCCATAAAATGTTTTCCATAGCGATCAAGGGAGAGTGTCTTTGTCTTTGTCTTTGTCTTTGTCTTTAGCAGGTATTGTGTTCCCCAACCTCTCTTGTCTTTGGAACGGAAGTTGAAATAGATTACTCTGCCAGCCGTCTGCTTGTTCTGGTATTCCAGATACTTTTTGAAGAACTTCGGCGAAGGCACACGTGCAAATCAAGTCAACTGTATATAGATTTTCTGGATTGCCACCCAAAAAAGCATACAGACCTGCAATCTGGCAGGGAGTTCCTGTAAAAAGTACCGTTTTTCCCTCTGACAAACGCTGTTTGACCTTTGTGTAGCTATCTTTCGGGTCGGACTGAACATACTTAGAGGACTGTAGGTTCTCTCTTTCTGCTTCATCTGTCACTTCAATGTGGCTTACTGCCAACTGCTCGTCATAGGCAGCACCATAAACCACACCGCCCATTTGCAATATAGTTTTCGCTGCACTATCCGCCGCACCGCCAGATGCAGAGCGCATAATATCCACATCATTTTTATTGCGCCACGCCCAAACTCTATGTGGCTCATTCCGATGAAATTCCGTATTTTCTACTGGACACTTTTCCAAGCACACCTTGCACTCGATGCAGCTTTTTTCATCAACAGACGGATACCAAAATCCCTCTTTGTTTTCTACCATAGAGATACAGTGTTTTGGGCAGCTTTGCTCACAGCTTTTACATCCCACACATTTCTCTTTTATCCTCGATATGTTCTCCATTTTATTCCTCTAAATTTTTTCTCAGATAATCCTTCGCCACTTCTCTATGTGCTTTCAACTGCTCATCAACTTTCGCGTAATCAATCGCCTTTTCATTGATGTTTTCTGTATCTTCAATTTTCGTTGTCATCCGATTGGCCAGTCCCAGTCGCTTTAGCAAATCGCTCAACTTTTCTTCATTACCATAGCTGTTACCTACGCTCTTGCGAATCAATGTTGTAAACGGTCGATGTGTGATCACCGAGAAGATGCTGCCGTGGAAGGTATCGGTAATAACTTCTTCTGCATTTCTGAAATAGGCCAGAACCTCAAAGGGTGAGCAGTCCACGAATCGGTCTGCACATTTTTGGATACCACCAATTGCATATACCTTCAAATTCTTTTTCTTTGCATAAGCAGCAATCCAATCTGCCTCATCATTGGAAATACGACCTGCATACGCGTACAGAATCAAATACTTCTCATTAGTCTGAACCTGTGGGATTTTGTCGCAGCAATTCATGTAATCATAGGTCAGAACCGGATCCAGATTGTACACTGGTTCTTTCCCAGTGAGCTGTTCTACAATAGTTCCTGAATTAGCATCTCGTACAGAAATCGCGTCAAACTTCTTCAACAAAGCTCCGACTTCATTGGCCTTTTTATACTTTTCCAGCTTTTCCAATGTGGTATTACCGAAAGACGCTGCATAAGTGATAAGTTTCTTCGCATGGTTATTTTTTCCAAACAATTCTGGCGAATAGCCCACATTGGAATTTTTTTGAATACAGTTAAAAACCTCGTCACTGCCAATCACAAGACAATCCACTGTCGGATTGTAGTTCATTTCGTCTGCAATTCCCAAAAGCGGCATATACTTTCGCGCAAAGGACTGTTTATATCGGATGAACGATAATTTGTGTGCAAGAGGAGCCCGATACCGAAAGGTTTCCAGCCCCTTTTCTATCTTTCGGACAACCTTGTTTTTACTATCTGCATTTTCTGCAATTACTGGAGCACCTACATGGTAGTCCACAAATTCTACATTACAGCCAACTTCCTCAATTAGCTGCTTCAATGCATATGCCTGCAAAAACGAACCGTAGTTTGCAATGCGCTGCATCGACATGATTCCAACTTTTCTCATCCATCCATCCTCAATACAATTCTTTTACAAGTTTTTCGAGCTCTTCATTGAACTTTGCATTATTACTACTCATACCATGCCCCATGCCGGCAACAATCTGATCATAGTTCGTTATGATATCTCCCAGTGTATTAATGTCCTCCACCGGATAATCGTTCCCATTCTCTGCGCCACATTTCTTGCGAACTCAACTTGATGGTCATTCACATGCTCATTGAACTGATGCTGACGTGGCACAACAATAGGAGTCTTACCTATCTGTAGTGGCATGATAAAACTTGCCGGGCCACCGTGAGTGATTACAATACGGGCGTCGGCCACATTTTTCACCATCTGCTGATATGGAATCAACTTACTCCACTGACAGTATTTCGGCTCGTATGTACTAAATCCAGTCTGGATAATTACATCTTCGTTTATAATGCCGTCTTTCTTTAATTCATCTATTTTCTGAATCAGCCGATTAAATGGCTGCTCATGTGTTCCTACCGTCACAAAAATCATTTTCTCGTCCCCTACTTAGAATATGCTTCCAAGGTTAACCGCCTTTGGATAAACCTTTTTCTGCTCTTCCCACTGCACAACAAACTTGTCCACAATGGGATAAACCATCTTTCCTGTCATTGTCGGTTTATCAATTCGATCAAAAACCTCGATATAGACCAACTTTGCGCCCGTCATTTTACCAATATAAAAAAACGGAACCGCAACTGCTGCACCACAGGAAATAATTAAATCTGGTTTCTCTTTATGCAGGACGTTCCAGGCAATCTTTGTATTTTTGATCAGTGCTTTCAGACTCCGGTTTGTTGGATAATAACAATGGATATATTTTTTCACCTTCAAGCAAGCTTCTTGCATCCTCTTTATCAAACGTAACCCAAAAATGTTTCTTTATCTTTCCAGAACGGCTTTAACATATATAAATGTGTCAGATGTCCTCCTGATGAACCAACTAAACATACTTCATGTTCTCTAAACTCCTTCATCCCAAAATTATCTTTATATGCACATTCGCTTTCATAAATGATTTCTTTTTCTAATTCCCTGCGTGTTCATCACACGGCTAAGTGTTTCCTTATGATGCCATTCCCTCTCGGCGCGACAATCATATCTCACACACTCACCCGAATCTCCCCATCCTCTTTCTTCACATCAAACACAAACGGATGCTCCTTCCCCCACTTTGGATCTTCCTTCTCCTTCTCATTCCATTCCTTCCATTTCTGAATGAAACCATTGTGGATCAGATTCTCCGCTGCGAGTCTTGCCTGCACCGCTTCGTCATAATTGTCAAAAAGACCAACATAATAGCGCTTTCCCTTGAATCCGATATCCACACGATACCGATTACAATTCTTCAACTGGAAAACGCCACGAAAACCACTCATGTTATCTTTTCTGCTTTTTCTTTTTTCTAGTACTTCAACACAGGTTCCGTCTACGAGATGTCGTCTCTGCGCAATTTCCTGACGGTTCTTCTTTTGTAAACAACCGCAGCTATGATAATTACCATGCACAAGACCTGCTGCCGTCACGTCAACTTCATTTCCGCAATCGCAGACACAATGCCAATAAACGGAGCCTCGTTTATCTCTTTTCTCTGTCGCATACTTGGCTGTCAACATACCAAATTTCTTCCTGACAGATCTGCTGGTCTTCTTCCATAAGTCTCCACCCTTTGCAAGAATTCGTAGAGTAGATTACTCTACGAAATACGCTTTTTCTTTAAATTGTTTCAAATCTTAGTATAATTATCATATATATCTAC
>ENA-OQCX01000153-OQCX01000153.1-human-gut-metagenome-genome-assembly--contig:-NODE-153-length-35525-cov-2.629866_pt1 | contig 35525 bp, 46 predicted proteins | sample MGYA00242762_ERZ504587 | MGnify/ENA primary metagenome ERZ504587 (study PRJEB26092, sample SAMD00036337) | human gut metagenome | host: Homo sapiens | study: EMG produced TPA metagenomics assembly of...
TACGGATCGCTTCTTTACGGTCGGCTATGCTTATCACTTTACGCATATCCTCTTTAGTCAGCCCTGCCAGCATATCATTGATGATTTCCTGCGGCTCTTCAAAACGGGGATTGTCAGAGGTGATAATGACCTTATCGCTTTGCTTTACCGCTTCTTGTGCCATCAAGGGGCGTTTGCCTTTATCGCGGTTGCCGCCGGCGCCTACTACCGTAATTACATGACCTTTGCCATTCAGGACCTCGTGAATGGCATTCAGCACATTTTCCAAGGCATCCGGAGTATGGGCATAGTCCACAATGGCGGTGTATCCCTTGGGTGAGCGCAGTGAGTCAAACGCCCGGCAACGGGGCGAAGAGTACTCAATGCCAGCAATACCTCTTCTGTCTTTTTCCCAAGCAGGCAGGCTGCTCCATAGACTGCCAGCAGGTTGGAAGCATTGAAACGTCCGATGAACTGTACATTGACTTCCACATTATTTATATCAAGCAGCATTCCTTCGAATCCATCTTCCAGCACTTTTCCTTTAAAATCACTCAAGCTGCGCAGCGAATAGGTGTGTACCTTTGCTTTGGTATTTTGAGTCATGACCAATCCGTTTTTGTCATCCAGATTGGTTAAGGCAAAGCTGTTTTAGGCAGACCGTCAAAGAATGCTTTTTTGGCTTTCAGATAGTTCTCTACAGTTTTATGGTAGTCCAGATGGTCACGGGTAAGGTTGGTAAATATACCGCCTGCGAATTTTAAACCACCGATCCGTTTTTGTGCTACAGAATGTGAGCTTACTTCCATAAAGGCATATTTGCATCCTTCATCTGCCATGCGCCCCAGCAGTTTGTTTAGTGTAATAGGGTCAGGGGTGGTATGGTCAGTTGGAATGGCTTCCTCATCTATATAATTGCATACAGTGGAAATGAGTCCTGTCTTATATCCGAATTTACGGAACATATTATATAATAAGGTGGCAATAGTCGTTTTTCCGTTGGTGCCTGTAACACCGACCAGTTCCAATTTCGAGGTGGGGTCTCCGTAAAACGTAGTTGCCAGTTTCCCGACAACGTCTTCCGTATCGTTCACTTTGATGTAGGTAACATTCTCAATCAATGTCTCAGGAAGATTCTCACATACACTGTACGGGCTCCTTTTTCTATTGCTTTTTGGATATAAGTGTGTCCGTCAGTCTGCGTTCCTTTTACAGCAACGAAAATATGACCGGGCTCTATCAGGCGCGAGTCCATGTTTATTCCCGAAATTTCTTGGGATGCATCACCTATGATTTCATTGACTGTTATTCCTTTAATAATCTTTTCCAGTTTCATATTCTTCCTGTTACACTGTTAATTTAATCGTAATTGTATGGTTTGTCCTTTGCGCAAAGTGTTGCCGGCCGGGATACTTTGTGACTTCACTTTACCGATGCCGGTAATGCGGGCTTTCAATCCCATGCTTTCAAGCAGATAGACAGCATCCTTTGCGCCCATACCAATAACACTTGGTACAAGTTTATTGTTAATGTCTTTTTTGTTGAATAATACATTGTCCGGATTACTAGTCACATTTCCCCATACCGGTTTGCCTTCGGTTGATTGTTCCGAAACTCCGGATGAATTTACATTTATCCGGTTCAGTACATAATGTGCCGCACTTATATCCCCGTTTTTCACATCCGGAATAAGGATAGAAGTTGAGTCTTTTGCTTCTTTCAAATCTTGTGCCAGATGTTTGGCAAATACGCGTTCGGCAATTTTACTGAACACGCTGCCGGCCATCAGACCACCCGAGGCGGGGAGTCCAGGTTTCTGGATGGCTACAATGCAACTGTATTTAGGCGCTTCTGAAGGAAAATATCCACAGAAACTTACCAAATAACGGCGTGTGCCATTCGTGTACCCGGCTTTTCCTTGTGAAACCTGTGCAGTACCGGTTTTCCCGGATACATGGAATTGCTTGGATCCTGCTTTCTTTCCCAGTCCTTCGCTGACGACTTTTTCCAAAATCGTTTGTATCTCGCTGATAGCCTTGGGGGAAGCGATGGCCGTTGAGTATTTCAGGAGCAATATCTTCCACTACCTGCCCGTCTTTGACTATTGATTTCACAAAACGGGGCTTGACCATTACTCCGTTATTGGCTATAGCATTATAAAATGCCAGTGTATTGATGGGGGGAATTTGGGTTTCATAGCCAATAGACATCCATGCCAGTGCAGTACGTGACCAATTGCTCAAGTCTTTGTTGGGGATGCGGATGTTCGGCTTGCCGGCACCGGGAATATCGAGATCTAACGGAGTGGCAATGCCTACTCGATGCAGTCCGCGTACAAACTTTTCCGGATTATCATGATAATGATCATCGATCAACCGCGATACACCGATGTTTGAGGACACCATCAATGATTTTGTTGTGTTGATAGTGCCGTAGCCTCCACGATGCCAGTTATGATCTTTCATATAGCGGCCGTGCATCATATAGACCCCGTTACCGGTTTCCACCACCGTTTCCGGAGTGATGACTCCGTCGTCCAGCGCTACCAGTATGGATGCGGTTTTGAAAGTAGAGCCTGGCTCCATCATGTCTGAGATGGCGTTATTGCGTATTTCTCTGTAAATGCCGTCATTGCATTTGGTCATGTTGACGATAGCTTTGATGTCTCCCGTCTGCACTTCCATCAGAATGGCAACGCCTACAGTAGCGTTGATTTCTTTCAATTCATCCACCAATGCTTTTTCTGCGATGTCTTGCATACCTACATCAATGGTCGTAATGATATCACAGCCATCTACAGGAGGAATATCTACAATGTTCAGGTATTTGTTCATTACCTTTTGACGGTGAGTGATACCGTTTCTGCCTTTTAATATGGAATCGTATGAAAGTTCCAGCCCGTTCTTTGCACCTTGTTCTATATCTGGATACATATCTCCCAATGTACGCATTGCCAGTGAGCCAAAAGGCTTTTTCCGTTGATTGAATGCCTGTTCATGGAATCCGCCTTTGTATTTGTTCAGGTTAAATACGGGCAGACGTTTTGCTTCTTTATATTGTATATAAGAAATGCGTTTGGGGTAGAGCAACCAACTGCGGCTCTCTTTTTTTTCTTCCGTTTTTGATGTGCTGTTTGAAAAAGGCGGCACTTTTATCAGGGAATATTTCATGTAACCCTTTGCAGATTGTGTCAAGGTTTGCATAAAGACTGAGTCTTTGATATGTTGTAGCTTCAGCCGTGTCTTTTCCTCTTCTTCGGTTTCGCCCTTCCTTTTATTTATCATGAAGTCCATGTAAATCTTATATTCGGGAAGGCTGCTTGCCATCAGCTGGCCGTCGGATGAGATGATGTTGCCACGGGTAGGACGTACGGTGACGTTTTCTTTTACAAAACGGTCGGCTACGTCTTTCCAGTATTGACGCTCGGCAAACATGATGACGCCGGCTTTGCAGATAATGGCAATGCCTATCAACACCATGACTAGGATGATGAAGGAGAAGCGGAGCATTATGTTTTTTTGGTTGGGCATCATGGGCTTAGTCTTTCTTTATTAAATAAGGACGGTTGGTAGCCGTTTGCAAGGGGCTGTCTTCCGTCGAAATATATTCTTCAATACGTGACTGGCGGCTCTTTTCCATCAGTCGGAAGAGCGTGTCAATGCATCGTATTTGATATCGATCAAATCTTTTTTCAACTTGTCAATTTCAATGAGTTCCTGTTGGCTGCTATAACGGTTGTCTATGTATAGTACAGTCAGGATCATGATGAGAATCAGCAAACGGGTCTGTCTTTTGAAAAAGTCGTTCGCAAGGATATCTCCTCCTAATATGCTGCGGATAGACATATGCTTGGGCGAAGCAGATTGTCCGTCTTTGGGTTGTTGTGTATTTTGTTTCAGTTCTTCTTCCATCTCGTTATCTCTTTTCTGCAATTCTCAACTTGGCGCTTCGGGAGCGCGGATTGCGTGTCACTTCTTCGTTGCCGGCAACAATAACTTTGTTGTTGACTAGTTTGAAAGGTGTCTGTACATTACCAAAGAAATCTTGTTCGGCCTTGCTTCTATGTTTCCGGTTTTCATGATATTCTTTACCATGCGGTCTTCTAAAGAGTGATAGGTGATTACTACCAGTCTGCCTCCCGGTTTCAGTGCCTTGGTTGCTGCATAAAGCATTTCTTTCAATGCTTCCATTTCCTGATTTACCTCTATGCGTAGAGCTTGGAACACCTTTGCGAGCTCTTTCTTTTCACGTTCCCGCCCGAAAAGCGGTTTGATGACTTCGAGGAAATCACCGATGGTGACAATTTGTTTTACACCTCGTGCTTTAACGATGGCTGATGCCAGTTTGCGGCTGTTCTTCAATTCACCATATAAATAGAAAATATTAGCCAAACGTTCTTCGTCATAGGTGTTCACTACATCAGCAGCTGTCATACCTGCGCGTTTGTTCATCCGCATGTCTAATTTGCCCTCGAAGCGGAATGAGAATCCACGTTCGGAGTCGTCAAAGTGATGTGAGGAAACGCCCAGATCGGCCAAAATGGCATCCACCCCTTCCACGCCATAATAACGTAGGAAGTTGGAAGGTAGCGGAAGTTACTACGCACAAAAGTGAAGCGGCTGTCGTTTACAATATTCTTCTCGGCATCTTCATCTTGGTCAAAACTATATAGATGCGCGGTGCTATCCAGCCGGCTTAGAATTTCCTTGGAATGTCCTCCGCCGCCGAAAGTGGCATCTACATAAATACCTCCGGGTTGGATGTTCATTCCGTCTACGCTCTCGTTTAATAATACCGGTACATGATATATCTGTTTTGCTTCACTCATTCTATTTCTACGTTGTTATTAGTTCCCATAATTTCTTCCAATTCTTTTCCAAAGTCCTCCGGTGTGATGAAGGGTTTGTCTGCTATTTCTTTAGACCAGATTTCTATAGTGTCGTCCAATCCGATAAAACGTACATCTTGCTGTATTTTAGCTAATTTCAAATATCGTTTTGGAATCAGAAAGCGCCCGTTTCCATCCAATGTGATAACTTCTACATCCGAAACGAACTGACGGAAAATCATTTGGTGTCTGGAATTCCAGCGATTGAGTTTGCAACGTAGTTCGTTCATTTGTTCGTTCCACACATTTTCAGGGTAAAGTACCAGGCAGTCTTGGTAGGTGTCTTTGCGTAAAATCAGGCACTCCTGGGAGGCAGCTTGTAGCTGCTTCCTGAATACGGCAGGCAGGAACACTCTGCCTTTTGCATCCGTCTTTGCTTCAGAATTCCCAAGAAATCGCATGTTTACACCTTATTATATTGTTCAAGGTGTAAAATTACACAATTCCCCACAATTCCCCACAATATTTTAAGAAAATATTTCGAGAAGTTTTCAACAGGCTGTTAATGTAGCTAGTAGCTTGGTAAACAGGAGGTTTAAAATTAATAATTTTATGATAAAAAATAATGGAAAGGGCAGCTTCTCGGAGGTTGAAAAACGGAACCAAACTATTGCACATTCGTTTTTGTTTTGCGCAAAATGAAAGAATTTGTATAGTTTCATACACAAAAACTCTTAATTTCTTTAGAGATTAAGAGTTTTTTCTGTCATAAATTGCCAATATAAAAAAAAGATAAGTTACTTTTGCATGGAAAAGAACGTTTGCAAAATGACTGACGACTCTATATTTTTAATCGACATAGAAAAGATATTGAAAACGAAAGCCGGGAAAAAATATAAATATATTCCCCGTTTTGTCGTTTCGTACCTGAAGCATATCGTGCATCAGGATGAACTGAATGTCTTTTTAAAAGACTCCAAAAATAAAGTCGGAGTTGACTTTCTGGAAGCTTGTATGGAGTTCCTGGATGCAAAAGTGGAGATAAAAGGTTTGGAAAACTTGCCTGAAAACGGTAAATGCACTTTTGTCAGCAATCACCCGCTGGGGGGACAGGATGGAGTTGCTTTGGGGTATATATTGGGAAAACATTACAATGGTAATGTACGCTATTTGGTCAATGATTTGTTGATGAATTTGCATGGTTTGGCTCCTTTATGTATTCCTATCAATAAAACAGGCTCGCAATCCAGGGATTTCCCGAAGATGGTAGAGGCAGGGTTTGCCTCGGATAATCATATCATTATGTTTCCTGCGGGGTTATGTTCCGTAGACAGGGTGGGGAAATCAAGGATTTGGAATGGAAAAAGACATTTGTCACTAAAAGTATTGAAACGCATCGTGATGTGGTACCTTTGCACTTTGAGGGCCGGAACTCAGACTTTTTTTATAATTTGGCAAATATATGTAAGGCACTTGGCATTAAGTTTAATATTGCTATGCTTTACTTGGCAGATGAAATGTTGAAAAATCGTCATAAAACCTTTACCTTGACCATTGGAAAACCCATTCCTTGGCAAACTTTCGACAAGACAAAGACCCCGGCTCAGTGGGCGCAGTTTGTAAAAGATGTAGTCTACAAGCTATAATAGACAAAAGAGAGAAAAAAGATATGGAAGAAATTATTGCACCGATTAGCAAAGAGATTCTGAAGGCGGAACTTTCCGAGGATAAACGCCTGAGGTTTACGAATAAAAGTCATAATGAAAATTTTACGTCATAACGTATCAGGATTCGCCCAATGTGATGAAGGAGATTGGCCGGTTGAGAGAAATAGCCTTTCGTGCTGCAGGTGGCGGAACAGGAAAGGCGATGGATATCGATGAATATGACGTGATGGAAAATCCATATAAGCAATTAGTTGTATGGAATCCTGAAGCGGAAGGAGATTTTGGGATGGTTATCGTTATCTTTTGGGGGATGAGGTGCAATTTGATGAACATGGGAAGCCTGTGCTGGCTACTGCTCACATGTTTAATTTCTCGGAAGTTTTTTTGAAAGAATATTTGCCTTACACGGTGGAGTTGGGACGCTCATTTGTTACATTGGAATATCAGTCAACCCGTGCCGGTTCCAAGGGATTGTTTGCTTTGGATAATTTGTGGGATGGTTTGGGCGCATTAACCGTGATTAAGCCTAATGTGAAATATTTTTTGGTAAGATGACTATGTATCCTAGTTATCATCGTCAGGGGCGTGACATGATATTATACTTCCTGAATAAACATTTCGGTGATAAAGATAAATTGATAACTCCGATGAAACCGCTGGAAATAGAAACAGATAAGAAAATGTTGGAAAATCTTTTCTGTTATGATTCCTTTAAAGAAGATTACAAGATCTTGAATACGGAAGTGCGTAAGCTGGGGTATAATATTCCTCCTTTGGTCAATGCATATATGAGTCTGTCTCCTACAATGCGTATGTTTGGAACAGCGATTAATTATGGATTCGGAGATGTGGAGGAAACCGGAATTCTGATTGCAGTCAATGAAATTCTGGAAGACAAACGGGTACGTCATATCGAATCGTTTGTAAAGCAACATCCTGAAGCTATGAAAATAACTTCAGGCGCTCATCCCATACTGACCAAATAATCGGACTAATAGTAGTATTTGGGGAAACATTGTCAGGTGCAGATAAAATTTACAGGATTCATCGTGCTCGCATCTGACAATGTTTTTATTATACTGCCGGCAGACTGTTGCCTTTGATTTTCCGGTAGAGGTCGAGCGCATATACGTCTGTCATGCCCGATATGTAATCCAGCACGGCTTGAATTTTTCCATTATAAAGTAGGTGCGTTGACATTGTACTGTCCGGATATGCGGTTGATAAGTAGTTGTGAATACGCTTTTTCCGGAGAGCGCACTGCATTAATCATCAGGTCAATCAAGGTACTGATAACCCTGAATCCTGCCAATTCTATGTCCAGCACATCGCTGGAACGATATATTCTTTGAAAGGCAATTGCAGAACAATTGTCATAGGCCTCTTTCAATGGACTGCAAATGTGCATTATCAGGGTGCCTTCAAATTCCCCGGTCAATATCTTTTCTTCATTTTCAGTGAATACTCGTGTGCATTCCTTTATCAGTGCGCCTATGACCGAAGAACGTAAATAAGCTATCTGTTCATTGACGTCTGTTACAATCCGGCAAACTTCTTCAATGCGTTTTCTTCTTTTCTCATCAAAGAACTGCATATACAGTCCTTTGGTTTCATCATGTGTCAGAAGTTTTAATTTATGTGCGTCTTCTATGTCCATCATCTGATAACAAATATCATCTGCGGCTTCTACCAGGTAGACCAACGGATGGCGTGCGTAGCGTAAAGGCTCATCCGGTTTGCTGAGCCGGATAATCCCTAATTCTCCGGCTATTTTTTGATAATCAGCCTCTTCGCTTAAGAAGAAGCCGAATTTTGATTTCTTTCCTGCCAATTGTGAGGAAAAAGGGTATTTTACGATGGACGCCAGTGTGGAGTAGGTCATCACGAACCCTCCTTTCCGTCTTCCTTCAAACTGGTGGGTGAGGATTCGGAATGCATTGGCATTTCCTTCGAAGTGGGTTAAATCATCCCATTCCATCGGTGAAAGTTCTTTTTTCAATGCCATTCCTTGTCCTTCCGAGAAGTAAGTTGAAATGGCTTTTTCTCCCGAATGACCGAAAGGAGGATTTCCCAGATCGTGTGCTAGACATGCGGCTGAAACGATGGAACCTATTTCCGATATATGGGAGTCGGCCAAGGCTGGGTGCTTCTTCAGAAGCTGGCTGGCGACATCGTTTCCTAAAGAACGCCCCACACAAGAAACCTCAAGGCTGTGAGTCAACCGGTTGTGTACAAATACGCTACCCGGTAAAGGAAATACTTGAGTTTTGTTTTGCAAACGACGGAAAGGTGCTGAGAAGATGAGACGGTCATAATCGCGTTGGAATTCGGTACGGTCATCTTTACGGGCCTCGTGTAGTTCTTCCATGCCGAAGCGTTTATTTGATATTAATTGTTTCCAGTTCATAATTCAGGCTTTATCTGTTTGCAAAAGTAAGAAACTTCCGTTTAAAAAACTGTAAACGCTTAGATAAATCCATCTAAATGTGTAAATTCGCACCTTATTAATCATGTGGCAATGTGTTGATTCGTCAATATGCCAATGGGCTGTATCATGTCTGGACTGTGTTTGTTGTCTGCAAATTATTAGCACATTGCCATATAAGCATATTGATAAATTATTAAAATTATGAAAATACAGGTAATCAATAAATCAAAACATGCTTTACCCGAGTATGCTACCGGGCAATCGGCAGGGATGGATATCCGTGCTAATCTTGACGAACCGATTGTGCTGAAACCCTTGCAACGTTGTTTGGTTCCTACGGGACTTTATATCGCATTGCCTGAAGGTTTTGAAGCGCAAATCCGTCCACGTAGCGGGCTGGCTATTAAGAAAGGCATCGGAGTCCTGAATTCTCCGGGCACAATTGATGCCGATTATCGTGGTGAAATTTGTATTATCTTGGTCAATTTGTCATCTGAGGATTTTATGATAGAAGATGGGGAGCGCATTGCGCAAATGGTTGTAGCCCGTCACGAACATGCCGAATGGCAGGAAGTGGAGGTGTTGGACGAAACGGAACGTGGTGCAGGTGGCTTTGGACATACCGGAAAAAAGTAAAAGGAAACAATGAATAGAAGATTGAAATATGTGCCATGCTATGTGTATGTCTGATAGGCATGCTTGTTTCATGCGGTACGGTGAAGAGAGCTTCCGGCTTGTCCGGAAATAAAGCTGTTGTGGAGGAAAAGGATCCGCTTACTCTGGAGCAGCGCCGTAAATACGACTATTTCTTTTTGGAAGCGCTTCGGATGAAGGAAAAAGGTGACTTGGATGCGGCTTTCGAAATGTATAGTCACTGTTTGGACATTTATCCGCAAGGAGCCGCTACTTTGTTCGAAATTTCCCGCTTCCATATGTTTCTCAATCAGCCGGAAAAAGGGGAGGAAGCTTTGAAGAAGGCAGTGGATGCCGATCCTAAGAGTTTTTGGTATAAGCAAACTTTGGCAGCCTATTATCAAGGTAAGGGAAATTACCCGAAAGCCATTTATGTTTATGAGGATATGGCGAGCCAGTTCCCCTCACGTCTGGAACCGTTGATGGCTTTGATTGATCTCTATACGTACCAAGGACTATCAGCAGGTAGTTAATACATTGAACCGCCTTTGAAGCCTTGGATGGGAAGTCTGAACAAATCAGCATGGAGAAATTCCGTAATGTATCTGGCTATGAACAATGACCAGCAGGCATTTACGGAGATTGAGAATTTGGCAAAAGAATATCCATATGACATGCGTTATCTTACCATTTTGGGAGATGTCTATCTGAACAACGGTAAGGAAGAAGAAGCATACGAAACTTATCAGAAAGTATTGAAGGAAGAACCGGGCTATGCGCCGGCGTTGCTTTCCATGGCTTCTTATTACGAGAAAAAAGGGCAGGATAGTTTGTATCAGGTACAGTTGGATACTATTTTGCTGAATGATAATGTGGATAGCGATACAAAGATGAACATTATGCGCCAGCTTATTCTGCGTTCCGAGCAAACGAACAAGGACAGTACGAAAATAGCAGGCCTGTTTACTTCTATATTGAAGGAAAAACAAGAGAATGCAGATATTGCTATGTTGGCGGCCCAATATCTTCTGACGAAAAAGATGGATAAAGAGGCAACCCCTGTTTTGCACCAAGTGCTTGAAATTGATCCGGAAAATACGCCGGCACGCTTGCAGCTATTGAGTTTTGCCATTCGTGAGCAGAATATGGATGAAGTAATCAAATTGTGTGCTCCTGCTTTAGAATATACTCCGGATGTATTGGAATTCTATTATTATATGGGATTGGCCTATCATCAGAAAGAGAAAACAGACGAGGCATTGGAGGTTTTTAAAAAAGGAGTGAATCAAGTAACAGATAAAAGCAATAAGGATATCGTTTCTGATTTCTATGCCATTATGGGGGATCTTTATCATATAAAGAAGATGAATGTGGAGGCATATGCCGCATACGATTCCGCTTTGGTTTATAAGGAAAACAATATAGGGGCCTTGAATAATTATGCCTATTACCTGTCTGTAGAGCGTAAAAACCTGGATAAAGCGGAAGAAATGAGTTACCGTACCGTAAAGGCCGAACCTACCAATGGTACGTATCTGGATACCTATGCCTGGATACTTTTTGAGAAAGGTAAATATGTAGAAGCAAAAATTTACATTGACCAGGCTATGCAGAATGATGGAAGTAAAAGTTCCGTTGTTGTAGAGCATTGTGGAGATATTTACTATATGAATGGAGATCGTGAAAAGGCTTTGGAATATTGGCAACAAGCGGAAAAATTATCCAAGGAGCCTCCTCAAGAAGGTAGTGAAGAACGTAGTGAAAAGGAATTGAACTTATTGAGAAAGAAAATTGTACAAAAGAAATACTTTGCAGAATGATGAAACGTGTCTGTTTTTATTTGTTTAGCGCTTTGCTGATTATATTTATTTCTTCATGTTCATCTACCCGGAGTATGAAGAAAGGGGTATCTATTGGCAATTTATCCGAGTCGGAATATATGGAAGAGCTGATTAGCCGTTCTCCGGGATGGGATGCAATTACTGCGAAAATGTCATTGGCCGTTGACTTGAACGGTAAAGGACCGACTAAAGTAAATGGTACGTTGCGCATGAAACGTGATGAAGTAATCCAGCTTTCTATCGCTCCATTTTTGGGTATTGAAGTGGCACGTGCTGAAATATCTCCGGACGGAGTTTTAGTGATGGATCGCATGAACAAACGTTATGTACAAGTTCCTTTTGATGAATTGAAGAATCTGGCAAAGGCTGATTTGGATTTTCATACTTTGCAGGCCTTGTTTATGAATGAAATTTTTCTTCCGGGAAAAAAGGTGCTGACTGTCCGTGATATTTCGTCCTTTGCTGTGCGTCCTGAAAACGAAAATGCATTAATAGAAGTTAAGAACGGCAAACATTTCGCCTACCGTTTTCGTACCAATACAAATGATGGGCTGCTGAAAGAAAGTCATATCGGCTTGTCCGGTACCCGGTACGGGATAAATTGGCGTTATGATAAGTTTCGTCCGTTGGAGCAGAGACAGTTTCCGGGAACTATGACGGTTTCTTTTGAAGGGGCTGCCAAACCGGTTACGGCTGTATTTGAACTTTCCCGCCTTTCTACCAATAAGGATTGGGAAGCTCATACCGAAGTGCCCGGAAAATACGAAAGAATAGAATTGCAAGATTTGCTAAAACAGCTTATTAAATAATGAAACGTATCTTCTTACTACTCATAGCCTGCTGCTTTTTAAGTACTATTTCAGCGCAAAGTACTCGGAAAATAAGGGAGCTTGAAGCCAAACGGAAGGAACTTCACCAGCAGATTGCCGAGTCTGAAACTTTGTTGCAATCTACCAAAAAGGATGTGAAAAGCCAGTTGGACAACCTTGCTTTGCTGACAGGTCAGATTGAGGAGAGAAGAAAATATATCAATACCATAGAGAGTGATGTTCATACATTGACAAGTGAGATCGCTTCTTTACAGAAACAACTGAATAAACTTCAGCGTGATTTGAAAGACAAGAAGCGGAAGTATGAACTTCGGTGCAATACATGTATCGTAACAAGTCTGTTCAAGAGAAATTAATGTTTATTTTTTCTGCCGAGAATTTGAGTCAGACTTACCGTCGTATGCGTTATGTGCAGGAATATGCAAACTTCCAGCGCCTTCAAGGAATGGAGATAGAACGTAAGCAGAAGCAAATTGCCGCTAAAAAAAGAGAAGTGGAACAAACTAAGCATGCCAAACAGAATCTTTTAAAACAGGGTGAGGTTGAAAAGGCCAAACTGGAGATTCAGGAAAAGGAGCGCCAGACTCTTTTGGCGAATTTGCAAAAGAAGCAGAAAGGTATACAAAGCGAGATAAGGAAGAAAAAACGTTCGGCTGAGCAATTGAATGCCAGATTGACCGTTTGATTGAAATTGAAATAGAGAAAGCTAGAAAGCGTGCAGAGGAGGAAGCTCGTAGGAAAGCCGCTGCTGAGGCTGCCGCAAAGGCGGCAGCAGCTAAGAAAGCGGAGCGTGAAACTACGGGAGGGGCGTCCCGTTCTAAATCTACGGAAAAAAATGAGTCTACAAAGAAGGTCGCTCCGGTGGAGAAGTTCAGTCTGAATAATGAGGACCGCCAGCTGTCGGGCAGTTTTGAACGTAACCGGGGTATTTTGCCGGTTCCCATTACCGGTCCATATGTGATTGTCAGCCATTACGGACAGTATGCCGTAGATGGTTTGCGTAATGTGAAACTGGATAATAAAGGGATTGATATCAAGGGCAAACCGGGAGCGCAGGCACGTGCCGTTTTCAATGGAGAAGTTTCGGCTATTTTCCAGTATAATGGTTTGAACAATATACTGGTGCGTCATGGTAATTACATCTCTGTCTATTGCAACCTTTCTTCCGTATCGGTTTCTAAAGGCAGCAAAGTCAATACACGTACCGTTCTTGGTACTATTCATACAGATAGTTCGGGTAATACGGTCTTGCATTTTCAACTTCGTAAGGAAACGGCTAAACTTAATCCGGAATTATGGTTGGGAAGATGAAAAAGATAAGTTCTCTTTCTGTATTTTATTACTTTGCGGTTTCTCGCAGCTTGTTTGGAAACTGAAGAATTTTCTGTAGTTCCTGTTCCTGAAATTTCTTCCATAATAATTCCTTCTACGGAAAGTATCTGGCCTGTTGCTATAAAGAATGCTGATCTGGCTGGAGATTGGTTATCTTTTTGATATGTAGTACAGGATAACTTTCTGTATAATAGCTTTTAAAGTATAAATATGTATTTGAGGAACAGTTATTTCCGTTCTAAAACTTGTCTGTTCTTTCAAAGAGAACGAAAAAACATTTATTATTAAAAATAAATCTCCAATTAGTTTTGAGTTCAAGTCTAATTGCGTACATTTGTCCCCTGCATTAAGTATCCTCATAGAAGTACATTAATACTTTTCCAACTTATTCTTTAGTGATGATGGTAGAATCGTTTGTCTCTCTGTAAGATTCCTAATAGCAAAACGCACTTATTTTTTTATTAAAACATTTATTTTAAAATGAACATTTTTTATTGCAGGGCTTAACTATAATTATGAGTGAAGCCGAACTTGGAGAATTATTTGCAGAGTATGGTGAAGTTGTTTCTGTTAAGATTATAATGGACAGAGAGACCGGTCGTTCTAAGGGATATGGTTTTGTTGAAATGGCTGATGATGAAGCTGGAGATAAAGCGATTGCAGCTCTTAATGAAGTTGATATGGATGGAAAAACTCTTTCTGTGTCAGTAGCTCGTCCTAGAGAAGAACGTCCGCGTCGTAGCTATGGCAACAATGGCGGTGGTGGTTATCGTGGCGGTAACAACAGTCGTGGTGGTGGCTATGGTGGTAGTCGCGGAGATAATGGCTATGGCGGTGGCAGAAACAGATATTGATCTGTATCTCTATAAAATATAAGGGAACCTGTCTTGGACATTTGAAATGCTGAGGCAGGTTTTTAAGTGCCTGTTCAGGATATCTTCAAAAGACTTTGGCTGTCGGTTATTTCTTTTATTTATGGCAAACAGAAGATGTTCCATTGAGGGTAAAAACGGTTATTTATTAAGCATGGTCAATAATTTCTACATAAATTCCAGGTACTTCTCTCTTTTATAGAAAGGCTATAAGTATTATGCGTGTTATATTCAACTTCATTCTGGATTATTCCAACAAGAAAGAAGATGATTGAGTATGGAGAGATACTTGTTTCCTAGAAAATAGATTCCTGTGTCTGTGTTGTCAATAGTTCCAGCGCCTTGATTCCCATAACGGAATTTCCTTTTGGATTCAATCTCGGGCTCCACACTGCAACTGAATATCGTAGTGGGTAAACTGCGGCTATACCGCCTCCCACACCACTTTTCCCCGGAAGACCTACCAAATAAGAAAATTCTCCTGCTTCGTCATAGAATCCACATGTTTGCATGATGGCATTGATACGTTTCACTTGAGAGGCGGTCAGCGTGATTCCTTCGAATGTAAAAGCCTGTTTATGGTTGGCAAACGGCAAAAAGGCTTTGGATAAATCATAACAACTCATTTCTATGGAGCATTGCAGGAAATAGAAATGAAGTACACGTTCTATGTCATTGTCGATGTTATGATAATATTTCAACAGGTTGGTGATTGCCGCATTCAGATAACCGTTTTCACGTTCGGACAGGGCAACTTCTTCATTATAATGAATTTGGTTATTTCCGCTGATTGAGCGGACGAAACGAAGATATTCTTCTTCGGGGTGTTTCAGATGGTTCAGCAGGATATCTGTCATTACAATGGCTCCGGCGTTAATAAAGGGATTCCGAGGAATTCCTTTTTCTACCTCCAGTTGTACTAGTGAGTTGAAAGCTGTTCCCGAGGTTCTTTACCTACTCTTTTCCATAGATTATCTCCTTCAAGACTCAAACACATGGCAAGTGAAAAAACTTTCGAAATACTTTGGATGGAGAAGCCGGTGGTGGCTTCTCCATGCATGAAAGTTTTGTTTTGTATCGTATGGATACACATTCCGAATTGATCTGGGTTGATTTTGGCAAGTGCCGGAATGTAATCAGCCTGTTTGCCAATAGAGGCGTAGGGCTGGATTTCTTGATAGATGTCTTTTAGAATCTGTTGATAATCCATGATTTGGACGTTTTTATTTTTCTGTATAGTCACCATTGGCTTTGATGAGCTCGATCAACTTCTCAACAGCCTGATCTTCGGGAATGTTTTTTTCTATGCATTCTTTCTTTTTATAGAGGCTGATTTTTCCACGACCGGCACCTACATAGCCATAGTCGGCATCCGCCATTTCGCCGGGACCATTGACAATACAGCCCATAATGCCGATCTTCAGACCTTTCAAGTGCGAGGTAGCTGTTTTGATACGGGCGATGGTAGACTCCAAATCATATAAGGTACGACCACATCCCGGACATGAAATGTATTCCGTTTTGCTGGTTCGGATTCTGCCGGCTTGCAGGATACCAAATGCAGTGGTATCTACCACTATATGACTCAAGGGGCCTTGGTTGTACAAGAAGATTCCGTCACAGAGTCCGTCAAAAATTAGTGCACCCATATCAGCTGCCGCTTTGATTTGCAGGTCTTCAGCTTTCGTTTCCTGATAGTATTGGAAGAATACGACCGGATTCTCTAACCTTCATTCATCAGTTCGTGTGTCATGGCACGATATTCGCCGAGGCGGTTGGGATGATTGCTTTGGGCGATGATTACCACTTCGGGATGTAGTTTAAGGGCTGCGATTACTTCGTCATTCATAGCCATATAGGGCAGAAACAGGAATTTCAGATCGGAAACCGTGTGATGTAATTCTATCATCTGCTGGTAGTTAAATGCCGGATAGACATTTTTGTCTTCTGGATTCCATGCATTGGCATCTACTAGATAGGCTATATTGTTATCTCGTGATTGGGGCACACTTCCACCGCAATAAATATAGTCAGGTTTGAACTGAGGATTGGTTTCGAAAGACCCTTCCAGACGTTCGGCTATTACTACGGGAAGATTATCTCCTCCAATGTTTCGGACAGCCTTAGTCTTCCGGCGCCCCGGAGATAGGTAGTTGAACTGCGGAGCTTCTTTTCCAGGAATAAAAGGATGTCCTTCCCGAGTTAGTATATAATCAACCAGTTTGCGGGCTACCGGAATTTCGTTTTCAGGAGCCTCGCTCAATGAAACACGAATGGTATCTCCCAAGCCATCTGCAAGGAGTGCGCCTATTCCTAATGCGGATTTTATTCTTCCGTCCTCGCCGTCCCCTGCTTCGGTAACTCCCAAATGAAGCGGGAAAGCCATGCCTTCCTTTTCCATTTCCTTTACCAGCAGACGGACCGTCCTGACCATTACCACGGTATTGGATGCTTTGATGGAAATAACCACATCGTTGAAATGTTCCGCAACACAGATACGCAGAAATTCCATGCACGATTCCACCATACCTTCAGGGGTGTCACCATAATGAGACATGATGCGGTCTGACAGAGAACCGTGGTTTACCCCGATGCGGATGGCGGTGTGGTTTTCCTTGCAGATATTTAGAAAAGGAATGAAGCGGGCACGTATCTTTTCTATTTCTTGCGCATATTCTTCGTCAGTGTATTCCAGTTTCCGGAAAGTACGTCCCGGGTCTACGTAATTTCCCGGATTGATGCGTACCTTTTCTGCATATTGTGCCGCTACATCGGCTACTTTGGGGTTAAAATGTACATCGGCCACCAATGGAGTATCATATCCTTGAGAGCGTAATCCGATATTGATATTCTTCAAGTTTTCGGCTTCACGGACACCTTGTGTGGTGAGGCGAACGTATTCACCGCCGGCATCTATAATGCGTTTGGCTTGTTCCACACAGGCTTCGGTATCCATAGTGACGGTATTTGTCATGCTCTGAATACGGATGGGGTTGTTGCCACCCAAGGGAGTGGCTCCGATATTCACTTCGGAAGATTCGCGGCGGGAGTAATTGAATAAATCCATAGTTAGTGATTAGTGGTGAGTGGTTAGTGATTAGTGGGCTGCGCTGAAATATTAACCACTTACCACTAATCACTAACCACTAGTTAATTTGTTTTATATTCAAACTTGACTTCTTTCAGTTCTTCGTTGGCTTTCACGATTTTCTTTTTCAAGCCGGTCTTGTAGTCTGCAAACTTGGTGGCTAGTTCTGTATCACTCAATGCTAGCATTTGTACGGCCAGAATAGCTGCATTCATGGCTCCATTGATTGCTACGGTAGCTACAGGAATTCCGGGAGGCATTTGGATGATAGAATAAAGTGCGTCTACGCCATCAAGAACTGAACCTTTAACGGGAACACCGATAACAGGCAATGTGGTATTTGCAGCAATGACACCGGGAAGTGCGGCAGCCATGCCGGCAGCGGCAATGATGACTTTAATTCCACGGCCTGCAGCATTTTTCGCAAATTCCTCCACAGCTTCGGGAGTGCGGTGTGCCGAAAGGGCGTTCATTTCGAAAGGTACGTGCATCTCGTCCAGTAATTTGGCAGCTTTTTCCATTACGGGAAGATCGGAAGTGCTACCCATGATAATGCTTACGATAGGTTTCATTGTTTTTTGTTATTGTTTGGTTTATATATTTACTTCAAGCACGGGTTATACGGATGAACGCGGATAGAAAAATCCGTGAGGTCCGCGTAATCCGCGCTTGAACAATTCCTAATGGGAATCTATATTATTCGTTGACTAATGCTTTATATCCTTCAGCATCCAGCAAATCGTTAACGTCATTAGAGTCATTGGGCTTGATCTTAATCAGCCACCCTTTACCATACGGGTCTTGGTTTACTAATTCGGGATTGTCGGCCAATGCTTCATTCTGTTCCAAAACTTCTCCTGAAACGGGAAGGAACAAGTCCGAAATCGTTTTTACTACTTCAATAGTACCGAAAACTTCATCTTTTTCTAAAGTTTCTCCTTCAGTTGTGATATCTACGAATACGATGTCACCCAGTTGCTCTTGTGCATAATCAGTGATGCCTACATAAGCTATATCACCTTCTACTCGTATCCATTCGTGTTCTTTGGTATACTTTACATTGCTTGGAAATTCCATAATGCTTTCAATTTATAAGGTTAATACTAATTTTTTTCAAATAAACAAAATTCCAATGACACCACAAAACAATCCGACAATAAATCCGGCTAAAACTTCTAATAAGGTATGCTGTTTTACAATGATACGGCTGTGCCAAGCATCCCGGATAGCAAAATGAAAAAACAGAGCCACCATACAGGATTGAAATTGAATATAAAGCTGTAGGATAATAATCCGCCTACCATCATGCCGCTGCTTGCCACGTGTGTGCTGATTTTCCACTTGAAATTGATCAGCGTGCAAAGGATCATGCAGATGAGGGCGGCTACGATAATACCTGACATATAGCGGGGCAGGTGTATCTTATACATGGTGATGAGACAAGTGACATAGCTGATGATAGTCAACGCATATGGTACGAAACGTTTTTCGCGGTGTCCCAATTCATGAATACCCCAACCGTTTATTTTTTGGAACAGGTAGATGGCGAGCATCGGCATCAGAATGGTGAAACAGTAGACTATGCCCAATACTATCAGTTTGTACTGGATGGGCATGATACGAAGATAAGTGAAGAAAAAAAGCAGGAAAAATGCCACAAAAGGAATCATAAAAGGCGTGAATATGCCTGATATGATACGTGAACTGACTTCAAGCGGACTGTTTTTCTTGCCTACTGCTATTGTTTCGGTTATTTCGTTAGCTTCCATATAATTTATATTACCTTCTTAATCGTGCGACGGGTATGTTAAGCTGTTGGCGGTATTTGGCTACAGTACGGCGGGCTATGGGGTAGCCTTTCGTTTTTAGTGTTTCGGCCAGTTCATCATCAGTGTACGGTTTTTCCTTGTCTTCGGTGTCTACACATTCTTTCAGAATACGCTTGATTTCGCGGACAGAGAGTTCTTCACCGTCTTCGGTAGTGTAACCGTCGCTGAAAAAGAATTTCAACGAATAGATACCATAGTTTGTTTGTACATATTTGCTGTTGCTTACCCGTGATATGGTGGAAATATCCAATCCCGAGCGTTCGGCTACATCTTTTAGGATCATGGGCTTTAGCAGGGATTCGTCTCCTTCCAAAAAGAAGGGGCGCTGAATATCTATAATGGCTTGCATGGTGGTGAGCAACGTATGTTGTCGCTGTTTTACGGCGTTGATAAAACCTTGTGCGGCATCTACTTTTTGTTTTAGGAACATCAGTGCGTCCTTTGAGGCTTTGCTCTGATTATCTTTGTTGCGGGTGTGTTCATCCAGTAGTTCGGTGAACTGGCGGCTCAGACGCAACTCAGGAACATTACGATTGTTTAAACTTAGAGTAATGGTGTCATCCTCATACGTTTCTACAATGAAGTCGGGAATGATCTGCTGCATATTTTTACCCATTGCTTCACCCAGTGAACTGCCCGGACGAGGATTCAGTTTGGTGAGATCGCTCACCGCCTCATTATATTGTTCTTCGGTTATACCTAGTTTTTGGATAATCCTTTCTTTGTTTTTGCGGGTAAACTCATCACAGCATTTACCGATGATGTCCAGTTCTATTTGTTTTAACGGTGAATCGGCTTTTCTTTGTATTTGTAGCAGAAGACATTCTTGTAAACTGCGGGCACCGATACCTGCCGGATCAAAGTCTTGGATTATTTCCAAGATTTTATTTAATTCCTCCTCAGTGGTATAGATTCCTCGATAGATGGCAAGTTCATCCATGATAGACTCCATATTTTTGCGTAACAGGCCGTCATCGTCCAATGAACCGATCAAGTATTCTGCTATATCTCGTTGTTCTGGGGTAAGTTCCTGCATCTGCAACTGGTCTTTCAATATTTCATAAAAAGATACGGCATCCGAGAAAGGGATTTCTTCGGCTACTCCTTCTTTGGAACGATTATGTTCCTGTAGTTTATAATCGGGAATATCATCTTCGTTGCTGTAATCGCCTAATGAAAAATCTTCGTTCGAGTCTGTATTTCCGTCTTCGTTCTCAACGTATTCTGTGTTGTCATCTTCATTTTCGGGCATTTCTTTCCCTTCCTCCAGGGCCGGATTATCCAGTATTTCGGAATGGATACGTTCTTCCAGCTCCACAGTGGGCAGTTCCAGCAATTTCACTACCAGTATCTGTTGTGGAGATAAGGTTTGTATTTGTTGCTGGGCTTGTGTTTGTACTTGACGTGAGCCTTGTGCCATAATATTTTTATTTCCTTGTTTATTGCGACAAAAATAGGAAATTGTATTGTAATAATCTTCCTTTTTGGGGGGATTATTTTAAGGGGATGGCTATCTTTACCTGTCATCTATACAAAAAACATAAGATTATGTTTGCAAAAGAAACTTATACAACCCATCGTAACAGTTTGAAAAAACGTGGGGATAGGTTTCTTGCTATTTGGGATAACGAGGAGAGTGGCGACTTATGCGGATAATACTTATCATTTCCGCCAAGGTTCTACTTCTCTTTATTTTTGGGACTTGCCCTATGCCGGATTGGCGATATGGATATCATATTGTATGGATGGGATCCAGCCTGCCTTGTGTGAGAAAGCGTAGAGGGTGGGAGTGACAGAAACTGGTTCTGCCGCGGATTTGAAGAAGTGTTTGGAAAAAGCAGTTGCTAAAAGACAGGTGATTCATTAGAAAAGTACTTAGGTCAGCCGTAAATTATTAAGGCTGGCCGGATCTTTGGAACCGGAATTTGAACTTACTATAGAACCGGGTATCTATATTAATAGATTGTTGGAAAGCGGAGAAATGCTTTAAGGATTTTATCGATTATGATAAGTTGGAGAGTTATCGTGAGTTTACAGAGTTGCGTAATGAGGAAGATTATTTGATAACGGAGGACGGGGCACGTTTTTGGGGTACGAAGGTCCTTTTACTACAGAACGATGATATATAATTATCCACCTATGGTTGCTTTTAAACCGTAATCAGTCAAGATTTGTATGCACTGCTGTTGTACTTCCTCGGATGGCGTTTGCATTTTATATCCTTTAGGGTTATAGATACTGCCTAGCTTTGCATGCTTTCCCTTTCCTATATCATGGTAAGGTAATAGGTTAATGATCTCAGGATGCCGTGGAAGACTGGCCAAAAATTCGGCAGACAGCTTTATGTTCTTTTCATCTGCATTCACTCCTTCAATCAATGGAATACGGATATAATAAGGAAAGTCAGCTTCTGCTACTCTGCGGATGTTCTCCAAAATTAATTCATTGGGAACATCACAAAATGTCTGGTGTACGGTACTGTCCATTGATTTTAAGTCGATAAGCAATAGTTCACAATTCCGCATCACTTCATCCACTGTTTCTTTGCGGGCAAGCAGGGTGGTATCTACCACCCGATGAATTCCCTGTTGTCCGCAACGTTTCAGTATATCAATCAAGAATTCGGGATGAAGCAACGGTTCTCCACCACAAAAAGTAACTCCACCGCCTGATTGATCCATAAATGGAATTTCCTTTTCTATTTCATGCATCAGGTATTCGGCGGTATATTCCGTTCCTGATATCTCGATAGCCATTGCCGGACATTCTTCGGCACAGCGTCCGCATAACACGCATTTTTGCTTGTCGGTGATAATACTCGGGAGCCAGTGTCAGTGCCCCGTTGGGACATACTTTCAGACAAGTTCCACAGCCGAGGCATTTCTTGGCTGTGTATAGTTTGTCTTTTCCGTTACGAATGCCTTCGGGATTATGGCACCATACGCACGAGAGCGGGCATCCTTTCATGAAAAGTGTGATGCGGATGCCCGGTCCGTCATTGATGGCATAGCGTTTGATGTCGAAAATCAGACTCATCTTGTCAGAAGGTTTCTTGTGCCGTGCGGGCTATTACGTCATATTGTAAATCTGTATTCATGTCATTGAAGTAATCACTGTATCCAGCTACGCGTACCAATAGGTCCCGGTATTCTTCCGGATGTTTTTGGGCGGCATGCAGGGTAGCGGTATCTACTATGTTGAACTGAATGTGATGTCCTCCTAAAGCAAAATAGCTGCGGATGAGGCTTGCCAGTTTGGCTATGTCTTCATCGTGTTTAAGAAGTGAAGGCAGGAAGCGCTGATTCAATAGAGTGCCTCCGCTTTTCACCTGGTCCAGTTTTCCTAATGATTTTATAACGGCGGATGGCCCGTGGGTATCTGCTCCGTGTGAGGGTGAGGTACCGTCACTGATGGCACGTCCGGCTAGACGGCCGTTGGGGGTGGCATTCATCATTTTGCCGAAGTAAACGTGACAGGTGGTAGACAACATGTTCAGATGGAACATTCGCCTTTGGTGTTCGGCTTTCCCTCGATGGCATCGTAAAGGTCGTTAAAGATCTGGATGGCGATGCGGTCTGCATATTCGTCATCGTTACCGAAGAAAGGGGTACGGTTCAGTATGAACTGTCTCATGGCTTCCTGTCCTTCGAAGTTGGTATCGGTAGCATGGATGATTTGCTCCATATTGAATTTACGTTCTTCGAATACATGTTTTTTCAGAACGGAGAGGCTGTCGGTAATAGTACCCAAACCGGTGCATTGAATATAGCTTGTGTTATAACGCGGTCCGCAGTTATAATAATCTTTTCCTTTGGCGATACAGTCATCAATGAACAAAGACAGGAAAGTGGCGGGAGCGTATTTGGCGAACATACGGTCAATGTAGTTGCTGACGCGTACTTTCATATCTACAAAATAATGGATTTGTTTAAGAAATGCGTCATAAAGTGCTTCATAACTCCGGAAGGTACAGGGATCTCCTGTTACCAAGCCTACTTTCTTGCCTGATACAGGATCTGTTCCGTTGTGCAAGGTGACTTCCAATATCTTGGGTACGTTAAGGTAACCGGTCAGTATGTAAGCTTCTTTTCCGAAAGCGCCTACTTCTATGCATCCGCTACATCCGCCTTCACGAGCGTCCTCCGGTGTTTTTCCCTGTCGCATCAGTTCCATGACGTATGTGTCGGGATTGAATACAGATGGGTAGCCATAGCCCTTACGGATTACTTTGCAGCCTTCGCGCAGGAAACGCTCCGGGGTGCATACACTGATGTGCAGGGCGCTTCCGGGTTGTAACAGGTGAAGATCATCTACTGTTTCGAGCATGATATAGGATACTTCGCTGACTCCGTTGCTACCATCACGTTTGATGCCACCGATATTCAGATTGGTAAAGTCATTGTAGGTACCGCTTTCTTTGGCGGTGATGCCAACTTTGGGTGGGGCTGTCTGATTATTTACTTTGATAAAGAAACATGACATCAGTTCTTTGGCCTCTGCACGGGTCAGTATTCCTTCTTCCAGGTCTTTTTCATAGAAAGGAGCGAGGTGCTGGTCAAAATGTCCTGGATTCATGCGTCCCATCCGTTCAGCTCTGTAATGGTGCCGAGATGGACAAACCAGTACATTTGTATGGCCTCCCAATAAGTACGGGGGGCATGTGCAGGAACCCATCGGCAGATTTCCGCTATTTTTTTCAGTTCCTCTTTGCGTTTCGGATCGGTTTCTTGTCCAGCCATCTTTTCGGCCAGTTCGGCATGGCGTTCGGCAAAAATGATAGCGGCATCACAGGAGATGGACATGGCGGTCAGTTCTTCTTGTTTGTCGGTTGCTTCTGGATCATTCATAAAATCCAGATTTTTCAACTCATGTGCAATACGTTCTTTCAAATCCAGCATGCCATGTTGATAAACCTTTCCGTCCAGAGAAGTATGGCCGGGGGCTCGTTGTTCCATGAATTCAGTGAACATTCCTACTTCGTAAGCTTCTTTCCATTCTTTGGGAACATGATTGAAGATGCGTTCGCGTTGGGTGCGCCCTTTCCAATAAGGAATTACCTCGCGCTCATAGGTGTCTATATCTTCCTGGCTGATGGTGTAACGCTGCAATTCGCGGGTGTCAATACATGAAGGTCTTCCACGCTGTGACAGGTCAGTTCAGGGAAAGTCGATACGGCTTTGGGGCGTGGTCCACGTTCACCTACAATCAGTTCGTCTTCACCTATGTATATAGTTTTCCGTTTACAGATTTCAAGGAAGTTCAGTGCTCTTAGAATAGGAATTGGATACTTTCCTTCGTTTTCTTTGTAAAATTCGGTTTCTATCAGAGCACGTTCTATGGACAAAGAAGGTTGTGTATCAAAAGATTCTTGACGTAGCGTCGGATACGGTCTGTCATACCGTTGATTGTTGTTTTCATAAGAGTTGTAATAAGGTCTACTGGTTCATAAATAGAAATTTCCATAAGGGCGGATTAATGGATCCGACCAATTGATGTGCAAGAGAATAAGATATCAAATAGAAAGAAACGTATGCCAAAAGTAAGATACGCTGTCATTTAATCCATCTTTATGGTGGTGTAATGTACAGTCTGCTGGCTTTTGGCATACCCTCCTGAAGAAGAAATGTTCTTAGTAGTAGAACATCAGGCAGTTGAACAGTTTTCTATAGCCTTTGGAGTGCATTCACTTATACTTGTTTAATAATGGCCGAAATTACTGTTTGTTTTGCACATAAACAAAACTTATATACTGTTTAATAACAGGTTAATACCGGAAACTGCTTCCTCCTAAAAACTCTCTCAGTAAAGAAGTGGGAGGCAATTCTTTATCTTGTACCGAAGCGAAATATTCCAAGAATTTGCGTAAACGGTATGCTTCTGAATATTCCGGTTTGTTATTGGGAACATTCCTTAGAATAGGAATGGCATAATCCTTCATAATGGCCAGTTCAAACAACAGGGCAGAATTGAACATGGCATCTGCATTTTCTGATATGGAAGATCCATTTTCTTCTCCGGCGCGTACGCTGGGCCATCTTCTGATTGTTTCCTCTGCGGAATAGCCACGGTATTTGTAATCGCGGATGATACGCCGCAACAAACGGTTGTCGTAGTCGGAATATAATTATGATTGTCCAGCAGAATAGTGGTTAATGCCGATACATATATTTTATATTTATTCTCGGCGGGAATATGAGGGTTAATTCGGGGTTAAGTGCATGAATCCCTTCGAGAATCAATATCATGTTATCGTCAATCTTAAGTTTGTCACCTTTAAATTCCCTTCTTCCTGTGGTGAAGTTGAAACGTGGTAACTCTACTTCCTTTCCATGAAGCAGATCTTGTAATTGCTTGTTGAAGAACTCCAAATCCAATGCATACAATGATTCGTAATCATAATCACCTTTTTCATCTTTTGGTGTCTTTTCTCGGTCAACAAAGTAATTGTCCAGGGAGATGGGGTAAGGTTTCAGCCCGTTTGCCATCAACTGGATACTGAGTCGTTTGCTGAAAGTCGTTTTACCAGAAGAGGATGGACCGGAGATAAGAACCAGTTTTACTCTTTGACCGTTTTTTCCTCTGTGGTATATCTCATCAGCAATATTGGAAATTTTTTTTTCCTGCAAGGCTTCAGACACATTAATCAGATCGGTGGCATAACCTTCATTACAGGCCACATTGAAATCTCCTACAGTACCCACACCTAAAATCTGATTCCAGCGTCGGTGCTCTTTGAATACTTCCAGCATTTTTTCTTGTTTTACTACTTCCTCCAATATTTCCGGATTCTGACGGTTGGGGACTCGCAGCAACAAGCCGTCATAGTATTTAACAATGTCGAATTTGCGGATATATCCGGTGCTGGGCAACAGACTGCCATAGTAGTAGTCAATGGTATCTTCTAAAGTATAATAATAGGAGTAAAGTTCCCCTGAAGTTTCAAGCAGTCTAACTTTGTCCATCATTCCTTTCCGGCGGAATAGTTCTACTACTTCAGTTGTGTGACATTCAAAACGGTGGAAAGGGATGTTGGCTTCCACAATCTCTTTCATTCGCTGCTTAATACGGGAAACATCATCCAACCCGGTTTCGCGTCCTATCTGCAAGGCGCAATAATATCCTTTGGATACGGGATGTTCAAGCATGATTTTTCCATCAGGGTATAAGTCCTCCACCGCTTTGCACAAGATGAAGCAGAGCGAACGGACATAGGTACGCATTCCTGAAGGATTCAGTATGTTCAGGAACTCTACATCCTTATTATTATAGGCCCGGTAATTGAGTCCTTCTACTTTGTTATTGACTTTGGCACTGACCGGCCCGTATGGGATATCTAGATTAAAACCATTATAAATATCCAAAAGTGAGCTTCCGATTGGGAAGTTCTTTGAAATATTGTTATTTTTGCAACAGATTTGTAACATAATCGTAATAATTATTACTAACGTAGTGAAACGGCTTGAAATTTACTGAATAAAAGGGAGATTAGCCAATTCCTACCAAATTAATTAAAGATGGAGTATTCTTTTTATGATTTCTTAAAGCTGCTAGGTTCACTGGCGCTATTCCTTTATGGAATGAAAATCATGAGTGAGGGGCTGCAAAAGTTTGCTGGTGACAGACTGCGTAAAATCCTCACAGCGATGACCACCAACCGGGTAACCGGAGTGCTAACCGGTGTTCTTATCACTGCGTTAATTCAATCCTCTTCTGCTACTACTGTTATGGTAGTAAGTTTCGTTAATGCCGGACTCCTTACACTTTCACAATCAATTGGAGTCATTATGGGGGCAAATATCGGTACCACTGTCACTGCATGGATTATATCTGCGCTAGGGTTTAAAGTAGATATTGCTGCTATGGCACTTCCGTTATTGGCTGTTGGCGTACCCTTATTATTTTCAGGAAAGAGTAACCGTAAATCCATTGGAGAATTTATATTCGGTTTCTCTTTTTTGTTTATGGGCCTCTCTCTCTTGAAGACGAATGCTCCTGACTTAAGTAGAAACCCCGAAATGTTGTCTTTTGTTCAGAACTATACTGATATGGGATTTGGTTCTGTTATCTTATTTGTTGTCATCGGTACAGTTCTTACCATGATTGTACAGGCATCGGCTGCAACGATGGCTATTACTTTGATTATGTGTGCCAATGGTTGGATTAGTTTTGAGCTGGGGGCTGCGTTGGTACTTGGCGAGAATATTGGTACCACTATAACCGCTAACCTTGCCGCACTGACTGCCAATACGCAGGCCAGGAGGACTGCGCTGGCTCATTTGGTATTCAATGTTTTTGGGGTTATTTGGGTGTTATGCCTTTTCAAGCCTGTAACTATGGGGGTTTCATGGTTTGTAGAAGATATAATGAGAACAGCAGATCCGGCTGTTGCCGTATCTTTTAAACTGTCTGCTTTTCATACTACTTTTAATATATGCAATGTGTTGATTCTTATTTGGTTTGTCAAGTTGATAGAGAAAACTGTCTGTAAAATCATTCCTCAGAGAGAGCAGGATGAGGAATATCGTTTGCGCTTTATTACAGGTGGTATGCTTTCTACGGCAGAGCTTTCTATATTGCAGGCACGCAAGGAAATCAATCTCTTTGCAGAGCGTACTCATCGTATGTTTGGCATGGTGCGGGATCTGCTTCACACCACTAATGACAATGACTTTAACAAATTGTTCAGTCGTATTGAGAAATATGAGAATATAAGCGATAACATGGAGGTGGAGATCGCTAATTATCTGAATCAGGTATCCGACGGGCGTTTGAGTTCTGAAAGTAAGTTGCAAATTCGTGCTATGCTTCGTGAAGTGACTGAAATAGAAAGTATCGGGGACAGCTGTTATAATTTGGCACGTACTATCAATCGTAAACATCGCAGGTGATATGGATTTTACTCCGAAACAGTATGATCATATTCATCAGATGTTCCAGTTGACTGATGATGCTTTGTCTCAGATGATTTCGTTGGTGGAAGATGAGCATCATGTGGTAGATGTGAATAAATCGTTTAATATAGAGAATGAAATAAATAACTATCGTAATCAGCTAAAGAACCAAAATGTGCTGGATGTGAATAATAAGGAGTATGATTATCAGATGGGGGTGCACTATATGGATATTATTGGAGAATGTGAAAAACTGGGCGATTATGTAGTAAATGTGGTGGAAGCCAGTAGCAATGTGAAGGAAAAGAAATCCTGACCTGAAAGGGCTATGGTGAACAGAATAGGTGCAGAGGTGCAAGGTTTAACCTATGATGGGTTAAATACTTTGTGCCTCTGTGTTTTTTAATAAAGTGTAAGAAAGAAGAGAGTCTAAATAAAAGAGAATCTACATGTCAATATTTGTTTTTTTTGAAACTGATAGGCTCACTGGTACTTCTGATATATGGTATGAAAACCGTGAGTGAGGCTTTGCAAAAACTGACAGGTGGGCATTTGCGCCATATTTTGGGTGCTATGACCACGAATCGCTTCACCGGATTGTTGACAGGTGCATTGTACAGCCTTCCACTGCAACAAATAGTATCTTTGGAAGAAGACGAATATCATTTGGTTGATCCTAACAAATCATTTAATATAGAGAATGAGAGAAACAATTACCGCAACCAGTTGAAGGATCAGAATGTATTGGATGTGAATAATAAGGAATATAATTATCAGACGGGGGATCATTATATGGATATTATCAGCGAATGCGAAAAATTAGGCGATTATGTAGTAAATGTTGTTGAGGCACGTACAGATATAAAGGAAAAGAAAATTTGATTTGTAGAAGGACAAGTTAAAAGAAAAGCGTGAGACACGAATGTTCCACGCTTTTTTGTAAATCGTATTAAAATGAGGTTATTTTTCGATTCCAACCAGTTCTACTTCGAAAATCAAAGTAGAGAAAGGTTTAATCTGACCGGCTTCACGTGCACCATAAGCCAAGTCTTGAGGGATGTAAAGTTCCCATTTAGAACCTACTGGCATCATTGTCAGTGCTTCAGTCCATCCTTTGATTACTTGATTAGCACGGAAAGTAGTCGGTTCTTTACGATCATATGAACTGTCGAACTGAGTTCCGTCAATCAAAGTACCTTTATAGTTTACTTTTACTTTAGAAGAATCGGTAGGAACAGCGCCGTTACCTTCTTTAATTATCTTATATTGCAATCCGCTTGATGTAGTTTTAACACCCTCTTTCTTTGCATTTTCAGCTAGGAATTTTTCACCGGCAGCCTTATTTTCAGCGAATTGGGCTTCAGTAGCTTTTGTTTTGATTGCTTCTGCTTTAGACTGAACGTAGGCGTTGGCTTCTTCCATAGTAACATTCATGCCTTTTTTCTGCAAAGCAGCCATGAAACCTGCCAGGAAGTTTTCTTTACTTAAACTTTGAGTAGAGTCATTTCCGAAAATACGTTGGCTCATCATATCGAACATACGTCCACCAACTTGTTGACCAATCTGAAGACCTGCCATATAAGCAACATCTTTAGGACTTGTCTTGCTGGTACCTTCTTTAACACCTCTGATGAAGTCGGCCATATAGGCTGTGTCAACGCCCAGTTGTTGGCTCATATACATATCCAGACCTTGCGTGTTGGTGATACCCATCATGTAAGAAAGTGAGTCTACGTCATTCTTCATGTTTGCTTTCGGTGCTTGGGCTGTACAAGAAGCCAAGCTGGCTGCAGCAGCGATTGCTACAAAAAAACTAATTTTTTTCATTTGCCTTAAATGCTTTAATAATTATAATACTTCGATTAATTCTACTTCAAAAATCAATGTGCTGTGAGGAGGAATCATTTCTCCTGCCTGTTGTGCTCCATAGGCTAGTTCTGAAGGAATGAAAAGTTTCCATTTAGCACCTTCAGTCATCAGTTGGAGTGCTTCCACCCATCCTTTGATTACTTGGTTCACACCAAAGATAGCCGGTTCGCCGCGTTTGATAGAGCTGTCAAACAAAGTTCCATCAATCAAGGTACCTTCATAATGGCATTTTACACGGTCGGTTGCACTCGGTTTTTTTCCGTTACCTTCTGTGATACTTCGTACTGTAAGCCGCTGGGAAGTGTCACGACCCCCGGTCTTTTGCGTTTTCCTCCAAAAATGATTTTCCCTTTTCAATATTCTCTGCATTCAATTTGGTTTCCAGCTCTTCAAAGTACTTGTTTACGATTTCACGTGCTTCGTTGTGGCTGATAGCCGTTTCTTTTCTATCTAATACGTCTTTGATTGCTTGAGCAAAGTCTTCAACATTAATACTTTGAGCACCCATGCTCAATAAATTCTGGCCAATACCAAGGCCGATGGCGTAACTGAATTTATCCATAACTATTTATTTTATAAGATGTTTTATACAAAACGCACAAAGGTAGGTGTTTTATTTGAATGAATCTGTTTTTAACAATTTAATTTTTCTTATTTTTGTGTGTTTAGTTAAAAGAGGAGGACTAGAAATGAAGAATTTAGTAGTTTTAACAGGTGCTGGAATGAGTGCAGAAAGCGGTATCAGTACATTTCGTGATGCAGGTGGTTTATGGGATCAGTATCCGGTGGAACAAGTGGCTACTCCGGAAGGTATGCGGCAAACCCTAAATTGGTGATTGATTTTTATAATGAGCGTCGTAAACAGTTGCTTGCTGTAAAGCCTAATCGGGGGCATAAACTGGTTTCTGAGATGGAAAAGTTCCTTAATGTGACTGTTATCACTCAAAATATTGATAATTTGCATGAGCGTGCCGGAAGTTCGCATATTATTCATTTACATGGCGAACTGACCAAGGTGACATCTAGTTGGCAACCTAATAATCCAGCTTATATTAAAGAATTAAAGCCGGAAGAATATGAGATACATTTGGGAGACTTGGCCGGAGACGGTTCCCAGTTTCGTCCGTTCATTGTATGGTTTGGTGAATCTGTTCCTATGATTGAAACTGCAATTGAATATGCTGAAACAGCTGATATCTTTTTAATTATAGGAACTTCGCTTAATGTATATCCTGCTGCCGGTTTGTTGAATTATGTGCCTGCCCGCACTCCTGTTTATTTAATAGATCCTAAGCAGGTGCCCATTGCATCGGGACGTAAAGTGCATGTAATTCAGAAAGGTGCGTCCGAAGGAATGGAAGAGCTTAAAAAAATATTAGTGGGATAGTTTGCAAGTAAACAATTTCCTTGTATATTTGTTATGTATTTAAAGAATATTTAAAACATAAAACAGAGACAATTATGAAAAAGTACGTTTGCACAGTATGTGGTTGGGTTTATGACCCGGCAGAAGGAGATCCTGAAGGTGGAATCGCTCCGGGAACAGCATTTGAAGATATTCCAGATGATTGGGTTTGCCCTCTTTGCGGAGTAGGTAAAGATGATTTCGAAGTTCAAGAAGATTGATCCTACCTTATAACCGGATATCATATAAAGCGGAGGAATTTCTTTTGTATGATATATCAGATAGCGCGACTAATTATTATTTAGTTGCGCTTTTTTATTTTACATTATTATTAATGGCTTACCTTAAAAAAAGAGCGTAACCTATAACAGGTTGCGCTCTTTATGGTATAAATAAAGAATGTTCTTATTTCTTTTCTTGCTTTTCAGGACGAGGCAGTAATACTTTGTGAGAGAGCTTGAATTTACCTGTCTTGGGATCAATATCAAGTAACTTCACTTCTATTTCATCCCCTTCTTTTAAACCGGCCTCTTCTATTGTTTCAAGACGTTTCCAGTCAATTTCAGAGATGTGTAACAATCCGTCTTTACCAGGCAAGAATTCTACGAACACGCCATATGGCATTACTGAACGGACTTTACCTACATAGACTTCACCGACTTCGGGAACGGCAACGATACCCTTGATAATGCGCATAGCATCGTCAATACATTTCTTGTTTGTTCCCGCAATCTCAATGCGACCTACTCCATCAGTTTCTTCAATCGTGATGGTTGCTCCGGTTTCTTCCTGCATACCTTGGATAATCTTTCCGCCCGGACCGATGATAGCCCCAATGAACTCTTTAGGAATAGTCATCGTTTCAATACGAGGAGCATGCGGTTTCAAATCTTTACGAGGTTCGGCTATACATTCGGTTAACTTGTTAAGAATATGTTCGCGACCTTCTTTTGCTTGCAGTAACGCTTTTTCCAAGATTTCGAATGACAGACCATCTACCTTGATGTCCATCTGTGTAGCAGTGATACCATCACGAGTACCTGTAACCTTGAAGTCCATATCACCCAAGTGATCCTCATCTCCAAGAATATCAGACAATACGGCATATTTTTCTTCACCTGCATTCTTAATCAAGCCCATGGCAATACCTGAAACTGGTTTTTTCATGGCAACACCGGCATCCATTAATGCAAGCGTTCCTGCACAGACAGTAGCCATTGAAGAAGAACCATTTGATTCCATGATATCAGATACTACACGTACTGTGTATGGGTAGCCTGCAGGAATTTGTCCTTTCAAAGCACGCCATGCCAAGTGCCCGTGACCGATTTCACGACGACCTACACCACGTTGTGCTTTTGCTTCACCGGTAGAATAAGGGGGGAAGTTGTAGTGTAACAAGAATCGTTCTCTGTGTTGATCCAGAACATCGTCTACGATTTTCTCATCTAGCTTGGTGCCTAATGTGACAGAAGTTAAAGACTGAGTTTCACCACGGGTGAAAATGGCAGAACCGTGAGGGCCGGGCAGATAACCTACTTCGCACCAGATAGGGCGAATTTCAGTTGTCTTACGTCCGTCCAGACGCTTGCCTTCATCAAGAATACAACGACGCATGGCTTCCTTTTCCACATCGTGGTAGTAACGGTCGATTAATGCACCTTTTTCTTCCAGTTCTTCTTCTGTATATTGAGTTTTGAATTCATCGCGGATGGCATCAAAAGCATCTTGACGTTCATGCTTGTTTCTGTTTCCTGAAGCAGCGATGGCGTATGCTTTATCATAACAAGCTTCGCGTACAGCTTTGCGTAAATCTTCATCGTTTTCTTCGTGGCAGTATTCACGTTTTACTGTAGAACCGACTTCTTCCATCAGTTCCATCTGCGCTTTACAATGAACTTTGATTGCTTCGTGAGCAGCCTTCATGGCAGCCAGCAAGTCTTGTTCGCTGACTTCCTGCATTTCGCCTTCTACCATCATGATGTTGTCATATGTGGCTGCAACCATCAGATCCATATCAGCTTTCTCAAGTTGTTCGAAAGTGGGGTTGATAACGAACTGGCCATCGATACGTGCTACGCGTACTTCAGAAATCGGTCCGCCGAAAGGAATGTCGGAAACGGCTAATGCTGCTGAAGCGGCCAATCCTGCCAATGCATCAGGCATATCTATTCCATCAGCTGAGAAAAGAACAATGTTTACGTAAACCTCTGCATGGAAATTATCGGGGAATAAAGGACGCAATGCGCGGTCTACCAGTCGGCAAGTCAGGATTTCATAATCTGAAGCTTTGCCTTCTCTTTTGGTAAAGCCACCGGGAAAACGTCCGAATGCTGAATATTTTTCTTTGTACTCTACCTGAAGGGGCATAAAATCTGTACCGGGAACTGCATCTTTTGCTGCACAAACAGTAGCTAGCAACATGGTGTTACCCATGCGGAGCATTACAGAACCGTCTGCCTGTTTTGCCAGCTTTCCCGTTTCGAGTGTGATGGTTCTACCATCAGGAAGCTCGATCGTCTTAACAATTGGATTGATCATAAAAAATGTTTTAATATATTTTTCGTCTAAAATTCGTGCAAAGATAGGCATTTATTCTTCTAATTTGGTGAGAATGAGATAAAAAGTTACTATGATTACTGTTTTTTTTCATTTTAATGTGTAAGAAGGTGGATAAATGCTTTGACAAACCACGAAAAGACGTATCTTTGCATCCAAAATTATTAAGAGAACACACATTTATATTAATTTTAGCGATGAAAAAGAATGTATATTTTTTGCTCGCACTTCTGTTGATAGGGTTGAGCGCCTGCGATAATGCACCGAAGTTCAAAGTTCAAGGTGAAATTAATGGTGCTGAAGATAAGATGCTTTATTTGGAAGCGTCGGGATTGGATGGCATAGTAGCGCTTGATTCGGCAAAATTGGGCAGTAGCGGAAGTTTTAGTTTTGCACAGAAGCGCCCGGAATCTCCTGAATTCTATCGTTTGCGTTTAGATAATAAAGTGATAAACTTTGCTGTAGACTCTACGGAAACAGTATCAGTTAAGGCTGAGATAAATGATTTTGCGACTGCCTATCGTATTGAAGGTTCGGAAAACAATTTGAAAATAAAGGAATTGGTGTTGCTGCAAGCTGATTTGCAGAAGAATGTGGACAAACTCGGTCAGAACCGTAATATCCTGCGGGCATCGCACAAGACAGCCTTTTGGCTATGGTAAACAATTACAAGAATAAAGTGAAACGAGAATATATTTTTGCGGCTCCAAATATGCCATATGCTTATTTCGCTTTATTCCAGTCGTTGAATGGGTATATGATTTTTGATCCTTTGACAAATAAGGAGGATGTGAAGTGTTTCGCTGCGGTGGCTACGAGTCTGAATAATGCTTATCCACATGCCGACCGTTCACGCAACTTGTACAATATGGTTATAAAAGGAATGAAGAATACCCGTACTCCCCGTCAGCAGACCATGGAAATTCCTGAAGATAAAATCAAGGAAGCCAGCATTATTGATATTCAGCTGAAAGACTTGAAAGGCAATACACGCAGTCTGACCGATTTGAAGGGTAAAGTGGTGCTGATCGATTTTACTGTATATAACAATGCAATGTCTGCTGCACATAATTTGGCGTTACGTGAACTTTATAATAAGTATGCTTCTCAAGGGTTCGAGATTTACCAGATTTCACTGGATGGTGATGAACACTTTTGGAAAACATCTGCAGATAATCTGCCTTGGGTCTGTGTACGTGACGCTAATGGCGCTTATTCTTCATACATTTCATTATATAATGTAACTAATCTGCCTTCGGTATTTTTGGTAAATCGTAATAATGAATTAAGCGCCCGTGGTGAGAATATTAAAGATTTGGATGAAGCCATTAAAAAACTCTTGTAAAAAGCTAATTATGAGTTGAATTTGTTTAAACATGTTACATAGCATCCTTATAAACTTGACTCGTATTAGATAAAAGTCTATCTTTGCAAGACTTGAAATACCAAAGAGGGTTCCGACATTTCCATGTCG
>ENA-OQCX01000154-OQCX01000154.1-human-gut-metagenome-genome-assembly--contig:-NODE-154-length-35380-cov-11.109835_pt1 | contig 35380 bp, 44 predicted proteins | sample MGYA00242762_ERZ504587 | MGnify/ENA primary metagenome ERZ504587 (study PRJEB26092, sample SAMD00036337) | human gut metagenome | host: Homo sapiens | study: EMG produced TPA metagenomics assembly of...
TACTGCACTTGTAAAGCTGCTTCCTGTTCCCCAGTCATTCCAGTTGCTCTGTCCCTTGTATCTGAACTGCCACTTATAGCCCAGGTTTGTTCCTGTTGCTGCTATGCTTGCCTTTGCCTTCTCTCCAAGCTGCACGCTGATGTCCTTCGGCTGACTGGTTATTGTGATTAGGCTATTATTTGCAAAAACACTATAATTGGGCACTGTACAAAACAAGCTAATTAATATCATCAGCACTCCCAATTTTTTTGGATTCTTAAATTTTAGCATATTCTTTATCCCCCTTTGAACATATATATTATATTTCGAATGGTTCACATATGATAATCATAATTTGTCAAATTACTACACATACAAAATTAAATATGAATCATCTGTTCTCTCTTCATTTTGAACAAAATAATCCTTAAGACCTAATCTTTTATACATCTTAAATGCTGAAACATTTGACGAAACAACGTATAGATAAATTGCTTTCATCCCTATTTCTTTACACCTATAAGCTAATTTCTTGACCGCTGATATTCCATATTCATTCCCCTATCAATTAATATAAATGCTGACTGTATAAAAACATGATTAATTTACATATTCGACTCAAGCTTCATTTGAATAAAAGTACCATCACACATATTGACATGCACAATATCATAATCACGTGTTATATTACAAATATTACTACTATTTATGACTTGAACACTTCCAATTCTGATTACTGAACTCACTATAGAAATCTTCTGAGGAAAATTGTAAAACAACCCTATATTTCCATCATCATACATAAAAACTCTATACTCTTTTAAATCCGTTATTGTAATATTTTCTTCTAACATAATGAGTTATATTTCTCCATATTCACATATTAAAATTCCTCTATTAATTGACAAAGTTATTTATTTCATTCATTAAGATATCAATTATTGATTAATATCTCACCTTTAGCAATTCGTTTTTGTATATCAAACATCTTGCTTAATTGCATTGCCTACTTTGCCCTTTTTGACACCATGGGCAAAAACATCATTAATATATATATTCCTACATAAATTGTAAATGAAATGATCAAAGCTATAATAGAGTTAAATGTATTATTATACATTACTAAACATGTTATTACTGTTGAAACAAAACATGATAGAACTATTTTAAACAATCCTTTAAAATCAACATTATTTTTCAAATATTTTTTTGCTTCCCACAATTGTAATAACATTTGCACAATTTCAGCCATCAGTGTTGCTAATGCTGCTCCATATAAACTGTATCTAGGCATAAAAATTAAGTTTAATATAATATCAACCAAAGCCCCCATAATAACAGCTTTCATATAAGAAATATCTTTACCATGCGGTAGTAATATTTGATTACCTGTAATATTTGAAAATCCTGATACAATTAATATTGGCATCAAAATCTGCATACAAAGAGTTGCATCTTTATAAGCATTTCCCCCCAAAAATGTGACAACATCATTAGCTTCTATTATAAAAAAATATTGATAATGGTATAGCTATTCCCATAATTATAGAAATAGATTTTCTTAGTATTTTATTATATGAACTCATATCATTATTTGCTAAATAATATGACAATCTAGGAAAGAGTACTGCACTTATTGCATTAATAAGAGAAAGTAAAACTAGCTTTCCTTTGCAAGCAATATCATATAATCCAACTGCTTTATCACCATCAATAAATCCTAACATAATTGTATCAACATTAGTATATATATTAATTGCCAAAATTGAAGCAAATAATATAAGTACTGCTTTTATATGTCTTTTAAACTTCCACTTTTGTTTTATAGTATAATCTACAAATCGCATTGAATGAAAAAAGTTACATATATAATTTCCTACATAACCCAACATAAGGATTGCTGCATATATTATATAATCATCTTTTTTATGCACAAATATAAATATTAAAGCAAGCGAAATACTCTTCATGACTATAGATCTTATAGCAATATATCCATATTGTTCAAGACCTCCATATAGCCATTCCATCCCCACTGGAGCAATTAGTATTTGACAAACACTTATTAACATTAACAACGAATTCTCTTGAAATTTCTTAACAAATATGATAGAAAATATTAGCAAAACAGAAACCACAGCCGTCACTATCAAATTGATTAAAAATAATTCTTTTACAACTACTGACATTTCCTTTTTATTATTGCGATTTTTGGCTACAACTCTAACACCATATGTATATATTCCTAACGATCCTATCATTAACATATAATTGGTTAAAGAAGTAAAAAAAGAAACCTTTCCAAGATTATCAGCCAGTAAAATTCTCGAAACATACGGATATGTAATTAATGGAAACAAAATGCTAGATAGTTTATATATAATATTCAATATAGCATTATCTCGAAGTGATGATTTCTTTTTCATTGTTTAATCTGCCTTTCTGCAAAGAACATCGATGCATTAATATTTAGTTAACTAATACCGTTTACTTCTTATTATCTATACATATAATTATTTTTGCCACTGATGATATAATATTCGCATCATGCACAAATCGTTATTACTTTACTATGAAGTATTAATTTTAAAGCACTTTTTTTTAATTCCATACCATCTACTTTATTTTGAAGCTATCCGTTTAATTCTTAATAACCTTTTTTTACTTAATTTCAATAATTTCTTATGTTTAACTAGCCTCATATATAAGATGTACAATATTATTACTTTATATAGACCATTTAGTGAAATAATAGAAACATAAAAATAATCTTCTATTGCCATAAAAAAAACACTCTTGGATAACCATGCAAACGCCAAAATATAAAAGCAGTTTTCCCTTTTTTGACAATAACTTCGACTTTTAGCATATAATAACGTCATAACAAAGCCTAGCATTATAGAAAAAAAATATAATTCCACCAATTCCAAAATCACTATAATATCTTCTAAAAGCAGTAAATATATTTCCTATTGACTTCCCTTTAATATAACGAAATTCCAAAGGCAATAGCGTCTTCTGCCCTTGTCCTCGATGCACTGCAAAAAAAGTCGAAAAATACCTTAATGTTTCATCATTACCGATTAATCCTGTATTACGTTCCAATGGTTCCTTTACAAATATATCAAAAGCACGTACACCACCTGCAAAATATACTGTAATAGAATTCCATAGTGTATTATTACTACTAATTCTGTTTTGATATACAGAAAACAAAAAGAAAAATAATAAAAAAACAATCAAAATTTTCACGCTTTTACCTAGCATTCTTGTTGATGTATTAGCAGAAAATCCTCTATTTATTCCATTAAAAAAATATATTAAATAGATTATTTCAGCTAAAAGAGTTATTATATCACCACGACTCGACGTAAGTAACGCGTTTAACGGCCAATACAAGCTCACTAAAATTAATAGTCTATCTTTTCTCGCAGAACATTTCATACATTTATTATGTATATAAACATATATTGCAAACGCAGAAAACATTTCAACAGTATACTTTAAAAAGCTTAAATAAGTAGGCATTGATAACTCTACTGGAATAAGATTACGCATCAAAATCCATCTATAACTAAAAAGCAATTTCGCAAATGTAGAATGATTATAGTTCATTGATAGAACAGTATTTATAACATATCTAGCAAATAAAACCAATTCAATAATTCCTATAAAATTTGCTATTATCAATAATGTCAATGAAATGTCTATTCGTTTTCTAATATCTAAATGTTGTAGCTTTCCTACTCTATGCTTCAATTCAAAGAGCGAACCAAAATAATAAGATATAACAACCTCCAATTATATAAGAAATAATTCCAATTAATAACATTACACCTGAATACATTGAAAATGTTCCAACATTCCAATCAGTATACCTTGTTACAACTATAATAGAACATATTAGAAAACAAAATGTCATCATTACCGGAGGAATAAACAAATCCTCATGAAATATTTTATATACAAGTAAAAAAATACAAAATAGTAAAACTAAATAAATAAAATACATTATCTCTTTTCATATGATGTTATTACTATCAAAACAACATACTTCCTTTCCTGTTTCTAACTTTACTACATTAAGTACCATAAATTCTGATTCTGATTTGTACTTTAATTTTCCAAATAGCGTATATATAATCATACACTGTATAATACTAGATACTAGATTCTATATTGAAATATCACCTACTTTTAATATACCATTTAATTTTTTTTATTAAAGAATCGATTCTATGAGGATTTTTCACAAAAGGAACTAATTGTTTGATAAACCCTGTCTTCCACTTAGCTTTTTCATAATCCGTTAAAATTTTTTTAGGACGAAAAAAAAAATAATTTCTTTTATTATCTATATAAGCTATTCTCATCACCTTTCCTTCTTCATATGGTAATAATGACAAGGTTTTTGCCTGTAAAATAGTTGGTTGAAAAGCCATTTTTTTCATAAGCTTTTACTGCTATGGTGGATAAAATTTCTTTATTGAAAAACAAAGAATTTTTTACGTAATTATTAATAAAATTCTAAAGCACCATTTGAAATTCTTTAACATGCTCATAGGATTCATCCATTTCACACTTTCCATATATTGGTACTATTCCTTTTGATTTTTTCTCATACGAAATGGTTGTACCTATTTTCGGAAAAAGCATAACTTCTAAAATACTTATCATTGTAAGTTTAGGCAATATTGCCTGTTCATCAACCGTATCAAACCAATATCCATATGTTTCCATCTCTTTAAATGATTTTCTAAGTGTACTGCCAAAATAAATTCCAGTATACTTATTTTCAGTTATTTTTTCTAACATATTTTGAATTGTTCCATGCCATCCAATATCTATAAGAGCATACTTCCCCTTTTGTCTCAATCCCATTTGCTCCAAATACTCAACGGAATAATCCGTTATACTTTTTAATTTATCTAACACTACATTACTAAAAATAACATTATTCTTGTCTTCATTTAATGGGAATTTATCACTTACAGAAATATATAAATTAACTTCTTTACACTTTTCAATAATTTCATCTACATCTATTTCTAATGCATCACAAATTTCACATATAGAATAATTCACTCTTGCCATAGTATCAAAAATACTCTCAAGCTTATCATTCTTCAAAACATATGCTTGTCGCAAACTCTTTCGTGAAATTTCTAAATATTTAATATTTTCATTAGGATACAATTTTTTATATATATCAACAACCAAGTACATATCTCTAGCTAAAAAAAATGCGGTCTCTATTTTTTTTGTCACGTAACATCTTATGTATCCACTGACAAAAACCTAATAATAATGGACCATATGCTTCATATCCCCATCGAAACATATGTGATTCATTTTTATATCTTGGTAAGGTATTATTAATATACATATATGGATTTCTATCAGATTGATATATATCATTTATCCCCACATAACATGTATTCACTATTTTTCTATTGCACAAAATGGATTTTATCCCTACCTTCATGCAAGCTATAAAATCAGCTCTTTTACTATCGCCAATATGTACTACTTCTTTTTTACTAACTTTCATATCGTTAATTACAAATTTAAACAAATTTGTAGTAATCTTTTGTAGTCCAATTGTTGATGATAAATATAACTTTTCATATTCTATATATCCACAATTTTCAAGTATCTTTTCTATAGTTCTTTGAGGTAAATACATATCTGATACTAAATAATTCTTTTTCCCTCTTTTAAGCATCTCTGATATAAATTATAAATCGGATAGTTAGTTGTACATACTTTTTCTTCTATTTGAATTTCCAATTCTTTTAAAATATTTTTTTCTTTCTGAGTAACTTTATTTGTAAAAAAAGTATAAATTAGTTCTAAAGAAATCTCCTCCAAGTTAGAACTCAATCGTGCTTTTTCCTCAGCTTTTTTTCTTTCTTCCTTAAATGAAATACCTAATTTTTTACTATTATTTTTTTCAAATTGTTCTTGAACAATATCGAATACGTCTTCAGGAATACAAACATTTCTTTTAATTAATGTGTCAAAAATATCAAATGATATTATCGAATACCTTTTTATTTTTTTCCACATAGTATTTGTATATGAAATTTCCATATTTAAATCATTTTCTCTTTCTATTTATCTGTTTTCCACGCTTGCACCATTCTTTTATACATCTCTACCATATTAATTTGTGGTTTCCATCCTAATTTTCTTATTTTATCCCCAGATAATTCTAATTTTGTTTCAGGTGCATACCCATATAATGAAATATCTGAAGGAATATTAAATTCAACTTTTGATTTACCTTTTCCTAACGTTTCTACAACAATTTTTGCCATTTCTCTAATTAACATTGTATTTTTATCATTAACAACATTATACGCTTCACCAACTTTTCCTCTTGATAATAAACATAACAAAGCCCCTATACAATCACTTATATAACAGTAATTTCCCATTGTTTCCCCTTTTGTATGCAATATGATATCATCACCATTAATCGCGCTTTTAGCAAATGATGCATAAACTTTTGTTTCATTTTTATTAACTCCAGCTCCAAAGATTTGTGAAAGTCGTGCAATTACCACTGGAACATTATATTCAACTGCATAAGAGGCACAAAGATTTTCACAAGCTCTTTTTCCTTCAGAATATGAACTTCTAACTTTGAGAACATCTATATAGCCACTTTTTTCTTCAGTTATTGGATTTTGGTTCAATGCTACTGATCCATACATTTCCATAGAAGAAAGATATACCATCGATTTAACATTATGTTCAACTGCTAATTGCAAAATATTATCAGTCCCACTAACAGATGTCATAAGGGTTTCTACAGGATTTGTAACCATATATTTTGATGTCGTTGTGCTCGCTGCATGAACAATATAATCTATTTTATTATTTACTACTATCTTATCCCTAATATCCCCTTTTAATATAATAACATCATCTCTATCCAATTCATCTCCAAATAATAATCGCGCCTTATCTTCAGAACGAACTAATAAATAAAGTTTTCCTGTATCTTTTACCTTTCTTTTTTGTACCATTAAAGTTCTTGCTAACGCTGAACCAATTAATCCAGTTGAACCTGTAATTAAAAAATTACTGTTTCTAAATATTTCCCAATCTATATATTCACTATCAATAACTCTTTGAATATCTTCATCTATTATTTTACCAAAATACATTATACCCCTCCAATTTGCTCATTTTCTTTAGCCATTACCAAGGCTCTAAAAATATGATAATCAATCGGTGTTGTAATTTTTATATTCTCAACAGGTCCAATTACTGTATGCAAAACAGCACCATAATACTGCATTAACATTGCAGAATCAATCATTTCAGTCTTTCCGTCCTTTATAGATTTATAATGGGCATTTAAAATATCTTTTAAATAAAAACTTTGAGGCGCTCGAGCTAATTTACAATGTGTCCTATCTGCAACTTTTGCAATATTCCCATTATCATCGGTTTCTATTATTGTCTCGATAGCTGGAACAACTGTTATTGCATTTCCATTTTCCTTTACACATTTTATATTATCTGAAATAACCTTATCATTTATCAAAGGTCGAACTCCATCATGTATCAATACAATAGGATTATCTTCCATTCCAAATGTATAATCGCGTATTGCAACTAATCCATTTCTGATTGACTCCTGTCCAGTTTTCCCACCAGGAACAACATTTACAACCTTTTTTATATTAAACTTTTCTAATTTATTTTTCAGAAAATCAATCCAGCTTTCAATACATACGACAACAATTGCATCAATTTCTGGATGCTCGTCAAAATGCTCTATTGTATGAATTATTATAGGCTTGCCATTCAATTCTAAAAACTGTTTAGGTTTATCTTTATTTTTCATCCTTGTGCCAGTTCCACCAGCAAAAATCAATGCAGTATTCATTTTTCACCTCATATACTATTTGTTTATTTTAAGTACCATATTCCTTTATACTCAAGATATGAATGATCAAGATCCACATATTCAAAGTTATGATATGAATTTCGCTTTTCTTTAGGTGGCAATCTCATATAATCATTGTATCTCAATTTCAAGTACCCATCCCAATCCGCGGGTCCCGGAAAAATATCATCTTCATATTTCAGCATACTAGGAGTTTCAAACATTTCTCGTGGATATTTAATAGTACTAAAAATTTTAACATCCATACCATATAAAAAAGCAACCCATTTTGAATCACTTGATTCGCTTCTGAGCTTTTGAGCCAATACTTTAATTAAATGTCTTTTTATCCTCATAGGAATAGACTTATGCACCATTTTACCTACCAAATTGCAATTTTTCCATGATTTTTAGGCGCATCTTGTGCAAGTAATAATCTATATAGCAGAGATTCCCAACTTCTAAAATGTGCTTTAAATTTATTTGATGGATATCCAAAAAGTGGATAAATATCAATAAACACTCCATGATTGCAATCACAATTTTCAAACTCTTTCTCAATAATTGTTGTATTTTCTAATCTCACACGTGCAATCATTGTTTTAAATTCAGGATCTGTGTCAATTGTTTGTAGAAAGTACTTACTGGAAAAATCTTTCTGACATTTTACAAACTCATCAAAATCATCTACGTACATTCCTATATCAACATCATCGTCCCAAGGAATTGCTCCCTGATGTCTGATTGCCCCAAGACATGTTCCATTCATAATAAAAAACTTAAAACCATGTAAATTGCATACACGCTTTACTTCTTTTAAAATATCCAATTGCATTAGCTGTAACCTTCGGAGATTATATAAAGGTTTATCTGTGTTTTCCATAACTATTATAGCCTCTCTTCAATAATTGATTTTTTATTTCTTCTATACTTTTTGAACATCCTATTTCTGCTTCAATCTGTGAAGACTGATACAGACCATCTGTATTTTTAAACCATAAAAATTTCATTCCTAATTGTTTTGGTCCCATAAAATCCTTATTTGGATTATCCCCAACATAAACTATTTGTTCAAAAGGTAATCTCCATCGATTTTGTATAATACGAAAGGCAATATCGCATGGTTTACGGAATTGAACTCCACCAAGCTCATCCGTAATAATTATGTCATCAACAACATCCTCTAGTCCTAAGACATCCAATTTGTTTCTTTGACCTTCCGGCCTACCATCTGTAATAATTCCGACTTTAATATTATTTTCTTTTAACCTTTTTATTAACTCAATGACGCCAGAATAAAGATGAATATTTGGACGATGTAAACGATAAATATTTACAACTTCACCCTTTTCTGACATTCTTCCTACACTCTTCAGTAACTCATCTATCGCAGGTGTTCCATCTTCAAAATAACTCCAAAGCTGTTTTTCATAACCTCCACCTAAATATTCACTAACCTGTTTATATCCAGATTTCACATATTCTTTCTCACTGTATAATGTATCATCAAGATCAAAAACCACACCCTTTACCGGCTGTGTATCCTCACCATTTGATATACACACGCTCTGATCAAATCGACTGTATACAGCCCCATTACAGCCTATTCCTTCTTGATACTCAACACTTTCTCCTGTTAATAGTTTTAAAAGTGCTTCTGCCGAACGAGCACCAGCCTTCATGCTAAGTGGCGCACCGCTCCATAACGTGGATTTATTTCAATGTAATAATTGTCTCCAGTAATCTCATCTTGTATAAGTTGAACCGTCATAGGACCACATGGTTTGAATTTAGCAATAATCTTTTTGCTTTCTTCAATCATCACTTTATTCATACAGATTTTTGTTTTAAGCACTTCTCCTGCTCTGACTTGAACTCGTTCTCTAGGAGTTATATATATTGGATTCCCATCAAAATCACAAAATATATCAATTGTAAACTCTTTTCCATTTACAAAAGGCTGTATTATATAATCCTCAACTTGTTCAGCATATACTTCTAATTCTTCTTCATTTTCAACCTTAAAAGCATTAATTGAACTACTTCCATCTTTTGGCTTAATAAAACAAGGAAAATCTCTATCATATTTCCTAAAATCATTAAATGTTTTAGGAGCTTTGACACCACATGATTCAAAAAACTCACCTGTATTGTTTTTATCGCGACATATTAATATTTTGTCTTCTTTACTTATGAGTACTTTAACTCCTATTTCATCAAATTTATTCACATTTTGTGAAAGCACAAGTAAATCTGTATCTATTGTCGGCATCACCAAATCAATATCATCTTTTTTGCATATTTCTAATATTTGAGAAATATACTCTGAATCCTTCATAGAACATACACGTCTTATATAATTGCAATATGCAAGTGCCGGTGCTGTTCCTGCCATATCAGCTCCATATATTTTTAAATCAATATTCAGATTTAAGGCAGCCTGTCTAAATGCCTGCATTAACTCTACTCGTCTTCCTACACCAGTTACCAATATATGTATTTCTTTCATATGCTCTCCATTAATTCCATTTAGCTTTCACCCCATCAGGTGTTCCCATAAATTCTTCCATAGTAGCGCTAGTCTCTGAACTGATTCCACTCTTATTCAGTACTGTCTTAATGGTATCTATCAATATCTTTATATCTCCAATAAATGTGACATGTTTTGTATACCACACATCCATTGCAAATTTATCTTCCCATGACAAGGCATTCCTGCCATGTGCCTGAGCATATCCTGTAAGCCCCGGTCTTACATCATGTCTGTGTCTCTGCTCATCATTGTATCTGTCAAGATACCTCACCAGTAGTGGCCTAGGTCCCACAATCGCCATATCCCCCTTAACAATATTAATCAGCTCCGGCAGCTCATCCAGTGAGGTACTCCTGAGAAACTTTCCATATTCATTCAGTCTCACCTCATCCGGCAGCAGATTTCCATCTGCATCCTTCCTGTTGTCCATTGTCCTGAACTTAATGAGCTTAAATATCTTTTCATTCTTTCCGGGTCTTGGCTGTGTAAAAAACGGATTACCTCTCATGAACACAGCACCAAGTATCATCAGTACAGCAAGCACCGGAGACAGAACTACCAGTGCTATAAGACTAAGTATGAAATCTATCATTCTTTTAAAATATTTAGCGTACATACTTTCCCTCTATTCAAAACATCTCTTTATCACTTCAATAATCCTATCCTGTTGCTCCGCCGTCATATTGATATCACTCGGCAGGCACAGTCCTCTTTCAAATATATCTGCTCCTATATCTGCAGCATCACCTGCTATATACGCATTGGTTCTTGCCTCATGGAGCCGTTTCTTCCTATGCACTCATGCATCCTGTACATTGGCTGCATATGCATCGGCTTCCAGATAGGTCTGCCCTCTGCATTTATGCTGCTTATAGCTTCAAGTATCTCAGTAGGACATGTTTTTCCTTTTTCCGGTACATAAAGTGCTGTGTCCTCGCTTCTTACCTGTCTGCACATGTAGTCTGCATCAATCGTCATTGCTGACAGCCAGTAATTTGGCACACAACCATCAAGCACCGGATTCATCTGTATCAGTAAATCCTTAAGTTCTTCCTTATATCTATCATATATAGCTTTCTTTCTCGCTATATGCTCTTCCAGATACTCGTACTGCCCGCGGATGACTCCCGCTATCACGTTTGACATCCTGTAGTTGTAGCCCACCTCTTCGTGCTGATACCAGGCTGCATTTTCCCTGGCCTGTGTGCTCCATTTACGTGCCTGATTAGCATCCTCTAAGCTGTTTGTCAGCAGGCATCCGCCAGAGCTTCCTGTGATAATCTTATTTCCGTTATAGCTGATGGCGCTGTAATCACCATATGAGCCGCACTGCTTTCCTTTCCATATAGCCCCCATGGCTTCAGCAGCATCCTCTATTAGAAGCGCTCCATGCTCCTCACATATCTCTTTGATTCTATGTATGTTTCCTGAGAAGCCGTACAGCTCTGCACATACGACAAGCTTCACATCCGGATACAGCTCAAATGCTTTTTCCAGTGCCACAGGATCCATATTCCAGGAATCCGGGTCTGTATCTATAAATACAGGGATACCACCCTCGTACACTACTGGATTTAGTGTAGCATCGAATGTCATGTCACTGCAGAATACCCTTTTTCCTTCCACTGCTCCGTGGCTGATAGCCGGCTTACCATACAGCTTTTCTCCTGCCAGCTTCACGCACAGATGAAGCGCTGCTGTACAGCACGAAAGAGCAACCGCATATTTCACGCCTGCTTTTTCTGCTGCTATTTTCTCCACTTCATTTATATTGGCACCGACTGTACTCATCCAGTTAGTATCGTATGCTTCTTTCACGTATGTCATCTCTGTTCCATGCATGCATGGGCTTGCGAGCCATACTTTGTTCTTGAATTTTTCAAATTTGTTTTCTTTTTTAAACACCTTTGATACTTCCTTTGTCTTTTATTTAAACGATTATCCTAATATCTCCCCACTCTTCACCCAGGTACCATCCTTCACCCTGGCTTCCTTCTTCACTATCGCCCCGCAGTCCACATGACAGTACTTCCCGAGCACTGCGCTCGAATTAACCACTCCGTTGGATGCCACTATAGTGAAGTCGCCTAGCTCTGCATCACCTACTCTGGCTAGAGGGAGTATTGCTACTCCATCACCTATCTGTGCCATAGATGACACATTGGCTGCCGGTGATACTATGCTCGGTATGAGGAAGTTGTATTCCCTGAGCAGCTCTGCGTACCTTCGTCTGAGCTTGTTGTCACCGATTGCGACAAATGCGCAGGGGTACTGGCTGCGGTATTTTAACAAATCGCTGCACCTGCCTATGATGTTCTCTCCCTGCACGCTGTCGTCCAGAAAGCTTATTTTCCTGAATACATGAAGCGATCTGGCTATCTCATATACATCCCTGCCGTGTGTACCGGCTCCGATGATGAGCAGGTTGAACTCTGTTGGTCTTTTTCTTGTCTTTGCCGCGAATATCTCTGCTTCTGCTGCCTGTCTTTTGGCTATTACCGCTTCTTTGGTCTGCGCATAAACAGAACGGTATCTTGCCCGTCCGTCTGCGTTTACACCCACACGGAATCTGGCCTCCCACCGTCCTTCATTTCGCTTGTATATACCTTTTGTCTTCTCTTCCAAGTTTTTGTCCCCTATACTATTCTATGCTCTAAACCTCTCTAAAATTAGCATACTATAGGATACGAGTCAATAAATTTCTTGTATTATTTACGCTTATCATTCATATTTTTCTTGTCTTTTCTTGTCTTTTTAGGCATAGAAAGAGTTTTAGGCAAAAAAATCCCGGCCCACATCAGGATACTTAACTTTATCCTATGACGTGAGCCGGGATGGATTGTCTCTTTATTCTTTTTGTGTTTTAGTCTTAATGCTCCAGATTTGCAAACTTCGTGTACTCAGGCAGCCATGCGAGGTTTACGGTGCCGATTGGACCATTACGCTGTTTAGCGATGATGATCTCTGAGATACCCTTGAGCTCGGTGTCCTTGTTGTAGTAGTCATCACGATAGATGAACATAACGACATCGGCATCCTGCTCGATAGCTCCTGACTCTCGAAGGTCAGAAAGCATAGGCCTGTGGTCTGGTCGCTGCTCTACAGCTCGTGATAGCTGGGAGAGTGCCACCACAGGGACTGAAAGCTCTCTGGCGAGTGCCTTAAGTGAACGTGATATGTCTGAGATTTCCTGCTGACGCGATTCTGAACCCCGTCCTGAGCCTGTCATGAGCTGCAGGTAATCGATGATAATGAGCTTTAAGTCATGTTCGAGCTTGTATTTACGGCACTTGCTTCGAAGCTCTGATATGCTGATACCCGGAGTGTCGTCTATGATGAGTTCGGAGTCTCCGATGATTCCGGCTCCCTCGACCAGCTTTTCCCAGTCGGCATCAGACAGATTTCCTGTACGCAGTGCCTGTGCATCCACCTTTGATTCAAGCGAGAACAGACGGTTTACGAGCTGCTCCTTCGACATCTCGAGTGAGAATATGGCTGTACACAGATGTGCGTGGAATGCCACATGCTGTGCTATGTTGAGCACGAAGGCTGTCTTTCCCATTGACGGACGGGCTGCCACAAGCACGAGATCTGACGGCTGAAGTCCCGCTGTCCTGTAGTCAAGGTCTATGAAGCCTGTCGGGATTCCTGTTACGGTGCCCTCCTGCTGTGCTGCTTTTTCGATTTTCTCGAGGGCATTCATGACTACAGTACGGATTGGCACGTAGTCACCTGTCTGCCTTGTGGAAAGTAGCTCAAATACATCGTGCTCTGTCTTGTCGAGCACGCTCTCGAGCGATTCCTTGCCGGCGTAGCACTCGTTCTCTATGTCCTCTGTCACATGTATGAGCTTTCGCTTTATGGCATTTTCTTTTACGATATTGGCATAGTACTTGATGTTGGCAGAGGTCGGCACACTGGTGACGAGAGTTCTCACAAAGTCAAGGCTTTGTATTTCCTGCGGCACATCCTTTTCCTTTAGACGGTTCTGGAGTGTGACGAGATCTACAGGCTGACCCTCTGTAAAGAGCTCAACCATGGTCTCAAATATGATGCCGTACTGCTGATGATAAAAATCCTCCTTAAGGAGCATCTCGCTGGCGGTCACTATGGCATCCTTGCTCATAATCATGGAGCCGACCACGGACTGCTCTGCCTCAAGGCTGTTTGGCATTATTCGTTTGATTAATGCTTCTTCCAAGGGGATTCCTCCTATCCTTCAACTACTGATACTGTGAGGTTTGCTGTTACCTTTGGATGAAGCTTGACAGGAACCTCATAGTTGCCAAGTGCTTTGATTGACTCGTTAAGCTGCATCTTTTTCTTATCGAGCTCTAAGCCGTGCTGCTCCTTTGCCGCAGCCGATATCTCCTTGGTGGAGATGGAGCCGAATGTTCTGCCGCCCTCGCCTGAGCGCAGCTTTACTACTACCTTTGTGCTCTCTACGACCTTTGCGAGTGCAAGTGCACTCTCGTAGTTTTCCTGTGCCACCTTGTCAGCGTGCTGGTTCTGAAGCTTTAAGTCATTTAAGTTCTTTGGAGTAGCCTCTACTCCAAGCTTTTTAGGTATGATATTGTTTCTGGCGTAGCCGTCACTTACGTTTACTATCTCGCCTTTTTTGCCTAATGGTTTTACGTCCTGTAATAAGATTACTTTCATTCTTCTATGTCTCCTTCTTTTAGCATTTCGTCCAGTGTATCCTGTATCATGCGCTTTGCCTGCACGATAGTGACGCCTGTCAGCTGTGCGCCTGCCACATTTAAGTGTCCGCCACCGCCCAGCTTCTCCATGATTATCTGGACATTTATCTCGTCGATTGAACGAGAGCTGATATAAATCTTGTCATTGTACTCTGTGAGTACAAATGATGCCTTGATTCCTATGATGTTGAGCAGCTCATTTGCTGCCTGTGCACCGACGATTGTCGGGCTCTCCACATTCTCGCTAGGGCATACCGATATGGCAAATGAGCCCTGTATACCTCTGCATGGCGCACTGCCTCGGCTCTTGCCTTGTAGCATGACATGTCATTTCTAAGCATCTTTCTGACGCGTGTTACCTCTGCACCTGAGCGCTTCAGAAAGCTGCCGCCTCAAATGTACGCACGCCTGTCTTTGTCATAAAGTTGTTGGTGTCAATAAGGATGCCCGCGTAGATGCAGTCGGCCTCTGTTGCATTGATCTTGACTCCGTCGTTGAAGTACTGCAGCACCTCTGCAACCATCTCACACGCACTTGATGCATACGGCTCGATGTATGAGAGTATAGGATTCTCTATTATCTCGCTGCTTTGTCTGTGATGGTCAAATACGACTATCTTTCCTGTTTTCCTGAGGAGCTCAGGGCACTCTGTATAGCTTGGCCTGTTGGTGTCTACCACCATGACAAGCGTATCCCTGCTCACCATTTCAAGAGCCTCTTCACTGTTTATAAACATATCTGCCGGGTAGCCCTTTACCTCTGAAAATGTCTCCATGAGAGGTCTGACTGAGCTTGTCGGGTCATTTATGACTACCTGCGCCTTCTTGTCGAGATTCTTTGCTGCACAGTATATACCTATGCCTGCCCCGAGTGAGTCTATATCTGTGATGCTGTGGCCCATGATAAGTACGTTCTCACAGGTCTCAATGATCTCCTGGAGCGCCTGTGCCTTGACTCTCGCCTTTACCCTTGTCTTGCTCTCCACCTGCTTTGACTTGCCGCCAAAATACAGGATATCGTCATGATCCTTTATGACTACCTGATCACCGCCTCGTCCGAGGGCCAGGTCTATGGCATTTCGCGCATATACGTAGTTTTCATTATACTTATCGCTCTTTATACCGATTCCGATACTGAGTGTGACCGCCATCTCGTTGCCGACCTTTATGGCCTTCACCTCGTCAAGCACCTTGAACTTGTCCTCCTTCATGCTGTCAAGATACTTGTACTTGAACACCACGAAGTATTTGTCGTTTTCTATCTTTCTGACGAGACCATCATACTTGGCAAAGTACTGGTTTACACGTCTGTCTATAAGTGCAACGAGCAGTGACCTCTTTACATCCTCTATGCTGTCGAGCGCCTCGTCATAGTTATCGATATACACAAGCGCTGAGACCTGCTTCTGCTCTGTGATTTCCTTCTTGCAGCGATAAAGCTCCGACTCATCAAATACGTACAGTGCCGTCAAAAACTGATCTGCTTCGTTTGTGTCGATTATCTCATTTTCCTCTGCGATGGAGTTGAAATATATTCTCTTGACGGACAGTCTGACTATGCTGTTCTCTTCCTCATTTACGATCTTGAAGTCTGTCGGTGCATCGCTCTTGGTGAGAAGCTCTCTGGTCACTGTCGGGAAAAGTGTCGTGATGGATTTGTGATAGTTTTTATCCACACCCATACTCTCTGCGAATTTGTCATTTACCCAGAGTATCTTGCCGGAGTACTCAAGCAGGGCATACGGCACCTCAAACTCATTAAGCAGCCTCTTCTGCACCGATGAATACTGTGTTGCAAAGCTTATCAGCTCATTTGCAACGACTGACTTGCTTCTGACATACAAAAACAGCACGAGCGCAAAGTAAAACACTGTAAAACCTACCATGCCATAGCCAAGCCTTCTGTCATAGCGCAGTGCTATTCCGTCAGCACATATCCACACAAACGTCAGATATAGCGGCCAGCACATGTAGCTTTTCAGCCTGCCCTTGAATTTTATTTTTTTCTTCATTTTACTCTCCTTATCCCCGGTGCGTTGCGCTGATGCTGCCGGTGCAACGGTTGCGGTTTCGAGAATGTACTACTAATTAATAGTTACCGGCCACACCTTTGTGCAGCCGCATCGATTGATATACCTACTAGAGAGTATACCACTTTGTGGGGATTATTCCTAGTACTATATTTATCAGTTTATCATTACATGATTAAAGGGGCAAAAGGTATACATATGACCAGGCATTTCTGTGTAATCTAAAAAGCACCGCATATATCTGATACGATACATGCGATGCTTTTTGTGTGCTCTCATCTTCCGGTATTCATTTTAATTAAATATAATTACTTCTCAGTCTTATCCGCAGCTATCTCTGCAATTGACTTTGTAAGACCTGCAATCCCCTGAATCTCTGATGGGATGATTATCTTTGTAGCCTTGCCGTCTGCTGCCTTGGCAAATGCCTCCAGGCTCTTTATCTGGAGCACTGCGTTATCCGGATTTGCCTCCTTCAACATGCGAAGTCCGTCTGCATTGGCCTGCTGTATCTTGAGGATAGCCTCTGCCTGACCTGCTGCCTCCTGGATTGTTGCCTCCTTCTTTGCCTCTGCGCGAAGGATGGCTGCCTGCTTTTCAGCCTCGGCATCGAGGATGACTGACTCTTTATTTCCCTCTGCAACAAGGATTGTTGATTTTTTCTCACCCTCTGCACGAAGAATTGCCTCTCGTCTCTCACGCTCTGCCTTCATCTGCTTCTCCATGGCATCCTGAATGGCCTTTGGAGGTATGATGTTCTTGAGCTCGACACGGTTTACCTTGATTCCCCATGGATCTGTTGCCACATCGAGTGTTGCGCGCATCTTGGTGTTGATTGTCTCACGGCTGGTGAGTGTCTCATCAAGCTCTAAGTCTCCGATGATGTTACGAAGTGTTGTGGCTGTGAGGTTCTCAATTGCATGATTGGATTCTCTACTCCGTATGCGTAGAGCTTTGGATCTGTAATCTGGAAATATACTACAGTGTCTATCTGCATTGTTACATTATCCTTTGTGATTACAGGCTGTGGCGGGAAATCTACCACCTGCTCCTTTAAGATGACTCTCTTTGCTATTCTGTCGATAAATGGCACCTTGAGGTGAAGTCCTACGCTCCATGTGGTGAGATATCCTCCCAAACGCTCAATTACCATTGCATGTGCCTGTGGCACGATTTTGATGCAGTTTACCAGTACTATAAGTACGATTACGAGTAACACTGCAAGTGCTATTAATCCTTCCATTTCCGGTTAAGCCTCCTTTACCCTTTTTACAATTAGTTTTACTCCGCTTATCTTTACTACCTCGATAAGCTCGCCTTTTCTTATGACCTGGGTCTCGTCCTGCGGTCTGACTGTCCACTCCTGACCGTTTACAACGGCTTTTCCCGTCTGCTTCATGCTGTCAGCATCCTCGGTGAGCACAGCTCTTTCTCCGACCAGACTGTCCACGTTTGTCTTCACTGTCCTGGAATTGATGTACTTCCCGGCCCACGGCTTTGTGAGAGCTAAAAGCACGACTGAAACGAGTATAAATGCAATCCCCTGAACCACGACATTGCCGCCAAGCAGCGCGATTATAAACGCTACAAATGAGCCTGCCGCAAACCATATGGATGTGAGCCCGACTGTCATAAGCTCAACTAAAACAAAAACTACGGTGGCTGCCAACCAGAAAACAATGTATGTATCCATTTGAACCCTCCCTTTTTATTAGTATTTGTTTTATATTCATTTTATACTATGTAATTTGATTATGCAACAAATATTAATTTTTTAAACATAAAACATTTTTAACCTAAAAAATCCCGACCACCATCCGGTAGTCGGGATTTATCATACATTTATCTTATTCGCAAACGTATGGCATAAGAGCAAGATGACGTGCTCTCTTGATTGCTACTGTAAGAGCTCTCTGATGCTTTGCACAGTTTCCTGTGATACGGCGTGGAAGGATTTTTCCTCTCTCAGAGATGTATCTCTTTAATTTGTTTGTATCTTTGTAATCAATGACATTGTCTTTTCCACAGAATACGCAGACTTTTTTTTCTTCTACGCATTGGTCTTCTCTTCATTGATGAACCATCAGCTGATTTATTGTAAGCCATTTTTGTTACCTCCTTGAATATTTGTCCTCGTGGACACTACTAATTGAATGGAAGCTCCTCGTCGATTCCGTCCGGAATGTTCATGAAGCCATCCCCAGCAGCCTGGCTAGGTGCAGGTCTGTCTGCCGGTGCAAATCCGCCTGCATTTCCTGATGCGGCTGATTTAGACTCTGCAAACTCTGCATTCTCAACCACGACGTCAGTGGTGTATACCTTCTGTCCGTCCTTGTTTGTATAGCTGCCAGTCTGGATTCGGCCTTCAACAACAAATTTTGTTCCTTTACGGCCAAATCTCTCAAAAAATTCTGCTATCTTTCCAAAAGCTACGCAGTTGATGAAATCCGTTGACTGCTCCTCCGCATTCTTGCTGTAGCGTCTGTCTACTGCAAGTGAAAATCTTGCTATTGCAAGTGAGTTGTCCCCCTGGGCATAGCGGATTTCTGCGTCTCTGGTTAATCTACCCATAAGTATTACTTTGTTCATAATACAATCTCCTATTTTCTTATACTATGCCTCGTCTTTTCTAACGCATAAGAAACGAAGAACATTGTCCATGATACGAACGTCCTGCTCGATTTCTGCTGGGACTGTTCCCTCAGCATCGAACTGGATGAAGTAATAAAAGGCCTCAGTCATGTGCTGAATCTCGTAAGCTAATCTCTTCTTACCAGCCTCCTCAACTTCTGTAACAGTACCGCCGGCACGTGTGATGTACTCTTTTGCCTTCTCGACTACTGCTGTTCTCGCATCATCCTCGATCTTTGCACTAACGACGAGTGCTAATTCATATTTGTTCATGCGAATGTTACCTCCTTTTGGTCTCTGGCTCATAAATCTGATTATGAGCAAGGAATTTTATATCACGAGTCTAGATAATAACATGAATCGGGGCACTTTTCAAGGGGTTTTTACAATTTTCTTTATTTTTTACCAGGTTGCAACGTGCGCCCCTGGTTTTATTGTTCTGCTTTGTTTCTATCACTCAATCCTGCTTCTTGGTGAGACCTCGGTCATTTTTCTCGACCAGCTTTCTCGGAACCATAATCTGGTGCCCGCAGCCCATGCATTTCAGGCGGAAGTCTGCGCCTACACGCATGATTTCCCACTCACTGCTGCCGCACGGATGCGGTTTTTTCAGTTTTACGATATCTCCTACTGCGTATTTATCCATTCTATATTCCTTTTCTACCTATGCCTGCCATTTAATGATATGAGGGTCAGAAGGTATTTTACACCTCTATCTGCTCAAACACCGAGCCCAGTCCCTGCTGTATCAGAAGGTCTGCTCTTGCGTCCATCGGTGTGGTGGACTTGTTGATGAGCACGAGCTTGTTTCCATTGTAATAGTCTATGAGGCCTGCCGCCGGGTATACTGCAAGGGATGTACCGCCCACTATGAGCACATCGGCATGGCTGATGTAGTAGATTGCATCCTCAAGCGTTTTCTGATTTAGGCCCTCCTCATACAATACAACATCGGGCTTTACAGGGCCGCCACACTTTGGGCATTTTGGCACGCCTGTTGAGTGTAGGATTTCCTCTGCGCTTACAAACTGCAAGCATCTCTCACAGTAGTTTCTCAGCACGCTGCCATGCAGCTCCATTACATTTTTGCTGCCGGCCTTCTGGTGCAGTCCATCTATGTTCTGCGTCACAACACCCTTAAGCTTTCCTGCTTTTTCAAGCTCTGCCAGCTTGTAATGCGTAATATTTGGCTCTGCATCAAGACAGAGCATCTTGTCACGGTAGAAGCGGTAAAACTCTTGCGGATGCTTCCTATAAAATGTATGGCTCAGGATGGTCTCTGGCGGATAGTCATACTTTTGATTGTAAAGTCCGTCCACACTTCTGAAATCAGGTATGCCACTCTCGGTTGATACACCTGCTCCGCCAAAAAATACAATATTGTCCGAAGCCTTTATCCACTGCAAAAATGTTTCTACACTGCTGTCATTGTTACCCATATTTGTCCATCCTTTCTTCTTTTCTTCTTTAAATTGCTGCCTATTATTTTTTGAGCCACACTTTTATAGCTTGCGCACCAGCTTGTCCACATCTGCATTCAGTCCAAGCACCATCACTGCATCGTCTGCCTTGAACACGTAGTCCGGTAATGGAAGCACCCTCTTCTTTCCGGCTTCCTTTATTGTCACGATATTTACATTGTATTTCTGACGTACATTACTTTCCCTGATACTCTTTCCTACCCAGGCTTCAAGTGGATTTATCTCGTAGATTGAGTAATCGTCGTTTAATGCCACGTAGTCGAGTACATGGTTGGCGCTGTATTTCTTTGCCACTCGTTCTGCCATATCGCGGTCAGGATAGATAACCTCATCCGCACCGTTTCGAAGCAGAAACTTTGCATGCACATCTCTGTTCGCCTTGCTGATGACGTATTTTCCGCCCATCTCCTTAACGAGACTTGTTATCTCAAGCGAGCTCTGGAAATTGGTGCCGATGCATACAAAAATCAAATCGAAATTGTTAATTCCGAGTGCTTTTACGACCTGCGGGTCAGTACAGTCACCTATCTGCACCTTGGTCACGTCATAGATTAAATCCCTGACCTTGGCCTCGTCCTTGTCCATCACCATAATGTCGTTTCCGTTTTTTATCAAATCCGCACACAGATGGTGTCCGAATTTACCCATTCCAATAATTAAAATTGATTTCATTGCGTTTCTCCTTATCCTTATCCAATGATAACTTTTTCCTCCGGAAGCTCTATATTTGCTTTTCCCGGTCTATGCACAAACGAAAGCACAAATGTCATGCTTCCGATTCTTCCACAATACATCATAATTATGATAATTATGCGTCCTGCTGTATTCAAATCCCTTGTGATGCCTGTTGTCATGCCGACTGTACTGATTGCAGAGTATACCTCAAACAGTACATCGTCCATCTTCATATTGGAGGTGGCAAGTATGGCAAGCACCGCCGTAAGGCCAAGCACCAGATTGATGATAAGCACCATTCCGGCCTTTTTGATTACCTCACTGCTTATTTTCCTGCCAAACACATTGCAGCCGTTGCTTCCTCTCAGATACGAAACAATATAGATTATCATGACCGCCATGGTTGCGGTTTTGATTCCGCCGGCTGTCGACCCCGGGCTTCCTCCGATGAACATGAGCACTATAGTCAAAAGCTTGCTCTCCTGTGTCAGTGCTGCTGTGTCTACTGTATTGAAGCCTGCCGTTCTCGCCGTAACTGAGCCGAATAACGATGCAAATATGGCACCCGGTGTATCCATGCCTGCTATGGTATTATTTTTTTCAAAAATATACATAAACAGTGCGCCGCCAAAGACAAGTATCAGTGTGGTTGATATTACTATCTTAGCGTGGAGCGAATATCTGCTAAGCTTAAGCTTTTTGGTTCTGACCTCATTCCATATGGAAAAACCGATACCGCCAATGATGATAAGCAGCATAACAGTGATATTTACCAACGGGTCTGTGGCATATTTTGTAAACGATGAGTACTCCTCGTTTATGCCCATCAGATCAAAGCCTGCATTGCAAAATGCAGATATCGAGTGGAACACCGAGAAATATATGCCTCTTATTATGCCAAAATCCGGTATGAAGCGGATTGCTAAAAGCACCGCTCCTATGCCTTCGATAAGGAAGGTTCCCCTTATTATCACGCTGAAAAGCCTAACTATTCCACCAATCTCGAGTGCATTGACGCTCTCCTGCATCAGATCCCTCTGTCTGAGTCCGATTTTTTTGTGCAAGAGCATGGAAAATGCCACACCGATTGAGATGAAGCCCATGCCTCCTATCTGAATCAGCACGAGAATCACAAGCTGCCCTATGATACTCCAGTGTCTGAAGGTGTCAAACACAACAAGACCTGTCACACAGGTTGCGCTTGTTGCCGTAAAAAGTGAGTCCAGAAAATTAGTCCATTGTCCGTCTCTTGAAGAAAACGGAAGGCTCAGCATTATAGCCCCTGATAATATTATCAAAAAGCCAACTGCGATGTATCTGAACTCTGTCAGGTTCTTATGTCTTTTTTTAATGTCATGTTTTATATCGTTCATATCCAATCCTAACTATCTGCTGCAGAATGTATTATTGTCAGCTTACAGAAGCTGTTTGTATATATCCCTCTTGCTGACACCTCTGTCCTTTGCCACGAGCTTCATGGCTTCCTTCCGGTCGATGCCCTGTGACTCATAGTGTGCCATATGCGCTTCAAGAGGCATGGCTTCCCAGCTTTCCTGCTGCTCCTTTGCTATTTCAGCCACGTTTCTGCCACAGATTACAAGCACATATTCACCTCTTGGCTCCTGTGTCCTTGAACGCTCCAAAAGCTCCGAAAATGTAGTCTGCACCTTTTCCTCGTGCTTTTTCGTAAGCTCCCTGCACACGGTGAGTTCTCTGTCTCCGAGCGCATTGTAAAGCTCTGTGACCGTCTTTATAAGATGATGAGGCGCCTCGTAGATGATGATTGTCCGGGTCTCGTTTTTAAGCTCCTCAATGACGCGCGCGCGTTCCTTTTTATCCCTCGGCAAAAATGCCTCAAACGCAAACCTCCTGGTAGGCCTGCCCGACATGGTGAGCGCTGTAATGCACGCTGCTGCCCCGGGAAGCGAGGTAACAGGCACGCCCTCCTCGTAGCAGATGCGCACAATATCCTCACCCGGATCAGAAATGCCGGGTGTTCCGGCATCAGTGATGAGGCTATATTTTTGCCCTCCTTAAGCTTTGCCACAAGCTGGTAGGCTTTATCTATCTTGTTAAACTCATGATAGCTCGTCATGGGTGTCTTTATCTCAAAATGATTGAGCAGCTTTATGGAGTTTCTCGTATCCTCCGCTGCGATGAGGTCTACCTCCTTAAGTGTGCGCAGCACACGGAATGTGATGTCCTCCAGATTTCCTATCGGAGTTGCGCACAGATACAGTGTTCCTGTCATATGATTCTCCTGTTATTTTCCGTTATTCCGGGCTTATCGCCGTATATCTCATATATCTCATCCGTGTATACATTAGGCTCCTTGTATACAACCAGCGGTTTTTCGATGGTAATACGGCTTTTGCCGCCCTTTAACCCCTCTATGAGCACCATGTTTGGCTCCCTGTCCGCGTAGGGATGCACAAGGCGCATTCGCTTTGGCTCGATATGATATTTCATCATCGTGCTAAAGATCTCTGCCAGCCTGAATGGTCTGTGAACCATGTAAAAACGCCCATTGAATTTGAGCATTTTTGCACTCTCTCTGACTATGTCATCCAGTGTGCACCTGACCTCGTGGCGTGCTATTGTCATGGCATCGTCTGCATTTTTGATACCGTGCTGACCTATCATATACGGCGGATTTACCGTCACCACCTCCACGGACTCCCGACCGAAAAGCTCTGAGGCATTGCACACATCGCCCTCTTCTATGGTCACTTTGTCCTCGAGATGATTATATCTCACACTTCTTCTTGCCAGATCTGCGCACTGCGGCTGAAGCTCAAGCCCGCTGTAATGCTCTCCGTTGTTCTTTGCCTCAAGAAGTATCGGAATCACACCATTTCCTGTGCACAAATCCACAGCACGCTCACCGCGCTTTACCTTTGCATAGTCCGATAAAAGCACGGCATCTATGCCGAAGCAGAACAGCTTTGGGTCCTGTATGAGCCTGTAGCCCTTGCGGCACAAATCGTCCAGGCGCTCATTACTGTGTATCAGTGCTTCCATTGTCTTTGTCCCTGTTGTAATCTTTATTATACTCTTTATTATAGTTTTTGTTCTTGTAATCTTTGTTGCGGTTGTATTTCTGCTTGTTTGGTCTGTTTTTGCCGCCCTTGTACGGCTTTTTGTAACCGTCCTTATTTTCTCTGCCGGCATTTGCAGCATTTACTTCATTTGTCTCATTTGCAGAAGCTTCCGCTGCCTCTATGTCCGCCCTGTACGGACGTCTTTCTCTGTTGTCACGCTTGTCACGGCGTCCACGGTTTCTCTGTGGCTTCTCCTGTGGCTTGTCCTCCATCGTCTCGTCACCGCTATCCTCGAGATCCTTGAGCTCTCGAAGCTCCTCCTCGGTGAGCTTTACATCCTTTCTCTGGCGTGGCTTTAAGCGCAGATCATCTACAGTGTACTCACGAAGCTCCTTCTCCTCACCGTTGTCAATGACAACACGCACGAGCTGCCTGAGTACGCTGACTGACTTGACCTCTCCGATGATTCCCTCAGGTGTCTTGACCTTTTCTCCTACCGACGGCATTCTGCTGTTCAGATACTCATATGTATCCTGCTCATACTTGAGACAGCACATAAGCCTTCCGCACACACCGGATATCTTTGTCGGATTGAGCGAGAGATTCTGCTCCTTTGCCATCTTGATGGAAACCGGCACAAAATCCGCCATATAAGAATGACAGCAGAGCGGTCTGCCGCATATTCCGATGCCTCCCATCATCTTGGTCTCATCCCTGACACCGATCTGACGAAGCTCGATTCTGGTGCGGAATACCGCTGCCAGATCCTTTACGAGCTCCCTGAAGTCAATTCTGCCGTCCGCTGTAAAGTAAAACAGCAGCTTGTTTCCGTCAAAGGTATACTCTGCATCCACCAGCTTCATCTCAAGTCCGTGTTTGATGATTTTCTCCTTGCAGATGGCAAATGCCTCTTTTTCCTTTTCCTTATTTCTCTCAACCGTTTTCTCATCCTCGTCGGTTGCCACTCTGATGACAGGCTTAAGCGGTGAAACCACCTGGTCATCCTCCACCTCCTTCGGCGGAATGAGGACGGTTCCCATCTCTATGCCTCTGGCTGTCTCCACAATAACATGCATTGCCATGTCGAGGTCGAAATCAGCCGGGTCAAAGTAATATATTTTGCCTGCTGTCCTGAATCTGATACCAACTATTTTTGTCATGTGATTAGTTCTCCTTTATGGTCATAAGCAGCAGCTCAATTACGAGTCAAAATTGACGTTTGCGTTAATTCTTATCTTCGCCTTCTCAAGTGCCTCAAGTATCGCCTCGATTCCCTGATAGGAATGCTTTGCTGCCTGTTTCTTTATATCATATACCTCATCCTTGAATATGAGTCCGTTAACGTCGTTTGTCGCCTTCATATACAGCACATCTCTGTACCACACCATAATCAGGTCAAAATAATCCTGCACCTGAAGCTTGTACTCAGCTATCTGCTTTACTGCTGCACCCAGCTCGTAGAGATCTATGTCATCGAGGCGCTTTATAAGCGACAGTGCTGACTCCTTTAGCTCGTTGAACTCGTCTGATGAGGCGAGCTTAACAGCCTTTCCAACGATACCCTGTGCAAATGCGGCACTGATATCTGCCTGATAATCCGGAATATGCTTTTCGTTCATCAGGTATGCCTTTATCACCTCGTCCTTTACCGACTTCATATTGAGTGTGATGCAGCGCGACCTGATGGTCTGCAGAAAGCTGTCTGCATTGGTGGTGAGAAGCATGATGACCGCATATGCCGGTGGCTCCTCTATTGTCTTTAAAAGCGCGTTCTGCGCCTGCTGGTTCATTTTTTCAGCCTCATCCACTATGTAAATCTTGTATTTACTGCTGTACGGCTTTATCACTATATCGTTGTTGAGCTGTGTCCTGATGTCGTCAACCGATATGTTGTTGGGCTTTTCATGACTGACATATATGATATCAGGATGATTGTGGTCATCTGCCTGACGGCACGATTTGCACTCTCCACAACCGTCTGTGCCCTCCTTCTCACACTGCAGTGCCCTGGCAAATGCCTCGGCTATCATCATTTTGCCGGACAACTGTGGTCCGTTTATTATATATGCATGTGAGACCTTTCCCATTGATATGGCATTTTGCAGATGCTCTATTATCTGCTCATTTCCTACTATATCCTTAAATCCTGCCATAGCTGCTGCCTCCGTTTTATTCTGCCTGCGTCTGTTATAGCTTTTATCTCCTACGTGAGTATATCAAGCAACAGTCCACGAATCTCTCCGATTCTTGCAAGTATGGACAGATGATCCTTCTCATCCTCCACCAGCTCTGATGCCAGCTCGTCCAGATTGCTGTCTATCAGTCTTATTATACCATAAACTCTGTGTCTTCCTCTCCTATCGAGGAAATTTTCTCTGGAAAATTTATGGGATCTGTAGACCACCTCATTTAAAAAATCCTTTATGAGCCCGCGATATCGCTTCATATCCCTGATGTCCATATGCTCGGCTATTCTGTTGCCCTGTGCTGTGATATCCTGCATCAGCGCATCTACCTTTGCCTGGAGATCAGCGTCTGTTATGGCGCTGGCCAGTGTGAATTTGAACGAGCCGTCACCGGCCTGTGTTTTTTGTGCATCAGGAACCTGTGTCACCTGATTTACTTCATTTACTCTGACTGCCATGAGGCTGCCTCCTTATTCGTTTCCGGTTACATTTATGTGCAGGCCGTAACCATTTTCCTGCTCTTCAATTAGGAACTCTGTCGTATGTATGCTGAAATCTCGGCAAGCACAGTGTCCATATCATCATTTATGAAGCGACGTGTAATCCCCGCCTCATGCAGCTTCTCCTCAGAGAAATCTGATGCATCTGCCAGAAAACGGCGGCACATCTCCTCATATTTAGGCACCTGCTGCCCCTTTTCCCGGTGAATGGCACGTATCAGACGGTCGCCGTCCTCCACCTCCACATAGATTGGCAGTACCTTGTCACTGCCAAAATAATCGCGTATCTTTGTGTAAGACTCCAGTGTTCCGACTGTCAGATAGCTTTTGCAGCGAAGGTCTATATCATCATCGTTTACTGTGAAATATTTCCACACGCCGTACACTGTATTGTACTCACGAAGCTCTATGATGCTCCCCTGTTCACTAAGCCTTTTTACATCCTCTTCATTGCAGAATGATAATCCTTATCCTGTGTCTCTCCGTCCCTTATCGGGCGAGTGGTATACGGGATAATCCTGCTAAGCATTAGGGAATCATCCTGCAGTATTTTATTGTATATAGTGTCCTTGCCTGATGCGCTTTTTCCCATCACGCAGAAAATCTTACCCATCTGTAAACCTCTTATATTTTAATTAGTATAAATATGATCGTTTGCTATGTCAAACTGTTGCTTACAGCACTGCAACAAACTTCCACATATTGGCATCCGGATCAAAATCCAGGCCATCCACTTCAAGACCTGAATTTACAGCCTTTATTACATCATCTATGAGCTTGTCGTTCATTATCTCTCCCGGCACCACAAGCGGTATCCCCGGCGGATATATATTTATAAAGCACCGCTCACCTTCCCGCTTGCCTTAAAGGCATAGACCGCCTGATGATCTGCATCATATGCATCATACATTTCCATTACGGCAGGCAGCTTTTGGTATATATCTGTGTCCATTTTGACAGGCAGGTAAAATTTATGTACTACGCCTCCTGCTTTAATATATCATAAAACTCTTCAAAATCAGACTTATATTTTTCGAGCTGGCTGTCTATTTCAATCAAAGCATCCGCAAGCCTGTCAAAGCCCTCATCCGTATCCATGACAGATGCCAGCGCAAGTACATAATTGCCCGCTGCCATCTCAAGCTGCAGCTCATATTTTTTGAGCAGAAGCTCAAGCAGCGTATGTCCATTCATAGCCTCTTTCGTAAATATAATAATCTTTGACTCGTCAAAATCATATGCCTCGTCAGCAGAAAAATCACTTTTTCTGACCACGTTCAGATGCGAAAGTCCGCTGACCTTCTGATAAAATCTGTCAAGTCTGCTCCTAAGCTGTGCAAATGCTGTCTCTTTGTTATCGCGCACATAGTGTATGCAGCGCTCTATGCCTATCATAAGCACATATGACGGTGAGCTTGTCTCATAAATGCCGAGAAACTTCTCCACTGCAGCTTCACGCATCCCACCCAGCAGTAAAAGCGCCGTCTGTGTAAATGCCGGAAGCGTCTTGTGCAGACTCACTATGACCGCATCGGCCCCGAGCGCTATGGCATTTTGAGGGAAGCCGCCTCCAAAGCCAAAGTGCGCGCCATGTGCCTCGTCAACTATGAGCAAAGCTCCATGTGCATGTGCCACAGAGGCGATTGCCGCCACATCGGAAACCACACCATCGTATGTAGGCGAGGTTATCACAACCGCTTTTATGTCGGGATTTTCATCGAATGCCGCCCTTATCTGCGCCTCGGTTATCTGCCCCTGCAGCCCTGTCCGTGTAATTTCAGGGTATGTAAACACCGGGTGAAGCTGCCTTAAGTAAAGCGCATGATACACCGCCTTGTGACAGTTCCTTGCTACAAGCACCTTGTCTCCCCTTTTTGTGGCCGCAGATATTGCTGCCAGTATACCGCAGGTGCTTCCGTTTATAAGAAAATATGCACGCTTTGCACCGTAAAGTGCCGCTGCCTCAGCCTGCGCCTCCTTTATAATGCCCTCAGCGTGGTGCAGATTGTCAAAATTGTCTATCTCTGTGATATCAATAGCATACGGGTCCAGCCCTGCACCTATATCACTGCCACGGCGCTTATGCCCCGGCATGTGAAATGGATAAATATTTGATTGTGAATTATTTATCAGTTCTTTTTCCATTTAAGTACCTATATATCCTTTTTAGCCAAGAAATCTTCCAAGCTCCGGCATCCAGTCATCATAAAATATTTCATCATTGCAGAACGCGCTCCAGACCGGTGTGAGGAAATCAAGTATCAAATCAAGCGTCTCCTCCCAGCCGGCATTCGCATATACTCTGCTGTCGTGTCAGCCTCTTACAATACTGCTCCCAGCGCTTCCTCATATACGCATAGCTGCGATAGCCATACACCTGCTCAAGCCGGTGCATGCTCACTGTCTTCGGCTTATTTTTCGCTCTAACCTTAAAAATATCAATTATCTGCCTTCCGCTGACCGAATATCTCTTAAGTATCTCATATGCATCACCATATGGTTTCATATCGCTAACCAGCTCAAGCTTATCCATTATCTCAAACAGCTGTTCTCCAAGCCTTGATTCAGGTGAAAAAAAACAGATATCTGCATCTCCGTAAAAGCTGTTCATAAAAACAATATTTTTAGTCATGGGAACTCCTGCATCTGCTTCATCCAGACGCTCAAGCCTCACTGCAAACGGCACTTTTTCACCGTCACACATAGCGCTTAGATTCCACGTATGTATAAGCGGCTTTATATCACTGCCGTCCGGTGCATTAGCTGATGCCTTTGCTGCCTGCTTAGATGATACTGTATCAGTCCATACCACATCACTGTGACTGTTAAGCCTGCATTGCCTATAATGATATTGCGCAATACATCAATGGTGCACCGTTGTCCTCTGCCCTGCCACTTTGGCTGCCATACACATAATAAAATGTCAGTTTTTCCCCTGTTGCAAAATACGGCTTTTGAAGCCACAGCACTTTTCCCAGACCGGCATTATTTATGCGCCAGAGAAAATCCTGCTTCACGTACTGCCATAACACATCGCTGTACGATAATTTTTTCTCATCGCTTATATGTCTTAAATCTACCCTCACTACAACCATACTCCTATGAAGCTTTGCACCTTCTTTACCACGCGCCTCGCCCTTGCGTAATCCATGAGCACGGAAATATCCTTGTCCGTATCCGCTATGTACGACTGTATAGCAGCCTTGAAATCATTGCGGTCCATCCTCGTCTCATACTTTAAGCAATCACATATCACACGCTCCTTATCATAGATACCAAAGGTATTACCGCTAAGCTCAATGGTTGAGGCTCCAAGCATAAGCGCTGTGGCTCCGTATAAAACGGAATAATTCTTGGATAGTCCATCTTAAAACGTGATTTTGATGTATTTTTGTCCACAGCAAGCGTCCATCCATATGGCTTCTCCTTTATATAACCATAAGCATAGAGCGCACTTTCCATGCAAAGCATTGCATCCGGAAAGAGTGCTGCGACAAGTGCATCCTCAGAAAAATCATCCACACGGTCAGTGTAATAGCCGTTTCTGATGCGGACAAGCTTCCCCTCCCTGACAAGCGTATCAATCCGCCTGTAGTCTATACCAAGCCTTGTAAGCTCTTCTTTTTTCACTATTCCGTTATGCTTTTCCATGGCATCAGCTATGATAGTCTTTACCTGTTGTATGTTCATTACCGCTTCTCCATCCCTCGTGTCACATTTATTACTTTTCAGCCTTTTAATCATTCTATATTTTCATGCCATGCTTATCTGCCAAAAGCCTCTCAGCATCACGTAATCCAAGCTGATACAGGCTCTCAAGCTTATTAGGATCCTTTTCTACCTTGCTTATTTTAATGTGCTCCGACGGCCTTAACACCTCGGCAATGCCCTGCTTTTCAAGCTCCTTAAGATGCTCAAGCTGATAATTGTACATGATATGCCTGTTTGAAAATGCTCATAAAACCTCGGAAAACGCTTTTTGTATACCGATGTTAAAAACCTTGGCATAGGTTTTTTATATAGTCTGCCGGCTTTGTCAGCACGACAACCACTCTGTCATAGCCCATATCGAGCATATGCTCATATGGAATACTGTCCGTCACCGCGCCATCCAGATACCACTCATTCCCCAGCTTCACAGGCTTTGACACTACAGGCATGGAGCCCGATGCCCTGAGCACATCCATCTGGTCAAAAACACTCTTTATCTGCACATATTCAGGCTTACCCGTCCTGATATTCGTCACAACCGCATAAAATGGGATATCCGACTTCTTGTATTCCTCATCATCAAACGGGTCAAGCTCCCTTGGTACGATATCATAGGCATATTTCGTGCTCACTATGTTTTTCTCCCTAAGAAGCGGCCTGATACCCATATAATTTTTGTCACTGTTAAACCTCTTATTGTATCGTATAACCCTGCCGCGCTGCTTTGACAGCAGATTCACTCCAAAAAGTGCTCCCGCCGAAACACCGATAACAGCATCAAAGCTAATATCATGGTCCATAAAACAGTCGAGTACTCCGGCTGTATACATACCTCTCATTGCTCCACCCTCAAGCACGAGGCGCATCTTTCATCACTCATTTCTGCCTCCATCTATAATGTCATAATAAAAATGTATTAATATTTATGTCGGCCGCTGAACTTCAGATTGTCTCTCCTTCTGCGCCGTTTTCTCTCAAGCTTGTGCTCACTGAAGCGCTCGCGCTGCTTCTTCTTAATGCTCCATTTGTGTTTCAACACATATATATTGTCTGATACTCTTCTAAACATGAAAATGCTCAGAATAATCACTGCGATAAGTACGAGCACCCAGAGAAAATATACCGGCTTAATCCTTATTATATCACTTTCCACGTTCTGTCTGCTGTTCTCATCAAAGTACGACAGATCGACCTTTGCTCCTGATTTCAGCAGATCCACACAGCCTACCACATGATCACCATACTTGTATCTGACCGTAGCAAGAGCATCCTTGTTGTCGGACTTCATGTCAGCAGCTTCCCTTTTAACGCTTGAAAAATCCGCGTTGTTTGGCAAAACAACATAGTTTTCCGACACCTTTGCATACATGCCGTGCTCATTCATCACGCCCAGATCCGGCGCATTGTCAGTAGCTGCGCTGTTTTCATTTTCAGCTATGCTTAGTGCCTTGAAGTTACTGAAATAGTAATTGAGCAGCGTGTTTGTGTCTGCATACTGGTCAGGCGACTGTGCATTCATAATAACCACGCACAGCGTCAGGCCATCCTTCTCCGCATAAGTGACAAGCGTGCTGTTAGCCGCTGAAGTGTAGCCGGTCTTGCCGCCGGTACAATCCTGATTTACAAACTGTGAATACGACTTAAATGGATGCAGCATCGCATGATGATTGTAAAGCGGAGTATCCTCGGTATGCTTGTTTGTAGGTGGTATAATATAGGTCTTTGTGCCTGTAATCTTTCGAAACTCGTCATTCCTGTATGCCGCACACGCGATAAGCCCCATATCGTATGCGCTTGTCCAGTGATTTTCATCTGGCAGACCATTTGCATTGTTGAAATGTGTATCTGTACAGCCTAATTCTTTGGCTTCCTTGTTCATCAGATCAATAAATGTGCTGTAATCTCCCCCAAGCTTTTTGCCTGTATGCTCTGCTGCAGCATATGCGCACTCGTTTGCCGACTCAAGCATAACTCCATATAGTGTCTGCTCCATGGTCATCTCCTCGCCCACATCCCTCTTGATGCTCGACGAACCATCACTGCTCTCCTTCACCGCCTCTTTTGAGAATGTAACCTTCTCATTCATCTTGCAGTTGAGTATAGTCAGATATGTGGTGAGGATCTTTGTGATACTTGCAGGATAATGCTTTTCGTGTGAATTTTTCTCATATAGCACCGTACCTGTATTGGCCTCCATCACCACGGCGCACGGTGAATTTATCTGCGGTCCCTCCGGCCAGTACGTGTCATCACCATCCGCAAATGCCATAAGCGGTCTCGCACAAAGCGTCGTGACCATAGCAAACACTGCCATTATTAGTATTCCTGATTTTTTTAAATTTATAATTTTATGCTTCATATCTGTTCCTATTAATTCTAAAATTGGGTAGCTGTTCAGTACTATAACCAAAAATGTACTATTTCTAATTATAATGTATGAAAAACATGTTATCAAGGGCATGTGCAACGTATTTTGTCATTTTATTTTGACACCCACACAATTGTAGGGTATTATCTATATGAAATTTTACGTTTTTATAAGGAGATTTACATGAGACTTAGAAATATCCCGGGCGCCGGTGAAGTCATCGACAACAGCCCTTATTGCATAAAGGAGCCTGTAGAATTAAAAGGAAATTGGCATGATTTTTTAGGAAACAAAAATCCTATTCATATAGAGGTTGGTATGGGAAAGGGCAGATTTCTGATGGATCTGGCACGGCTTCATCCCGAGATTAACTATATAGGTATCGAACGATATACAAGTGTGCTTCTTCGTGCTGTACAAAAAATGCAGGAGGACGAGCTGCCAAATGTGCACTTTTTGTGCATTGATGCCGCAACTCTTCCGGATATTTTTGACCGTAATGAGGTTGACCGCATTTACCTGAACTTTTCCGATCCATGGCCGAAGGACAGGCACGCAAGAAGCGCCTCACCTCAAGCGAATTTCTTGCCAGATATGATTTGTTTCTCGCACCTGACGGACGCATAGAGTTCAAGACTGACAACCAGGACCTCTTCACCTTCTCTCTGGAAGAGATTGAAAGCTCTGATAAATGGCACCTCGACGCCAGTACACGCGACCTGCATCATGATGCTGCAATGAATGAGGGCAACATCATGACCGAGTACGAGGAGAAATTCTCTGCTGTCGGAAACCCTATCTGCAAGCTGATTGCTTCAAGATAATGCGACATATCTGTCGTTAATCGCATGATTTATATAGTCAAACATGACCCAGCTTTTATGACATTCTTCAGATTTTTCTGAGGAACTGTCATATTCGTCTCTGGCATCGTTGAAATATCTCTGCGCTTCCTTATCTCTTCCCATCTTGCTATAGCTTGAACCGATATTGCTGTAAACCATAGCCTTAAGATCTCTCGAGCGGATAATTTCTGCCGTGGCAAGGCTCTCCAGATAACATTCAAAGGCTTTTGACTCATCGTTCTCAAGCTCATATACCAATCCCAGGATATTGAGATACTCTGCATATTTTTCCACGTGACCGGTGCTCTTCAAGCGCGCAAGCGCTTTCTTTATGCGTACAACCGCACTGTCATAGTCCTTCTTTACCACGTCATCTACTGCAATTATCATTTCGTTATCCGCTATATTGTCTGTTGAATATTTGTCTACCGCATTCATCATATTTTACTCCGACCAAAGCATATTCCCAAATGTTACTTTTTTCCTATTCAACAGTATAAACTCATTATTTCAAAATTTCAATATTAATTTCACTTTTTATGTGCCTGAGCTGCCAGCCTATCTAAATAATGACATGATACCTTTTAATCCTTTAACAATGATATAATAAAAAAGCACCAACCCTATGGCTCATACGTCCATAAAACCGGTACCTTTGAGTGCGCCTCCAGGGGCTCGAACCCTGCACACCCTGATTAAGAGTCAGGTGCTCTACCAAATGAGCTAGAAGCGCGTTTATTAATTTGTTTGCGTTTTCCTTAACGCGAAATTTATTATATAGTATAGTTTATAGAAATG
>ENA-OQCX01000155-OQCX01000155.1-human-gut-metagenome-genome-assembly--contig:-NODE-155-length-35250-cov-2.663155_pt1 | contig 35250 bp, 43 predicted proteins | sample MGYA00242762_ERZ504587 | MGnify/ENA primary metagenome ERZ504587 (study PRJEB26092, sample SAMD00036337) | human gut metagenome | host: Homo sapiens | study: EMG produced TPA metagenomics assembly of...
GTTGGATTGGCTCAATTCGTTTGATGGGATTTTTTGCAATTGATCGAAAATTTCCGATTGAAACTTCTTCTTGAATCAGAACCTGATGATAATCTTCAAACAGGCGATTTCTAAATTTGCTTTTGTTAATGCATAAAAATAATATTATACATACTGTTAAGCCCTAATGACCAAGTATAGGGCCTTTTTGTTTGTGCTTTTAGTTATGAATTTTTGTCAACAACATGGAACTTTTTAAGGTTTCCTGTCTTTTCGCTTCTTTTTTCAAGTTCGGCAAGAACATCTTCAAGCGGAATGCCGAGCTTTACCATCATTACAGTAAGATGATAGATAAGTCTGCAATTTCATAAACAGTTTCGCTGTTATCATCATTTTTTGCCGCAATTATTGTTTCACTGCACTCCTCGCCTACTTTTTTAAGAATCTTATCAATTCCTTTTTCAAGAAGGTAGCAAGTGTATGAACCCTCTTTTGGATTATCTCGTCTGTTTTCTACTGTAGCATAAAGTGCTTCAAGAACTTCTCTGTCGTTCATATTAAAATTCTCCTCATTTTAATTTTTAAAAAACAGGAATGATTTCCCGTGTGGCAGGCCGCACCTGTCTGTTCAACTGTGATGAGCAATGTATCGTCGTCGCAGTCGGCATATATATCAATTACCTTTTGTAAATGACCTGATGTTGCACCCTTGTTCCAAAGCTCCTGACGGCTCCTTGACCAGAACCATGTGTAACCGGTTTCAAAAGTTTTTTGCATACTTTCACGGTTCATATATGCAAGCATAAGTACCTCACCCGTTGACTTTTCCTGAATAATTGCGGGAATAAGTTCGGATTTTACAAAATATTTATCAAGATCCATAATTACCTCAGAATTTATTTGTTACTTCGATCGCCTGTTTCAAATCGAGCGAACCTGTGTAGATAGCCTTACCGCAGATTGCACCGTAGACATCGAGTTCTGCAAGATTAATGATATCTTTGAGAACTGCAACACCACCGCTTGCGATAATATTACAGCTGACCTCGTGAGCAAGGTCATCAAGCTGTTTAAGGTTAGGACCTGCAAGAGTACCGTCCTGATCAATGTCTGTGAACACAATAGTCTTTACTCCGACATCTTCCATACGCTTTGCAAGCTCAATGTAGTTGATTTCCGAATTGTCAATCCAACCTTCTGCACGAACCATGCCGTCCTTTGCATCAATGCCAACTACAATTCTCTCACCGTATTCTTTTACGGCATCAATAACAAGCTGCTGGTTTTTAACTGCGGCTGAACCGAGAATAACACGGTTTATTCCTCTTGAAAGATAATATTCAACCGCTTTCATATCACGGATTCCTCCGCCCACCTCAACAGAAAGTCCCGAGGCTTTTGCAACATCTGCAATAAGATCGGCATTAACAAGCTTTGCATCTTTTGCACCGTCAAGGTCAACCATATGCATCCACTCTGCACCTGCGTCAGCAAAGCCCTGAGCGGCAATATACGGGGACTCTGCTACCTTCTGAACGGTTGCATAATCACCCTTAAAAAGACGGACACAATTGCCGTCTTTTATGTCAATAGCGGGTAAAATAATCATTATAACACTCCTTTAGTGGAAAGAAGTACATTTGAAGAATTTTGCTTTACTGCAAGGCGGAGTGCGTGTGCGCAAGCCTTGTACAAAGCCTCTGTGATATGGTGAGAGTTGTCACCGTAAACAGATTTGAGGTGAAGTGTAATTTGTGCGTTAAATGCAAATGCACGCATAAATTCTACTGTCATTGAACAGTCGTAGCCGCCGCATCTTTCCTGCGGAAAATCAGCGTCGAATACAAGATAAGGTCTGCCGCTGATGTCAACAGATGCAAACGCAAGCGTTCGTCCATAGGAACATAAAAACTGCCAAATCTTTCAATTGACTCTTTGGTTGAAAGAGCCTCTGCAAATGCTTTGCCGAGAACTATACCTGTGTCTTCAACGGTGTGGTGTTCGTCAACATAGAGATCGCCTTTTACCGAAACCTCAAGTCCGAATCTGCCGTGAGTGGCAAACGAATTGAGCATATGTCAAAAAAGCCTATGCCTGTATCAATTTTAATATCGCCGCCGTCAAGATTTAGTTTTAGCTTTATGTCGGTTTCCTTCGTTTTACGCTCAACATATGCACTGCGCATATAATCTCACCTCGATAAATAAGTTTTAATGCAACTTATCAGTCTTCGTTTTCTTCTTCTGTGCCAACGGAAATTCTGATGTAATCGCCCATAAAACGGATTACAATTGAATTGTCCTTGAGATAGTTCCACAAGTCTTTGCCGAATGATGTTTTAACAAAAACAAAGTTTGCACAACTGTTGTAAACCTTAAAATCGTCGGAAAGAGCGGACAACTCCAATAAGTCATTATACAGCTTTTCTCTGTTTCTGACAATTGTTTTTTGTCTGTTTTTGAGATAATCTTTATTTTTATATATTATACTGCCGACAACCTGAGAAAATGTGTTCACATTGTACGGAGATTTTACCGCTTTTACAGCTCTTGAAATTGTTTCATTTGCAACGGCAAAACCGAGTCTGAGTGCCGCTGAGCCTACTGCCTTTGATGCGGTTCTGAAAATAATGAGATTTGAATACTTTTCAACCTCATTTATAAGACTCTGATCCCAGAAATCCATATATGCTTCGTCAAGAATTACAAGTGCATTTACGCTTGTAACAAGTCTGCGTGCATCTTCGGCGGTCATTCCCTGCCCTGTCGGATTGCATGGGTTTGAAAAAAGCAGAAGTTTGATATTGTCACGATTTACCTTTTCAATAAGTGCATCCGTATCAATTGAAAGGTCGTCGGATTTGATAAATGTGTCACATTCAACCTCACAGATTGATGAATAGAATTTGTACATTGAAAAATCGGGAGCAACGCAAAGCATCCTGTCCCCTTTTTCCATAAATGCGGCTTCAATCAAAAAGATAAGTTCATCTGAGCCGTTACCTGCGGTTACATATTTTGGATTGATTCCGTAATAATCCGCAAAAGCCGTAACAACCTTTTCCGCAAGCGGATCGGGATAGCGGTTGAAATCAATTTTATCAATTGCATTTTTGATTTCTTCTTTGATGAAATCAGGATAATTTTCGGGACATTCGTTTGCATCAAGTCGAATTTTATATGTACCGCTGATTGGTTCATACGGTTCAAGTTCACGGATTTTTTTGTTTAATTCATAAGACATTGCATAACTTCCATTCTTATTTCATATCAAAACGCACTTTAATTGAATTTGCGTGTGCTGTAAGTCCTTCTGTTTCTGCAAAGCGAACTACATCTTCGGCGTCTTTTCTCAAAGCGTCTTCCGTATAGTAAATAAAGCTTGATTTCTTTACAAAGCTATCTACCGAAAGAGGTGAGAAAAATCTTGCCGTGCCGCTTGTCGGAAGAACATGGTTAGGACCTGCAAAATAGTCGCCCAAAGGCTCAGGACTGTAGTTGCCGAGAAATACAGAGCCGGCATTATCAAGCTTGCCGACATACTCCATTGGGTTTTCACAACAAACCTCAAGATGTTCGGGAGCAAGCTCGTTAGCAAATTCAATCGCCTGTGACATATCACTGCATACAATAACTGCACCGAAATTGTCAACCGATGAGCGGATAATATCTTTTCTTGAAAGAGCGGTCATCTGCTTTTCAAGCTCTGTTTCAGTTTCTTTGGCAAGCTCTTCACAGTCGGTGAGCAGAATTGCAGACGCAAGCCTGTCATGCTCTGCCTGACTCATAAGGTCTGCGGCAAGGAATTTGGGATTTGCAGACTTATCGGCAATGATGAGTATTTCACTCGGACCTGCAATCATATCAATATCAACTGTTCCGTAAAGAAGTTTTTTTGCTGTTGCAACAAAGATGTTGCCGGGGCCTACGATTTTATCAACCTTTGGTACGGATTCTGTACCGTATGCAAGTGCGGCTACTGCCTGTGCACCGCCCATAAGGAAGATTCTGTCAACACCTGCTACCTTTGCGGCGGCGATGATATTCGGATTCGGTGTGCCGTCCTTCTGCGGAGGTGTACACATAATAATCTCCTCAACACCTGCAATTTTAGCGGGAACAGCGTTCATAAGAACTGATGACGGATATGCCGCAGTACCACCCGGAACATAGATACCTACTCTTTTAAGCCTCTGATTCTCTGACCCATCATTACGCCGTTATTCTTTGTTGTGAGCCAGCTTTGCTGAACCTGTCTTTTATGGAAGTCTGCAATATTTGCGGCTGCCTTTTTAATTGTTTCAAGATAATCCTTATCGCATTTTTCAATAAGGCTGTCGATTTCATCGGAAGTGATTTCTACCTTTTCAGGTGCTTTTCCGTCAAATTTAACGTATATTCCTTTACGGCTTTATCACCGTTTTCTGCTACATTTTCGATGATTTCCGAAACAATCGGAACTACATTTTTATCTGAATTCTGCGCTCTCTTTTTGAGCAAATCAATAAATTCATATTCGTTTTTTCCGTCTGCTACAACAGTTGTAATCATTTTGTGACAGCCTCCAGTTTCTTCTGCAATTCTTCAATTTCAGCCTTGCGCAGTTTTAGACTTGCCGTATTGGCGATAAGTCTTGCTGAAATATCACATACCCATTCAATCACTTCAAGTCCATTAGCTTTGAGCGTTGAACCTGTTTCTACTATATCTACAATACCGTCTGCAAGACCTACAAGAGGAGCGAGTTCAACCGAGCCCTCAATCTTAATGATTCTTACATCCATATTTTTATCGTCAAAAAATGCCCTGGTTACATTGGGATACTTTGACGCAATTGTCTTTGTTTTGTAACCGCCGTAAAAATCGGAGTCCTTTTTTGTAGCAAGAGCAAAACGGCATTTACCGAATCCTAAGTCGAGAAGTTCATAAAAAGATGAACCGTTTTCAAGAATTGTATCCTTGCCTACGACACCAAGGTCACACACACCGTGCTCAACATATGTAATTACATCTGCGGCTTTCGCAAGCACAACTTCAAAATCATTGTTGCCGATCGGAAGAATAAGCCTTCTTCCCTTGTTTTTTACTTCATCACAATTATATCCGATTTTTTCAAGAAGTTCAATTGTGGTCTTTTCAAGTCTGCCCTTTGTCAGAGCAATTCTTAATGGTTTCATATTTAATCCTTTCCGACAGCTTGATTATATACTTTCAACTTTTGCAATTCCTCTTGATTTTGCAAACTGTTCTGTTTCTTCAAGAGTTTCAAGTACGCTGAACTGTGCATTTATTCCCTTTTCATTAAGCTCGTCAACATAGCTGAGAGCCTTCATTTCATGTCCGTTTTCTGCAAAAACGAGAACATCGGGATTATCTGAATAATTTACATTATCATCGGAAAGATGTTTCATTGTAATTGCATCTGTATCAATCGCAAAGCCTGCCGCACCCATAGGAGCGTCAAATTCGCTGAGAAGATCGTCATATCTTCCTCCCGAAATAACAGCGTCACCGATTCCGTTAATATACCCTGAAAATACGATTCCCGTATAGTAATCGTTTCTCTGAACAAGTCCGAGGTCGATGATAAGCTTGTTGCCGAGTTCAAGCACGGAAAGTTCTTTATAGATTGAGTGGAGATAATCAAGAGCGTTTTCGGCACCTGTACCTTTGCAGATGTCATACGCCTCATCAAACACTTCTTCACCGCCGAAAAGTGACGGGAGCGAACGGATTGCGGAAACAGTCTTACAAGGCTTGAGTTTGTCAAGAAGATTGTTAAGCGCCGAGTAGTTTTTACTTTCGATTGATACTCTGATTTTTTCTTTGTAATCGTTATCAATATCGAGTTCTTTTGACAGAGCATTGAATACTTCGGCGTGTCCGAGTTCAATTCTGAAATCATCGGCAACGGCTGAAATGCTTTTTATTGCCGAGGTGAGAATTTCAAGGTCGGCTCTCTTTCCTTTTGCCCCGAGAAGTTCAACACCCATCTGAAGAAATTCGTTTCTTCTTCCTGCAAGTGACGGATTGTTGCGATATACTGCCTGCTTGTAGTAAAGTCGAACAGGAAGTGTATTGTTTTTAAGTCTTGTAGAAACCATTCTTGCAATCGGCAGAGTGGAGTCAGGACGGGCAACAAGAAGTCTGCCTTTGTTATCGGTTGTCTTGAACATTGATTCCTGCGAGATTCCGCTTGACGGAATTGAGAACACATCATAAAATTCAAGAGCAGGAGTTATTACCCGTTTAAATCCGCCTTTTACAAATACCTTTTCAATGCTTGTGCAGATATAATCCATAGCGGAACATTCGGCGAACAGAAAGTCCTTTGTTCCTCGGGAGTCATTTTTAAATTCTTTTTCATAATTACCTCTCAACGCTTTAGCGTGTTAATATGGTAATATATTAACACGCTAAACTTGATTTGTCAACACTATTTAGATGAAACGAAAATTTTACGATTATTCATTTGTATTATCTGAGGATTCGTCTTCATCATTTGTTTTGTTACGGTTGATGAATTTCATAAATTTTTCTCTTTGCTGCATTTCTTTTTCTTCACGAAGTTTTTTCTGCTCTGCGGCAATTTTGGTATAGTTAAGCACCTCAAAGTCAAGAGCCTCCTGAGCTATTCTTCCCTTTGAGTCAATTTTGTTTTTAACTCTCTTGCCGACAAGAGCATAGATTACGGCATAGATTGGAGTTCCGAGAATAAGACCGAGCACACCGAACATTCCTCCGCCGACAATTACGCTGAACAGTACCCAGAAGCTTGAAAGACCGACCTGACTGCCGATAATCTTCGGCTTGAAAAGATTGCCGTCAAGCTGCTGAATTATAACTATAATGATTATGAAAATAATCATGTAAATAGGATCAATAAGCAAGAGGATAAAAGCACTCGGAATTGCACCGATGAACGGTCCAAAGAACGGAATAATATTCGTTACACCGATAAGAACCGCAATAAGCGGTGCGTACGGTAATTGACAAATTGACATTGTAACGAATGTGAGAACACCGAGAAAAGCCGCATCAATGATATCGCCAACGAGAAAACGACCGCATTTTGTATCTGTAATATCGACAATTTCATAGATCTTAGGAAGATACTTTATCGGAATAAAAGCAACAGCAAGCTTTTTTATCTGACGGCAAAGTGTTTCCTTTGCGGCAAGGAAGTAAACTGAAATAACGATTCCGAGCAGGAAGTTATACACACCGTTACACATAGACATAATTGCGCTGAATACGGCATTTGTAGAGTTGCCGAGAAAACTGGTGATATTGCCTGCCGAAATAAAGTTTGTAATATACTTGAAGAAGTTGTTTATTACTTCACTTGCGTCAATTTCCATACTGAATGTATGGTTAATCCAATGCACTACTGTTTTTGTCATGTCAGAAAGTACGCCTGCATACTGCGGCAGGCTGTTAATAAGACTGAACAGGCTGGCTGCAATCTGCGGAACTACAATTGAGATTATAACAACAAAAATTGCTACTACAATTGCATAGGTTATAATAAGTGCAAGGGGTTTTCTGAAGTTAGCAAGGAATTTTCGCTTTCGCCCCATTCTGCCGAAAACTTTGGAGTAGAAAAATTTGTAAGGATAGTTAAGGATGTAAGCAAAAAGGAATCCGATTGCAAACGGAGTGATTATGCCTGTTATCCAACCGATTGCGACCACACAACATTCATATTATCTTTTACAAGTAAAAGAAATACTGTAAATGAAATGCAAATCAGCAAAGTTTTTAGCGAAAGCAGTTTTTTCATTTAGACAACTCCTTAAAATAATGACATCTGTGAGCTTTCAGGCAAATCCTTGAGAACTCCGACATCTTTCAGTGTTTCAATAACAGCCTTAGTAACCTTTGTTTTATCTGCATATCTTCAATTGAAAGATATTCTGTGTGCTTACCCGTTTCTGCGAGTGAATCTGCGGCAGCGCCGCCTACACCGGGTAAGGATGAAAACGGAAGTCTGATTTTTCCGTCCTCTACCTTGAACATTTTAGCCTCGGATTTGTAGATGTCAACAGGAAGAAATTCAATTTTTCTTGCCATCATTTCGTTGACAATTTGCAAGGTCTGGAACTCTGCTTCATCCTTGGCTGTGGCTTCGTGAACACTCTGTTTTTGTTTTATGTTGTTCATCTTGTCACGGACAGCCTGATGTCCCTGCATGGCAATTGCACCGTCAAGATTTTCACTTCGTACGGTAAAGTATGCCGCATAATATTCAACGGCCTTGTGAACCTTGTACCAACCGAGTCTGAGCGTTGCAATCATATAGGCTGCGGCATGGGCTTTCGGGAACATATACTTAATTTTCATACATGAATCAATATACCATTCGGGAACATTGTGTTCACGCATAGCCTTGAAGTGTTCTTCCGTAAGAAGTTTTGTTGCGTTGCCTTTACGGACAATCTCCATTATTTTGAATGCCATGCCCGGTTCAAGACCTTTGTGCATAAGATAAGTCATAATCGAGTCACGAGTACCGATTACTTCCGAAATTGTACAGGTTCCGTTATGAATAAGTTCCTGAGCGTTTCCGAGCCATACATCGGTACCGTGCGAAAGACCTGCAATCTGCAAAAGGTCGGTAAAGGTTTTGGGCTGTGCCTCAACAAGCATGCCTCTTACGAAAGCCGTACCGCATTCAGGAAGGCTGAATGTACCGGTTTTTGAGTCGATATCCTCCTCAGTAACTCCGAGTGCTTTCGGAGAGGTAAACAGCGACATAACCTCGGGATCGCTCATTGAAACTTTCATTACGGGGATACCTGTGTAGAGTTCAAGATAATGATAGATCGTCGGAACATCGTGTCCGAGCTCATCAAGTTTTGTGATTGTATCATGAATTGAATGGAAGTCGAAGTGGGTTGTAATGTTATCTGAGTTCACATCATTTGCAGGATGCTGAACAGGGCAGAAATCGTAAACATCGTTTGTTCTCGGTACAACAACCATACCACCGGGGTGCTGACCTGTGGTTCTCTTAACTCCCGTACAACCGATTGCAAGACGCTTTTCCTCAGCCTTGTGCATTACAAGACCTCGCTCCTGTGCAAACTTCTTAACGAAGCCGAGTGCTGTTTTTTCGGCTACGGTAGAAATTGTTCCCGCTTTGAACACATTATTCTTACCGAAGAGCTCTTCCGTGTAACGGTGAGATTTTGACTGATACTCACCGCTGAAGTTAAGGTCGATATCAGGCACTTTGTCGCCTTTAAAGCCAAGAAATGTTTCAAACGGAATTTCGTGACCGTCCTGATCCATAAGAGTGCCGCATTCGGGACAGTTTTTTGGCGGCATATCAAAGCCTGAGCCGTAACTGCCGTCTGTGATGAACTCGCTGTGTTTGCAGTTTGGACATACATAGTGCGGACAAAGCGGATTAACCTCCGAAATACCGGACATAGTAGCTACGAAGGAAGAACCTACCGATCCTCGTGAACCGACAAGATATCCGTGTGCCTCACTGTCTGCAACAAGCTTTTGCGCAGTCATATAAAGCACCGAGAATCCGTAGGTTGTGATTGAATTAAGTTCTTGTCAAGTCTTGCCTTTACGATTTCAGGCAACGGATCACCGTATTTCTCTTTTGCTCTTTTCCATGTAATATCAATAAGCTGTTCCTGTGCGCCCTCAATGTTAGGCGGGAATGTACCTTTGGAATAGGTCTGATATATTCGCACATATCGGCGATTTTATTGGGATTTTCTACTACATACTCATAGGCTTTATCCTTGCCGAGCCATTCAAATTCCTTGAGCATTTCAGCAGTTGTTCTGAAATAAAGCGGAGCTTGCTGTTCGGCATCTTTAAAGCCCTGACCTGCCATAAGAATTTTTCTGAATTCGGAATCTGTCGGATCCATAAAGTGGACATCGCAGGTTGCGCATACAGGCTTGCCGAGTTCTTTTGCAAGCTTAATTATTGTACGGTCAATTTCATGAAGTTCGTCAACAGAATTAAATCTGCCGTCACGAATCATAAAGCTGTTATTGCCTGCAGGCTGAATTTCAAGATAATCATAGAATGACGCAATCTGTTTGAGTTCGCCCCACGGCTTGCCCTCAAGAATTGCCATATAAAGCTGACCTGCACAACAAGCTGAGCCGATTATGAGTCCCTCTCTGTACTTCACAAGCTCGCTTTTCGGAATTCTCGGCTTTTTATAGAAATAATTAAGATGACTGTAAGAAATAAGTCTGTAAAGATTTTTAAGACCTGTTTTATTCTTTACAAGAATAATCTGATGATAGGTCGGAAGTTTTTTAAAATCTCCGCCTGCTATCTTTGTATTAATGTCGTTTGTTTTTGTTATACCGTAATCATCTGTAAGTCGCTGACAGAGATTTATAAAAATTCTCGCAAGCATTTCGGCATCATCGGTTGCTCTGTGATGATTGAAGTCGCCGAGCCTTAAAAATTTTGCAACTGTATCAAGCTTGCAGTTCTTGATATCTGTAAGAATCGCTCTTGAAATTGCAACCGTGTCGATTGAAGTATAGTTATATTCCCTGCCCATATCTTCACAGGCTTTTGCTATGAAGGATGTATCAAAGGGAGCATTGTGAGCAACAAGCACATTGTCACCGGCAAATTCAAGAAATGCACCAACGGCCTCACTCTGTGACGGAGCGTCCTTTACCATATCATCGGTAATGCCTGTAAGCTGAGTGATTTTCTGCGGAATCGGCATTTCGGGATTTGCAAAGGTTGAAAAAGTATCGGTGATGACACCGTTTTCAACCTTGACTGCGCCGATTTCGGTAATCTTGTCACGGGCGGCTGAAAGGCCTGTTGTTTCTATATCAAAGCAGATGAATGTGCCGTCAAAACCTGTGTCGGCATCACCTTTTACAGACTCTACAAGGTCATCCATAAAGTATGCCTCAACACCGTAGATGATTTTAATTTTCTCTTCGTCTTTGTTGATTTTATCTGCAGCTTTCATTGCGTCGGGAAAAGCCTGTGCGACACCGTGGTCAGTAATTGCAACGGCTTTGTGTCCCCACTGATAAGCACGGTTTACAAGGTCACCTGCCGATGTTACGGCATCCATCTGCGACATATTTGTATGCATATGAAGTTCAACACGCTTTTTCTCGGCATTATCTACTACTTTTACTTTTTGAGCCGTACCGATTGAACGGGCATTTACAACAAGTTCGCCTGCATATTTATCGTACTCAACATCACCCTGAACAACGATTGTATCGCCTTTTTTAATATTATCAATTACGGCTGATTCCTTGATTGAATTGAATACTTTAGCTGTTGTTGAACCGGTATAATCGGTTATGTCGATAGTGAAAATATTTTTGTCACCGCTTTTAGTGACTTTCTTTTCAATATCAAACACATCGCCCCATACCACAATCCTTCCCGAATCACCTGAGATTGAAGAAATGGGAATCATTTTTCCCCTGATTGAACGACCGTATAACGGACGGATTGAGGACTGAATAATCTGCGGTGTTGCAAACTTGCCCTCACGAACTTCAATTTCCACAGTAGTGTTTTCAGCGTGTTTTTCTTCTCTTTTCTCCGCTGTTTCAACCTCTTCCTGATAGAATTCAGCGGCTTTCTGAAGATTTTCTCGGTTGATTTTCTCCTGAGCATCCTGAATAGCGGCTTTGTATTCTTCGCTGTTTTCTTCAACCTCAAAGGTTCCGGTATAATTAACGGAAATGTGAAGATTGAATTCTTCCGAAATGAGCTTTATAAGTGCTTTGTCAAAGCCTTTACTGTCAAGGAGAGTTTTTCCGCCGTTAAGAAGATTTATCGTAAGCGTATTGTTTTCAAACCTAACCTCAGCATTGTTGAGAGTTCCGTTAATACTCGGAATATCTCGCCTTACGGCTGCGTATAGCTGAGGAAAATAATCAGCGGAAAACAACTCTGTCGGAAAATGCGGTTTTATTACAGTATGATACGCAAGTGTCTTGGTAATCAGCTTTTCCGTGTCAAAAAGCGTATTACGCTCAACGAGCCCGTTGAATTTTACTGCTAAAGTAATCAAACGGGCTTGTTTGTTAATATTAAGTTGTGTCAGTTCTCCCTGTGAAATCTGTTGCGGCAGTTTAATGCCGAATTGGGAGTCAAAGACTTCTCCTAATGTTTTCATATATGTCCTTCTGTCATATTACAGCAAATGTATTTTGACTGCTGATAGAGTTATAATTTTTCTACTTCTTCCAAAAGTGCGTCAACGAGTTTATCTTCCGGAACTTTGCGAAGAATTTCGCCTTTTTTGAATACAAGGCCGCAACCGTCACCGCCTGCGATGCCGATATCAGCTTCTCTTGCCTCTCCGGGACCGTTTACAACGCAACCCATTACCGCTACTTTGATATTCTTTTTGCAGTTTCTGAGCTTATCTTCAACCTCGTTTGCAATCTTCACAAGGTCAATCCTTGTTCTTCCGCAAGTCGGACATGAAACAAATTGAACTCCGTCTTTCTCAATATCAAGAGCCTTGAGAATATCATGAGCAGCGTAAACTTCCTTTACAGGATCGGCTGTGAGGGAAACTCTGATTGTATCGCCGATACCATGGAGGAGCAATGCACCGATTCCGGCAGAAGATTTGATAATACCCATTCTTTCTGTTCCCGCCTCTGTAACACCGAGGTGAAGCGGATAGTCACACCTTTCTGCGGCAAGCTCATAGGCTTTAATCATAGTAGAAACGGTTGAACTTTTCATTGAAAGAACAATATCGTTGAAATCAAATTTTTCAAGAAGTGATGCATGGTACAAGGCACTGTCGCAAAGTGCCTCGGGTGTGGGATGACCGTATTTTGCAAGAATTTCCTTTTCAAGCGAACCTGAGTTAACACCGATTCTAATCGGAATGCCACGCTGTCGGCAAGCGTCTGCCACCGCCTTCACCCTATCATCTGATCCGATGTTACCCGGATTGATACGGATTTTGTCGATACCTGCCGCACATGCCTCAAGCGCAAGCTTATAGTCAAAATGGATATCGGCTACAATCGGGACGCTTACAGCCTCTTTGAGGGCAGGAATAAGCTTTACTGCATCTTTATTAGGAATAGCTGCACGAATAATTTCGCAACCGGCCTCTTCAAGCTCTTTTGCCTGTCTTACAGAACCCTCAATATCGGTTGAGGGAATGTTGAGCATTGACTGAACGCTTACTTTAGCACCGCCGCCAATTTTTACATTGCCGGCAGTTACCTGAATTTTACTTCCCATAAAATTTCCTCCGTTTGTCTACATTCCGGGGAATGTTCCCGTTACAAGCTGGAACACATCTTTCACCGAAATAATAAGCATAAATGCAAGCAACAGAACAAGACCGACTGTATTTACAATCTGTTCTGCCTTTCTCGGAATCGGCTTTTTAAATATCCATTCAATCAGCAAAAATAAGAATCTTCCGCCGTCAAGCGCCGGGAACGGCAGCATATTTACAATTCCGAGGTTTACCGTAATGAGTATCATTACGAAAAGAATGTTATTGACTGCATCTCCGAAGCCTGTTTGAAGTCCCATTGATGCAACCTGAGTGACAGCTGTAGCAATACCAACAGGACCTGACATATCGTTGAATGTAAATCTGCCCTGAACAAGCCACACCAGAGATGTCCACACGGTTTTTGCCATTGAACAGGTCTGTGTGAAAGTTTCACCGAGAACAGTACCGACATTTTTCTCAATCGGTTCAACTGCAAAGTCAAATGCTACAGTAGGTTTGTTTTCCTTTTCGGCATCTTCATCAGCGTAATAGGTGAAAAACTGTACATTTTCAAGTGTTATTTCTTTGCCGTCACGAACAACTTTTACATCACCCATGAATCTCGGTCTTGATGTAGTTGTGTCTATTTCGGGTGTTTTATACTTTGACATATCATATGATTTGTCAAGTGCATAAATTGACTTGCAAGTTTCGTCAAGAAGTTTTTTAGCCTCGTCTTTGCTTGCAGCCTTATTTATTTTTGAACAACCCTCAGAAAGAGCATTGTAGTATTTTTGAAGTTCATCCTTTGAAAGAGACTCGTCTTTTGCATACTTATTATATACACCGCAAGCGGCAGATGTTGCTCTTTCTTTGTATACCTCAAGTGTATTGCCTTCTACTGTTTCATATGGAAGAGTTGAGATTGCAAACTGCAAATCTCGTGAATTCCAAATTGAATAACCGTTCACTTCAACAATTTTATCCCCTGTTTGTAAACCTGTGTTTGCAGTAAATGCATTGGGTTGAAACTGAGATATTGTAGTTGAACTGTAGCTGTCAGCCTGAACGGTAAAGGCAAACATCATAACAAAGCCGAGAAGAATATTCATAACCGCACCTGCGATTATGATAATCATTCTCTTCCAACTTTTGCGTTATTAAAAGCACCTTTTTCTTCACTGTCTTCATCCTCTCCTTCCATGGCACAGTAACCGCCTATAGGAAAAAGACGAAGCGAGTACCTTGTTTCGCCTTTAACAAAACTGATTATTTTCGGTCCCATTCCGAGTGCAAATTCATTTACCTTTACACCCGAAAGCTTTGCGGTAATAAAATGACCGAATTCGTGAGAAAAAATTATAAGCTCAAAAAGTAATATTCCTATTACAATGAGAGCCACAACTGTTAAAATTTGCATTAAAATAAATCAACTCCAAAATATTCATTGCCGTCGCAAAGACAGCAGTGGAAAATATTACCGCAAATTATAGCTTAGAGAGTACATACTCTCTTGCAAGTTTGTCTGCCTTTAACACATCATCAATGCATAAAGGCTCAAATTGTCTATGTTATCAATTGCACCCATTACAAGGTCACCGATTTCAAGAAAAGTGATTTTACCTTCTCTGAAAAGTCGGTTAGCCTCCTCATTAGCACCGTTGGCAATTGCTGTTGCAACGCCTCCGAGTGAAAGAGCTTTTTTACAGGCTCTCAGACATTTTGAAAGTATCATAGTCAGGTTCAAAGAAAGTCATTTTGCCGATTTGAGCAAGACTTAATTCACCGACAGGTGACTCATATCTTTCCGGATATGTAATTGCGTACTGTATCGGAATCCTCATATCGGGGAGTCCAAGCTGTGCAATTACGGAATTATCTACATATTCTATGAGAGAATGTATGATACTTTCACGATGAACAACAACATCAAATGTTTTCGGCTGAACATCAAAAAGCCATCTCGCCTCAATGATTTCAAGACCTTTGTTCATCATTGTAGCAGATCGATGGTTATTTTTGCACCCATACTCCAATTTGGATGATTGAGAGCCTCATTAACTGTTACATTCTTTAAGTCTTCGACTGTTTTGCCAAAGAACGGGCCGCCGGATGCTGTAAGAATGAGCTTTTTAAGCATTTTCTTTTCAGGCATTCCCTGCAGACATTGGAAGATAGCGGAATGTTCACTGTCAACGGGAAGGAGCTTCACACCGTTCTTCTTTACCGCATCACATACAAGCTTACCGCCTGTTACAAGCGTTTCCTTGTTTGCAAAAGCAATATCTTTTTTTGCGTTTGCCGCTGCAAGTGTAGGCTTTAAGCCTACCATTCCGACAACCGAATTTACAACAAGGTCGGCATTTTCAAGCGTTGCCGCCTCAATAAGTCCGTCCATACCGCTTAAAACACGGGTGTTTGTATCTTTTATATTATCTTTGAATTCTTTGGCTTTTTCTTCGTTAAAAACCACTGCAAGTTCAGGTTTGTATTTTCTTACCTGTTCTTCAAGCAGCTTTATATTTGTTGACGCCGTGAGCGCGGAAACTTTTAAATTAAGTTTATCTGCAACATCAAGCGTCTGAGTTCCGATTGAACCGTCGATCCGAGAATTGAAAGTGAATTTACCATTTTAGTTTACCCCACTGTTATGAAAGGTATGAATTGATTGATTGCCACAAGAACAGGGGCAGTAAATATTATGCTGTCAAACCTGTCAAGCATTCCGCCGTGACCGGGGAAAATTGAACCGTAGTCCTTGATTCCGTAATTTCTTTTGATAAGTGAAAAGCTTAAATCACCGAGAATTGAAACAGGAGCATCAATTACACCGAGAAGAATCAATGCCCAGAAATTAATGTTAGCATCAGGCATAACACAAAAATGAAATATAAGACCTATAATTACTGCTGTGAGGTCGCAGAAAAGTATTCCGCCGATTGCGCCCTCAACAGTCTTTTTAGGGCTGATTTTCGGGCAAAGTTTGTGCTTGCCGAACGATGCTCCGATAAAAAAGCCGCCTGCGTCTGCCATCCACGGCAATGCGAAAATACATATATAGCAGAAAGTAATTGATACAGATGATGCACAGGCAATCGGTACGGCACTCATTCCAAAAGAAATTAAAAGAGTTCCGAACACTGAATGTGCAACATCGGCATAGTTTGTCTTTTCGTGTTTAAAAATCATTACGGCAAAGACTGTCAGTATAAAAGCAAAAATCAAAACATACAGATACTTTGTCGTAACTAAAACCGAAAGCAGAAAAGCATACAGCATACAAGGTATTGAAAGGTGAAATTTATAAAGCATCTTTCTTGCATGAAGATACTCGCCTATCATAAATGCCGAGAATGCTCCTATGACTATGCCTACAAATGGGTGCCAAAGTTCCGAAACAAACAGAACAATCAGCAGTATTGGTATTCCTATTACGGCTGTCAGCAGCCGTGGCTTGAGGGATTTCATTTTATATCAACTCTCATCAGACTCCACCGTATCTTCTGTTTCTGGAGGAGTATATTTTTAACGCTTCGTCAAGGTCTGATTTCTGAAAATCAGGCCAAAGCTTGTTCATTATAACAAATTCCGTGTAGGCTGACTGCCACAAAAGGAAATTTGAAATTCTGTATTCACCGCTCGGTCTGATAATAAGGTCGGGATCGGGCTGACCTGCGGTATAAAGATAATTTGAAAAAAGATTTTCTGTTATGTCATCGGAAGAAATTTTTCCGTTTTTGACATCTTCGGAAATGTTTCTAACAGCTCTGACAATTTCGTCACGACTGCCGTAATTCATAGCTATATTGAGAACCATACCGTCACGGTCTTTTGAACTCTCCTCGTTTTCAATCATAAGCTCACGAAGCTCGTCATTAAAACCCGACTTATCACCGATGAATTTTACCACAATACTGTCATCCTTAAAATCTTCAAGTGCTTCGTTAAGATATGATTTAAAGAGCGACATTAGTGCGTCAACTTCCTCCTGCGGTCTTTTCCAGTTTTCGGTTGAAAAAGCATATACGGTAAGGTACTTTATTCCGATATCGGAACAGTATCTTGTTATTTGTTCTGAAAGTTTTAGCACCCTGACGGTGACCTGCTTTTCTCGGAAGTCCTCTTTTCTTTGCCCAACGGCCGTTGCCGTCCATAATAATTCCGATATGTGAAGGCAGATTGAGGTCTGTAACCTCAATCTGCTCATCTTTTTTCTTTGAGAAAAAAGCCATATTACATCTCCAAAATTTCTTTCTGCTTTACTGCAGAAACGCTCTCAACTTCTTTGACATACTTATCTGTAAGATCCTGAGCTTTCTTTTCGCCCTGCTTGAGATCGTCCTCTGTAAGCTCGCCGTCCTTCTTCATAGCTTTAAGCTTGTCGATAAGTTCACGGCGGACATTACGAATCTGAATCTTTGTTTCCTCAGCAATCTTCTGAACATCTTTTACGATTTCTTTTCTTCTGTCCTCTGTGAGAGGCGGGAAAATAAGACGAATAATCTTACCGTCATTCTGTGGGTTGATGCCGATATCGGAAGTCTGGATAGCCTTTTCAATCTGTCTTAATACAGACGCATCCCATGGCTGAATGGTAAGAGTTCTTGCCTCTGTAACAGATACTGCAGCAAGCTGATTTACGGGTGTGGGTGCGCCGTAATAGTCAACCTTTACCTTATCAAGAACTGCGGGATTTGCTCTGCCTGCTCTGATTTCTGAAAATTCCGTGCGCATATGCTCAAGTCGTCTGTCCATACTTTCGCCGGCTTTTTTTAACTGTGTCTGCATATTTATGCCTCCTGTGTAATAATTATTGTTAAAAAGTCAGTAAAAAATTCAAATTAATTGTTGGCTGTTACGATTGTACCGATGTTTTCACCGCATACAGCTTTGTAGATATTTTCGGGATCTTCAATACTGAATACAAGAATCGGAAGATTATTGTCCTTGCAAAGCGATGCCGCTGTGCTGTCCATAACAGCGAGATCCTTGTTAAGAACATCATGGAAAGAAATTGTATCGTACTTCTTTGCATTTGGGTTTTTCTTGGGATCGCTGTCATATACACCATCAACCATAGTAGCCTTCATTACGATATCAGCCTCAATTTCTGCCGCACGAAGAGCCGCTGCTGTGTCTGTGCTGAAGAACGGGTTGCCTGTTCCGCAACCGAATACTACTACTCTGCCCTTCTGAAGGTGAAGAACTGCTTTGTTTCTGATGTACGGCTCTGCAATCTGATGCATAGCGATAGCTGTCTGAACACGAACATTAACTCCAAGCTGTTCGAGTGCATCACAAACACCGAGTGCGTTGATTGTTGTTGCAAGCATACCCATATGATCGGCTCTTGTTCTGTCCATTTCGCCTGAGCTTCTGCCACGCCAGAAGTTGCCGCCGCCTACTACGATGCCGACTTCTACGCCTGCGTCAACACATTCTTTAATAGGCTTGCAGATTTTGAGAACAGTTTCAAAATCAATTCCGTGTTTCATTTCGCCTGCAAGTGATTCGCCTGAAAGTTTTAATAATACTCTTTTATATTTTGGTTTCATACATAACACCCCATGGTAATTTATAATTACTAATATAATACAATATCTTGTAGGGTTTGTAAAGGTTTAGTGGCAGTTTTTTGAATAAATAACCGAAAACTGAATGGTTATGTCATATGAAATGCTAAAAATTATTAAAAATAACCGTAAATGCACTGCATGTGCTAACTCTTCACTGTAAATCCGTTGACAACAATCTTGCAATACGATACAATTATATATATGAAAAACAGCACCTTTTATTAAGAAAAACAGGTCAAAAAAATAACGCTGAACCTAAAATAAGTTCAGCGTTTGTGGCGGAGAGAAGGGGATTCGAACCCCTGATACGGTGTTCACCGTATACATGATTTCCAATCATGCTCCTTCGGCCAGCTCGGACATCTCTCCAAACGACCTGTTTATTATATCAAATGAAATCAGAAAAATCAAGTGAGATTTTGAAATATTTTAATTTTATGTGGCGAACTATGAAAAAACTATTTTCTATTGTTTTAATTTTGATAGCTTTATTGCAAATATCTTTAACAAGTGCATTTGCAACTGCAAGCGTAAGTTTTGAAATGCAGAATGCAGATATGAAGCCGAACAGACTGTTCAGTGTTGCACTTTCCGCAAATTCCGGCAATCGACTTCTGCCGCAACATTTGAATTTACATATGACCCCGATTATATCGAATTCAGAAAGGTTAAAGCAGTGAATAACGGCTCAAAAATTCAGGTCAACAAGAAAAGCGGCAAGGTTAAAGTTGTTTTTCTTAATTCTGAAGGACAAAATATTTCGGGCGGAAGCGATGTCTTAACGCTTGATTTCAAAACAATAAAAGAAGGTACTGCGTATATTGACTACACGGTGAATCAATGTGTTGATTCCGATGTGAATTTTATGGATGTTGGAAGTTGTGCTGCATCGTGTATCAGAATATATAAAAATGCATCGGGAACGGTTAGCGGCGGAAGTTCCTCGTCAAGCAATAAAAACAGCACGCAAGCTACAGGAAAGGGCGGTAAAAGTAAACACCCGACCGAGCCTACAACTGTTAATGCCTCAGATGACGAATATATTGATTACAATCCCATTAAAGATAGGCAAATAAAATTTTTCCTTGCCGGCATGGGCATAACTGCGGGATGCTTGGCTATATTGGCTGTTGCATATGCAATCGGTAAAAAATCAGCTCAGAAGAAAGCTGAAAAAGAGAAAAATCACAACGACAATACTCTTGAAAACAGGACTTCCGATGATTGATTCGGAAGTCTTTTACTTTGCCTTCCTTCCCTGCGTGATATCACGCTTTGCAAATTCACGGTTGATTGAGTTTAAAACACGCTTTTTGTCGGCACTCCACATGGGTGCAATGAGCAGTTTTTTATCCCCATCACCTGTTAAACGGTGAATAACAACATTTTCAGGCAACACTTCAACGCAATCACAAAGAATATCAATATAATCTTCCATTGAAAGCACATCAAATTTTCCGCTTTCATAGTCATCACACAAGTCTGTGTTTTTTTAAAACATGCAACAACTGCAGTTTGATTCCGTCGGTTTTTACTGCCTGCATATTTTACAGATTCAAGCATCATTCTTTAGATTCGTTTGGAAGTCCCAAAATAATGTGTGTAATTACATTGATTCCGATTTTATGAAGATTTTCTGTAGCTGAGTCATAAACGGATAGCGGATACATTCTTCTTATATACTCTGCCGATTTTTCATGAATTGTCTGCAATCCGAGTTCTACCCAGACAGGTTTTATCTTGTTCAGTTTTTCAAGAAGACCTAACACATTATTTCCCAGGCAATCGGGACGGGTTGCGATTGAAAGGGCAACAATGTCGGGTTCTGAAATTGCATCTGTAAATATTTTTTCAAGATATTCAACAGGCGCATAGGTATTTGTGAACGGCTGAAAGTATGCAATAAACTTTTTACAGTCGGATTTCTTTTTTATTCGCAGTTTAGCCTGATCGATTTGTCCGTGAACAGGAAGAAGTGCATCGGAGGCAAATTCTCCGGAGCCTCCCCTGCTGCAAAAAATACAGCCCCTTGTTCCGAGGGTTCCGTCACGATTCGGGCAGGTCATATTACCGTTCAGCGAAATTTTGTACACCTTTTCACCGAATGTATTTTTGAGATATTTATTAAGGGAGTAGTAATTCATAATAAAACACCTGATAAATTAAAAAGGTCGGCAGAAAAGCGACCTTTGTGTCTTTCGACATATTAGAGAGGAAATCTATGAAAAGTTCTTGTAAGCATTATCTATGTGAAGTTAAAGTGTTTTTTTGTTCATCTTTAACTTACAAGCATATAATAACTGTCTTATGTGACAGAAAATTGAACGCTTGTGTAAAGTAATGTGAAAGTTTAAAAAGATTATGAGAACTTTCTGATATAATCAAGAAACTTTGCATAGAGCTTGTCCTCAAGCTCTTCAAGAGTATCATCTATACCGCCGTTAAAAAACAGTTTATTGTGCTTTGAAAGTGAAAGGTATGCACCGATCATACTCTTTCTGACTTCATCCTGCAAATCCTCTCCGAGTTCATTGCCGCAGGAAAGTCCGAGAAAGATATTGCCGTCAACAAGCTGTGAAGCAACAGCTGCATTTTTCAATTCAAAAGAATTGAATTTGCCAAGTCCGGTTGCAAATTCACGGAGCGAGAACTCCTCTTCACCTTTATTATATTCTTTTTGTTTTTCTGAAATTTCATTTTCACATACTTCAAGCGAAAAGTTTCCGCCGGCAATATATTCGTGCATATAATCCGGATTTGTAGCAAGGACATTGTAAAGTCGCATTGAGTTCACGGCTGTTTCAAGACAGGAAAATGATGCAAACTGCATATTGCTGTCATTCAGCTTGATGAAACTGTACATATTTTGAAAAACAGATTTGTTGACTACAAGCAAAACAAGTCTTTCGCTCTCACGCACATCTGACAAAAGAGGGCTTGTCAGGTACGACATGGTAAACTTATACGACTTATTTACATATTCACTCAATAAATCCAAAAATCCGTTTAAAAAATCATTTTCTCGTATTGTAAATTCAAACATATATTCACCTATCTAAACAATTCCATATCTGCGTTGTAGAGGTCATTCCTTGTGATGTCGATATCACAGGAAACCAAAAAACGGTTTTCAAAAGCCGATACAAGCAGATTCGGATTCACATTATCTGAACTGCCTGCCGACAAAACAACATCAAGTTCTGCAAAGTCGAACTTCTCGGTTACTTCAAAGCTCTTTATACCTGTTTTATGTCTACGGTTTTATGCCTTTTTAGATTTCTTTTCAACTTCAATACTTTCGCTTGTCAACAGTTCTTTGAGTTGTTCGCATACTGTACGGGAGTTTTCACCGTCACAGGAAATCTTGATTGTAAATGATGCAAAAGCAATCTTTCCGGCTTTCATAACGGGTTCCGTCACATCAAACACACGAAGTCCTCTGGGCAGACATCCGTTAAGCCTTGAGATGATTTCTTCAAACGGAAAGCTTTCATCCTCAAGCTTGACATCCATACATTCGTTTACGCCTCTGAAACCAAGCGAAAGCGGCAACGGAAATGTTGCAAACGGATGCGGGTTAAATCCTTCTGTATGCCAGATAGGGATTTTGCTCTTGTGCAATGCACGGAGCATACATCGATTGAGATCAAGGTGCGAAATATAGCGACATTCAAAATCTTTTTTAAACCATATTCTTACGTTTTTCAAAACACACACCCTTTCCGTATTTAGCCGCACCGCAGTTGTTGCATTTCAGTCTGCAATGCGGTGTTGTTGTATCTGCGTACGCTTTTTTACATTCTCTGATAAGGAAATCCTTAGTTACACCGTAGTCAATATGATCCCACGGAAGAATTTCATCAAAACTTCTGTGTCTGTTTGCATAAAATGACGGATCAACACCGCATTCGTCAAAGAGTTCAAGCCACCTTTCAAGCTGAAACAATCATTCCAGCCGTCAAAATGAAAGCCTCTTTCACATGCAAGCTCCATAACCTTACAAAGTTTTCTGTCACCCCTTGCAAATACTGCCTCAAGGTAGCTTGTATCGGCATCGTGATAGTTAAACTGAATTTTTCTTGTTGTAATACTGTCCTTGATGTGCTGTTGCTTTTCATGAAGAACAGGGATTGTATCCTGCGGTTCCCATTGAAACGGGGTGAACGGTTTTGGTACAAAAGAGGATGCAGACACGGTTACACGCACCGACTTGCCCTTTGGCTTGTCGGGACATTTGTAATATGCATCAACTACAGACTGACCAAGGCCGGCAATTGCGGCGACATCATCCATTGTTTCGGTAGGCAGACCAATCATAAAATAGAGTTTTACCGTAGTCCAGCCGCCTGCAAATGCAGTTGTGCAAGTCTGCAAAAGTTCATCTTCACGAACATTTTTATTGATAACATCACGCATACGCTGACTGCCTGCCTCCGGAGCAAAGGTAAGTCCGCTCTTGCGTACGGTTTTAATCTTATTCATAATGTCATCTGTAAAGCCGTCAACACGCAGTGACGGAAGTGAAATGCTGACTTTTTCGTCTTTGCTCCACTCATTTAGCTTGTCAAGTAACGGTACAATCTGACTGTAGTCACTTGAACTGAGTGAAGATAGCGAAACTTCGTCGTAACCCGTGTTATCACATAATGCTCTGCATTGTTTATTTATAGTTTCGGGAGATTTTTCACGGACGGGACGGTAAATCATACCTGCCTGACAGAAACGACAGCCTCTTATACAGCCACGGAAAATTTCCTGAACCGCTCTGTCATGAACTATCTCAACGAGCGGAACTACAAAATTATCAGGATAGAACGACTTGTCCATATCAAGCATAATACGCTTGTGGATTTTAGCAGGAGCATCTCCTTTTGGCGTGAATGACTTGATTGTGCCGTCCTCGTTATATGTTACATCATAGAGTGCAGGAACATATACACCCTCAATTTTAGATGAGAGTTCAAGAAACTCCTGTTTTGATTTACCCTCGGCTCTGCACCTTCTGAAAAGTTCAATAACCTCAATGTCAACCTCTTCTCCCTCACCGAATGAAGAAAATATCGACAAAATCTGCAATCGGCTCGGGGTTGCAGGCACAAGGTCCGCCTGCAACTACTATGTTTTTAAGTTCTTTTCTGTCACAGCTTTTAATCGGCACACCCGAAAGCCTGAGCATATTGAGCATATTTGTAAAGCTGAGTTCATACTGGAGAGTGAAACCGATAAAGTCAAAATCGGACACGGGATCTCCGCTTTCAAGCGCATAAAGCGGAATATTGTGTTTTATCATCTCTTCTTCCATATCAACCCATGGGGCAAAAACTCTTTCGCACCAAATGTACGGCACAGCGTTCATAAGGCTGTAAAGAATTTTCATTCCGAGATGGGACATACCTACTTCATAGGTATCGGGAAAGCAGAAGGCAAATCTGCAATCTACTTCTTTTTATCCTTAATTACTTCGTTGAGTTCACCGCCGACATATCTTCCCGGCTTTTGAACTTTCAGAAGTAATTTTTCAACTTCTTGCTGACCATAGAAATCCTCCGTCAGTAGTACCTGTTGTTTTTACATAAAAGTGACGCAATGAGATACGCACACACAAACAACAGCGAAAAATTATATTTTGAATTTAGCAAAACCATAAAGCCGAGTACCGTCAGCGGAAAAAGAATTATAACAGCAGTTATATTTATGATTTTTTCAGCTGATTTTTCCGAGAATTTCTGCACAAAATAACATACATAAGCTGTCCGCCGTCAAGCGACATAACCGGCAGCATATTAAAAAGTCCCGTGCAAAGGTTCGCCATGCAATCGGCAATAAAATTCACTATTATATAAGTATAACAGATAAAACAGAATAAAACAAATGAAATTGACTAAAGGTCCGAAAAAAATTATAAAAATGTTCTGACGGGTTGTGTTTAACTGCCTTGAAGAGTTGGTAATCTTGATTTCAAACAGCGAAATTTTGATTTTATCAGGCGGAGATTTGCAAATGAGCATTGCAAAAAGATGACCGCACTCATGAATAATCACAGCCATAACGCAACATAGAAATCCTAAAAATATATTCAGTATCACACATATTGCTCCAAGACAAACGAGTGAATACGAAACCGTAAAATCAATGCTCAGCAGACGAAACTTCATCGCTTGTTGCAGTAAACAGGTTTGATAAATCTATTTTATTATCGCCCGTATCAAAAACAACGGATTTTTCAAGGTTTGAATAGTACCATTCCCGTGTTGCGGCATAGACCTCACCGCCGAATAAATTAAGCAAAAAAGCCGCAAGAGCTATAATAATACAACACACAAGCTGAATCGTTATCACAAGCTGTTTCGGAGAATTTTTCTTTTCATCACTATTTTCAGCCGATAAAGAGTTCACATCCTCCTCATCTGAATCAAGCTCCTCCGATATCTTAGGGTATTCCGAATATGAAACAGATTTCCAGTCATCGTCATATGTAATGGTATTTCTGTTATCATTATTTTCTGTCAAAAAAATCACCTCAATGCAATATATGCAATGAGGTGAACAAATTTAACTGCGTCATTCAATCTTTTGGTCAAGTCTTTTAAAATCGCCTTTTGTGAGGTTGACAAAAAATGCAATTGCAAGCATTAACGAGAAAAATTCCGCTATCGGGAATGCATACCATACAGCCGTGTAATCAAATATCATAGAAAGCACCCACGCAATCGGGAGTATGAGTACAAGCTGACGGCAGAATGACATAATAAGACTGCGCAGTCCCTTTCCGACTGCCTGAAAAAGTGTTGTAAAGATAATGCCGGCAGCAGCAGGAATAAAGCAAAGGCTGATAATTCTGAATGCAGGGACACCGATATCCATAATATCCTGTGTGCCGCCAAACATAGCAATAAGCTGTTCGGGGATTGTCCACATAAGAATTGTGCCGACCGGCATAATAATTACGCCAATGATGATGCCGCGCGTTTAAAGCGAATACATTCTCTTTTCTTTCTTGCACCGTAGTTATAACCGATAATCGGCATTACGCCTGATTGAGTCCGAAACAAGGCATGAATACAAAGCTCTGTAATTTATAATATATACCGAGAACAGTAACGGCAGCCTCCGAAACAGCAAGAATTGCATTGAGTCCGATAATCATAACGGAACCTATTGACTGCATAATTACAGACGGAAAGCCTACAACATAGATAGATTTCAAATGTGGAACCATTCAATTTAAAAATGTTTAAAACGAAAACTTTAACTTCGTTTATTCTTAAAAGAAAAAGAATGCAAAAGCAGAAAAGCCATACCGCAGAATTGACCGAATACAGTAGCAATTGCCGCACCGAGAACGCCCATTTCAGGGAAAATTCCTATACCGAAAATCAGGAGCGGGTCAAAAATAATATTTACAATTGCACCGAAAAGCTGGGATAACATCGGGAATATCATATTGCCTGTTGCCTGAAGCGTTTTTTCAACCATAATCTGTACAATTGAAAAGAACGAGAAGCAAAGTACAACCGTCAGATACTGGATTCCGTAATTTAGAATAGCCTCATTCTGCGTATACATTGCCATAAACGGGCGAACCGCAAAAAGTCCGAGCAATAAAAATATTACATAATTAAAAATACAGGTTACAAGACCGTGAGTTGCTCCGTCATTTGCCTGAACAAAATTTTTCTCACCTAATTTTCTTGAAACAAACGAGTTTACACCGACTGCCGTACCGACTGCAAACGCAATCAAAAGCATTTGCAGAGGATAAGCAAGCGAAGTTGCGGTCAGTCCGTCTGCGTCATAGTTGCCGATAAAAATACTGTCAACAACATTATACATTGCCTGAATTGTCATTGAAAAAATTGCAGGCAGACTCATTGTCAGAATGAGCCTTGTCATTGGCATGGTTCCCATTTTATTTTCATGGGGCCTTACTGAATTTTCCATATTTTCCATACTGATTCCTTTCTTATTCGCATACATATAGTTAGTTGATCTTTCGTATCTTCCTATAAATCCAAAATGCAACAAGCATTACAGCCGTACCGAGCAACACACCGAAAAAGTCAATCCACATATCGCTTACCTGTCCCGATCTTCCCTCAACCCCAAGTTGGATTGTTTCATCAATAAAACAGGTAAACAGTCCGATAGAAACGGTGTAGGGTACAAATTTTATCGGCTTGATTCGGTCAAATGAATAGGCACATGAACAGAGCAATGCTCCCAGAACGGTGTATTCCGTAAAATGAGCAATCTTTCTGATTATGTGGTCCGAAAGATTCGGATCGATTCCGAAAAATTTCAAAATTACAGTAACAAAATAAAGTACGCTTTCACTCTCTTGTGCCGACTCAACTGACGGCATTGAAGAATGAATAAACGCAAATGCAATCACTGACGCGGTCAAAACAAACATAATTATTCTGAATCGCATTGAACAGGAATTCGTTTTCATCAAATCACTCCACAATATATTTTACAGATTATTCAGTCAATGTCAACTTTTGAATAATTATTTATCATAATGTATAAATAAATCAAATTTTAAGGCTTTATTATGGAAGATTTTATCTTGCTCAAATATTGAAAAAAACTTTTAAATCTGTTATACTTATCAGGTATTGGCAAAATATAATTTCTAAGGAGCAAATATGTGGTATTTAATAGTATTTTTTATTTCAATGGTTCCGATAGTAGAAATCAGAGGTGCTGTGCCTGTTGCGGTTGCAAATGACTTAAATCTTTTTTGGACATATGTAATCTGCATTTTAGGCAATATGCTCCCTGTTCCGATTATCTACTCTTTGCAAGAAAAGTTCTTGTTTGGGGTTCTGACAAGAAGTTTATCGGCAGATTCTTTTCTTTCTGTCTTGAAAAAGGCGAAAAAGGCGGCAGAAAACTTGAGGCAAAAGCAGGCAACGGAATGTTTGTTGCACTTATGCTTTTCGTAGGCATCCCCCTTCCCGGCACAGGCGCATGGACAGGAACACTTGCGGCAAGTATTCTTGACCTCGGATTTAAGAAAAGCGTTATAGCCGTTATGTGCGGTGTTGTTATCGCAGGTATTATAATGGGTATCGGTTCGGTACTTGTTGCAAACGGAATCAACTTTATTTTTGCTCCGTAAATAATTTTGGGCAGCACATCAGCTGCCCTTATTTTTTGGTGAATTTATAAAATGGAAAAGAAACATATTTATGATGCAATTATAATCGGCGGCGGTGCATCGGGACTTATGTGTGCAATCACAGCAAAGAAACATGACCGTTCAAAGAAAATTGCAATAATCGAAAAAAATGACAGATTAGGCAAAAAGCTGATGTCAACAGGCAACGGCAGATGTAATCTGACAAATCACTGTATATCCCCCGATAAATATGTTGGTTCTTTCAAAAAGCAGAGTAAAAAAATTTTTGAAAGATTCAGCGGTGATGAGATGGCGAATATTTTTAAAAACTTAGGTCTTTTAAGTTTTTACGATAACGAGGGCAGATATTACCCGATAAGCAAACACGCCGCATCTGTTCTGGATGTTCTGCGCTTACAGGTTGAAACACTTGGAATAGATGTTTTCACGGAACAGAATGTCAATTCTATAAAAAAGTTTCAAACGGTTTTAAAATTTCGTCTGATGACAACGAGAAAAAGTACGATTTCATATGTAACAAACTTGTGATTGCAAACGGTACAAAAGCCGCACCTAAGCTTGGCGGAAACGCAAGTGCAATTGATTATCTTAAAAATTTCGGTCATAAGGTTGTTTCGTTCTCCCCTGCTTTATGCCCTGTTAAGGTTAAAAGCGATGTTCTGAAAACATTAAAAGGTCTGAGAGTTACGGGCAAGGCACAGTTATACGGTGAACACGGTCGATTAATCAAGGAAGAAACAGGCGAAATTCAATTTACCGAAAATTCGTTGTCGGGAATTTGCGTGTTCAATCTTTCATTGTTTGCTAAACAAAACGACAAAATAGTGCTTGATTTATTGCCCGATTATTCGGAAAATGAGCTGATTAAAATAATCAGACAACATATATCATTGTTTTCTAATTTGCCGTGTGAACAGCTTTTGACAGGAATTTTTCAGAAGAGAATCGGACAGGCAATTCTGAAAATCAGCCGAGTTGATTTGTCAAAGATTTGTTCCAAGCTTTCAAAGGACGAAGTATCAGGAATTTGCAAAACAATAAAATCAATGTCATTTACAGTAAGCGGTAAAGAAGATTTCTCACACGCACAATGTGCTTTGGGCGGTGTTTTAGGCAAAGAAATTGACGAAAACACTATGATGAGTAAAATTGTGAAAAATCTTTTTGTATGCGGTGAGGCGATTGACCTTTGCGGTGAATGCGGAGGATTTAATCTTCATTTTGCATTTGCAGGCGGAATTATTGCAGGAGAAAATTTATGATCAGAGTGAACAATATACATTTAAGCCTTGATTACGACGACAAATCGGTTCGCAAGGCAGTTGCTCAACAGTTGAGGATTGAAGAAAAATCAATAAAAAGCTGTACGATTTTTTCGCAGATCGGTTGACGCAAGAAAAAAGGACAATATCTACTTCTTACAACCGTTGACGCTGAACTTAATATCAACGAGGATAAAGTCTGCAAAAAGTGCGGTAATGCCCAAATTGCGAAAAAGTATGAATATAATCAGATGAAATTTGGCAATGCGCCCTCCCCCGTTGTTGTCGGAGCAGGTCCGGCAGGATTGTTTGCGGCACTTATTCTGGCAAGGAGCGGTGCAAATCCTATTCTTATTGAAAGAGGTCGTGATGTTGACAGACGAACTGCCGATGTAAACAGGTTCTGGACAAGCGGTCAGCTTGACACAACTTCAAATGTTCAGTTTGGCGAAGGCGGTGCGGGAACATTTTCTGACGGCAAACTGAATTCAGGCACTAAAGATATAAGACAACGCAAGGTACTTGAAGAATTTGTAAGCCACGGCGCACCTGATGAAATTCTTTATAACGCAAAGCCGCATATCGGAACGGATATGCTAAAAGGCACAATAAAAAATATCCGCAACGAGATTATTGAACTCGGCGGAAGTGTTATGTTTGAAACAAAGCTTGTTTCAATGGCTTTTAGTGATAACAAGCTGAAATCTATAACTGTTGAAACGGCTAACGGCGATGAAATTATAGAAACAGACAATGTTATTCTTGCAATCGGTCACAGTGCAAGAGATACTTTTGAGATGCTTTATGATTTAAAATTGCCGATTGAGGCAAAGCCTTTCTCTGTAGGTGCAAGAATTGAACATCTTCGTGAAAAAGTTGACAAGGCACAATACGGCAGGTTTGCGGGCAATAAAAAACTCGGTTCGGCAAATTATAAGCTGAGTACACACCTTGATAACGGACGGGGTGTGTATACATTTTGTATGTGTCCCGGTGGCAAGGTTGTCAATGCGTCAAGCGAAGAAAACAGACTTTGCACCAATGGTATGAGTGAATTTGCACGAAATGCCGAAAATTCAAATTCAGCGTTGCTTGTAGGAATAAACCCGGATGATTATGAATCCGACCATCCGCTTGCCGGAATGTATTTACAGAGAAAGCTTGAATCAAAAGCATTCGTTGCCGGCGGTGAAAATTATAATGCACCCATACAAAGAGTTGACGATTTTCTTAATAATAGAAAATCAACTCACCTTGGTGATGTAAAACCAAGTATCGGTCCGAATTATGAATTTTCAAATCTGAACGAGATTTTGCCTGAATATGTCAGCACTTCTATGGCTCAGGGCATTGTGAAAATGGGCAGAATGTTACACGGATTTGATGACGGTGACGCTGTTTTGACCGGCGTTGAGAGCAGAAGCTCTTCCCCTGTCAGAATAATGAGAAAAACAGATACACTCGAAAGTGTACTTATTGAAGGACTGTATCCGTGCGGTGAAGGTGCAGGCTATGCAGGCGGATTATCTCCGCGCAGTTGACGGCATTAAATGTGCCGAAAAAATTATAGAAAAATCAAATAAAAATTGAATAGATAATTAATGCTGTTTATCACCATACGGTGATGCAAATATTATTCAAGGAGTTTTTGGTATGAAAATTCTAATCACAGGCGGAACAACATTTGTGAGCAGATATGCAGCCGAGCATTTTGTGAGTAAAGGCGAGGAAGTTTTTGTTCTAAACAGAAACAGCAGACCTCAATCACAAGGTGTGCATCTGATTAATTGCGACAGATTGAATCTTGGCAACAAGTTTGCTAACGAACGCTTTGATTTAATTCTTGATATCACAGCGTACACTGATGAGCATATAAAGGCTCTTTTAAAGTCAGGTGTTTCGTTTGATGATTACATTTTCATCAGTTCAAGTGCGGTTTATCCCGAAACTAATCCCCAGCCGTTTGCCGAAAATCAAACTTGCGGTAAAAATTCTGTCTGGGGCGATTACGGAATTAACAAACTCAATGCAGAAAAATACTTACTTGATACTGTCCAAAATGCGTATATTCTTCGTCCGCCGTATTTTTACGGTATGTATGAAAATTTGTACAGAGAAGCATTTCCCTTTGATTGTGCTATTCTAGACAGAAAATTTTACATTCCTGAAAACGGAGATATGAAATTGCAATTTTTCAATGTGTCAGACCTTTGTAAATTTATTGAGATAATAATAGAAAAGCACCCAAGTAATCATATTTTTAATGTTGGAAACAAAGAAACCGTTACAATAAAAGAATGGGTTGAGCTTTGCTACCAAGCGGCAGGCAGAGAAGTTGAATTTGTCAGCGTGTCTAAAAATATTCCGCAAAGAGATTATTTTTGCTTCTACGATTATGAATATGTGCTTGATATAACAAAGCAAAATGTATTAATGCCAAATACAGTATCTTTGTATGATGGATTGAAAGAAGAATTTGAATGGTATAAAAATCACCGAGACAGCATTTATAATCGCAAACCGTACATAGAATATATAGATACAAAATTAAAGTAATAAGTAAAAAATTAACAAAAGCAATGTTTCCGAACAAATGGAAACATTGCTTTTTTACCCTCATTACAGAAAAATGTGGGATAGTCAAAAGATGACTTCTTCACCTTGATTCGCTATCTTTCTATTTCTTCTGTCCGTTCACCATCCCACAAAAAATCGTGATGAACCGTTTATTTTGTATTGTGATTTAAACAAATAACAGTACCGCCCCGACAGTAAAAATCGAAACAGCAAAATGCGCTTGATTGTGCGGGGCGGCTCTTAGATGAACTTATTAAATTTTACTCGGAGTATTTACTCCACTGTCCGTTTGAGTAAATCATATTTACATCGGGGATTTTTAAGTCACCTGTCTGTGCTGAACCGTTATTGAATATAGCATATTCTGCACCATTCGGAAGTTCAAATCTGTATGTGTTATTACCTATACTTTCCATAGCCGTGCCGGGCCAGCTCATATAAGTCGAATCTGTTGAACTCCATACATAAACATTTACTGTTGACCAGTTTTCCGTATTATTGAAATAAACATAATTCTTCGTCTGAATTGAAGTTGGTTCGGTTGTTGGCTCTGTGACATTTGTTGTAGGCTGGTGGGTGCAACATTTTCTGTGTAAGTACCGCAGTATGAGTCTTCAACAATAAGCTTAACGATATAAGCCTGAATCATAGTTGCGTCTTTTACAGAAATAACAGAATCCTTGTTTACATCAGCCGCAATGAGAGCCTCATCGCTTAAAGTCGATATGCAAGCAATGTATCTTTGAACCTCTGTTGAATCACAGACTGTAATTGTTCCGTTTAAATCAACATCACCGATAAGAATTCTGTTTGAAGGCTCTGTTACCGGCTGAGTTGTAGAAGGCTGTGTTGTAGCAGGCTGTGTTGTAGCAGGCTGTGATGTGGTAGGCTGAGTTGTGGTAGGCTGAGTTGCGATTGTGGGACGAACTGTCGTGGAAGGAGCTGTTGTCGGCTGAGTGGGTTTTACAGTCGAATAGTTCTGCCAAGAACCGTTGCTATAAATTTTATTACCGTCTGCAATCATGAGGTCATCTGTCTGACTGTCACCGTTGTTGAAGATTACATATTTTGCACCGTCAGGCACTTCAATATCAAAAATATTATTACCCTTGTCGGTCATTTTCTTGCCCGGCCACGATGTCATTTCTTTATTATCATCACTCCAGAAATATGCATTGACCTTAGACCACTTGGTTGATGAGTTATCATAAGCAACAACCTTTACGGCATTTGGGTCTACCTTTGTGTATGTATATGTTTCCGGATCGGATGTTGTCTTGCCGTCGCTTGCTTTTACTGTTACTGTGGTTACAGTATCGTAAGCAAGGTTTGTACCGATTGTAATTTTCTGACCGTTTGTGTAGTTTACAAATGCACCGTCATCAATTGAATACTGAGCATTTTTTGCATTCTTGCAATTGAGCGTAAGTGTGAGCTCATCTGTATTGTAGTTTGTTGAACCCGGAGTTACTGACGCTGAAGGTCCTTCGGGTTCGGCATCATAGACTACTGCAATACCTGATGAACCTATTGTACCTGAAATGGTGCTTGATGTAATTGTAAATGTATTGCCTGAAACAGCGTCTGTGTATGTACCCGGTTTTGCGTAACCGCCGCCGTTTTCTACCGAAACCTCGCCGCTTCCGCTGCCTTTTACGATAACAGCACCGCCGTCTTTACGGGTAATTACAGAACAACCGTCTGACACTGTGTAGTAATCGGCTTTGCCGTCCATTGCATTATGGAACTTATTGATTTGGGCAACCTCACTGCTGGTGAAATGAGTTGAGCCTTTTTCTCCCATTTTGATACTTTCTTTGTTGGTTGAAGAAGGACGGGAAAAATAAAGAGCAGTAACTTTATTACGGCTTGCCGCAACCGCATAAGCACGGTCAATAACATTCTGACTCATTTCATTTGAAAAGCCCCAGTCTTTGTTGTTTGACCATGTATCATGGCTTTCACCCCAATAAAGAAGCTTATCGTTTGAAATGCCTTTTTCACTCCAGTTTCCGCTTGAAGTAGGAGCTTTGCCCGAATTAAACGAATCACGGAGTTCTTTACCGTAGTTACTGTCAGTGACAGAAATATAATCGGTATACTCTTTCATAATGTCTTCATTACCTGTCGAACGGTCATCGGGTCCACCGAGAATTTCGCCGTAGTTATAAAGACCGTACTGTGTTACCGATTTCCAGAAATCGTCGCCCTCGCTCGGAACGCCAATGTGTTTTGCAGCGTCCCAACGAAGTCCGTCAACACCTACCGACTTGAGTTCCTGAACATAGTTGCAGACTTTTTGCTGAACATATGGATTTTCAGTTGCAATGTCCGGCATACCAATCGAGCCGTGTGTTACCTGCCAACGGTTTTTCCAGTCAATACCTCCGCCGAGGTATGCCAATACTCGGATGGCTTTAAATCGTTGTCTATGTTGTTGTGATCGCCTCTCAAATGGTTAGCGACAACATCGACAATAACCTTAATTCCGTACTTATCTGCTTCATCGCAAAGCGACTGAAGTTCAGCCTTTGTGCCGATACCATTTGTTCCGATACTGAATGAAATTGGCTGATATAACCAATACCAAGTACCTGTTCCGTTTGGCTGTGCCGGAGAAGTCTGTATACTTGTAAATCCGGCTTTTGCAATTTTAGGCAATTCAGCCTTAATATCGTTATAAGTCCAGTCAAAACAATGTAAAATTACACCGTCCTGAATATTATCTTTGAGTTTGTACTTATTAGCCGATACGGTTGGCGAGCTTTCTGCCGCCTGAACACCGAGTGAACCGGATACAAAGGCAGATAGGCTTGCCGACAGGATGCTCACGCTCAATATTGCGCTGAGTATTTTTGATTTTGTTTTCAAATTTTTACACACCTTTCAAATTAATTTCAAAACTCTACTATGTGTCGAATCAGTCGACTGAAACTAATCAAATTAAATCAATTTCAATAGATTTCAGCATAAAGCAAAGTACAATAAGAGCAGCATAAATGCAATGCATTTTTAAATTAATTGCAAATGTGCATAACATTTGTACAATTGCTAAAATTCGACAATAATATTAAAGCACCCATAAAAGGTGCCATAATATGCGACTGTGTCTGTAAGCCGGGTTTTGTCGTGAACAGCCATCTATCTTGGCAGACCGTTACCGAATCTGCTCGATGCCACCTCCTAAGGACACGCCGAGCAAGCGTATAATGTCCTACCACGGTGTTGCTTCAAATAGGGTTTACACGGCAGAGCAGTCTCCTGCCCTCCGGTGAGCTCTTACCTCACCTTTCCATCCTTACCATAATAATGGCGGTAATTTTCTGTTGCACTATCCCTGGAGTCGCCTCCGGCGGCCGTTAGCCGTTATTATTGCTCTGTGAAGCCCGGACTTTCCTCGCACAGTACCTTTCGGCAGCTGCTCGCAGCTGTTCAACACACTCGCACATTTTATTTTATACCTTTTGTACAAAAGTCAAATAAT
>ENA-OQCX01000156-OQCX01000156.1-human-gut-metagenome-genome-assembly--contig:-NODE-156-length-35176-cov-7.520899_pt1 | contig 35176 bp, 37 predicted proteins | sample MGYA00242762_ERZ504587 | MGnify/ENA primary metagenome ERZ504587 (study PRJEB26092, sample SAMD00036337) | human gut metagenome | host: Homo sapiens | study: EMG produced TPA metagenomics assembly of...
AACACGGAAACAATACTTCTCCTCTGCTTGTCGGTTCTCAAGGGTTCCGGAAATCCACCTTTTGCCGCATTTTGCTGCCACCGGAGCTGCGTTTCGGCTATACGGACAGCATCGACTTCAAGAGCAGGCAGGAAGCAGAACGCAGTCTGGGACGCTTTCTGCTCGTCAACATTGACGAGTTCGATCAAATCAACATCAACCAGCAGGGCTTCCTGAAGCATCTGCTGCAGAAACCGGCTGCCAACCTGCGCAAACCCTACGGCAGCACCATCCGTGAGATGCGGCGGTATGCCTCCTTCATCGGTACCAGCAATCAGAAGGACTTGCTGTCCGATCCCAGTGGCAGCCGCCGTTTCATCTGCATTGAGGTCACCGGTCCCATCGATACGAATGTCACCATCAACTACCGCCAGCTCTATGCGCAGGCTCTGAATGCCGTAGCCAAAGGTGAGCGTTACTGGCTGGATGATGCCGATGAAGCCATCTTGAAGCGGACGAACCGGGAATTTGAACAGCTCACCCCACTGGAACAACTCTTCCACAGCCATTTCCGCGCGCAGAAGAGGATGAAGAGGGGCAATGGATGATGCCCATGCAGATTCTTTCCGCTTTACAGACAAAGACGCGTGACCGTCTGGCAATCAACAAGGTTGCCGTATTCGGGCGGACGCTCAAGAAGCTTGAAATACCGAACAAGAAGTCAAGGCAGGGGACACTGTATCATGTAATGCCGCTGGATTAAATGCTCTGCAGTAACCCCGCACAAGCATCTTCCAGAATGTCTAGCACATACTCAAAACCTTCGGAACCGCCGTAATAGGGGTCCGGTACATGGTCAGCATGGGTAAACTTTGTACAGTATTCCGTCATGCGGTGTATCTTGCTCCATTCGGCGGTTGAAGGGGCACGATCTTTCAGGTCGTCGATGTTGCGGTCGTCCATACCGATAATCAGGTCGAAGTTGTAAAAATCCTCGGTACGTACGGGTCGCGAAAGATGCGTCAGATTGTATCCACGGCGGGCGGCATGGGCACGCATCCGGCTGTCCGGCAGTTCGCCTGGTGATAGGACAGAATGCCTGCAGAATCGATTAAAAACTCATCCGCACGTCCGGCTTCTTCTACCAGATGTTTCATGACTCCCTCTGCCGAGGAGGAACGGCAAATGTTGCCGAGGCAAACGAAAAGTATCTTCTTCATATTTCTTTAGTTACGAGTTATTTACATCGGGTCTACATCATAATACACTATCAACGACTTGAAGCGGTCTTCCGCCACCATCTCCTTTTGCACCTGGACGAGCAGCTCGCGAGCACGTGCCATTGGGGCATTGGTTTCTATCTTCAAGACAATCTTTCGGATGAACAGGGTCTGTACGCGTGCTACGGGCGGCTTGTCCGGTCCCAGTACCCGGTTGCCAAAGACGGTGCGGAGCTTGGCGGCCATAGTCTGTGCCATGAGGTCGAGCAGGGTCTCGTTCCGGTTCTTCAGGTAGACATACACCAGGCGGTAGTAGGGCGGGTAGTGGAACATCTGGCGTTCGGCAAGCTGCCCGCCTACCATGGCTTCGTAGTCGTTGGCAATGACTTGCGGGATGATGGGATGGTCGATGCTTTTGGTTTGTAGCACCACCCTGCCGCGCTTGTTCTTCCGTCCGGCGCGTCCGGCAACCTGCGCCATCAGCTGGAAGGCGCGCTCGTAGGCGCGGAAGTCGGGATAGTTCAGCATGGTGTCGGCATTGAGTATGCCCACAATGCTGACGTGGTCGAAGTCCAGACCCTTGGACACCATTTGCGTGCCTATCAGGATGTCCGTCTTGCCTTGCTGGAAATCGGAGATGATGCGCTCGTAGGCGGTACGGGTGCGGGTGGTGTCCAAGTCCATACGGGCTACGCGGGCGTCGGGGAAGAGGGCTTTGATGTCATCTTCTATTTTTTCCGTGCCGAAGCCGCGGTTGCGCAGGTCAGTGCCCTCGCAGGCGGGGCAGATGCGGGGCAGTTGGTAGGTGTAGCCACAGTAGTGGCAGGTCAGTTGGTTCAGCCCCTTATGGTAGGTGAGGCTGACGTCGCAGTTCTTGCACTTGGGTACCCAGCCGCAGGTGTTGCACTCTATCATGGGGGCGAAGCCGCGGCGGTTCTGAAAGAGGATGACTTGCTCTTTTTGTTCCAGCGCCTCGCGGATATATTGTAGGAGCAGTGGGGAGAACGGACCGTTCATCTTCTTCTTGCGGTGCAGCTCCTTGATGTCTACGGGGATAATCTCCGGCAGTTGTATCTCTTTATAGCGTTCTTTCAGTTCCACAAGGCCATACTTGCCGGATGTGGCATTGTGCCAAGTCTCTACAGAAGGGGTTGCCGTACCCAACAGAGTTTTGGCGCCGTACATGGAGGCGAGTACAATGGCTGCATTGCGGGCATGATAGCGGGGGGCGGGGTCTTGCTGCTTGTAAGTGTTTTCGTGCTCCTCGTCCACAATCACAAGACCGAGGTTGCGGAAAGGAAGGAAAACGGAGGAGCGGACGCCGAGAATAATGTCATAGTCTGCTTCCGACAGCTGCTTCTGCCAGATTTCCACCCGTTCGGCATCGGGGAACTTGGAGTGATAGATGCCCAGTCGGGAGCCGAATACGCGTTGCAGGCGCTCTGTGATTTGTGCAGTGAGGGCTATTTCGGGCAGGAGATAGAGCACTTGCTTTCCTTGCCGGATGGTTTCCTCTATCAAGTGAATGTAGACTTCTGTCTTGCCGCTTGCCGTGATGCCATGCAGCAGGCAGACATTCTTGCTTTGGAAATTCTCTAAGATGGAGTGATAAGCGCGTTGCTGGTGCTCGTTCAGCGGGTTGACGGGGATGACTTCTTTGAGGAGTGCTTTGTCTATGCGACCTATTTCCTGCTGGTAGACTTCGAATACACCACGGTCACAAGACCGTTGAATACGGCAGGGGTGGCAGAGGTGCGTTGCAGCAGTTCGGCTTTGGAGACTTCTTTTATATCTCGTCCGCTGAGGTAGCCGGAGAGTTCCAGATATTTCATCAGCAGGTCCAGTTGCTTGGGGGCACGGCGCTGCAACTCGTCGAAGAAGATGTGCAGGCGGTGTTCGTTGCGGGCGGCGGCGGTGAGGCGTACACGGGTTTCGGTCTTAGGCTTATAGGTACGGCGCAATTCTTCCTTTACGAAGATGGCCTCTTTGTCGAGCAGTGACTTGATGACAGAAAGTATGTTCTTGATGCCGGTCTCCTTCTCCAGTTTCGTCACGCATTGCTCCGGGTCGGCAGAGAGCATATCCAGTATCTTCTGTTCCTTCTCCGGCAGGCGGACATCGGATTCGAAATCGGGGTTGTACTCTACGATTGTTTCGCTTTCCAGCTTCAAGCCAGAGGGTAAGGCAGCTTTGTAGACGTCTCCTTGCGTGCAGAGATAGTAATCGGAGAGCCATTCCCAGAACTTGAACTGCCGCGGAAGCAGTATCGGGCGGGCATCCAGCAAAGCGGACACTTCCTTTACTTCGTATTCGGTGGGGGCACAATAGTGCACGTTGCGCACGATGGCTGTATAGTATTTCTTCCGTCCGAATGGCACTACCACCCGGCAACCGGTCTGCACTTCATCCACCATTCGTCGGGCAGGGAGTAGGTGAAGTAGCTGTACAAAGGCAAAGGCAATATGACGTCGGCAAACTTTTTCATCGTGGGGACAAAGATAGTGGAAAGTGGAGGGAGAATGAAATGAACGGGGGCATTTTTTATGCTGAGAATAGGATAGCCGAATGAAAATGAAGGGGCAAATTTCAGAAGTGTAAAAAGGGGATATGCTGATTATCAACATATCCCCTTTTCAATTTAGAGTACTTCTAGAAGTACAGTTTTCTCTATGTTAGAGAGTAGGCTTAACTTCTACATCGATTTCTTCTATCACACTACCCCATACGTAAACAACTTCAATAGGAATACGCAGGTAGAAAGAAGAGTGAACTTTCACATCCTTATTGTTGTAGGTCACAGTACCAAAGTTTGGAACTTCTGTAGGAACATTCTCGTATGTTTGTGGTTTAGAATCAAATGTCAACAACGTTTCTGCACCAGTTTTACCAAATACTTCTTCGATAGGAACAAATGTTTCACTGTTATTCAAATTAGTCAGGATGTCTTTGTCTTCAGCTAACTTGATAGCTGTTACGTTGTAGTACTTGTAGTAATTCAAGTGCTTAGAGAACTCATTCAAACCACTGCTTGCATCCAGACGCCAATCTTTCAATACAACCAAGTCTCCTAAGTTCAATACGCTCTTACCTTCATTGTTACCATCCTCGAAGTATTTGCCTTCATTTCCGGAAATATTAACCGGACGGATAAATTTGGCATTGAATGTACCATCGGTTACAGGAACATACTGGTCACAGCCATTGTAATACTTCATATCAATAGTAGCATACAACATTTCATCTGTATCACGTGCAGCCCAGTTAAGTACAGCCTTGGCAACGTCATTGCTCTGGTAGGAAATCTTAATATTTTCGGCAATAGTCACATCATCCGATGTTTCAGTAGCAGTACCATTGTCATCAGTTTCATTTTCGCTGAGAGTTGCAATTACATTTTCATCAGAAGCGATAGCTGTGAAATCACCTTCCAATACTTCAAGAGCATGAATTTGAGTGCCGTCGGCATTTACAAACAATTCATAATTCTTGCCGTCATTCCCCTTTACGATACGCTTGTTGTTTTCTGCAGAGAATACAAACTTAACAGTCATATTTTCATGAGCAAATGATGGATATTTTTCTTCTGCATCCTCCTTGTTATATTTCAGAGCTACAGTACGTCCATAGAAATTGCTCAACAAGTCTTGTTCAATAACAGCCTTCGTTGTTGTTCCTGCATCATCCGGAGTTGCACAGTAAATGTCAATAGCCGATTTTCCCTTGAATGTTGACCAGTATTCTGCAATCTTAGCGCCTGCGGTAGAGCCTTGTGGAGTATTAGCAGTAAAGTCGATATTTTTCACTTCAACAACATACTTGATAACCACATTTTCAGGATATGTACGGCTGTTGGCAACAGCATCCAATTTAGTGTCTTCTGTTGTTTTAGTAAATACGGCATAGCCCACATAAGACTTCACTTCAAACGGAGTTGTTTTAAGCACGAATTTTACCACTTGGTTAGCTTCATTATTCTCATCGTACTCAGTTGCAGTTATCGTCCAGTCACCTACCTGATTTTCGGCATATTCGGTGGTGGCATCTTCATCGAATGCATAGATATGATGCCATTGTTGTTTGCTCAGTGCTTCCAAGTCAGCATTGTTCTTGAAGTTATAAACCTGTGCACTCATGAACTCGTCTTCAGTCTCGTACGTCCAACCTGCACCACTGTTGCATCCCAGATTTGTTTCCACTTTCTTTTCTGCTACATAATCATCCTCAATATCAGTAGAAACTTCACCTGCAACAATCAGCAGTTTAATCCATGCAGCTGCAACCAACTCGTTGTTGTTAGTTTTGTCTGTCAACTTAGCCAATACAATAGGAGACTTACCGATAGCGCTCTTGTCTACACCGCCATAATTCTTTGCATGGAAAATACCATCTTCCAAAGTCATATAATTTTCTTGCGGAGTATTGTTCACCTTATATTCCACTGCCTCAAATGTCAGTTCATATGTATCGGCATAATTGGCATAATTGAAGAATTTATGTTGAGAACCGGCAATATTACAAGTTGTAACCAAAGTCTTCAAATCAATACCTTGCTCAGAAACCGCATCATCATAAACAACATTTTGTACCAAATGATTGTTGTCAGCAGCAGGCTTATTGTCTATTCCAATCTTTGCTTTTTGTTCTTCGGCAGCAGCTAAATTCGTTGCAAAATGGCACTTATCATCCTTTGCATTTTCACTAGTTACCTCTTTATCAGCTAAAACAAGTTTCAATTCCTCTGTACGGTTTACAACACCTACATATTCTGTAGTAACCTTGTTTCCCGCTTTGGTTGTAAACTGAAGAGCTATTTCGTTCAGTTCGGGTTTTTCATTATCTTCAGTCAAACTAGAATTAGCAAACAAATTCGGGTTGGCTTCCAAAGTCACAGTAGCCAATCCTCCTTCAATAACAGTGTTTTTCCAAGTAACAAGACCCGCGTTCACACCTTTGGTCATTGTAACGGTCTTATCTAGTACATCTGTTTTAGTAATTTGTTCTTGTGTAGCAGAAGAAGGATTTACATGGAATTGAGGTGCTGCTTGATTCGGCAAATAATTTGTTTTTGCAAGTGCAACAATTGCATCATTTTTAATTTCTACCGGTTTATAGCTATCCTTGTGGAATACAATTACGCGTTCACCCCAACCTTGCAGAATAGATTCTGGAATATATTCGAAGCTTGTGATAGGCAACACATCTGAAATTCGCAGATTGATAGGAGTAGCGCTACCATATTTTATAATATAACCCAATTTGACACCGTCTTCGTCCAAAATCTCCATAGTAAGAGTAGGAACTGTGGGCAAGTCAATCTTTCCACCAGTTTTTTCATCATCGTACAATATATTGCCATCCTTATCTATGGAGAGCAGAGTAGCATCAAACCCTTTAGGCATATCAATTTTTACATCTGACGTGCTACCGTCACTGCCCTTCAAAGAGATTGTAACTTCGTCCCCATCCTTAGAAACAGACAATGTATAGGTTACACCTGCCGGAATGTCATACGAATGTGGATTACCATTTTGTCAACGACAACTAGTTTGCCGTTCTCAATTTTTGCATCCTTCACGTAAGTTAAGTTGTCGACTGTAGTACCTAAAGTCGTCAAATCGCCTTGTAGCTTTTTAACGTCTCCAGCCAAGCCGTCAACTTGTCCCTGCAAGTCCTTGATGTCGTCATCATAGTCCTTACAAGACGTGAACGTTCCTGCAGTGCCCACCATTAAGGCGCTGAACAGGATCACACTTAGAAACTTTTTGTTCATAATTGAAAACTTTAAATTTATAAATTTAAAAAAATAAAAAAGTGAATAATCTCTCATTTTCATTCCCTTTCACATAGCTGTTGATTATATGATTTTTTCCGTTACTTCGCAGGTAATGAAATCCTGTTAATTTCGTTAATAACCAAGGAATAAGGAGAAATAGGTGGGGTTTGTTCAGAATAGTAAAAATCAACCCGTTGGGATATTGGAAAGATAATATATAGTCTTAATCTCCAACATCATAGAAAAGCTACAATAGAAATTATGAAGTTAAAAAGTCTCTAATTTTCAATATAAGATTCTATCTTTCAGTTTATTGCTTACGTTGGGAAACTTTTTGTAAAGCCAATATCAATCCGCTCCTCAAAACTTTGTTTGAAGACTATAAAAAAGAAACAACAAGTTTGCTCTACTTCCTCAAAAGAAGTAATCTCTTTTATACTGGATATCCTTCGTTTTTTACAAAAGAAATTACCCTTTGATTGGCTTCGTCAATCTTTCTGTTGCTGAAAGGTTTCAGATAAGTTTCCGTCACTGTGATGGAAGAGTGCCCCATGGCTTCTGATATGATTCCAGGATGTATCTCGCAGTGGTAAGCCATGGTCGCCCAAGTATGGCGTGCCGCATAACTACTGAGTGCCGACTGCATTCCCAAGCATTGTCTGAGTACTGCAACGTTGGTTGAATGCCCTGAGTGCCGACTGGTATTCCCGGTATGCCGCTTCTGTGCCTTCCTCACTTTGTAATATGGGGAATAAATAAGGAGAGTCCTTGTCCTTGTTTGCTATCATTCTCACCATTTGCATAGCCTCCGGCGTCAGTGAGACGGTCAGTGCCCGTCCCGTCTTCCTGCGCCTATAGGACAAGGTATTTCCTTGTAAATCCTTTTGTGCAAATAGGCCAGGTCCACAAAAGGAATCCCTCTTAGCATAAACATCAATACAAAGAAAATTTTTGTTTTCTGTCGGGTGTTGGGAGAATTACCGGCCTGCAGGCTCATCTCTGTCTCCCGTACCAAGCAGCCTATGTCGGAAGCTTCGAGCGCCTTTTTCCTATCCGCCCGTGTGCCGGTATACACATGCTCAAACAGCCTGGGTACATATCGCACCAGCTTTTTGTCCACCGCCCGGTTGTAAACCGAACGTATCGCTTTGATATAGGTGGATACCGTATTCCAACTACAATTCCTCTGCCTGAGGAAGTTTTCGAATCTCTTCAGCACGGTCGGGCTCAGCTTGCGCATGGGCATCGGTTGCCATTGGGTGAATGCCGAGAATGCATTCACCGCTGACTGGTAGATGTGTGCCGTCCCCCACCTGCCGCTTTCCCGGAGTTCCCCGATGATTGAGGAGAACATCTCTTGTAAGGTAATTTCATTTCTGCTCATTTCCAAATTATTTATAAAAAGGTTTATCCTGCAATTATAAATAAATTGAGAGCAAGTGCAAAGGCATCATTCTGAAATCTGCGAAACGGGAATGATGCCGTATCCGACAGCTTATTTGTTGGCTAACGTCTGTTTAGTGGCTGATATACGTATCCTGGAAGAACCGCTTGTTATCATTCAGGCTGCAAGTGGCATCCACTCCGGCTTGTTGCAGGCGTTCGGCAATCTCATTCAGTTTCTTTCTCGAAACCCTTCCGATATAGAACAGACGGTAGCGGTAATCGTTGTCCAGCAATTCCATGACGTGCGTGAAATTCTGTTCGCGGGCAAAGTCGAAGTTTACTTTTCTTAGGTTCTGGTACGGATAGCGGATAGTCCTGCCTACGCTGTGTATGATGAGCCGTTATTGTCCAACGTCAGGTAGCAGAAGCGGGTCATCAGCATGCTGATGAAAAAAAGACTTAATGCAAACGAAATGATAGCCGGGATGAAGCCCCACCATACGTTGCCACTGATGGAATAATATCCCAATATAAGGAATATCAGGAATAAGACAAAGAACCAGAACATATAGAGTGACGGACGCTGGTATGTTTCTGTGGGAACCTCTGCGACTGTCCGTTCCCTCGGTGCGTAGTTGTCGAAGGGGATTTCTTGGGAGACCAGGTAGCGGATGACCGAGGAAGGGTGACGGAAAGGAGGCAGATAGATTACTTTTTCTTTCCCTTCCTTTAGATGTAAAGTCAGTATGCCCGGACCATATTTGTCTTTCGCAGCCAAGTTGCTTTTGCGGGGAACCTGGTGGTAACGCTTCATGAAACTGAAACTCTTGATTTGGTGCAGTCCGATGTGCTGGCTTTGCAGCAGTTGTTCGGCTCTTTTCTGTTCTTTACTGGTCACTTCCATAGTTCTTATTTTTTAAGTTCGGGATAACTGATGCGGGTATGGTATATAGTCTTCAGCTTCTCCTTGAATACGTTCTTCACGGTGGCAATATCCTTGAAGGTGATGGGGCATTCCTTGAAATAGCCTTCTGCCACTTGCGAATCGATAATCTTGTCTACCAGATTGCTGATGCTCTCTTCCGTATATTCGGGCAGACTGCGTGAAGCGGCTTCCACCGAATCGGCCATCATTAGGATAGCCTGCTCTTTGGTGAACGGGTTGGGACCGGGGTAGGTGAATGCCTCCTCGTTAGGGTCTTCACCGGGGTGCTCGTTTTTCCAGGAGATATAGAAATACTTCGTTTTCCCACGGCCATGGTGAGTGGTGATGAAATCCTTGATTACTTTGGGAGATTGTTCTTCTCGGCCAGCTTCAGCCCGTCCGTCACATGGCTGATGACGACTTGGGCACTTTGCTCATAGCCAGATTCTTGTGCGGATTGACTCCACCCGATTGGTTCTCGGTGAAGAACACCGGATTCTCCATCTTGCCGATGTCATGATACAGCGCTCCGGTACGTACCAGCTGGCTTTTGGCTCCGATACGGTTGGCCGCTTCCGCCGCAAGGTTGGCAACCTGCATGGAATGCTGGAAGGTGCGGGAACTGTCTCGGACATGCGGCGCAGCAGGCTGTTGTTGATGTTGGACAATTCGACCAGGGTGACATTGGAGGTAAAGCCAAACGTCTTTTCCACCAGGAAGAGCAGGGGATAGGTGAACAGCAGCAACACTCCGTTGATGACGAAATAGGTGTACATGCTTCCGTTGATTTTTGTCAAGTCGTTTTCTGTAATCAGCTCGAAAGCAAAGTAGACGGCAGCGTAGGTCAATATGACGAGGAAGGCTGTCCGGAACAGTTGCGACCGTTGTGAAAGTTCCCTCAGACTGAAGATGGCAACCAGCCCCGCTGAGAGTTGCAGAAGAATGAATTCATGCGGATAGCGCAGGCAGATGGAGCATATCAGTATGGTGGTGACTTGTGCGATGAAGGCCGTGCGTGAGTCGAGGAACACCCGGATGATGACCGGCAGCATGGCATACGGGATGATATAGACATTGAATATGTTGTTGGCAACCATGATGGCCGTCACCACGCAATAGAACATGATGAGGGCGAAGAGCAGGGAGAGGCTGCCCTTGCGCTTGTAGTAATCTTTACGGAACAAGTCGAGGTAGAGCATGAAACACAGCATGAAGATACTGACAAACAATACCTGCCCCGCCAGCATCAACCGTTTTTGCCCGATGGACTCACTGCGTTTGATGGATTCTTTCCGTAGACTCTCAAGGATGTTGTATGTCTCCTGGCTGACAATCTCGCCGCGGTCGATGATTTTCTGTCCGCTCAGTACGATGCCGTTGGCCCATGAATAGTTGTCGAGCATCTCCTTCTTAGCGGTTTCGGTCCGCTGCTCGTCATAGGTCAGATTAGGGAACAGATATTCGTTCAGCGAGCATTGCCGTAGAATGTCCGGGCGGTAGTGGGCGGTATCGGCCGTGAGTATATAGTTATAGGCATCCTTCACCGAATATACCTTGTTGATGTCCTGCTGGTTGGCCAGTTTGTCGTTAATGACCATGATGGCGGTTGTGCTGTCCTTATGCAGTTGGTTCAGTCTTCGGTAGAAACGATGCCGGCGCGATATACTTCAGAGAGTTTCCTTTCCAGAAAGCGGACGTAGTCGGTGGAGGGAAGCAGGCCGCGCAGGTGGGTCTGATAGTCTGCCTTCAACTTGGCGAGCACACTTTTCTCAATGCTTTTGTCCAGCTGGAAATACGGCTGGAAGGCGGCGAGGATACTGTCTTGCTCGCGTTTCACCACTTCATCGGCCTTATAGATGGGGAAGTCGAAGGTGGCCATGAGCTGTCCGTACTTCCAGGGCTTGTCAATGTCGAACTGGTAGTTGAATTTACCGTCACGTGGCAGAAAATAGACAATAATCCCACAGTGCCGATGAATATCAGTGCTCTGTATAGCAAATCTCTGAGCGAGAACTCTTTTTTTTGTATTGAAATAACTCATATCGGCTGAAATTTTTGCGAAAAGTACAAAAAAAAACATTAGTGTGGAAAAAAAGGTTTAATTTTGCCGTCTAAAATATTCATAAGTAAGGTAGATTATGACAGAAAGAAAGGTCAGAGTCCGTTTTGCCCCGAGTCCTACGGGGGCGTTGCACATCGGCGGTGTGCGTACAGCTTTATACAATTATCTCTTTGCGCGTCAGCATGGAGGAGATTTGATATTTCGTATTGAAGATACTGATTCCAACCGGTTTGTACCGGGTGCGGAAGAATATATCCTGGAGTCTTTCAAGTGGTTGGGCATCCCGTTTGACGAGGGCGTGAGTTTCGGTGGAGACCATGGCCCGTACCGTCAGTCGGAACGTCGGGAAATATACAAGAAGTATGTTCAGATTCTGCTGGAGGCCGGAAAAGCTACATCGCTTTCGATACTCCTGAGGAGCTGGAAGCAAAGCGTGCGGAGATTGCGAATTTCCAGTACGATGCTTCTACCCGCATGCAGATGCGCAATTCACTGACCCTTCCTAAAGAAGAGGTAGACGCGCTGATTGCTGCCGGTAAGCAGTACGTGGTGCGTTTCAAGATAGAGCCGAACGAAGATGTGCATGTGAACGACCTGATTCGTGGGGAAGTAGTGATAAACTCTTCCATTCTTGATGACAAGGTTCTTTATAAATCGGCAGATGAACTTCCTACTTACCATCTGGCCAATATTGTGGACGACCATTTGATGGAAGTGTCCCATGTGATACGCGGTGAGGAATGGTTGCCTTCCGCACCGTTGCATGTATTGCTCTACCGTGCCTTTGGGTGGGAGGATACCATGCCTGCCTTTGCGCATTTGCCCTTGTTGCTGAAGCCCGAGGGTAACGGCAAATTGAGTAAGCGTGACGGCGACCGTCTGGGCTTCCCGGTTTTCCCGTTGGAGTGGCATGACCCCAAGTCGGGAGATGTCTCTTCAGGCTACCGCGAATCAGGCTATCTGCCCGAAGCGGTCATTAATTTCCTGGCTCTGCTGGGCTGGAATCCGGGCAATGACCAGGAACTGATGTCTATGGATGAATTGGTGAAATTGTTTGATTTGAGCCATTGCAGCAAGTCGGGTGCCAAATTCGACTATAAGAAAGGTATCTGGTTCAACCATGAGTACATCATGATGAAACCGGATGCGGAGATAGCTTGTCTTTTCAGACCGGTGCTGGAGTCCAACGGCATAGACGCCTCCAACTATAGCGACGAGTTCCTTACGAAAGTGGTTTCACTGGTGAAGGGACGCGTCAACTTCGTAAAGGAACTGTGGGACCAGACCCGTTTTTTCTTCGTAGCCCCCACGGAATATGCGGCAAAGGATGTGAAGAAGCGTTGGTCGGAAGATACTCCCCGCATCATGACCGAATTGATGGATGTGTTGCGCGGCATCGGGGATTTCTCCTCCAAGCCTTCCGAAGATATTGTGATTGGTTGGATTACTGAGCGTGGCTATCACATGGGAAATGTGATGAATGCCTTCCGCTTGTCAGTGGTGGGCGAGTGTAAAGGCCCGCACATGTTCGACATTACCGAGCTGATTGGCAAGGAAGAGACGTTGGCCCGTATACAGCGTGCTGTTGATGCTTTAAAGTGAATAAATCTTCTTCATCCTTAATCCATATAGTATGCTATATGACTTGGCAATAGCATCTACGATATTCTGGTGCATCTGGCTGCTCCATTTAGCCGTAAGCCCCGAAAAATGATGAAGGGACACTGGGTGGTCTATGAACTTCTCCGGCAGCAGTTGGAGAAGGACGTGCGCTATATATGGTTCCATGCCGCTTCTTTGGGGGAGTTCGAGCAGGGACGGCCGTTGATTGAGAAAATTCGTGCCAAATATCCGGATTACGGTATTCTGCTGACTTTCTTCTCGCCGTCGGGCTATGAGGTCCGCAAGAATTATAGGGGGGCAGACGTTGTCTGTTACTTGCCTTTCGACAAGTCCCGCAATGTGAAGAAGTTCCTGGATATCGTGAATCCCTGCATGGCATTCTTCATCAAGTACGAGTTCTGGAAGAACTATCTGGACGAACTGCACAAGCGCCGTATTCCGGTGTACAGCATTTCTTCCATTTTCCGCCGCGGACAAGTATTCTTCAAGTGGTATGGCGGTACGTACAGACATGTGCTGCGCGACTTCGACCATTTGTTTGTGCAGAATGAACGCTCCAAACGCTATCTGGCGAAGATAGGTATCAGCCGTGTCACGGTGGTGGGGGATACCCGTTTTGACCGTGTGCTGCAGATTCGTGAGGAGGCCAAACATCTGCCTTTGGTGGAGCTTTTCAAGAACAACACGATGACTTTCGTGGCAGGAAGCTCCTGGCAGCCGGACGAGGATTTGTTTATTGAATACTTTAACCAGCATCCAGAGGTGAAGTTGGTTATCGCTCCGCACGTTATCGACGAAAACCATCTGGTAGAGATTATCCGTAAACTGAAACGCCCCTACGTGCGCTATACCCGTGCCGACGAGAAGAATGTCCGTAAGGCCGACTGCCTGATTATCGACTGCTTCGGGTTGCTCTCTTCCATCTACCGCTATGGCGAGATTGCCTATATCGGAGGTGGTTTCGGAGTGGGAATCCACAATACTCTTGAGGCTGCAGTTTATGGCATTCCGGTGATTTTCGGACCGAAGTATCAGAAATTCCAGGAGCCATCCAGTTGCTGGAGGCAAAAGGCGCTTTCTCGGTGAAGGATTATGAGGAACTGAAAACTTTGCTCGACCGTATGCTGACAGATGAAGTCTTTTTGCGCGAATCAGGCATGAATGCAAGCAATTATGTGACCGGCAACGCCGGTGCAACGGATAAGATAATGAGTATGATAAACTTTTAGAAAAGTAAAGAGTGATAAAAGCGATAGGGCGGTAAAGGTGATGGAATGGCATCCCTTTATCGCCCTGCCTTTTTGGGGCGCCTTGCTCCCTTTATTTGTACCAGTCGGAATACATCAGATAGTTGTGTGCAATCTTCTGGTTCAGCTCCTTGGCCTGCTCCGGATCTACTTTCTTGATGAACTTGGCGGGGACTCCTCCCCAGATGCTTCCCGGCTCGATGACCGTATTGCTCAATACCAGGGAACCAGCGGCGACAATAGCCCCTTCGCCCACTACTGCGTGGTCAAGGATGGTGGAACCCATCCCTACCAAAGCATAGTTCTTGATAGTGGCTCCGTGGATGGTCACGTTGTGCCCCACGGATACGTGGTCTCCTATCTCTATGGTCGATTTCTCGTACAAGGTGTGGAGCACGCTTCCATCCTGGATGTTTACTCCGTTCCCTATGCGGATTGAGTTTACGTCACCCCGCAGCACGGTGCTGAACCAGATGCTGCAATCCCGTCCCGTCTTGACGTCGCCAATGACAACCGCATTGTCCGCCAAAAAACAATTCTCCCCGATTTCGGGAGTGAATCCTCTTACTGATTTTATTAATGCCATTTTTTTAGTGATTAGTGGTTAGGTTACTGCATGCTTCCTTCAGCCATTCCCGTTCTCCTTCGTTCAGGCTTGGCGAAAGTGCCTCGTATACATGCTGGTGATAGTTGTCCAGCCATGCCGTTTCCTCTGCCGTCAGCATCTCTTTGATGATACCTTTCTTGCAGATGGGGCAGAGGGTAATGGTTTCGAACTTCAGGTAATTTCCGAACATGCCTTCACCGTCCTTCACGGTCAGCACCAGGTTTTCCGTGCGTATTCCATGGCTTCCGGCTTTATAAACGCCCGGTTCGTTGGAAGTGACCATTCCCGGCCGTAGGGTTACCGGATTCTCATTCATGCGGATGCTTTGCGGACCTTCGTGCACATTGAGGAAATGGCCTACGCCGTGCCCGGTACCATGCAGGAAGTTCATGTGGTATTGCCATATCGGCATGCGGGCCAGTACATCCAGTTGCGCTCCTCGCGTACCTTCCGGGAAGACAGCCATGGCGAGGTCGATATGTCCTTTCAGTATCAGGGTGTAGTCCGTCTTCTCTTCTTCGGTCAGTTTCCCCAGTGCGATGGTGCGGGTGATGTCGGTAGTGCCGTCCAGGTATTGCGCACCCGAGTCCAGCAGCAGGAATCCCTCGGGTTTCAGTGGCACGTCCGTTGCCGGAGTGGCTTCGTAGTGTACGATGGCTCCATGTTCCTTGTACCCGGCAATGGTGTCGAAGCTTTCTCCCATGTAGAGTGGCTGTGCGGCACGGAATTCGTGCAGTTTCTTGTCTACGCTGATTTCTGTCTCGTTGCCTGCGGGAACGGCCTCCTCCAGCCATTTCAGGAACTTCACCAGTGCCACTCCGTCGCGTTGCATGGCTGCGTGGATGCCGGCTATTTCCCGGTCATTGCGGACCGCTTTCAGCAAGGCTATCGGTGAGCGCTCGTCAAGTACCGGCAGGAAGGGGGGAGGGCGGAATAAACGGCATAATTCGTCTTTCCCATGTCGAGCATGATGCTGCCGTCCGGTATTCTTGTCACAAAGGATTCGGTGTCCCCATAAGCATGGATGGTGACGCCGGCTTCTTCCAGATAGGCTGAAAGCTCTTCCGTTACTTTCTCGGGCTGGATGAAAAAGTGTGTTTCTTGTTCGTTGATTATCAGGTAGCTTACTACTACGGGGTTGCAATGCACATCGTTGCCGCGTATGTTGAGTGTCCATGCTATCTCGTCCAATGCCGACACCAATAATACGTCCGCTTCACTCTTTTTCATCTCCCGGCGGATAGCAGCCAGTTTGTCCGGACAGCTTTTCCCGGCGTATTTCATCTCGTGGATAAAGGCGGGTGCTTCGGGCATGGGAGGGCGGTCTGTCCATATCTCATTCATCGGGTCGGCAATGCTCTTTACGGTGATGTCGTTTTTTGCCAGATCCTCTTGCAGGGCTATGGCTTGTGTGGTGGAAAATACCTTCCCGTCTATACCTACAACTGAATTCGCTGTAAGGTTCTCCCGCAGGAAATCGAGGATGCTGGGCGTTTCGGGCAGCATTTCCTTGTATAAGTCGATGCCGCTGCCTTCCAGCTGCTGCTCGGCTTGGAGAAAATAGCGGGAATCTGTCCACAGTCCCGCCTTGTCGCTGGTGATCACCGCCGTGCCTGCCGAACCGGTGAAGCCTGATATCCATTCTCTTGATTTCCAGTACGGTGCTACGTACTCGCTTAGGTGCGGGTCGGTACTGGGGATAATGAAAGCGTCTATGCCTTCTCTTTTTAACAATGCCCGTAGAGCATCTATACGTTGATTGATTGTCTGAGCCATATTTTTATAAATGTAATTAAGTAGGCGTGTAAATGAGTTTATAATCTCTCCATTCTCTGCTTTCAAAGTTACACATTCTCTTTTAAAAATGTGCTATGCTTCACGGATTTTAGCGGATTGGCTCAATAAAAACATCTTTCCCTTTGCTCATTCGTTTGATAATTAGGAATCATGGGTAATTTTTTTGCAGAAAGTTTTGTGAATAAAGAAGTATGTGTAATTTTGCCGCTCAATTTAATCGTGAGATTTTTAAACCATTAACATTTAATTAAAAGAAAATGATTGTAGTACCTGTAAAAGAAGGCGAAAACATTGAAAAAGCGCTGAAGAAATTCAAAAGAAAGTTTGAAAAAACTGGCACAGTTAAGGAATTGAGACGCAGACAACAATTTGATAAACCGTCTGTGACTAAAAGACTTAAGAAAGAACGTGCTGTTTACGTTCAACAACTTCAGCAAGTAGAAGATTAATAATTCGTAAATTCCTTTGAATTATTGAATTCTTTTTCATACATTCGTTGCATGATTTTAGATATGTAGCGATATGTTGTTGACAGATTCTTTTCTTGACTATCTTCTGCATGAGCGGAACTATTCCAAAGGTACGGTTGAGTACTATCGGGCAGATATTCTTGAACTGCAGAGGTTTGGAGAAGAAATGTTGGGAGACTTGACTCCATCGGATGTAGATGCGGAACTTGTTCGTGAATGGATTGCTTCCTTGATGGACAAAGGACTTGCTTCTAATACGATAAACCGAAAGCTGAGTTCTATCCGGACATACTATAAATTTCTTTTGAGGAGAGGCGAGGTCGCGGTAGATCCGTTGCGGAAAGTGACGGGGCCCAAGAAGAAAAAGCCGCTTCCGGTATTTCTGAGAGAGGGTGAGATGAATAGGTTGCTGGATGATATGGACTTTGGTGAAGGTTTTGAAGGGTGTCGCGACCATATGATTATTGAAATGTTTTATGCTACCGGCATGCGACTTTCAGAATTGATAGGGTTGGATGATAAGGATGTCGATTTTTCGGCTTCTCTCGTTAAAGTGACGGGAAAACGGAATAAACAACGTCTTATACCTTTCGATGAGGAGCTGGGACGCTCGATGCGAGAATATGTCAATGTGCGGAATGAAGCTGTCCCGGTTCGCTCGGATGCTTTTTTTGTCCGGAAGAATGGAAAAAGGCTTTACCGCAGTATCGTAGCATGCCTTGTGAAACGAAACCTTTCGAAGGTAGTGACTGTAAAAAAAAGAAGTCCCCACGTGCTGAGGCACACCTTTGCAACGGCTATGCTGAACAATGGTGCTGATTTAGGCTCGATAAAAGAACTCCTCGGACACGAGAGTCTGGCGACAACGGAAGTTTATACGCATACTACTTTTGAAGAGCTTAAAAAAGTGTATAATCAGGCTCATCCCCGAGCCTAAAGTAAAAAGGAGGTAAGTATGGAAGTAAGAATTCAATCGATTCACTTTGATGCGTCAGAGCAATTGCAGTCTTTCGTTCAAAAGAAAGTTGCTAAGTTGGAGAAATTTTACGACGATATAAAGAAAGTAGAGGTGTCATTAAAGGTAGTAAAACCAGAAACAGCCGAAAATAAAGAAGCCGGAGTGAAAGTATTGGTTCCCAATGGCGAGTTTTATGCAAACAAGGTTTGTGATACGTTTGAAGAAGCAGTGGATTTATGCCTGGAAGCTTTGGAAAAACAGCTGGTTAAGTACAAGGAAAAGCAACGGAGCAAATAATTTTCCGCTAAAATTTTGCGGGTAAAAAATAAATGCCTAAATTTGCAGCCGTTTCGCTCACACTATGAACGTTACGGTTGCATTTTTTAGCTTGCCTCTTTAGCTCAGTTGGCCAGAGCACGTGATTTGTAATCTCGGGGTCGTTGGTTCGAATCCGACAAGAGGCTCGCTCAAGGATGAGTGGAATGAGTCTTTCTTCACGAGGTGGAGATGATATGAGAACGGAAATCGTCCGGGTAAAGTTCACTCTGCGATGATTTAGTAAGGAAAAGAGTTCTTTTTGTAATGTAGGGGCAAATACCAGAGTGGCCAAATGGGGCAGACTGTAAATCTGCTGGCTTACGCCTTCGGTGGTTCGAATCCATCTTTGCCCACAACTCTTATTCTCCTTGCTGTTATAGCTCAGCGGTAGAGCACTTCCTTGGTAAGGAAGAGGTCCCGGGTTCAAGTCCCGGTAACAGCTCACAAAGATGTAAAAGCTGATTATTAATCAAATAAATAACAAGTAAAGCTATGGCTAAAGAGAAATTCGAACGTACCAAACCGCACGTAAACATTGGTACAATTGGTCACGTTGACCACGGTAAAACCACGTTGACAGCTGCTATCACTACAGTGTTGGCAAAGAAAGGTCTTTCTGAATTGCGTTCTTTCGATTCTATCGATAACGCTCCTGAAGAAAAGGAAAGAGGTATCACTATCAACACTTCTCACGTAGAGTATGAAACAGCTAACCGTCACTACGCTCACGTAGACTGCCCGGGTCACGCCGACTACGTAAAGAACATGGTAACTGGTGCTGCTCAGATGGACGGTGCTATCATCGTAGTTGCTGCTACTGATGGTCCGATGCCTCAGACTCGTGAGCATATCTTGCTGGCTCGTCAGGTAAACGTACCGAGACTGGTTGTATTCATGAACAAGTGTGACATGGTAGACGACGCTGAAATGTTGGAACTCGTTGAAATGGAAATGCGTGAACTGCTTTCAGCCTACGAATTCGACGGCGACAACACTCCGTTCATTCAGGGTTCTGCTCTTGGTGCGTTGAATGGCGTTGAAAAGTGGGAAGAGAAGGTTATGGAGCTGATGGATGCTTGCGACACTTGGATTCCTCTGCCTCCGCGTGATATTGACAAACCGTTCTTGATGCCGGTTGAAGACGTATTCTCAATCACTGGTCGTGGTACTGTAGCTACTGGTCGTATCGAAGCTGGTGTTATCCATGTAGGTGACGAAGTTGAAATCCTCGGTTTGGGTGAAGACAAGAAGTCTGTTGTAACTGGTGTTGAAATGTTCCGCAAGTTGCTGGATCAAGGTGAAGCTGGTGACAACGTAGGTCTGTTGCTCCGTGGTATCGACAAGAACGAAATCAAACGTGGTATGGTTCTTTGTAAGCCCGGCCAGATTAAACCTCACTCTAAGTTCAAAGCTTCTATCTACGTTTTGAAGAAAGAAGAAGGTGGTCGTCACACTCCGTTCCACAACAAATACCGTCCTCAGTTCTATCTGCGTACTATGGACTGTACAGGTGAAATCACTCTTCCGGAAGGAACTGAAATGGTAATGCCTGGTGATAACGTAGAAATCACTGTAGAACTGATCTACCCGGTAGCATTGAACGTAGGTTTGCGTTTCGCTATCCGTGAAGGTGGTCGTACAGTAGGTTCTGGTCAGATTACTGAAATTCTTGACTAATAACCAATATAATCTTAATCAGTTCCCGGTATACATCGGGAACTGATTATGTACAAACGGGAGTAGCTCAGTTGGTAGAGCACCGGTCTCCAAAACCGGGTGTCGGGAGTTCGAGCCTCTCCTCCCGTGCTAATATTTTTGAAATGAAGAAGATTGTAGCTTATTTTAAAGAAACTTACGACGAACTTGTTCATAAAGTGTCGTGGCCTACGTATTCTGAACTTACTAACAGTGCAGTAGTTGTTTTATATGCTTCCCTACTAATTGCAGTGGTAGTATTTGCGATGGACTTCTGTTTCCAGCATCTGATGGAATTTGTTTATCCACATTAAAAGTAAGGAGAAATGTCTGAGATTGAAAAGAAATGGTACGTTTTGCGTGCTATTAGCGGAAAAGAAGCTAAGGTAAAGGAATACCTTGAAGCTGATATTAAAAACAGCGACCTTGGTGATTACGTATCTCAGGTATTGATTCCTACCGAAAAGGTATATCAGGTTCGCAATGGTAAGAAAATTGTGAAAGAGAGAAGTTATCTCCCTGGTTACGTTTTGGTGGAGGCTGCTCTGGTGGGTGAGGTTGCTCATCATCTGAGAAATACTCCTAATGTGATAGGGTTCTTGGGTGGTTCGGAAAAACCCGTACCTCTGAGACAGTCGGAAGTGAATCGTATACTTGGTACGGTCGACGAATTGCAGGAATCAGGTGAAGACTTGAGTATCCCGTATGTAGTCGGCGAGACTGTAAAGGTGAATTACGGTCCGTTCAGTGGATTCAGTGGAATCATTGAAGAAGTGAACACCGAGAAGAAGAAACTGAAGGTCATGGTCAAGATATTCGGACGGAAGACTCCGCTCGAATTGGGCTTTATGCAAGTTGAAAAAGAATAGTGCAGGTGTTACGCTGTAGTATTCTTCATTAATGTTTATATATATAAATCAATTAGAAAATGGCTAAAGAAGTTGCTGGACTAATCAAATTACAGATTAAAGGAGGCGCGGCAAATCCATCACCCCCAGTAGGACCTGCATTGGGTTCCAAGGGTATCAATATCATGGAGTTTTGCAAGCAATTCAACGCCAGAACCCAAGACAAAGCAGGAAAGATTCTTCCTGTGATTATCACTTACTACGCAGACAAGTCTTTCGATTTTGTAATCAAGACTCCTCCCGTGGCTATCCAGTTGTTGGAAGTGACGAAGCAAAAGAGTGGTTCTGCTGAGCCTAACCGTAAGAAAGTTGCCGAGATTACTTGGGAACAGGTTCGTACGATTGCTCAGGACAAAATGGTTGACTTGAACTGTTTCACTGTAGAAGCTGCCATGAAAATGGTTGCCGGTACAGCTAGAAGTATGGGTATCGCTGTAAAAGGGGAGTTCCCGGTTAATAATTAATAAACTTCAATTAGAATGGGTAAACTGACAAAAAATCAAAAGTTGGCTGCAGAAAAAATTGAAGCAGGGAAAGCATACTCTCTCAAGGAAGCTGCTCAGTTGGTAAAGGAAATCACTTATACCAAGTTTGACGCTTCTCTGGATATCGACGTACGTTTGGGCGTTGACCCGCGTAAGGCCAACCAGATGGTGAGAGGTGTTGTATCACTTCCTCACGGTACTGGTAAGGTTGTACGCGTTTTGGTGCTTTGTACACCAGATGCTGAAGCTGCTGCAAAAGAAGCCGGAGCTGACTATGTTGGTCTTGACGAATATATTGAAAAGATCAAAGGTGGATGGACTGATATTGATGTGATTATCACTATGCCGTCCATCATGGGTAAGATTGGTGCACTCGGTCGTGTGCTCGGTCCTCGTGGATTGATGCCTAACCCCAAGAGTGGCACTGTAACTATGGATGTTGCTAAAGCTGTAAGAGAAGTAAAACAAGGCAAAATCGACTTTAAGGTTGACAAGAGCGGTATTGTTCATACTTCTATCGGTAAAGTTTCATTTAGCGCTGAGCAAATTCGCGACAATGCGAAAGAATTCATCTCTACTTTGAATAAATTGAAACCGACTGCAGCCAAGGGTACATATATTAAGAGTATTTATCTTTCTAGCACGATGAGTGCGGGCATCAAGATTGACCCGAAAACAGTAGAAGAAATCTAATAAAACGGAGTAATAATGAGAAAGGAAGATAAAAGTACGATTATTGAGCAGATTGCTGCTACAGTGAAGGAATACGGTCACTTCTATTTGGTGGATACCACTGCCATGAATGCTGCTACAACCAGCATGTTGAGAAGAGAATGTTTCAAGGCTGACATCAAATTGATGGTAGTTAAGAATACATTGCTTCACAAGGCATTGGAGAGCCTGGAAGAAGACTTTTCTCCGCTTTATGGTTCTCTGAAAGGTACAACTGCCGTAATGTTCAGCAACGTTGCTAACGCTCCGGCCAAGTTGATTAAAGATAAGGCTAAGAACGGTATTCCCGGACTGAAGGCTGCATATGCAGAAGAAAGCTTCTATGTTGGTGCTGACCAGTTGGATGCTCTCGTAAGTATCAAGAGTAAGAATGAAGTTATTGCCGATATCGTTGCATTGCTGCAGTCACCGGCCAAGAATGTTATTTCTGCTCTGCAATCAGGTGGTAACACCCTCCACGGAGTTCTCAAGACTCTTGGTGAACGTCCCGAAGCGTAAATTTCGGAAAAAGAATTATATCAATTTATTTAGTATTTAAACAATTAAAAATCATACAAAAATGGCAGATTTGAAAGCTTTTGCAGAACAATTAGTTAACTTGACAGTAAAAGAAGTTAATGAACTTGCAACAATCCTGAAAGAAGAATATGGTATTGAACCTGCTGCTGCAGCTGTAGCTGTTGCTGCTGGTCCTGCAGCCGGTGGTGCTGCTGCCGCAGAAGAAAAGACTTCTTTCGACGTAGTATTGAAGAGCGCTGGCTCAGCTAAACTTCAGGTAGTTAAAGCCGTTAAGGAAGCTTGCGGTCTTGGCTTGAAGGAAGCTAAGGACATGGTAGACGGTGCTCCTAGCGTAGTAAAAGAAGGTTTGGCTAAGGACGAAGCAGAATCATTGAAGAAAACATTGGAAGAAGCTGGAGCTGAAGTTGAACTTAAATAACATTAGCCTGTAAATCAGGTAATTCGGTTAGGAACCCTTCGTGAAAAGGGTTCTTAACCTTTTTGTGTATATATTTAAAATTAAGTTCTACAAATCCATTAACAGATGTCTTCAAATACTGTAAATCAAAGAGTTAATTTTGCTTCGACTAAGAATCCGCTTGAATATCCGGATTTTCTGGAAGTACAATTGAAGTCATTCAAAGACTTTCTACAACTGGACACCCCACCCGAGAAACGTAAGAACGAGGGACTGTATAAAGTATTTGCTGAAAACTTCCCCATTGCCGATACAAGAAATAATTTTGTTCTTGAGTTTTTGGACTACTATATTGATCCGCCGCGCTATACCATTGATGAATGTATAGAGCGAGGGCTTACATATAGCGTGCCTTTGAAGGCAAAATTGAAATTATATTGTACCGACCCCGACCACGAAGATTTTGACACGGTCATTCAGGACGTGTTCCTCGGTCCTATTCCTTACATGACGGATAAGGCAACATTCGTCATCAACGGTGCGGAACGTGTGGTTGTATCCCAGCTTCACCGTTCACCGGGCGTATTCTTCGGACAGAGCGTACATGCCAACGGTACCAAGTTGTACTCAGCCGTATCATCGTTCAAGGGTTCGTGGATTGAGTTTGCCACCGACATCAACAACGTCATGTATGCGTACATTGACCGTAAGAAGAAATTGCCGGTTACCACTTTGCTGAGAGCCATCGGATTTGAGAATGACAAGGACATTCTCGAGATTTTTAATTTGGCGGAAGACGTGAAGGTGAACAAGACGAACCTCAAGAAGATGGTGGGACGTAAGTTGGCCGCACGTGTGTTGAAAACATGGATTGAGGATTTTGTAGACGAAGATACCGGTGAAGTTGTTTCCATCGAGCGTAACGAAGTCGTTATTGACCGTGAAACTGTAATCGAGCCGGAACATGTTGACATTATATTAGAGTCGGGCGTTCAGAATATCCTCGTACACAAGGAAGAACCGAACCAGTCTGACTATTCTATCATATATAATACTCTGCAGAAGGATCCGAGTAACTCGGAAAAAGAAGCTGTACTCTACATCTACCGCCAGTTGCGTAATGCAGACCCTGCCGATGATGCCAGTGCACGCGAGGTTATCAATAACCTGTTCTTCTCAGAGAAGAGATATGACCTGGGTGATGTAGGCCGTTATCGTATCAACAGAAAGTTGAACTTGACGACCGATATGGACGTGCGTGTCCTTACCAAGGAAGATATTATCGAAATTATCAAATATCTCATCGAGTTGATTAACTCGAAAGCGGATGTGGACGATATCGACCACTTGAGCAACCGTCGTGTGCGTACAGTGGGCGAACAGTTGTCCAATCAGTTTGCCATCGGTCTGGCACGTATGTCGCGTACTATCCGCGAGCGTATGAACGTCCGTGACAATGAAGTCTTTACTCCGATTGACCTGATTAACGCCAAGACAATCTCTTCCGTTATCAATTCATTCTTTGGAACGAATGCTTTGTCACAGTTCATGGACCAGACCAACCCGCTGGCCGAGATTACTCACAAGCGCCGTATGTCTGCCCTGGGTCCCGGCGGTCTGTCACGCGAGCGTGCAGGCTTCGAGGTTCGTGACGTACACTATACTCACTACGGACGTCTTTGTCCTATCGAGACTCCTGAAGGTCCGAACATCGGTTTGATTTCTTCACTCTGTGTGTTCGCGAAAATCAACGAGCTTGGCTTCATTGAAACTCCGTACCGCAAGGTGGCAGAGGGTAAGGTTGATCTTTCTGACGAAGGTTTGGTTTACCTCACCGCAGAAGAAGAGGAAGCCAAGATTATTGCTCAGGGTAATGCTCCTTTGAACGATGACGGTACTTTTGTACGTGATAAAGTAAAATCCCGTCAGGATGCCGACTATCCGGTGGTTCCTCCTTCCGAGGTGGAATTGATGGACGTATCTCCCCAGCAGATTGCTTCTATTGCGGCTTCTTTGATTCCGTTCTTGGAGCATGATGACGCCAACCGTGCATTGATGGGATCAAACATGATGCGCCAGGCTGTTCCTTTATTGAAGAGCGAAGCTCCGATTGTAGGTACCGGTATCGAACGCCAGCTGGCACGCGATTCTCGTACGCAGATTACTGCCGAGGGTGACGGTGTGGTTGAATTCGTGGATGCAACGACTATCCGTATTCTGTACGACCGTACGGAGGAGGAAGAGTTCGTAAGCTTCGAGCCTGCATTGAAAGAATATAATATCCCGAAGTGGCGCCGTACCAACCAGAATATGACGATTGACCTCCGTCCGATTTGCGAGAAGGGTCAGCGCGTGACTGCAGGTCAAATCCTGACGGAAGGTTATTCAACCGAAGACGGAGAACTTGCACTGGGTAAGAACCTGCTGGTTGCTTACATGCCGTGGAAGGGCTATAACTATGAGGATGCTATCGTACTGAATGAACGTGTGGTTCGTGAGGACCTTTTGACCTCTGTACACGTAGAAGAATATTCTTTGGAAGTTCGCGAAACGAAGCGTGGTATGGAAGAGTTGACCTCTGACATTCCTAACGTAAGTGAGGAAGCGACTAAAGACCTTGACGAAAACGGTATTGTTCGTGTGGGTGCCCGCATCGAACCGGGTGATATCCTTATCGGTAAGATTACTCCGAAGGGTGAATCGGATCCTTCTCCGGAAGAGAAACTGCTCCGTGCCATCTTCGGTGACAAGGCCGGTGATGTGAAGGATGCTTCTTTGAAAGCCTCTCCTTCTTTGAAGGGTGTTGTTATCGGTAAGCGTCTGTTCTCCCGTGTTGTCAAGACCCGCAGCTCCAAGCTGGCCGACAAGGCTCTGTTACCGAAGATTGACGATGAGTTCGACGCTAAGATTGGTGACCTCAAGAAAGTGTTGATAAACAAGCTGTTGAAGCTTACAGAAAATTATACATCGGAAGGTGTGAAGGATTACATGGGTGCCGACATTATTTCCAAAGGCGCCAGATTCTCTGCTTCCGACTTCAGCGATTTGGACTTCACCGCTGTTCAGTTGAGCAACTGGACGAAGGATGAACATACCAACGGACTGATTCGTGCATTGGTGATGAACTTCATCAAGAAGTACAAGGAACTCGATGCCGAGCTGAAACGCAAGAAGTTCGCCATCACTATCGGTGACGAGTTGCCCGCAGGTATCATTCAGATGGCCAAGGTATACATTGCCAAGAAACGTAAGATTGGTGTCGGTGACAAGATGGCCGGTCGTCACGGTAACAAGGGTATTGTTTCCCGTGTGGTACGCCAGGAAGACATGCCGTTCCTTGCTGACGGTACTCCGGTAGACATCGTGCTGAATCCGTTGGGTGTGCCTTCACGTATGAACATCGGTCAGATATTCGAGGCCGTTCTCGGGCGTGCCGGAAAAAACCTGGGCGTGAAGTTTGCCACTCCTATCTTTGACGGTGCATCTTTGGACGATTTGAACGAATGGACCGATAAGGCCGGCTTGCCTCGCTACGGCAAGACAACGCTGTATGATGGTGGTACCGGTGAAGCATTCGAGCAGCAGGCTACGGTAGGTGTGACTTACATGCTGAAGCTCGGTCACATGGTTGAAGACAAGATGCACGCACGTTCCATCGGTCCGTACTCACTCATTACGCAACAGCCGTTGGGTGGTAAGGCACAGTTCGGTGGTCAGCGTTTTGGAGAAATGGAAGTTTGGGCACTCGAAGCGTTCGGTGCCGCACACATTCTGCAGGAAATCCTGACTATCAACTGATGACGTTGTAGGACGTTCCAAGGCTTATGAAGCAATCGTGAAGGGTGAACCGATGCCTGCTCCGGGTATCCCCGAGTCACTGAACGTATTGCTGCACGAGTTGAGAGGTTTGGGCTTGAGCATCAACTTAGAATAATGGATAATTGATAATTGAGAGTGGATAATGCAAGTTACCATTCTCAATTATCGGTTTTCAGTTTTTCAATTTCAATTTTCCATTGTCAATTATCAATTAAATAAATTTATGGCTTTTAGAAAAGATAACAAGATAAAGAGTAATTTCTCGAAAATCTCTATCGGTTTGGCTTCTCCTGAGGAAATCCTTGAGAATTCGAGTGGTGAAGTTTTAAAGCCTGAAACCATCAACTATCGTACGTATAAGCCCGAACGCGACGGATTGTTCTGCGAGCGCATCTTTGGTCCTATCAAGGATTACGAGTGCCATTGCGGTAAGTACAAGCGTATCCGTTACAAAGGCATCGTCTGCGACCGTTGTGGTGTGGAAGTGACTGAAAAGAAAGTGCGCCGTGAGCGTATGGGACACATCCAGCTCGTTGTGCCCGTGGCTCACATCTGGTACTTCCGTTCACTTCCCAACAAAATCGGTTACTTGTTGGGCTTGCCCACCAAGAAGCTGGATGCCATTATCTATTACGAGCGTTATGTTGTCATTCAGCCGGGTGTACTGTCCGATGAAGTGGCACAGTATGACTTGCTTGAAGAAGGAGAATACCTGGACTTGCTGGAAAAGTTGCCGAAAGACAACCAGTTCCTCGAAGATTCAGATCCCAATAAGTTCATTGCCAAGATGGGCGCGGAAGCTATCTACGATTTGCTGTCACGCCTCGACCTTGACTCTTTGTCTTACGAACTGCGTAACCGTGCCGGAAGCGATGCTTCACAGCAACGCAAGACCGAAGCTCTGAAACGTCTTCAGGTAGTTGAGTCGTTCCGTGCATCACGCGGACGCAACAAGCCCGAGTGGATGATTGTACGCATTGTACCGGTTATTCCACCCGAACTTCGTCCGTTGGTCCCATTGGATGGCGGCCGTTTCGCAACTTCTGACTTGAATGACCTTTACCGTCGTGTCATCATCCGTAACAACCGTCTGAAGAGATTGATTGAAATCAAAGCTCCTGAAGTGATTTTGCGTAATGAAAAACGTATGTTGCAGGAAGCTGTCGACTCTCTGTTTGATAACTCCCGTAAATCGAGTGCAGTGAAGACCGACGCTAACCGTCCGTTGAAGTCACTTTCCGACAGTTTGAAGGGTAAGCAAGGACGTTTCCGTCAGAACTTGTTGGGTAAGCGTGTCGACTATTCCGCACGTTCTGTAATCGTTGTAGGTCCGGAGCTGAAGATGGGCGAATGCGGTATCCCTAAACTGATGGCAGCCGAGCTTTACAAGCCGTTCATCATTCGTAAGCTCATTGAGCGTGGTATCGTGAAGACGGTAAAGAGCGCCAAGAAGATTGTAGACCGCAAGGAACCCGTTATCTGGGACATTTTGGAACACGTGATGAAGGGGCATCCGGTGCTGTTGAACCGTGCCCCGACACTTCACCGTCTGGGTATCCAGCATTCCAGCCTAAAATGATTGAAGGTAAGGCAATCCAGCTGCACCCGTTGGCATGTACGGCGTTCAATGCCGACTTCGACGGTGACCAGATGGCCGTGCACTTGCCGTTGAGCAACGAAGCGATTCTGGAAGCACAGATGCTAATGCTCCAGTCACACAATATATTGAACCCTGCCAACGGTGCTCCTATCACTGTGCCTGCTCAGGATATGTACTTGGTCTGTACTATATTACGAAGCTGCGTAAGGGTGCCAAGGGTGAAGGCCTGACATTCTACGGTCCTGAGGAAGCGCTGATTGCCTACAATGAAGGTAAGTGCGACATCCATGCTCCGGTAAGCGTAATAGTGAAAGACGTTGACGAGAATGGTAACATTGTGGACAAGATGATGCACGATACCTCCGTGGGCCGTGTCATTGTCAACGAAATTGTTCCGGCAGAAGCAGGATATATCAATACGATTATCTCCAAGAAGTCACTCCGAGACATCATCAGTCACGTAATCAAGGTGTGTGGTGTTGCCAAGCAGCCGACTTCCTCGACGGAATCAAGAACCTCGGTTATTACATGGCCTTCAAGGGTGGTTTGTCGTTCAACTTGGGCGATATCATTATCCCGGAAGAGAAGGAAGCATTAGTACAGAAAGGTTATGATGAAGTAGAGCAGGTAATCAATAACTATAACATGGGTTTCATCACGAACAACGAGCGTTACAACCAGGTAATCGATATCTGGACGCACGTGAACTCTGAGTTGTCCAACATCCTGATGAAAACCATTTCAAGCGACGACCAGGGTTTCAACTCTGTATACATGATGCTGGATTCCGGTGCCCGTGGTTCTAAGGAACAGATTCGTCAGCTCTCCGGTATGCGTGGTTTGATGGCGAAGCCCCAGAAAGCAGGTGCCGAAGGCGGTCAGATTATCGAAAACCCGATTCTTTCTAACTTTAAGGAAGGTCTGTCCGTGTTGGAGTACTTTATCTCTACCACGGTGCCCGTAAGGGTCTTGCCGATACCGCTTTGAAGACGGCCGATGCCGGATACCTGACCCGTCGTCTGGTTGACGTATCGCATGATGTGATTATTAATGAAGAAGACTGCGGCAGCTCCGCGGATTGGTTTGTACGGCACTGAAGAACAATGATGAAACCATTGCCACTCTGTATGAACGTATCCTGGGTCGTGTATCCGTACATGATATTGTTCATCCTACAACTGGCGAACTGATTGTGGCCGGCGGTGAGGAAATTACCGAGGACATTGCACAACGCATTGAAGACTCTCCAATCGAGAGCGTTGAAATCCGTTCTGTATTGACCTGCGAATCCAAGAAAGGTGTTTGTGCCAAGTGTTACGGACGTAACCTGCTTCCAGCCGTATGGTTCAGAAGGGCGAGGCAGTCGGCGTAATCGCTGCACAGTCTATCGGTGAGCCGGGTACACAGTTGACACTGCGTACATTCCATGCCGGTGGTACGGCAGCCAATATTGCTGCCAACGCAAGCATCGTGGCCAAGAATCCTGCCCGTCTGGAATTCGAAGAACTCCGTACGGTAGACGTTATCGACGAAGCAGGCGAACCGGCAAAGGTAGTGGTAGGCCGTTTGGCCGAAGTGCGTTTTGTGGATGTCAACACGGGTATTGTGCTTTCCACTCATAATGTACCTACGGTTCTACGCTCTATGCAGCCGATGGTGAAATGGTAGAGAAAGGCAAGATGATTGCCCGTTGGGACCCGTTCAACGCGGTTATCATTACCGAAGCTACCGGTAAGATTGAATTTGAAGGCGTTATTGAAAACGTGACTTATAAGGTAGAGTCTGATGAATCTACCGGTTTGCGCGAAATCATCATCATTGAGTCTAAGGATAAGACGAAGGTGCCTACCGCACACATCATGACAGAAGACGGCGAACTGATCCGTACATACAACTTGCCAGTAGGTGGCCACGTAGTGGTTGAAGACGGTCAGAAGGTAAAGGCCGGTGAAGTTATCGTGAAGATTCCGCGTGCCGTAGGTAAAGCGGGTGATATCACGGGTGGTCTTCCCCGTGTCACTGAGTTGTTCGAGGCACGTAACCCGTCTAATCCTGCTGTGGTTTCAGAAATCGACGGTGAGGTTACCATGGGTAAGGTGAAACGCGGTAATCGCGAAATCATCGTTACTTCCAAGACCGGTGAAGTGAAGAAGTACCTCGTACCGTTGTCCAAGCAGATTCTGGTTCAGGAGAACGACTATGTACGCGCCGGTACTCCGTTGTCTGACGGTGCTATCACACCTGCGGACATCCTGGCTATCAAAGGTCCTACGGCCGTGCAGGAATATATTGTGAACGAGGTTCAGGACGTTTACCGTCTGCAGGGTGTGAAGATTAATGATAAGCACTTTGAAATCATCGTTCGTCAGATGATGCGCAAGGTGGAAATCGACGAGCCAGGTGATACCCGCTTCTTGGAACAGCAAGTTGTTGACAAGATGGAATTCATGGAAGAGAACGACCGTATCTGGGGAAAGAAGGTGGTAGTGGATGCTGGAGATTCCCAGAGTCTGCAGGCTGGCCAGATTGTGACGGCTCGCAAGCTGCGTGACGAGAACTCCATGTTGAAACGCCGCGACTTGAAACCCGTGGAAGTGCGCGACGCTGTACCTGCGACTTCTACTCAGATTCTTCAAGGTATCACCCGTGCTGCATTGCAGACTTCAAGCTTCATGTCGGCTGCTTCCTTCCAGGAAACGACGAAGGTACTGAACGAGGCTGCCATCAACGGAAAGGTGGACCGTCTGGAAGGTATGAAGGAGAACGTAATTTGCGGTCACCTGATTCCTGCCGGTACCGGACAACGCGAGTTCGAGAAGATTATCGTTGGCTCCAAAGAAGAGTACGACCGTATGCTTGCCAACAAGAAGACGGTACTTGATTATGCTGTAGACGAGAAAGTAGAGGGATAGCCTTACAACGTCAATATAATTCTATTAAATAGAGAGGGAATATCCTATAAGAAGGAGTATTCCCTCTCTGTTTTGTCTTTGCCTCTTCCTTCTGTACTGCAATGCTTCTGTATGTTTGTTACAGTGCTACTGCAAAACGGTTGCAGTGGCTTGCTCCTTTTTCAGAACGGATTATTATGTGTCTTTTTGAGCTTAAATGTATATCATCCGAAAAAAAAGAGTACTTTTGGTCTATCTTTTAAGAACATTTTAAAAACAATTGTGCAACATGGAAAATCAAGAAAACAACAACGGTCAACTCCAGATAGAATTGAAGGAAGAAGTGGCGCAAGGTACATATGCCAATTTGGCTATTATAACTCATTCCAGTTCGGAATTTATTCTCGACTTTATCCGCGTGATGCCTGGAATGCCAAAGGCTGGCGTGCAATCGCGCATAGTTTTGGCACCCGAACATGCCAAGCGTTTGCTGCGTGCACTCGAAGAGAATATTGGGAAATATGAACGCGCTTTCGGACTGATTCGCATGCCGGACGAACAAACATTTCCGCCTCTTCCCAATATCAAGGGTGAAGCGTAAAATCAAAAAAAAACTTGTAGTGCATTGATTATTCAAAACTTATTAGTATCTTTGCAGCCCAAAAGTGTATAGTTTTGAATTAATATAAACAATAATATATAACTAAAAACAATTAAAATGCCTACAATTCAGCAATTAGTAAGAAAAGGACGCGAAGTGCTGGTGGAGAAATCAAAGTCTCCAGCCTTGGACTCTTGTCCTCAAAGACGTGGCGTTTGCGTGAGAGTGTATACAACCACTCCGAAGAAGCCGAATTCAGCTATGCGTAAAGTAGCTCGTGTACGTTTGACCAATGGTAAAGAGGTGAACTCTTATATTCCGGGAGAAGGTCACAACTTGCAGGAACACTCTATCGTGTTGGTACGTGGTGGTCGTGTAAAAGACCTTCCGGGTGTGCGTTATCACATCGTACGTGGTACTTTGGATACTGCAGGTGTTGCAGGTCGTACACAAAGACGTTCCAAATACGGCGCAAAACGTCCGAAACCGGGTCAAGCAGCTCCTGCTAAGAAGAAATAATCTGGTGGCCTGATTCCCAAAATAGGAAAATTTAAAGTAATAACTTACGTTTTAGTTTGTTGGAAATGCTAAAGGTTGAGTAAATTCTCCGGAGGGAGAGTTGAAGAAGACAGAAGTAAACAACCAAGAACGAAAAACATTATTCTTTCAGACAAATGAGAAAAGCAAAACCAAAAAAACGCGTTATCCTTCCGGATCCCGTGTTCAATGATGTAAAAGTTTCCAAGTTCGTGAATCACTTGATGTACGATGGAAAGAAGAACACTTCTTATGAAATCTTCTATGCTGCGTTGGAAACAGTGAAGAACAAAATGCAGAACGAAGAGAAATCCGCTCTTGAAATCTGGAAAAAAGCTCTGGATAATGTGACTCCTCAAGTGGAAGTTAAGTCTCGCCGTGTGGGTGGTGCTACTTTCCAGGTTCCTACAGAAATCCGTGCTGACCGTAAGGAATCAATTTCCATGAAGAACTTGATTATCTTTGCACGTAAGCGTGGCGGTAAATCAATGGCTGATAAGCTGGCTGCCGAAATCATGGATGCTTTCAATGAACAGGGCGGTGCTTACAAACGTAAAGAAGATATGCATAGAATGGCAGAAGCTAACCGTGCATTTGCTCATTTCAGATTCTAATACTATAAGAGACTAACCAATTAGAAGATTAAAAAACTTAAAGTAAGGGAATTAGAAAATGGCAAAGCATGATTTACATTTGACACGTAATATCGGTATCATGGCCCACATCGATGCCGGAAAGACAACGACTTCTGAACGTATTTTGTTTTACACGGGTTTGACCCACAAAATCGGTGAGGTACACGATGGTGCCGCTACAATGGACTGGATGGAGCAAGAACAAGAACGTGGTATCACTATCACTTCTGCTGCTACTACCACTCGTTGGAAATATGCCGGTGATACTTATAAAATTAACTTGATTGACACTCCGGGGCACGTTGACTTTACCGCTGAGGTAGAACGCTCTTTGCGTATTCTTGATGGTGCCGTTGCTGCTTATTGTGCAGTAGGTGGTGTTGAACCGCAATCTGAGACAGTTTGGCGCCAGGCTGATAAATATAACGTACCGCGTATCGCTTACGTTAATAAGATGGACCGTTCGGGTGCTGACTTCTTTGAGGTAGTCCGCCAGATGAAGGACGTTTTGGGTGCTAATCCGTGTCCTATCGTCGTTCCTATCGGTGCTGAGGAATCTTTCAAAGGTCTGGTAGACCTTATCAAAATGAAAGCTATCTATTGGCATGATGAAACAATGGGTGCTGACTATACAGTAGAAGAAATTCCTGCAAATCTGGTAGACGAAGCTAACGAATGGAGAGATAAGATGCTCGAAAAAGTGGCTGAGTTTGACGATGCTTTGATGGAGAAATATTTCGATGATCCTTCTACCATTACAGAAGAAGAGGTTTTGAGAGCTCTCCGTAACGCAACAGTGCAAATGGCTGTCGTTCCGATGCTTTGCGGTTCTTCATTCAAGAACAAAGGTGTACAGACATTGCTCGATTACGTGTGTGCATTCTTGCCTTCTCCGCTGGATACAGAGAACGTTATCGGTACAAACCCCGAAACTGGTGCTGAAGAAGACCGTAAACCGAGCGAAGACGAAAAGACTTCTGCTTTGGCATTTAAGATTGCAACAGACCCGTATGTAGGTCGTTTGACTTTCTTCCGCGTTTATTCCGGTAAGATTGAGGCTGGTTCTTATATCTATAACTCTCGTTCTGGTAAGAAAGAACGCGTATCCCGTCTGTTCCAGATGCACTCAAACAAGCAGAATCCGGTAGAAGTTATCGGTGCTGGTGATATTGGTGCTGGCGTAGGTTTCAAGGATATACATACTGGTGATACATTGTGTGACGAAACTGCACCGATTGTATTGGAGTCTATGGACTTCCCGGAACCGGTAATTGGTATCGCAGTTGAGCCTAAGACTCAGAAGGATATGGATAAACTGTCAAATGGCTTGGCTAAGCTGGCTGAAGAAGATCCGACGTTTACAGTTAAGACTGACGAACAGACTGGTCAGACAGTTATCTCTGGTATGGGTGAGCTTCACTTGGATATTATCATCGACCGTCTGAAACGTGAGTTCAAGGTTGAATGTAACCAAGGTAAGCCTCAAGTTAACTATAAGGAAGCTATCACTAAGACAGTCAACTTGCGTGAAGTTTACAAGAAGCAGTCCGGTGGTCGTGGTAAGTTCGCTGATATTATCGTGAACATCGGCCCGGTTGATGAAGACTTCAAGGAAGGCGGATTGCAATTCGTCGACGAAGTGAAGGGTGGTAACATTCCTAAGGAATTTATCCCGTCTGTACAGAAGGTTTCACTACTGCCATGAAGAATGGTGTGTTGGCAGGTTATCCGTTGGATTCACTGAAAGTAACCTTGATTGACGGTTCTTTCCACCCGGTTGACTCTGACCAGTTGTCATTCGAAATCTGTGCTATCCAGGCATATAAGAGTGCTTGTGCTAAAGCAGGTCCTGTACTTATGGACCTATCATGAAACTGGAAGTTGTAACTCCGGAAGAAAACATGGGTGATGTTATTGGTGACTTGAATAAGCGTCGTGGCCAGGTAGAAGGTATGGATCTAGTCGTTCGGGTGCTCGCATTGTGAAGGCTAT
>ENA-OQCX01000157-OQCX01000157.1-human-gut-metagenome-genome-assembly--contig:-NODE-157-length-35168-cov-11.109386_pt1 | contig 35168 bp, 37 predicted proteins | sample MGYA00242762_ERZ504587 | MGnify/ENA primary metagenome ERZ504587 (study PRJEB26092, sample SAMD00036337) | human gut metagenome | host: Homo sapiens | study: EMG produced TPA metagenomics assembly of...
AGTCCCTTTTCCATTTGATAATAAATCTTTGGAAACCAGACGATTTTTTCCCTTGATCTGCTTTGCAGGTCAGTAAAAAAACCGCTGTCTTGTACGGTATCGGCTTCATACCACTTATTTTCCAGTACCATTCTTGCCAGCTTTTGACGGTGCAGGAGCTTCTTGAAACTATCGTAACAGAAGTGGTAATACAGAAAAACGACCAATGCACAAACACCAGTCGCTATCAGTATAGTTATGAAGTTGTAAGGGGAAAGCGTCAAGCCGTTCTCTAACAAGCTGAAATGTTCCCAATCAGTACGCATGAGCTGTTTGATATTCAGTAGCAGGAGAACCGCCACGAATACAAACAGAAGCGTTCCTATGGAAAAGTGGTAGACAAGGTGCTTGTCGCTGGCTCTGATACGGTGTCCTTTGTTAAAAATCTTTTGCATAAATCAATCACTCCTTTCTGGGTATGAAAAAAGCAGTCAATCCTAAGACTAACTGCTAAAATAATATAACTGTTTATTTGGGCGAAACGTATTAGAGTAAATTTTTCTCTTTTAACATTTCAAGAAATTCTTTATATCCAACACAGTCGCAAGAAACTGTACAAATTTTTTTGTTTCCTACAAATATTTTCAATCCTATTTGCTCTTTTTCTGTGCAACGGGAAATATCATTAAATGAAATTTCTCTTGTTCTTCCAACAGCAGGAGTAATACGCAAATTATTTCCGTCAATTACTACCTTATGTCTTTTTAATGCCCACGCACAAAATTCAATCAATAGAACAAAAATAGCAAAAACAACAGAGTGTCCCACCGTATTATCAAATCCCATGAACAATCCTAAAGCTATTGCAATTCCTACCATTATCAATGAACAAATATGACATACTGTTTGATAGGCGTGTGATACAAAAACAGTATTTGTGAATTTTTCTTTTTTAGTTGCTTTTTGTGTCTTATCTAATACGAGAGATATAATAGGGACAACGAATACAGCAAATATAATAGCTCTTATCATAAACAGCACTCCTTATAATTAAATTTTTCATACCCATATTATAACAGTTTTATATATCCGCTACAACGAAAATCTATTCAGCAAGCCTATTTTTTCGGCTGTCCCTGCGGTGTATGGTTCTGTGGACTGCCTACGTTTTGATTGCCTTTATTCTTCAATACAATATCCTCTGCCTTTACATACCAGTCCACATCTGCACCCGTATAGGTCTTTCTTGATACCGTATCGGCTACTGGATTGACAAGCTCCACAACTGCATTGTACGGAAATTCTCTTAACGGTACTTCTGGCGGTACAGACACGGGGATAATTCCACCATGCAAACTGCACTTCAAATCATAGATACGCTTTTTAAGCTGGGTACTCGGTGTCCCGTCCTCATTCTGTAAGAACACATCACGCACCGCTGTAAATTTTAATTCTCCAAATGTTTTCTCTTTGTCAATAACAAACCCGTTTGATAATCTCATAAATTCTTCACTCCTTTACTTTTCTTCAACTGCTACAATATCATCAGCAACTAACACATAATCGGTATGTCCCATATCCCCGATTGCATAACCTCTGCCGTATAACTTCGGATTGACAAGTTTTACTTTCTGTTCATACTTGAACTTTTTTTCGCCAGCCTGCACGGGAATTTCTACCACAACATTTTCGCCTTTCTGTACGTCAGAATAAAGGTTATAGCTTCGTCTTGCTAAGACCCTGCGGTTATTTTTATCTCTTTCAAAGACTGGCTCACTTTCGCCTGCAAATTCAAGAGTTCCAAAAGACTGTACCATATCTGGCACGACATATTTCATTTCCATATTGTTTTACCTCGTTTCTTTCTATTTTTGATAAATTGATTGTGATTTCTTATTCTGGCGGTTTGGGAAGTACCAGCAATCCCACAGATAGTAAAGGGTAAAATCAATGCTTACGCACCCTTGACTATCCGTGTTCTTGCAGGTTGTTGGCAGACAAGCAGAATAAGCGGAAGTCTGCCGTTTGACAACTTCGGCGGAGAGCGTGATTTTTCTTTTCTCATACCGTTACCGCCTTATGATTTTTTCATTTTACGGCGTTTGTAGAAGAAGATACCTGCCAGTCCAGCACCAGAGGTCAAAAGAAGTGCAAGCAGTTCGTAAAGGTTTGTGTTATCGCCCGTTTTGGGACTGTCGCTCGGTCTGTTTGGCTTTTCTGGTGTCGGTGGTGTTTCGGGTTTCTCTGGTTCTTTTGGCTTTTCCTTAAAGGTAATCGTCTGTCCCTTATCCTCAATATCCTTATGCTCGGTAACTTTCTTCGGATCGTCTGGATTGCTTAAATCGTACAATTCTTCAAAAGTTACAAGCTGTTTGCCGTCAAGGGAAGTAGCGTCAAGGGTAAAGGCAACTTCCACTTTCATAGTTTCGCTGTCAGCAGTAAAAGTGTAATCACTTTCCACACGTTTCCCATTGATAAGAAGCTCGGCATTTTCTTTTTTCAACATCTGCCAGCCCACCAGTTTGTACTGTGTACCGACTTCTAAGCCCTCTAAGGTTACGGTATCAATGATTGTTACCTCTTTTCCAGCTTCAAGCTCTTTGTTGCCGTCCTTATCGGTAGCAGTCGTATGAATTTTGATGATACGCTCTGTGATAAGTACGGTCTGCCCGTCGTCCTCAATGTCTTTATGCTCCGCAACTTTCACGGGTTCGTCTGGATTGCTGAAATCATACAATTCTTCAAAGGTAACAAGGTTCTTGCCACCTAAAGCAGACGCATTGAATATATAGGAAATTTCCACTTTCATTTCTTCATCATCAGCGACAAAGGTATAATCGTTTTCTACACGTTTCCCGTCAATGATAAGCTCGGCGTTTTCTTCCTTTAACATCTGCCAACCTTTCAACTGATACTTTGTGCCTTTTGTAAGCCCGTTTAATTTGACAGTATCAACGATTGTTACCTCTTTTCCTGCAAGGATAGTTTTTTCGCCGTCCTTGCTGGTCGCTGTGGTATGGATAGAGATTTCTTTTTCGTATTCATCAGTCAACGTTCCTAAATCAATCACAAGGTTATTTCTTGATACCACGATTTCAAAAGGTGGGATAAGTTCAAAGCCTTTGTTACTGTCGCAACGCATTTCTTCAATGATGTAGGTATCATAAGGTAATGCACCCTTGCTGTCGTCTGGTTCAGAAGTTCCAAACCACACACCGTCCTCGCTGGTCTTGCCTGCGTTGGTATTGTGCTTATGCGAAGCCCATTCAGAAGAAGTGGAAAACTGCCCGTTATCATCAGTTACAACTATATGATTTTCGCCCGTTGTCTTGCTTGTGATCCTAAAAGGAACATCAGCAAGACGCTTGTGTGTGCCTGCACCGATTTTTACACCCTCAATATCTCCACGCTTAATCTGATTATAGATAGAATGGGCTTCGTCGGTTAAGTCCACGATTTTTCCATTTTCTGTGATTGTAAAATCAATCGGTTTTGCACCGTCTGTCAAATATCCGTCTGGTGCTTCGCTCTCAACGATACGGAAGTTTCCATAAGGTAAAAGGTCAGCAGAAGTAGAAGCGATACCCTCAATATCGGTACGAATTGTCTTTACCACTTCATTTTTCTTATAGAGCTTGCCCTCAACCAATACTGCATTATCATTTAAGGAAATGATGTCAAAGGCAGTATCTTTTAAAGTTGCACTTCCTTGTGGTTTGGTATCGCCCGTTTCTAAATCTCGTTTCTGAATTTTCACACCGCCACGGATAACCTTATCTGATACGGAAAACTGGTTACTTCCAGATAATACGGCAAGGTCGCCGTCCTCGGTAATCTGTGTAAGGTATAAGTCTTTTATCTGTTCGGACTTATCGCCAGCCTGCATATATGCACCGTCTAACAAGTATCCGTTTGGAGCTTTTGTTTCTTCAACGGTTAGCGTTCCAAGTGGAAGAACCGCTTTACCGTCCTGCATATAGAAGCTATCGCCAGATACTTTGTATGCGTCCGCAAATTTTGTGATGTAGTGGGTTGACCCGTCGCTGTCTGTTTCAGCGATTGTCTTTGTAACCCATGTACGAGTAGCTTCGGCAGGGAGATTGTCTTTATTATAGAAGCCTGCATAATACTTCCATGTAAATTCCGCACCTGCTAGAGAAGCGTTCCCCTGCGGATTGTCTTTCTGTGTTTCCATATCAATCTTGAAAAGCTCAATCAACGTGTCCGTTACTTTTGGTGTATCAGATACTTTCAAAGTCGCTGTTTTTCCAGCTTCAACCTTTAAGGAATATATAGTTTTATCTACTTTATATCCTGCTGGTGCGGATAATTCCTTGATATAGACTGTGCCTGCTTTTACCTCTACAACATCTGTATTTCCGTTTTCATCAGTCGTAAGAGTGGCAAGCTGTTTCGTGCAGTTCTTATCAGAAAAGACACCGTATGTTGCACCAGCGATAGAGTAATTCCCGTTACCGTCTGTAATGCTGGTATTACTGGTAGCCTTTTTAAGTTTCGCATTTCCGATATTTAACTTCGCCCAGAATTGCCCCAATTCCTGCCCCTCGCCAGAGTAGATATAACCGCCACATTCATAACGTCCTTTATTTTCTTTGACAAAGGCTCTTGCACCAGAGAAAACTTCGTCCTGCGTTGCCTTTGGAATTTCATCATAAGAAGCTCTCACGTTGTCGCATTGCCAGCCAAGATGTACGCTCAATCTCTGCCAGACAACAAGCTGTCTTAAAAGGTAGGCGTGATTGTTGCTTATTCCGCTGTGGCTGTCTGTGTACTGTTTCACATATTCGATAGATAAGGCAACGTCGCTTATCTGGTCGGCACTCATACGGTGCTTGCGTCAATTCTGGTCTTGTAGCCATTCCTAAAATCTGTGTTAATGTCGATACAGTAAGCGTCCTCGCCCTCGACGGTCAAATGTCCCTCGTTAAAAGTAGAACCAATCGAACCGTCATTCATTACTTTTTCAACGATACCGACACGCTCTTTTGACTCCGTCCAGTATTGCTTGCTTTCTGCATGAACGGGTGTCGTCGGTAAAGTAGTAACGACAGTTGCAAGAGCTAAGAAGCCAGTACACAATCGTTTTAACATCTTTTTCATAAATCTAATGCTCCTTTCATTTTGGGTAATAAAATAGCCGTCCAATAAGAACGGCTGGAAATAGAAAAGGAACGTCATGTTAGGCGTTCCATAGTCTATAAGTTATTCAATTTTTTCTTGTTTCAATACTGATGTGTTGTACCATATCTTTGCATATCTAGGAAAACTTGCGTATCAAGGCTCATTCGTTAGTAGTAAATAAGTAGTAAATTGATGTGTTTGTTTCCTTGAAAATGCTGATAGATACTGTGTTTTAGCGGATAATCAGATTTTTATTGTGTTTTTAATAAGAAAATTTCAGATTATATTGATAGAATGTAAAAATTATGTTATGTTATATGTGTTTTGTGTAAACTAAATATGTATAACTGGAGCAAATAGTAAAACAAATTATTTTTACAAACGGAGGTAAACATGAACATTTACTCTATATTGCAGTTATGCGGTGGACTTGCCTTTTTCCTTTTCGGAATGCATGTTATGTCAGGCAGTCTTGAGAAGCTCGCAGGAGGCAATCTCCAAAAGATACTTAAGGAGGTAACCTCAAACCCTATCAAGAGCTTATTTTTTGGAGCAATAGTCACTATTGCAATCCAATCCTCATCCGCACTTACTGTTATGCTTGTCGGACTCGTAAACTCCGGCATCATGGAGCTTGCCCAGACTGTTGGTGTCATCATGGTTCCAACATCGGAACCACTCTCACCGCATGGATTCTTAGTCTTTCAGGTATCGAAAGTGACAATCTGTTCATCTCGATGTTAAAGCCTGAGAACTTCTCCCCTGTCATCGCGCTTATCGGTGTGATTATGATTATGGGAAGCAAGAAGGAAAAGCGCAAGGACGTTGGAATCATCATGGCAGGTTTTGCCGTACTCATGTATGGTATGCAGCTCATGAGCGGCGCTGTATCACCACTCGCAGATATGCCTGAATTTACCGGACTGCTCACCACCTTTAACAATCCATTCCTCGGAGTGCTTGTAGGTGCTGTATTTACCGGAGTCATCCAGTCATCTGCCGCATCAGTTGGTGTGCTGCAGGCTTTAGCCATGACAGGCGCTATCTCATATAGCATGGCTATCCCGATCATCATGGGTCAGAACATCGGTACATGCGTGACTGCACTGCTTTCGTCAATCGGCGTAAACAAAAACGCCAAGAGAGTATCCATCATCCACATCAGCTTCAATCTGTTCGGTACAGCAATAGGACTTGTAGTATACTGTATCGCACGTTATGCTGTTGATCTGGCATTATTTAATGACAGCATCACTCCTGTAATGATTGCGGTATTCCACTCAATCTTCAATATCGCTACCACTATTATCCTTCTTCCGTTTAGCAATACTCTTGTAAAGATTGCTAAGAAGCTTGTCACAACTGACAACGCAGACGGACAGGTCGTACTCGACGAGAGACTTTTACTCTCACCTGGACTTGCTGTCAAAGAATGTCTTGAGAAAACAAACGAGATGGCTGAGCTTGCAAGAGACAGCTTCAAGAATGCTTTAGACCTCTTTGACAATTACTCAGATTCAAAGTTTGATGATATTGAAGTCATGGAAGAGCAACTTGATTACTTAGAGGATCAGCTTGACACCTTCCTCATTCACTTATCCGGAAAGGATGTTTCTGAGGACGGCAACAACGAGATTTCAAAGATGCTTCATGCAATCAATGACTTCGAGAGAATCGGAGATCATGCGATAAATATGGCAAAGCTTGCCAAGCAGATTAATGACAACAAGCTTGAATTTTCAAAGAACGCAAGAAAAGAGCTCACGGTGCTCAACAATGCTCTGCGCGAGATTCTCACTCTCACTGTAGAGGCATTTAGCAAAAACGATTTGACAGAGGCAGTCAAGGTTGAGCCTCTTGAGCAGGTTATTGACGATCTCACCAAGGAGATTAGAAATTATCATATCGAGCGTCTTCAGAAGGGCAAATGTGACAGCAGACTCGGCGTATTCCTCACAGATTACATCACAAACTGTGAGAGAGCTTCGGATCACTGCTCAAACATTGCTGTATGCCTGATTCAGACACACAACTCATCATTCGAGACACATGATTAATCTCAATGAGCTTAAGGCCGGACAGGAGCCTGCATTTGTAGGTCAGTTCACCATGTATCAGGGCAAATATCATCTTGATGAGGATTATAAAAAAGCAAAGAGTAAAAAATCATCGAAATAATATAACTTAATTAAAAAGCAGGATTTCTGATTAATTTCAGAATCCTGCTTTTTTTCATCGTCTGGATATGAAATGCTTCACAATCGTATAAAGCACTATGATGCATGCAAACACATATCCCATCACACCAAGCGCCGGTATGCCAAGTATCTTAGGTGTCATATCTGTGGTACACACTATGCTTGAGCTGATTAGAAGTGCCATAACCCATAAGCCCATGACGATATTTCTCACCAGCCTGTGTAAAAGCCTCGCAAGCTCATCAGAAGCATGCATGTCAAGATTTATGCGTGTCTGCCCTCTTTGATATTCCTCGAGTATCTGCGCCATTCTCTCCGGCAGTTCTGCATACGGTGAGCTGATTTGTATGCTGTCTTCCCGGCTTTTTTAAGCTCGCCCTTCAAATCAAAATTCTTAAACATCTCCTGCTTTATCCTTGCAGAAGCAATCCCAACCATGTTGATGCCCGGTGCAATATCTGCAAGCACGCCCTCTATCTGAGTGATGCCCCTCGCAAGCATTGTAAAACCGTGCGGCATAACAATGCGGTTGTTCTTCATTACCTCCAAAAGCTCCTGAATAAACTCTGCGACATCTACCTGTCCCATATCCAGACTGCCGTATTTATTTATGATTATTTTGATATCCTTGTACAGCTTTGCCCTGTCAGGCTCACCCCTAAAGTCACCAATTGCAAGCACCGCATCCTCTATCATGCCGATATCGTTCATGGCGATGCCGTAAACAGCATTGCTCAGTTCCTTTTTGTCATGCTCAGAAAGCCTTCCCATCATGCCCATATCAATCCAGACAATTTTGCCATCCCTTATCCTTACATTACCCGGATGCGGGTCCGCATGGAAGAAGCCATCCTCTATCACCTGCCTGATATAGTTGTCAATCAGCTTGCTGCCTATCTCCTCAAGATCATAGCCATCCTTTAAAAGCCCCTCCTTGTCATCGATATTAAAGCCCTTTATATACTCCATGACAAGCACATGTGATGTGGTATACTTGCGGTAAAGCTTTGGTGTGGCAACAAATGCAACATCCCTGTTATTGCCGGCAAACTCCTCAATATTGGATGCCTCAAGCAGGAAATTCATCTCCTCCTGTGCCACAGCCCACATCTCATCAAGCACCATGTCAAAATCCACAATGCCCTTTATAGAGATGGGCGGCACAAGCTTAACCGCCTTGTGAAGCAGCGCCATGTCCTTTGACATCACCTCGTGAATGCCCTTCCTTTGCACCTTCACAACCACCTGCTCACCGGTTTTAAGTGTGGCCCTGTGCACCTGCGCTATGGAAGCTGCCCCAAGAGGCTTTTTATCTATTGAAGCAAAAACATCCTTCCATGAATAGCCAAATGAAGCATCTATGACAGCCTCCACCTGCTCAAACGGCATAGGCTCCACATCTGAGCATAGCTTCATAAGCTCCTCGCAATATTCCTTTGGCAGAATATCCGAGTGAAGCGACATTATCTGTCCAAGCTTAATATAGGTAGGTCCCAGCTCCTGCAATATAAGTCTGAATTTTTCGGGTGTAAGTCCATGCGTGAGCTTGTACTTCTTAAGTACCGCTGTCATCTCCTTCAGGCGGCTATCCATACTAGTTCACGCTTTCCTCTTTATCGTCCTCAGCTTCTATTTTTATATCCGCTGTCTGTGATTCTCCACCGGAAGCACTTTTTCCATCGGCTGAAGTATCTGTTACAATGTCCTCATCCTCGAAAACGCTTTCATCAGCTTCTTGATCCACGTCAGCCTCATCCATCTGTGCAAGCTTGCTCTTTAAAGCCTGTATCTGTTCAGGTGTCATCTTGTCCAAAAGCTCCTCGAGCTCCTCCGGTGACTGTGGCTTAACAGATACATTTACATTTTTCTTGACTGTGTCCTTGATATTGTGCTTAAGCTCCTGATTAAGCACCTTGCCCTGCTCGACAGTCAGCTCACCTCTCTTGACCATCTCATCAAGTACTTCCTTTGATTTCTCAGCAGTCACTGCCACTGTTCCTATTCCTGCAAGTAAAATCTTCTTTAATCCGTCTGTAAGTCTTTCCATGGTAAAATCCTCCGTTTCCTGTTATTATAGTGAAACAATCCTTGGCACAAAAATGATAAGTCCAACTATCGCAGCCATTATTGCTGCCACAAGCACTGCTCCTGCTGCCGTATCCTTAGCCACCTTGGCAAGCGGCTTTCGCTCTGTCGTTACCAAATCTACAACTGACTCAATCGCAGTGTTGACCAGCTCCAAGGCTATCACCAGCCCAAACAGCGTCAGGCAGATGCACCACTCAGTCGGTGTTATCCCAAGTACCGCTCCTGCTATCACTACAAGTATCGCGACAGTGCAGTGTATCTTGATATTGCGCTCATTTCTGATGCATGTAAATATGCCCTCGAAGGCATAGCCGAAGCTTTTGTACAGAGGTGGTTTCTTTGCTTTTTTCATGTTGATACCTCTCGTGATTTAATCTTGGAATTAGTTTTGATGCCTTTTACTATGGTACTATTGTATAACTTTTTGGTTCAAAATAAAAGAGGATTGTGCAATATTGTTCAAAAAAGTAGAAGTAATTGACATTATAAATTTATCGTACTAACCTAAACACGTAAAATATATAGTTATAAAGGTAATCATATATGACAAATTTACATTCAGATAAAATAAAAACAGCAAACCTGCACACTGCAGCCAATCATATTTATACAAATACTCAACTTCGAAAGCTTTTGGTTCCGATTATAATAGAGCAGCTGTTGGCCTCTCTTATGGGAACTGTGGATACAATGATGGTCAGCAATGTAGGTTCTGCCGCTATCTCAGCGGTCTCGCTTGTAGACTCAATCAATATCCTTGTCATACAGGCACTTTCAGCGCTTGCCGCCGGTGGTGCGATTCTCTGTTCACAGTATCTGGGAAGTCACAATACAAAAGGTGCCCGTCATGCTGCAAGACAGGTATTTTTTGTCATGGCATTTCTGTCTGTACTTTTATCTGCTTTTTGTCTGATAACAAGAAAGTCGCTGCTTCGTGCCATATTTGGCGCTGTTGAAGCTGATGTAATGAGGAACTCACAGGTTTATTTCTTTTTTACATTGCTGTCATTTCCTTTTATAGGTCTCTATGATGCCGGCGCATCCATTATGCGCGCACAGAATAACAGTCGCAATCCTATGGTCATATCTGTTATTTCAAACTTTATGAATATCGGCGGCAACGCTATTCTGATTTTCGGCTTCGGCATGGGTGTTGAGGGAGCTGCTATTTCCACTCTCGTATCCCGAATATTCTGCGCGATTGTCGTTATCATACAGCTTCGAAGGGAAAATGAACCTATTTTCATAAAGAACTATATGTCTATACGCCCTGAATGGGGCCTGATTAAAAAAATCCTGCTCATCGGTATCCCATCAGGAATCGAAAACAGCATGTTCCAGTTTGGAAAGCTGGCTATCCAGTCTACTGTATCCACTCTTGGAACCGTGGCCATCGCTGCCCAGGCCATGACCAATATCCTCGAAAACTTAAATGGTATTGCCGCTATCGGAATAGGAATAGGTCTTATGACTGTTGTAGGACAGTGTCTGGGTGCCGGCAGAAAGGATGAAGCTGTCTACTATATCAAAAAACTGTCACTGGTGTCTGAGGTCGTAATCATTGCCAGCTGTCTGATTATTTTCATACTCACAAAGCCCATTACAATGCTTGCCGGAATGGAACCTGCCAGTGCACGGCTCTGCTTTGAGATGATTATCTTTATCACAATTGTCAAGCCAATCTGCTGGGTACCATCCTTCATACCGCCATATGGACTGCGTGCCGCAGGCGATGTGAAATTCTCCATGATTGTATCCTGCTGCACGATGTGGCTTTGCCGTGTAAGCCTGTGCATATACCTCTGCCGTGTATGGGGCTTTGGTCCGATTGCAGTGTGGATTGGCATGGCTTGTGACTGGATGCTTCGTTCTATTATATTTACTGCCAGATTCCACTCAAGAAAATGGCTGAATCATCATGTGATTGATTGATAATAACAAGCTATACTATGCTCTATTCACAAATCTGTATAAGTAAAGGAAAAACATGAAAAACTATCAACCGGACTATTACAACAAATTCAAATGTATTGCTGACAAATGCAGTATCACATGCTGTCAGGAGTGGAAAATTGCAGTAGATGACTCTACAAACCGCAAATGGAAGAAGCTTTCTGCTGATAAAGTGTCTGGAAAAAGTGACAATCTAAGCTCTTACACATGCCATAAAGATGGCAGTCTGGTTATTAAACTAGACGAAAAACATCGGTGTCCGTTTCTTTCAAAGGATAAGCTATGTCATCTTGTAATGACATACTCAGATGAAGTGCTTTCAGAGACATGTGCACTGTTTCCCAGAGAAATTCACCGTTTTTCAACACATGAAGAACGAACACTCATGCCGTGCTGTCCGGCAGTTATCGATCTGTGGTGCGAAAAACCTGTCACATTTCCTGTAATATCCGAGACCCGGAATAATTTATCTCCGGCATTTTCAATCCGTGATAATCTGATTAAACTGATATCTGACCAAGGGATTTCAGTGGAGCAGGCTTTTCTTGATGGGCTTTACATTTTATTGGAATTATATAAAAATCAGCCGGTCACCAATGCTCATATACAGGAATATTTTTCCGGACATACGCTTAATGAACTGAATACCGCCATGGAAGATATCCATATCCCGGACGAAGATACATTTATCGAATGCAATGAGCTGCTTCAGGATTTATCAGTAAATTATCGTAAAGAGGGTTTATACACAGCCTTTCTTCAGCCTGTACTGACCGAGGCTTGTAGATACTCCAATATTTATTCACAGTCAGACAATAATTCCATGAGCCGCACCTTGCAAACATCGCAGAAACAATTTTGCTCAATGCTCACAGATTATGACATTGTTTTTCGCAATTATCTGGCAAACGAGCTGTTTTCCGACCTGATATCGCCTGAAGCAGCATCCACTAAAAAGATTATTGAACACATGATTATCAAAATGCAGTGGATTATGATTGAATACACTGCTATACGTCAAAGTCTTTTTTTGTGGTACAGTCACAATGCCAATAGTCCGTTGACATACGAAACCATCAGAGAGCATATTGTCATCATCTCACGCATGACAGGATATGATGATGATGACATACGCGAATATCTTGAAAACAGCTTTGCAAAGCTCATATGGGATTGGGGCTACGCCGCACTCATTATGGGAATTAGAAAATAATTACAAAGGAGATTTTTACTATGAGAGAAACAATTTTAGGCAATCACATACGAAAGGTTCCTTCAGTTGCAGTTGGATGCATGCGCCTTTCTGAAAAATCAAAGGATGAGATGAATCATTTTATTCATGCTGCGCTGGAACATGGCGCATATTTCTTTGATCACGCTGATATCTACGGTGGCGGTATGAGCGAGAGCGTATTCGGCGAAGCGTTTGCAGACGATCCATCCTAAAGCGTGAAGATATTTACCTGCAGTCAAAATGTGGCATCCGCCAAGGCTTCTATGATCTCTCAAAGGAACATATTCTGAAATCTGTCGATGGTATTTTAAAAAGGCTTCATACAGATTATCTTGATCTTCTGCTGCTTCATCGTCCGGATGCACTCGTAGAACCGGAAGAGGTTGCCGCTGCATTTGATGTTCTTTTTGAAAGCGGAAAGGTTCGCCATTTTGGTGTTTCAAATCATAAGCCAATGCAGATTGAACTGCTACAGAAATATGTCCGCCAACCACTCGTTGTCAATCAGGTTCAGTTCAGCATTCCTGTTTCCAATCTCGTTGCAAATGGTATGGAAGTCAATATGGAAACCCCCGGTTCAATTGATCATGACGGAAGTCTGCTCGACTACTGCCGCCTCCACAACATTACTCTTCAGGCATGGTCTCCGTTTCAGCTGCCGGCATGGAAAGGCTGTTTTCTCGGAAGCGACGAATACCCGGAACTGAATAAAAAACTTCATGTGATAGCCGAAAAATATAATGTCAGCGATACTACTATTGCGGCCGCATGGATTTTACGCCATCCGGCAAATATGCAGATTGTTACCGGAACTTCAAGCGAAAGCCGCCTGAAGGAAATTATCGCGGCATGCGATATTACTCTGACTCGCGAGGAATGGTATGAGCTGTACCTGGCTGCAGGTCACCTGCTTCCGTAAAAATTATCAGCATTATTTTTCAAAATGCTGATAATCCTTGGAATGTGTCCAATCGCCTCCCCACTCAAAACCATGCTCCGTAAACAGCTTATAGCATAAATCATCATGGTCAATCTTGTGCGAAAAATCCTTGCTCCGGTCAACATAATCTGCGGCATTTGCAGGCTCAATCGAAAGCTCCCCATCGACTGTTTTGACATAAGGATTGTAAAGAGTGTTGATATCCACCGCCATTCCCATTCCATGCTTCGATATCTTTGTAGTGTGGGAAATAAACCTGAAATTGAAGGCCGATGAATTATTATCGCTCATGGATGCCTCATCATCTGCATCGTATTCATCAACAAGTCTGACTTTTTCTATTTGATATCCGGACTCATAGAGTTCCTTAAATATTTCAAGTACATCATCTGCGATATCTTTATTTACAACCAGCTCTCCTTCATGTACCTGATTGTCAAAGCCTACGTGTAATACATGTATATATCGCAGATTTTCTCTGGGGAGTGTACAATCTGCCTTGTAGGATTTGCCCTGCATTTTTTCAAAAATGTCATCCGGAATTTCGGATATATAAAATTGCTCTTTATTATCATCATAGGTCGTATCCAAAGTATCTGCTTCAGATGTACTCGTGTCAGGTGTATTCGTATCAGCTACACACGTATCAGATATACTTGTGTCAGATATACTTGTGTCAGGTATACTTGTGTCAAGTATATCTTCACATGTATTTTCTGATACATTCGTAGACGATTTATCATTAGACTCTTTCTTATGATTTTTAATGAATTCTCTACCCGCAAGTGTGACGATAATCAGCGATGCCACGGCTGTGATTATTATGTTTATGTGTTTTTTCATATTGGTTTTATGCCTTTCATATTGTTCGGAGCATTTCTAATCTCTATTGTAATAATGATATTTTTTATTTACAATAGGCATTGTTAGCAAACGTTATTAAACCATTTTGGGGATTATAGGCGGAAACAGTGAAAATACCCCCGGATTATTATAAAATTACAAATGTGTTGCTGGTAAATCCTGTTGCAGCCTCTCATATATTTTCTGTATATCTGGTTGGGTTGGAGTAAATTTTATTCCTCTTTTCAGCATTCCCAAAACTTTTCTTGCTTTTTGTTCAATTTCTTTTGCAGCATGTTCACTGGTTAAACGAAGATGATTACCTGCTATAGTGTATTCCCGTTCTATATATTTTTCTGAAATTGGAAACATATCCTGTATCAGAAAAGCGCTTTCATGATTATCATCAAGTTTCACAATGTGAATTATATCACAGGTTCTTCCTTTACCGGTTCTTTTACTTACTATTTTCTTATACTTATCAATCCGACTTGAAAGAGGAATCATCCAATATATTCCATTATAATTGCTATCTTCAAAACAATAGTAGTGTGGTCTATTTTGTTTTTTATTTCCTTTCAAATATGGATCCGACATATCCGAAAAAAAGCTATCTTTGATAATATAAAAACCATTCCTTATCATTTGTTAATCTCCACAAAAAAAGTCTCTTGCACTACAGCAAAAGACTTTTTCAACCCGACCATTTATATACCACATATCGGTCAGTGGTAAACTTTCAACCCGACCATTTATATACCACATATCGGTCAGTGGTAAACTTTCATTTATATCCTAACAATTCCAGCCAAAAAAGTCAACCTATCTTCAATTTATCTTTAATAATTTCCATTGTCACCTTACTGCAAAGTTTGCCTCCAAACTCACCGGCTTTCTTTAAAATCTCCAATTCTTCCTTCACACAATCCTCATACACAGCCTTTGGTAGATTTTGTGCAACATGCTTCATATGTTTCAATTCAAATTTCTCCGGTAAAATTCCATTATCAACAAGCTTATGATAGCACTTCATAACCCTTGCATCTGTTACAATCATGCGTATATACTCTTCTGCCTCTGCTTTTTCGTTCAATTTATTCGGATCTTCAAGTTTCTTTTTATGATTCTTCTTCTGCGTTTCCTTGAACTCCGGATTTACATATTTTAATATATGCGGACCTCTCTCCTGCTCCAGTGCAGTCTGATTCTTTATGACGATTCCCTCTTGCTTCGTGCCATATGCCGGGGCATTGGCAAAGCTGAGACAATGGCTCCAACTAATAAATGGCCGCTATCAAAATGATCAAGCAGGACAGCAATGTAGAAGGCAGAATACTTACATATGCACGCAAGCTGCTAGAAAAATAAAATACCATGCCAATCAAAAAGAGCGGTGTCTATAAACTACATCGCTCTTTTATCTGATAAATCATATTTTTTTCATCTCAAACATAAAATAATCTGTTGAATTACCTGCTGAATTTCACTAACTGCCACATTACTTACAGTTTCAAAATCAATCTCTTTCCAACCTTTCCCAAATAACTCTTCATATTGTCTTGATTTCTTTTCGTCATGATCCTTATATTTCGCTTTTCCAATAAGATAGGCATCTGAATTTGCCATATCAGGATAACCCGGTGCTTTTTTCAGTGAAAACCAGTCTTTGTTTTCTTTGATATCTTTCTGTAAAATATCCAGTTTTTTCAGAAATGTATTACAAGCCTTCGGATAATTCTTTTTGATATATAGCAGGTTTTTATGCAGACATACCGCACTTTTTTCCATCAATTGTCGCTCTGATTTATTTGTCATATAATCATACTCATCTGGTCTTACTTCTTCCCCACGTATTGATCTTTGTAACTGCTCAAACCAGTATTTGTTCCTTTGCAAATTGTCAGGAAACATAAAATATGTGGAAAATTCATGGTCAATCATTGGTGCAAGTCGAAGTATCTCATCATTCCTGCCACAGACAAACGCAATATTTTCATAATGATAGTTCTGGTCTCCCTTTAAAATAGAGACAAGAATCTGTAAAGCCAGTTCCTCTGCAATTTCCCGATTTTTCTTAAAGTACTCTGCCTCGAGAATGTCTGTATAATCATAAAACATCTGACAATAATTTACATAGTCATCAATATGCACCTTAGGATCCGAATATTTACGGAAAAACTCCAAAAGATTAAGCAGATGCTCCCCATCTTTATAAATCAAAGGCATAATTGTTCCATAATCATAATATTTTTCTTCTACCCTCTCATAGCCACTGCAAAAAGCAAGCTGATACCTCGGAGCCGGCATAAAATATGTGTCAATCAGCCATGACCAAAACACCTCTGCATAAGCAAACAGCGGGCCTGAAAATGGTTTTGATTTCGTCAAAGGTTTGAAAACCAGCTTCCCCTCAAAAACAGGGAAATGTTTCTCGCCTTTTACCACTCCCACTGCCTCTGCATTAAGATTACCGCTTTTTGTGGAATAATTATATTCTTTGGTTGTATATGCTGGTTTTTGTTTCATAAAATCTATACTCCTCTAATACTTTCATTTAGACCTTCATTTTCTATCATCCCGCTACTTTTCAACAATCTCCCAGTAGCCACTCTTAGGCGAACCATGTCTCTTTAATATAGCAAAATATGATATTTTTAACAAGACACGACCGATAGAATCTGATTTTGATAAGATAGTTAAAGGGTTGGCAAAGAAAGAATAATTACTTTTCCGGATTATGTGATTATGATATAATTATGGAAAATAATGTTTTATGAATCTGATCAATCGAATTTTTGGTGTAAAGGATAACTTTATGAAAAAGATATTAGTGACAGGCGGAACAACTTTTGTAAGTAAATATGTGGCAGAATATTTTGTGAATGTGGGCTATGAAGTTTTTGTACTTAACAGAAATTCTAAGCCACAAGTTCAGGGTGTAAAACTCATTGAAGGAGATAGGCATAACTTGGGTGGTGTATTGAAGAATACATTCTTTGATGTTGTAGCGGATATAACAGCTTATAATGATAACGATATAATTGATTTTGTTAGGGAATTGGGTCCTTTTGATCAGTATATTATGATTAGTTCAAGTGCTGTTTATCCTGAGTATGGTGTTCAGCCATTCCTGGAAGAATCAGAGAAATCCGAAAATAAATTTTGGGGTTCATATGGAACCGATAAAATAGCAGCTGAAAAGGCATTACTTGAAAGAGTGAAAGATGCATATATATTAAGACCGCCTTATTTATATGGACCAATGAATAACGTGTATAGAGAGGCCTTTGTATTTGATTGCGCTTGGCAGACAGAAAATTCTATTTACCTAAAGATGGCAGTATGAAATTACAATTCTTTCATGTAAAAGATTTATGCAGGTTGATGGAGGTAATAATTAAAGACAAGCCGCAAGAGCATATTTTTAATGTTGGTAATGTTGAAGCAGTTTCTATTAAAGATTGGGTAACAAAATGCTATGAAAGCTTAGGAAAAAGACCAGATTTTGTAAATGTTTATGAAGATATTGAACAGCGAAATTATTTCAGTTTTTACAATTATGAGTACTATTTGGATGTATCGCGTCAAAACAAAATATACCCAGAAACCATATCATTAGAAGACGGATTGAGGGATAGTGTTAAATGGTATTTGGAACATAGCACAGAAGTTAATAAAAAACCTTATTTTAAATATATAAATGAAAATCTAGTGGAGGATTAATTTCAAAAGCAATTGTTGTAATGAACACGATAACATTTAGTCAGACGCTTGCTCCTATTCTTGATGCCATGTGTGATCGGGGAACCGATTACCTAAAATGATAACTTTTATCAAATGTTTTCTCCCTATTTCTTTTAAAAAACTGCAAGCACAGAAAGCGGGAAGCCGCATAAACACTGGCTTCCCGCTGTTTTTACCTTATTCAAACTCGCAAAGTTTGGGTTTGATTCTAGTTGTTTTAATATGATTATCTATACCGTCTCGTATTGATAATCAATATCTTTTCCACTCATTATTTTTCGTTTCACATATTTTTAGTACCAATCCAGTACCATTGCTATATTGTCATTATTGTGTGTAGTTCTGGTGGCTTGCAAGTTTGTTTTTCTATTCAGAAGATAATAATCTGATGGTTTGCAAGTCCACCTATGGAAATTATAATCTGCAACCAATAATTCTGCAATAAGAAATTTTGTGGTACTAATGGCATCCGGCGCATTTTCCCATGATTTTAAGTCCCATATGTTCCTTATTATGATCAGCTCTTGCCACTATCACTTCTGCCGCTGTATTACCATGAACTGCATAATGCATCTTATTCTGAACTGTTGCCCTCTCTGAATTAATGCGATAGCCCACAGCAATAATTGCAGCTAATGAATAGAACTTATAATTGTATGTTTTTCCATTATCAGCAACTTGTGCAAAATTTGCACAAGTTGAATTTTCATCTATTTCGCCCTCTTTAAAAATGTTGCTCAGATGTTTTGTAATCACACTTCTATCTACATCAAAAAGCTGCGAAATTGCTTTCTGCGTAAGCCATACATCGCCATTCTGAACCCTGACTTCTATTCCGTCTTCTCCTGCATCTCGTGTGAAAACCAAGAAATCAACAGTGCTATTTCTTATCTGTAATTCTTTGCTCATAAAAGTGTTCCTTTCTCTAGATTCTATCAATACATCTCTATAAAACATTTTCCCCTATTTCTTTCAAATATCAAGAAGGGAATTTCTGCTTTTGCCAGCATACTATTATTAACTGGAACATATTCATAATTTTCAATATCTGGTATACACTTTATAGCTTTCTTTTTATCTATACCATATAGATTATTTTCACTGCTGTTCCATAAAGCCTTAATCTTCAAAACAACACATTTTGTTTGAACCATCACCTTATATTTTTCAAGCCTGCTTTTTTCTATCTCCTTTGATTTATCACCATAAGAAATAGTAATATATCTGGAATTGGATTTTATAATGCGAACATCTCCATTCCTTACTACCTCTTTAGGGAATCCCAAATCTTCAAAAAAACTATCATAATCTGTAATGCATTCTGGGAGTTCCATTTTGACTGCATAACTGCTATTTATAATATTCTGTATACCCTTATCATCAGCCCTGAACATATAAATATTCCATCCCGTGCTATCGCCATCATCATCTAATATCGGAATAGAACCATAAGGATTAAGCATATGTAAATTAGACAAATCTTCTTTTGTTGGCTTTTTAAATTTGACTATTTCAAATGTTATGCTCATGAATGTTCTCCTTTTCCGTCGCTTTTTTCGTCGCCTTTTTAGCACGAATTATTTTATATATCTTACTTTTTGTCATTGCAAACTAACTTCTTATGCCAAAACAATTGCTTTTACAATTCTTTTGTGCTAATAGTTAGTACTGCGATTAGTATCTATGTACTTGGTAAAATCAATTACCTTTGCCGGCTTTCTCTTAGTAGCTATCCCTAGTCGTTCCATGTCTAATTTAAAAAGTTCACTCGGATATCCATATGCATCAAATCCCTCTGGCTGGCAAATATATCTGTTCAGATACTCACTAAGTTCCCATTGATACTTTGCTTCTTTCTCCAGCTTCTTACCAAAATACTGTGCATCCATTACCATTCTGTTAATGCCACCAACCGATTTCCTACCATGAGTTTTTGTTACAGTTGTATCGCCTGACATTTTAAAATACTGCCCTATCTGATCCTCGGAATATCCCATTTCCTGCATCACGCCATAAATCACACTGCGGATATACATTGTATAGTAATTCCAGTTTCTTGGTTCAATATCTGTCATTGCTATTGTATAACGATTACTTGCATTCACAATAAACAAGACATTTCTTCCTTTTATTTTGTCAAATGTGTGTCCCATCAGAACACAAGTGAAATACCTTTGCTTTCTGCAATCTTTGTGGTTTTTAGTCGATCTTGAACTGCTTTTGTTGCACCAATCTCCATATGTATCACCTGCTCATCTCAAGTATTCTTTTTACTTCATTCTGTAATTCATCACTAAAGTCTGATAAATCATTATATGTAATTACTTTCAGTCTAATAAGACGAACAATATCCCATATTACCTCTGATTTTTTCAGTTCCATGACAACTCCCGGATGACGTTTATCTTCTTTTATCCGTTTTTCAAGTTCCCAGAATTTCTCTGATGCAGGCTTTTTATCATCATTCAGAAAATTTGCATACTCTTTAACAAGACCTTCCATATAATTTTCCTGCCAGCCTGATAATCTTTCTCGAAATAATTTCCAATCCTTTTTGCTTATGTCCATGATTTTGAACCTCCTCAGTCTCATGTTAGTCTCAAATCTCGTGAGACTTCGTTGAGACTAACTTTGAAATATTCGTTTTTCAGAAAACTCTTTAAGCGTCTCTCACGCTTTAGAAAGCTTCTTCTTTGGCAATTCATCTGCTTTATAAGGAAGCTTTGCTGTCTCTATCCTTCAAACAAATCACCTATTATATATTTGCCCCACTTTACATTTGACAGCATGTCCTGATTATCAACCACATAATCAAACGCAACGAAGTATTCATCTCCATCTTCAGTCTCCAAGTCTATTAATGCATCCAGTAAACCCTGATTGCTCCATTTACTCTCAACTACAAGTTCATTGTCAAAAAAAGCTGATTAACTAATTTCTAGAAGTGAAGTCCTGCACCGATATCCTCTGTCCATAAATATCTCATATCACAACTCCTCTTCCAGTGTTATCCTGTTATTATCAAACTTCAGCACCTTAAAGCTCTTATCAGATACATTGAGTCCGTAACAATTTCGTAGAAAAAGCATATATTGATTAGACAACTCAAAATTAATGAATCTCCTGACATCATCATAAATAATACAATCTGCATTATCTACCACAATAAAACTATCTCTACACTGTTTGATTGCTTCTAAAAAATCATCTGATCTATAGTTAAATAGCTTGATTGCTTTGTATTCGTCTGTCAATCTTATATCTTCAAGCATTTCATAAAGTACTGTTTTTCCAGTACCGCTATCTCCACCAACAAGAGTAATCCTGTCATCAAATGTCAAATCATATGAAAATGGAGCTGCTTTAAATGTTATATTCTTATAAATCATCTGCTTCTCTCCTTTGATACTCCTTACTCCACCAAGCATTATATCCTCTGCCACCGGTAACTATATCAGAATCATTAAATCTGATTTTTGCATCATCCGGAATATCAAAAAGCGTTGGTCTTGACATATAAATCCTAATATTATCCATAGTAAAAATGATTCTAAGCACATTCGGACCGCATTCTTCAACATTTACCACCTTATCGGGATGCTTTATAATATTAAGCAATGTCTTGCAACCTGATGATAAATTTCGGATTGTACCTAAGCCATATTTTGTTTCTATATGCTTGTCCGGTGCCAGCTTCGCTTCATCCACTTGTTGAATCAAATCAATTTCTTTTTGTGACATATCTTCATTGCCTGTATTCAGGTTGAAGTACAAGTCATTGTAAAAAATCCAGTCTTTTGAATCTTTCCTCTCCGTATATATATCTATCATTACACTGTTCTCCTTCTGCAATATATGTTTAGCATCTGATTTTCCATATCTTACTTGGATAAGGCTTTGAATCAAATTTTCATATAGATATATTCCAGTATACCACACATAAATAAACGGTCCCAGAAGATCTCTTAAAATATCCTGGAGCCTTCTTCATTTACTATTGAAAAATAAATCCTTCTATATTTTATTAAAAAAAAATTATTCAAACTCTTTTTTGGGTTCAATTTTTCACATAAATCTGCTGTGAATGTTGTTTTATATCACTGCTTTAATTATACATCTTTCTAGCATCTTCTAATGCAATTTCTTCAAACAACAATTTTCTTAATTTACTTTGAATACTCTCCAAATACTCCTCTTTTTCTTTCATAAATGTATCTCGTTCTGCCGACAATTTCCCTGCCATTTTTCCAACCGCATGTATGTCACACATATCTATTTTCTCCTGACGTATATCACCAATGTCTTTTTTGACAGTTTGATACAACTTAGCAAAAGCTACTTTTAAGGCATTATCAGGATCCAACTTTAGCACTTTATCTTCAGCCAACAATCTACTTATAGCAAAAAAATCTTTATCTATTGTTCTTTCCAACTCAGTCACTTGTGTCATACACACTATTTTATCATCAGCACTATACGCTATCGCTACTGCCTGCGGATCGCAATTTTGCATAAATCTATTCAACAACTTATCAAGTTCATTAACACGCCGCTCTTCATGTTCTATCATTTTAGATATTATACTCAACTCGTTTGCATGAATTATAATTCGTTCCATTCGCTCTTGCGTTATATCATTTTCCTCCTGCTGCTTTTTATTTTGCCACATTGCAAGCAAACCAAGGGAAATAGTTGATGCATATGTCAATATATCTCCTGCTCCCCAATGTGCCACAAAAAATTTATTTGATGTTTTTAATGAAAACAATAATTGAACTATAACCGCATAAACAACACTTAGCAAAGCCCATATAAAAATCCAATGTTGTCTTACAAATTTTTTGAATTTATCTTTCATTCTCCATCTCTATACTTCTGTTTATTTTATAATAATCTTATTCTATTAACCCTAACTGATTAATTTATTTTTGATATTTGTAACTAAAATAAAACACTTTTAATAGTATCACAATATTCTTTTCCTCACAACAAGCAATGCACCGTTTCCGGGTGCATCCTCTCATCTACTCCGACTCAGGATATAACTCATCTAACACTTGCTCCAGCGTTCCATCCTTTGCATAAGGCAAAGCATCCAACTGTCTGAAATTATGTTTGATATTCTTCGTATCCTCATCAAAGCCCAATATGTAACTTGTTGCTATCTTATATATGATTTCCGTTGGAGCAAGTCCGTACACCTGCTTTTCAAAGATGTGTTTCAGACGCTCCTTATTGTCTGGGAATTGCTTTTTCATCTCATCGCTCTGGTACAGACGCTTCACAATTTCGGTAATATACAGACCAGATTTCATATCAAATCAATAAATGTCTTATCCGGCATATCAAAACATCCTGGATTCTCCTGCTCTAGCATGTCCACCATTTTCTTAACCATTGTCTTTGGTGTGAATATCTGGTTGGTTTTCTGCGGTGGAATATAATCAAATATATCCTCTACGCTCTTTTCATCAAAATAATCAGCAAGCTTTTTCTTTAAGGCAAGAAATTCTTTTACAGAATCATCAAATACCACCGAATCGAATAGCTGCCCTTCAAAGTGCTTGGTCTGTCCGGTTTCTTCCTCTACATAATCGCCACCATCACGCAGAAATTTGAACTGATCCAGTGTGATGCTTGTCACTTCAAGAAACACTTTATCCGGGATGATCGTATCAAAAGTCGCAAGTGTTACCGTATTATCTCCGTATGCCATAAGGAACGACGGGATTGTCCTTGAAAAACCACGCAGATGATCTCTGACACCATCCTCGATTGTTTCCTTTTCACGCTCCTTTTTCTTGGTTTCTACGGTCTTGACTGTCTCTTTTGTGGATTCTCTTGCAAAATCAGAAATAGCAATTGTCAGCTCCTCATTGAATTTCTCCATAGCCACTTTCTGCTTCTGCTCAAATTCTTTATCAATCTGCTCTGATGTTTTTCCGGTTTCATATCTTGCCTGCTGCTCGGCAACACGCTGATTTTCTATGACATTTCGCTCGATCTCATAGTTGGTATGCAGCTTATCTATCATCCGATCTGCCTCATGGTTCAGTTTTGATTCAATCTGTCTTTTATCGACTGCTTTCATATCAGAACCGTAGGTAGACTGTGCTGTATCCACGACTGCCTTGACCGCACTCTGCTTTACTGCCTCTTTCAACTTGTCGATTGCTTTCTGTGCCTTGTCCGGTGCTTGTTCCATCTGTGTCATTGTTTTCTGTACCTGAGAGGTCACATCATAGATTTTATTGCCAAAAACGTCCTGCGTTCTGCCAATTACAAATTCATCACTGAGAGCCACTTCTCCATTTTCATCCAGCGACAAATCTTTTTGCACTTCCTCTGTCAGATTTACCTTGCTTTTAGGTTCTTCTATCGGTTCAAACTTTGTGATAATATCAATGACTTCCTTTGGTGCGCCAAAAATATTGCTGATGTTCTGAAACAGGAAGTTACTCATAAAGCCACGCTTTACAACCTCAACAGAACGAATTTTTCTCGGAATTGTCAGCACTTTTTCCGCGTCCAATTCTACCAATTCTCCATGTTCATCTTCACCAATCACTGGGAAGAAATTAAGCAATTCCTTTACATTTTTCTTGCGCTCCTCTGCTGTACCTCCGCCCTTTGCAGTATTAGGATTCAAGTTATTAGCAAACTGCTCAAATATGGTAAGGGTTCTTGCAGGATCAAAGTCAAATACATAAGCATTTTCTTTTCTCTTGAAGGATGTACCCATCTTAAACAGACAAGGATTCTGTGCCCGGAATGCTGCCTGCATATAAAGTGCCGGAGAACGCATATTACTAAGCATGAGTACTGCTGTCCATTCCGGTATAGTAATTCCTGTTGTAAGCTGTCCTACCGACAATGTAATAGTCTTTTCATGCTCGGCAATGGCAGCAACCACTTTATCATACGATTTCATAGTTTCGTCATCATCGTCCAGTTTTCCATCACCAGCAGCAAGAACGATCTCATACTCCTTGAATACCGGATGCTCTTTTAATTTCTTTGCCAGCACCTTTGCGCTGTCCACCCTGTCGAGCAGCCAAAATGTGTGCTTTAATTCATCCCGTAGCTCTTCCGTAGAAAATGGAAATTTTGTCTGTCTTGTCATGGCATCGAGAAATTTATCAACGGAAGATTCATGGTTGAACTTACCATTGGTAACTGCGAAAAACTCATTCAGATCAAATGCATATTCTTCTGTCTCTCCGTCAATTTCTATGCCCTGCTGAAGATCATCCTTGATAATTTCTGACATCTGATAAGTATAGAGATTAAGCTGTGGCAATGTTGAATACGGATTTTCTTCCTCTGCTGAAACATCCCAGTCTCGTTTTTTCTTCTGTTCATCTGCATAAGTCCAGTTATAGATAGCATCATCAGCAAATTTATTATTGGCAAGTGCTTTAAACGGTGTTCCCGACAAATGCAACGAAAATTTACGCTTAATACGATCAAATGCAACATCTGTTTTGTATGTATCCACACCCTCATGTGCTTCGTCGATGACAAGGATATCCCACTCCATATTTGCGACCTCACCTAATTTATCATACTGACCTCCAAAATAGATTGATCCTTTCATATCCTGCAAGGATACAAATTCAATACATTTTACATTGTCACTGTCTTTTTCCAAGAGAAAATGTGTATATTCTTCTCTTGTCAGCACACCTCTTTTCCCTTTCAGTGCATCAACTTCACTCACAAAATGATAACCCGATTCACTACCCAGAAATTTGGCATAATCTGAAAACCATGAATTTGCAATCGCCGGTCGATTTGTGACGATCAACACTTTTTCTGCCCCGATTTTCTGTACAAAATCATAGACCGATAACGTCTTTCCAAATCTCGGCTTGGCATTCCACAGAAACTCTCCATCTTTATGAGTTGCCTGATAATCAACTGTCATTGCAACCGCACTCTGCTGCTCCTCACGCAATTTGTACGGAATCACAGTTTCTGTTGTTTTTAAAATACCATGATCTTCCCTAAAATCACGAAACATCTGCTTTGATGTGGCACCATCCACATGGAACCATTCATTATTCTTGCCTTTTTCCTGCTCTATACCGGATTTTCTCAGATACGCATGAAAATCCTTATCTATAAATGTCTCTCCGGAACCATCATCAAAAGTGGCATTCCCTTTCCATTCAAGCTGCCACTTGATATCCGCAGTGTGTGTCTGTTGATTGATACGAGTTTCTACATCCTGTTCTGTGTATCCTATCTTCGTCCAGCCATTATGACGAACCACTTCCGGAGTGGAATAGCCATAAAGCATCGGAACTACCTGTTTGGTTGTTTGAATGTTAGGTTTATCCATGCTATTCCATCTCCTTTACATTATTTTCGATAAAAGTGATTTCTTCCTCAGAAAGACCGTATTTTTTGTAGAGTTGCTTGTCTATGTTTGCTATGGATACAGACCAGTCAATGTCGGATTTATCAGTGAAATCTTGGATGGGAATATACCTCCACACTGGCTTATTACCATTTTGTGTCACTTTAAGTACCCCTAACAATGTTCTTGCAAATTTTGTACAAATGTACTTTCTCAGTGCATTTGCTGATTCCAAATCATCAAAATTACCTATACTAATAAATGTTTCAGTTGAACCTGTTTGTGGCGGCTCTACAAATGGTGCACTAAAGTTTTCGCCAAATTTTCCACTACCGGTTGCCTGTGGAATTAAAACCTTATACGCCTTCATATTTTCCACATTATTGATATATTCCTTTTTTATGTACTTATAAACTCTTTGATTGTTTTCTCGTCCTATAATTTTCACATATTCCTTACCATCATCTGGAATGTCCTTAAAAAAAATCTCTGGTAATAAGTTGATGATATTAGATGACATATCGTAAGCATGTCCTTCACTAAGTCTTTCAATCGCCCATGGATTATCCTCATGCATTTTAGGTGTTAACCTATAAGCTGTTCTTGTATATACAATATTGCTTAAACTCTCAAAATCCTTTCTATCTATAACTTTATGCATAATAGCATTTAATTCCGTGAACTGTGTAAATGCCTTTATTGCTCCATAATTCGACTTATCATCTCGATACGAAATAGCAATTCCCCCCTTTATAGGAGTCGATAATCCCGGAAAAACTTTATTACTATCCGGTTCATAATACGGAATTTTCAAATGTTCATCATTCAACATTTTGTCATTCCATGACTTTGGTGTAGAGCCAGCATTAAACAAAAACCGAGCCGGATGTATCATTTCAACAACATCTGCTACCTTATATGCTTCTTCAAGAAATAAATTGTAAACTGGCGGTGCAAAATTTCTTTTATTATCTTCTGCTAACTCATGCTGTAAATTACTCTCCTCCTGATACGGCGGATTTCCAATCGCAAAATCAAACTTCATCTCATCTACCTTCCTTCATACTTTTGTACGTCAGCGACTTATCGCTGCGCCAGTCATAAATCCGGCAGTACACTTCTTCCGGGTCTTCTATATCCTGCTTTCTCGGCTCATCTGCTACCACAAAGTCAAATAGACTGAATTGATGATATTCCTCTTTGGGCTTTCCAAAGGGAATCGTCCCGGATATTCCATCCATCTGCCACAGGTTCCAGACAATAACATTCACAATCTTTCGCAGTTCTACATCTGTTGGAACTCTGTCCCACCTATCCTGCATATATTCCACAAAAGTTATGAGCAAATTGATTCTTGCAATCAGAAGACTGTCTCCCTGAAATTCATAACCATACACACTCTGATATGCTCGAAGCACCCATTTGAACCATTCTGTTTCATTGACTGTATTTTCATTTACCACACGCAGTTTTCTGTCTAAAATTCCTATCCGCTGCCTAATCTCAAGCGGTTCTCCGGTAGCGGCATCATAACGCGACACGATATATGGAGCTTCACCACAGGTAATCTCAAGCCTTTTGGAATCGACATATTTTTCCATCCATCCTCTGTGTCAAACACCACTTTTTCTGTGTTTACCTGCCACCCTTGATCCTGCTCAATATTGAAAACATTTTTTCTTCCAAACCACTCCTCATCACAGTGGTTATTCATTTTGTTGCATATCCACGATGGCGTAAACACCTCTGCTTTTGATCTGGTACGCTCCTGTTGTTGTTCCTTATTCTTTAGCACTCTCGGCTGTATCTCATATTGCGTAAATCCCTTTAAGATTTCTTCTGTCATCTGCTCAGTTTCCTTGATTGGAGTACCTTTGGAACTATATACCGATGTCGCAAATATAATATTTTTCTTTGTTGTCTTATCCTTCAGCAATGCTTTAAGATTTTCACTGACCGGATAAGCATTTATATCAATTAACTTATCCATTTTTATCCTCATTTCTAAAGCCGGCTATCGCTGATAGCAGCTTGGAAAAAATGTATACTTTTTTCATGAGAAAATTTGGATTGGTAACTGTGAAATTTCACGAAGTTTTGACAGAAAATTACTGAATTTCGACTGATTTCGTGATACAATATGTAAGAATCGTTTTATGTATATGATTACTGGAAATGTATACCATTTCAGTTAGAATGCATGAACTATTTAACTGGATTTTTCATATTTTACAGCCTTACTGTAAAACGTCTTAGGGCACATATTACAAGCCTTTGCAGCTTCTTCTATTGTGATTTTCCCTGCCCGCCAGTCTTTGTGCATCTGATAAAAGTTTTCTGGAATTGGTAATGGTGGCCTGCCAAACTTTACACCCCTTGCTTTCGCTGCTGCAATTCCCTCCGCCTGTCTTTGCTTGATATTGGTACGTTCGTTTTCTGCGACATAGCTGAGCAATGCCAGAACAACATCGCTGATAAATGTTCCGAGCAGATTCTTTTCTCTGCGAGTATCTAGCAGCGGCATATCTATGACAACAATATCTGCTTTCTTCTCTTTCGTGATAATGCGCCATTGTTCATTCAATTCCCCGTAATTCCTGCCTAAGCGGTCAATCGACTTGATATACAGCACACTGTTTTCATTTAATTTTCGCAATAACCGCTTATATTGTGTTCTCTCAAAATCCTTACCTGACTGCTTATCCATATAAATGTTATTCTCAGGTACTCCCATCTCCGTTAATGCGATTTTCTGTCTATCCTCATTTTGCTCCTTGGATGACACTCGCATATATCCATAAACATTTATATCTTCCATGTATTTTTGCCTCCCATCTGCCAATTTTCCTACTTAGGTCTAGTATTTGCATACATATTGGTATATAACCAACAGAACGCTGATTCGATAAAATCAACCTTCTGTTATAGTGTATAATCATCATTGTAATAACGTTGCTCTCACAATCTCCTCAGCTCTCTCCCAAATATTGTTAATCCGTTGCACCCAAAGCATCTGATTTTTCTCTTTCAGATGTTCAGTCATGCCCTCTTGTTCTGCCATCTGCTTTACCAATAAATCAAACTGCGCCTCTGCCTGTTCCTGCATCATAAGCAAAAGTTCCTTTAGTTTTCCGCTTAATAGCATCATCTGATAGATACCGCTCCGATGCTCTTTCAGATAATGTCTTCTCATAAGTCCAAACTTTCTCAATTTCCATTCCGGCTCTGGATCAGAAATTAAGTTTGGTATCAAATAATCTCCATTTTTTTCGTATGTAATATTCATCAACAACCTCTCTTTTTCTGTTCTTGTATTTGTTTCTATATAGTATCATTTTGTTTCGTTTTTATAATATCGTAACTTTTGTTTCGTGTCAATATCTTTTTGCTTTATTTTTTTGTTCTTGTGTGTTATCCTATATATGATGTTGATCAGTTTCACAAAAATATAGCTTTAGAGCAGGAGGCATGTTGTTATGACAGTCGGTGAAAACATAAGACGTATCCGGCAGGAACGTAATCTTACTCAAAGACAATTAGGAGAAATGGTTGGCGCAAGTGAAGCCTACATTCGTGCCTACGAAAGCGGCAGAAGAAATCCCAAGCCATCATCTCTTGAAAAAATAGCTGATGCTTTATCTGTCAATCCCGAAGTACTGGCGAACTCTGATTTTGATGGCATAAAAGCCATACACAGACTTTTTCAGATATTCCGGCAATACGATGGACAACTCTTTGAATACCAGGATAAAGATGGAAATGATATGGTTGGAATCAGCTTTGGAACATTGTCTTTGATGCAATCATGGTTAGACCGCTATGAAAAATATGTGGAAGAAGTTGAAAAATGCAATGAAATAAAAGATGTTAAGAAGCGTGGGGAAGCTCTGCTGAAAGCTGAAGCGGAATTTAATCTCTGGATGGATATTTATCCGGAATCGGAACCATGGCAGGAGCGGCTTAAGATTCAGAAGGCACATGATGAGGTTATGGATAAGATAGGACGAACTTTTTTCGAATAAGAACATCAAGAATAATGGGGAAAAATAAGAGTATAATAAACAAATAATATTAGATGATGGTTCCTATATCACAAAATAAAAGGAGAAATTGAAAATGGCTATTCACATTAAAAACTTTAATATTCAATCATACCGTGGAATACAAAATCTTACATTAGAAAATTTAAATAGTATTAACATTTTGACCGGTAATAATAATAGTGGCAAGACTAGCATCTTAGAAATATTATCAACTGTTGATAATCCTCAAGATATTGGAGCTTGGGTGTTACCTTCTAGGACTACTAATAGTCGCATTCGTAGTCATTCATTTTTTAATGGATTTTCTAGTATGTTTCCTGTCGATAATGAAAACAAGTATGTATCATATGAATTTTTAACTTCAGATAACATAAAGACTCAGGTAAAATTAGAAGGAGAATTAGAATCTACACAAATTCCTGAAGATGAAATGCATCGATTGAATGGTTTATTAAGAACAGACTCCTCTAAAGAGGAAAGTGAGATTATTGATACAACATGTTTACATTTATCAACATTTATAAATAATCAAATAGTAAATGAATATACTTTATACGATTTTCAAACAAGAATATCAAGATTTGTAAACAAAAAACCCTTTTTCGTGCGAACAACCTATGTTTCGCCCGTTGACCATGCCACTGGAATGCTCTATCTTGATGATGTTTTAGCTGATACTCAACTGTATGAGCAATTACTAAATATACTTCAGGAATTCGATAATAATATTATTAGTATCACTTCAATAAAAACTAAAAATGCAATACCTGAATACATGGTATTGACTAAGAATCATCATTCTGCTATTCCTTTAAACTCATATGGTGACGGAATGAAAAAAGCCTTATTATTATTAAGCGCCATTGTACGTTCGCAAAATGGAATTTTGTTGCTAGATGAATTCGAAACTGCTATCCATACCTCTGCAATGGATTCCGTTTTTTCTTGGTTATTACAAAGTGCCCTAAAGTTGAATGTTCAAGTTTTTTTAACTTCTCATAGTAAAGAGGCTATTGACAAGATATTAAAAATGAATGATACCATTCAGTCAAACATCAATGTTTACACTTTGTATAATTGCAATGGTAATAATTATGCACGAATGCTAAATTGCCTAGATGCAATAAATGCACAAGATAAATTAGGATTGGAGTTAAGATAATGAATAATATAATAATATGCGAAGGCTCTACAGATTACTATCTCCTTCAGTACTATATGCGAGAAGCCTTAGATTGGAATGATGACAAACAAATTCAATCAAATATTTTAAAAATACCAGGTCAAAAGTCTAGAAATTTAATAAAGGATTCGAATATACTAACCATTATGTCTGCAGGAGGATGTAGCAGACTTACAGAAGGTCTTAATGAAACATTAACGAGAAATTATTTAACACCACCTGACTTATCTGAAATGTATTCAAAAATTATTATTGTTACAGACAGAGATGAACATGATACTGAAAATGATTTTATTCAATCCATTCAATGCAAATTAGACCATTTTAATGTATCTTACGCAAAAACACTTACCAATAACAACTGGATATCATGTGAAATGAAAAACCAATTAGGAATACCAGAAAAATTTGATATTTTACTGCTTGTTATTCCTTTTGAGAAAAATGGTGCCATGGAAACTTTTCTACTTGATGCAATTAGCAATGAAAACCCTTATGACAAAAAAATAATACAGTCATGTAACTCATTTGTCGACAATGTTGATTCAGAAAAAAAATACTTAACCTCTAGAAGATATATCACTAAGGCTAAGTTTGATACATATTTTTCAATAAGAACTCCTGCAGAACAATTCGCAGAAAGACAGCAAATATTAAAAAATGTCAAATGGGAACAATACACTAAAATCCAAACAGATTTCTTAAAATTATCCGAAATATAAATGTACCCAAATCGTACCCAATGCCATCAAAAAAATCCCTACAAAGCCTATAAATACAAGCTTTGTAGGGATTTACCTTGTTCCGGGGCACACCACATTATCCTCAAAGGGCAAAATCCAATATCCTCACTATCCTCACATCCCACTGCAAAACCACACTGCAAAATCCTCCGGCACTGCAGCGCAATTCCACAGCACATTCCACAGTGGTAATCCTGACAACCCAACTTCTATCGCGTCCAATATAACAGTATCATCTTACACAGCAGCACTATCGCAATGTCACTTTCGCAGCATCGTCCAAAGCATCCCTCACACCCTGCAACACCAGGAAATATCAACGTTTCGCAGTGTTACCCATGCCCTTGTAGTTTCGCAGCAAACTCATGCAGTGATGTTTAGTCTACTTCTATTATATACAGAAAACTGTAAAATTCAACGTGGATTTTTACAGCTTTTGCCGATATCACGTTGCTTATTTACGCCTCATTTTATCTGAGTCAGAATCCTGTGTGACCGGGGCAGAAATGACAAAAAAGAACAGCAACAAAGCTACGCTGCGGTATTACTCTCTGTTGCTGATAGGATAATCATTTTTGCCTTTTACAGGATAATGTGATGTGCCCTGTGATATGTACATTACTCAAACTCTTGGGCGGAGAGATTAATCTGGTTGTTTCACGGTACACATTTGTGTGTTTTATTCTTCGTATTCATCGTATTTTGCATTTTTATGTACCTCTCCCAAATTTTTAGAGCCAAAATAGAGCCATATTTACTAAGCAATCAATAATATTTTTCAGTTTTCCATTACTAATTTGCCTGTTTCATCAATACTAACATTCTTCCAATATTTCAAAAAGTGATTTCCATAATCATTTTTTGCAAAGCAATCATAAAACATCTGTATAACTTCCTGCTTGGTTTTGCCATTTAGTTCTGCTTCTATATCATCAATAGAATGAGAATTTACATCAAACAATTTTTTTGCCCCAGATACCTCATTACAGAAATTTGTTTTGTCAAGTGCATTAAACTTTGTAAATGTTTCAATAATTCTTCTTATAGGATTTAGTAACATATCTGCCGACGTTACGTCATATTCATACAAAAGTTTAAGTTCAATCCATAATGATTCATAGCTCGTTTTAAAATCATCCTCATCTTTCACTAAAGTAATTATTTGTGTTTTTGTGCCATTTGAATGAAATCTAATAAATTTATCCTTATTGTACTTATGATTATATCTAACATTAATGTAGAAATGCTTATTATGTGTCAGCAAAATAAAATGATCTGTTTCTAATAATTTCTTCATCAGTGTCTGTAATTCCTCTATTATTAAATATTGCATTCCATCATCATTAGAATTCATTGGATCATCAAAAACTATTATTCTAGGCTTATTAACAGGAGTCTCTTTAACCTCATCTAATTTTTCGAGAAAATATAAAAATGCAATTACATTTTTTTCACCTGTAGACAATTCTGTTATATCTCTAATCGCATTAGTATTGCAGTCTTTAACTTTATAAAATCCCTTAGACTCTGAATCTTCAAAATGTTCCAATTTAAAAGATACCATATGTAACAATTTCTTGTTTATATTATCAGCCAATATAGATTCATTCTTAGTTTGATTCTGCAAATCTGTTATTTCTGCCAAAATATTAGTTATACTATCTTTCAGACCGCCATGACCATCAATTTTACTTTTTTCATCATCAAACTCTTTTTCCCTTTGATTCATTTCGATTAGCAAAGTATCCGCTTCAGCTTTCTTAGAAAAATAATCAAATTCATCTATTAGCTGCTTTACATAATGACAACGTATCTTTCTTATTGACTCCTGTTTTTTTGCTTCTATATCGTTTTCATTGTTACTTTTTTGAATATCCCTATACTTTTTTTCAACATCAGAAAAACTTTTTGGCACCTCATCTTCTACTTCATTCCTAGACTCGAAGAGATATTTTTGTTTATCATCAAGTACTTTTTTCATTTTAGTGAGAAATACCATATAAGATTTTTTTATAATCTCTATTTCTTCTTTTATTGTCGTTGCTTCTTTTATATAGGCTGGATAGAAATCCGCAATTGATACCTGAATGCCAGAAACGTTTTTCATTATTAAATCTATACTTTCTATCTTTTCAGCAATTTGCATTTGAAACTCTTTTACCTCATCTGCCGAAAAATAAACTTTCTAATTCATCGAAAACATCATCTTTTATTTCATTTCCGCAGAAAGCGCACACTTCCCCCTTTTTATGCAGTTTTAGTCCTCTTTTTGCAAATTCTCTTTTTTCCGGATTATTGTCTATCCTTTTAACTTTTACTCTTTCCGTTACTGTTTTTTGTAAAATACTATTTATTTCATTCAAAAGTTGTGTCATATCTTCACATGGAAAAGGATATTCGGAGCAGTTTTAACCTCAGATTTTATAGTTTCTATTAACTCTTTCTTTTCATCATCCTGGAGTAATGCTGCGGACTGTAAATCATCTTGAAAATTTCTCTTATTATAAGATGTTTTTGCAATTTGTGGATTTTTCTTATTTTTAATAGTTGATGCTGATTGTGTATAAAAATCATCCAGTTTTTTCTCCGCTACTCTATATGCTTCTTGTGCATTTCGTTTTCTAGTCCAAAAATTTGAATCTTCCTCCACTTCCGGTTCAGATAAAGTTTTACTTATCTTATCAATTTCGTCCTGCTTTAGCTCAATTTCTTTTTT
>ENA-OQCX01000158-OQCX01000158.1-human-gut-metagenome-genome-assembly--contig:-NODE-158-length-35097-cov-2.899657_pt1 | contig 35097 bp, 38 predicted proteins | sample MGYA00242762_ERZ504587 | MGnify/ENA primary metagenome ERZ504587 (study PRJEB26092, sample SAMD00036337) | human gut metagenome | host: Homo sapiens | study: EMG produced TPA metagenomics assembly of...
TGAGGGTAAGAATAAAGGTATATTTAGAAACGATAATAATAATTCAGCAGAGAAAGCAGATAGTTTTGAAGATGAAAAAAGCACAAAGAAAAGTAAAAGAAAGCACTGCGGCTTCTCGGCAGACAGAAGACGGCGCAATAAAGGAGATAACTCCGAAAAAGCGTAAAAAAGGAAGATATATTCTGATTTATCTCGCAATTATCGGTTTTGTTTTTTATGCCGTAATTACAATTATCAATCAGAATGTTCAGATTGCCGAGAAAAAGGCAGAGCTTACGGATTTGCAGCAGCAAATCAGCGTGGTTGAGATTCAGTCGCAGTATCTGAAAAAGGTTCAGAATTACAAGGGTGACGATCTTAAAAAATATATTGAAAAAATAGCTAAGGATGAATTAGGCTATGTCGGTGACGGTGAAAGAATTTTCATTAATGTTGCCGGAGAATAAAAGGGTAGAAATAATTTTAAGGGGTAATAAATTTTTATGGCTATTGAAGTCGGAATGATTCTGGAAGGCAAAGTATCAGGTATTACAAAATTCGGCGCATTTGTTGATTTGCCGGATTCAAAAACCGGTATGGTACATATCTCGGAGGTTGCACCTACCTTCATCAATGAAATCAGTGATTATGTAAAAGTAGGACAAGAAGTAAAGGTTAAGGTGCTTGCTCTTAATGACGGAAAAATCAGTCTGTCAATGAAACAGGCTCTTCCGAAAGAACAGCAACAGCAGAGAAAACGCTCTGACAGACCTCAAAGACAGAATCACAGAAGCAGAGAGCCATACAAGCCTGCTCCGCCCGTAACTTCACCGGGTGATTACGAGTGGCAGAGTTCACGCAGAAATGCTCCTTCTTCGTTTGAGGATATGATGTCAAAATTCAAGCAGACAAGCGAGGATAAGATGTCCGATCTTAAGCGTGGCGGAGAAAGCCGTGGCTACAGCCGCAGAGGCAACGGCAACGGCAGAAAATAAAAAATTATATAAGGGAGGCAGATTTTATGAAAATCACCTACACAGCAAGAAAAGTCAACCTCAGAGATAACTTTAAGGAAAGATGCGAGAAAAAGCTTTCAAAGTTTAATCGTATTTTCTCGGAGGATGCTTCTGTCAATGTAGTTGTCACCCTCGAAAAGAACCGTCAGACTGTTGAAATTACAATCCGTGACAACGGTATGATTTATCGTGCCGAAAGCACAATGCCCGAAATGAATGACGCTCTTGACAAGGTTTGCGACATTCTTATGCGTCAGATTCGTAAGAATAAAACGAGGCTTGAAAAGAAAATTAAATCCGCCGGTATTGAAGATTTAATCACGGAAGCTGCTCAGACTGATGAACCGGAGGACGATGAATACAGCGTAGTTCGTAAAAAACATGTTCTTGTAAAGCCGATTTCGGTTGATGAAGCTATTCTTGAAATGAATATGGTAAACCATAACTTCTTTATGTTTATCAATTCCGAGACAGATGAAATCAATGTTGTTTACAAGCGTGCAGACGGCAACTATGGTGTGCTCGAGCCGACAACCGATTAATTTTTTTAAAAGCAAGGGGTATCGGTTTATTCCGATACCCTGTTTTTTTGTTCTTTCAGTCTTAATAGAATTTGTGTATCAATAAAACAGGAGATAAATATGAATATGAAATTTTCCGCTCCATGCATTTTCGGCCTTGAAGGTCTTTGTGCAAATGAGCTGAGATATCTCGGTGTTGAAAATGTCAATGCCGAAAACGGCAGAGTTACCTTTACAGGCGATTGGTCAACACTTGCACTTGCAAATATAAATTCCCGTTATGCGGAGCGAATACTCATTCTTCTTGCGGAATTTGAGGTTCACACCTTTGATAATTTGTTTGAGGGTGTAAAGGCAATCCCGTGGGAAGATTATATCGGAATTTCCGAGGCTTTTCCCGTAAAGGGAAGATGTCTTGATTCCGACCTTATGAGCGTTCCCGATTGTCAGAAAATCGTTAAAAAGGCAGTCGCAGACCGCCTTTCACAAAAATATATGCTCCCGTGGTTTGATGAAACAGGTGCTCCGCATCAGATTCAGTTTCTCATTCTTCGCAACAAGGTAAGTATTATGCTTGACACTTCGGGCGCAGGACTTCACAAGCGTGGATATCGTGCCGATTCAAATGATGCTCCTATAAAAGAAACACTTGCCGCCGCTATGGTTGACCTTTCAAGAGTAAGGGCAAACCACTTTGTAACCGATCCTATGTGCGGCAGCGGCACAATTCTCATTGAGGCGGCTATGAAAGCACTTAACATTGCTCCGGGACTTAACCGTTATTTTGCCTGTGAACATTGGAATTGTGTTCCGAAAGATGTTTTTGAAACAGCAAGAGAAAATGCAAGACAGAAAATAAGACATGACGCAACATTCAGGGCAACAGGTTACGATATAGATGATTCAGCCCTTGCAATCGCAAAGAAAAACGCAGAAATTGCAGGAGTTGCAGACAGAATAACATTTGCAAACCGTGATATTAAAGATTTTGAACTTGAGGACGGTTTTCAGACAATCATCACAAATCCGCCATACGGTGAACGATTACTTGATGTAAAATCAGCTGAAAAGCTGTATGCAGTTATGGGTGAACATTTTAAAAGAATGAAGGGTAAAAGCTACACCGTTATAAGTCCCGATGATGATTTTGAAAAAATCTTCGGCAGGAAGGCTGACAAACGCCGCAAACTTTATAACGGAACGCTTAAATGCGAACTTTATATGTATTTTAAATAATTTTCATTACATTTTAACGGCATAAAAAACAGTTGATTTTCTTTCATATTTATAGTATGATAGAAAGCGATGACAAAATTTAAGGAGGTATCACAGTTGGACGAGAATAAAGAAATTCTCACTTCTGAAAATGAGGCAGAGAATACCAACACAGATACAACAGCAGAAACAACAGAAAATACAACATTCGTTGCAGATGAGCCCACAGAAAGCGAAGAAATGTCTTTTGCTGAAACAGAACCTGCAAACGAAAACGGCGTGATTGCTCCGCAACCAAAGAAAAAGAGTATTATTCAGCTTCCTATCATTATAGGTATCGTAATTGTTGCGGTTGCAGCAGCTACTCTTTTCGTAATCAAAGGATTTTTTGATACAAGCATTGTAGGAACATGGATTGAATCTGTTGATGTAACAGGCAATTCAGCATCATCCGACGAGGCGTCAAAGGTTGATGTTTACTACACATTTAACGGTGACAATACTCTTGATTACAGAATCGGTTCAATGGTTTGGAACGGTACATACACGGTTTCAACAGATGATTCGGGTAAACAGACACTTGCCATGACGCTTAACGGCAATGAAACAAGCTGTAATTACGCTGTTTCGGGTAATATGTTCTCTGGCAGAACTCTTGAGCTTTCAACTTCAACTGCTGCCAACAAGGTGAAACTCAAGTCAGGTTCAGAGGTTAAGCCTGAATTGAAGGTCGATAAGGACTTCAAGGCTGACAAGAAAATCACAGGTTCATGGACTTATGATAACGGTTACGCTAAGATGACATACAAGTTCAACGATGACGGTACTGTTGAAATCAACCAGTCAGACGCACTCAATGTTGACGGTACTTACTTAATCAAGAACGGCACAATCATCATCAAGTACTATTACACAGATGAAGTTGAAATGGATGTTGCTTATTCCGTAGAAAGCAACGGACTCAAGCTCAATGACATTCTCTATACAAAGGATGACGATTCGGCAAAAACTACAGCAGCAGTAACCGAGGCGGCTACGGAAACAGCTACAACTTCAGCAAAGTAAATCTTTTGAACTTTTAATGCAGGGCAACGGCAGATTATCTGCTGTTGCCTTTTTAAAAATACAATTATATGAGGAGGATTAATATGACACCGCAGGAAGAATTTATTGAAATCTACAACAAATATATCACAAGACAGGGTGCTGACGAGCTTCTTGAATGGCTCAAAAGAACCGATTTTTTTACCGCCCCTGCAAGTTCAAAATATCATTGTGCCTGTGAAAACGGTCTTGTAATGCACTCCGTCAGCGTGTTTAATACAATGATGGAAAAGCACTATGATGAAGAAACCGACAATATTGAAAGTTTTGCAATCTGCGGACTTCTTCACGATTTGTGCAAGGCTCAGTTCTATAAGGTTTCAAGCAGAAATGTTAAGAATGAAAAAACTGGTCAGTGGGAAAAAGTTCCGTATTATGCAATTGAAGATCAGTTTCCCTACGGTCACGGTGAAAAGTCTGTTTTTCTCATTGAACGCAAAATGCACCTTAAAATTGATGAGGCTATGGCAATTCGTTGGCATATGGGTGAATTTGGTGACAAAAACAGCAACACAATCAGTCAGGCATATGACAAATATCCGCTTGCCGTAAAGCTTCACCTTGCAGACCTTGAATCAACCTTCCTCCGTGAAAAAGGAACTTCACAGGTTAATAACAGGTAATATTTTAAACACAGGTGCAGATACTTATTTTACCGATAAATTTATGATATGGGGAAACCAAAATGGATTTTATAACAGCACAGAATCGTGCTAAAGAGCTTACAAAACAGCTTGAATACCACAACAACCTTTACTACAATCAGGATGATCCGGAAATCTCCGACTACGATTACGATATGCTCATGCGTGAACTTGAGAATATCGAAAAGGAATTTCCGTCACTCAAATCTCCTATGTCACCGACAAACCGTGTCGGAGGTAATGCAGGAGAAAAGTTTTCTCCCGTTACTCATGAGGTTGTAATGGAAAGCCTTCACGATAGTTTTTCACACGAAGAGCTTCGTGAATTTGACGCAAGAGTGCGAGAAACCGTGCCGAATGTACGCTATGTTGTTGAACCTAAATTTGACGGTCTTTCCGTATCGTGCGAATATGAAAACGGTGTTTTTGTAAGAGGTTCAACCCGTGGCGACGGCTCTGTAGGTGAAGATGTAACCGAAAATCTTATGACAATTAAAAGTCTGCCAAAGCGTATTCCGAATGCACCCGAATATCTCGAGGTTCGTGGTGAGGTGTATATGTCGTTCAAGTCGTTTGACGCACTCACTCGCAGACAGGAAGAAAACGAGGAAAAAACCTTTAAAAATCCACGAAATGCCGCCGCAGGCTCACTTCGTCAGAAAAATGCAAAAATAACCGCTCAGAGAAGTCTTGATATATTCGTGTTCAATATCCAGCAAATCAGAGGAATGACGATTGAAAGCCATATTCAGGGGCTTGACTATCTTACGGAACTCGGCTTTCCGACTGCATTTTACAGCGTTTACGATAATGTTGACGAGGTGATTGAGGAAATTGAGCGCATAGGAAATATGCGTGGAGAGCTTGATTATGCAATTGACGGCGCTGTTGTCAAGGTTGACAGCTTTGCAAGCCGCCGACTTCTCGGCAGTACCGCAAAATATCCCAAATGGGCGGAGGCATATAAGTATCCTCCTGAGGAGAAGCCTACTAAACTTCTCAATATTGAAATCAATGTCGGCAGAACAGGTGTGCTTACTCCTGTAGGCAACTTTGAACCCGTACTTCTTGCCGGAACAACAGTAAGCCGTGCCACACTCCACAATAAAGATTTTATAGATGAAAAAGGTATTTGCGTAGGAGATACGGTTATAATCAGAAAAGCAGGCGAGATTATTCCCGAAGTTCTTTCCGTTAAGGAACACGCTGAAAATGCCGTGCCGTTTGAATTTCCGTCAGTATGCCCGTCCTGCGGTAATCCTGTTACACACGATGAGGGCGAGGCGGCAATCCGTTGTACGAACACAGACTGTCCCGCTCAGCTGACAAGACATCTTATTCACTTTGTAAGCCGTGACGCAATGGATATTGACGGACTCGGTCCTGCAATTCTTGAACAGCTTTCAGACGAAGGACTTGTAAAATCTCCTGCCGACCTCTACAGACTTAAAGCTGAAGATATTTCAAGCCTTGAACGCAAGGCTGAAAAGTCAGCACAAAATCTTATTTCTTCAATAGAAAAATCAAAAGAAAACGAACTTTTCAGGCTTGTTTTTGCTCTCGGAATCCGTAACATAGGTCTTAAAGCCGCAAAAATAATCTGCGAAAACTTTGCAACCATAGATGACATTATGAATGCAAAGGCAGAAGATTTTGAAAAAATAGACGGTTTCGGTGCTGTTATGGCAGAAAGCTTGAAAATTATTTTTCACTTGACGGTACAAAGGAGCTTATTGCAGACCTTAAATCGCTCGGATTAAAAATGAAACCGTCACTGCCGAAAAATACAGGCGGTCTTTTTGAGGGCAAAACATTCGTCCTCACAGGCACACTACCCACAATGACAAGAAGTGAAGCCTCAAAACTCATTGAACAGAACGGCGGAAAAACAAGTTCATCAGTTTCAAAAAAGACTTCATATGTCTTGGCAGGCGAAGATGCCGGCAGTAAACTAACCAAAGCCCAAACCTTAGGCATCGCAATAATTTCCGAAGAAGAATTAAAAGAAATGCTGTCAATGAAATAGTTACAATAAATACTTGACACTGTATATATGCTGTTGTGTAATTATGGCGAAAGGGGGGTACTTAAATTGAAAAAATATTTGATTTTAGCTGTCGTAACTTTACTTGCTGTTGCATTATCTGCTTGCAGCGGAAAAGTAAAAAGTAATGATACTTCTGCCGAAAATACAACTACTCAGGTTTCAACCTCGGTTTATGAAACAGTTCAGACATCAAATGCTGAATTGCCGAAAATTTATAATCCGACCAATGTAGAAATCCGTGATAATGAAGATGAAACAAAGTTATTATTGAGTCATCTCAAATCGAGTATGTGTGTTTGCTTGATGATATTAACGGTATGGTGTTAAATATGAAGCTTACAGCTGACGGAACTGATAAGTTTGCAGACTACACTAAAAATAATATCGGTTACTGCTGTTCGGCTTGTTATTAACGGAAAGACGGTTTCAAATCCGTATATAAATGTTGAAATTACTGACGGCAATATTAATTTTACAGGTGATTACACTAACGAAGAATATGCTGCTATCTTTAGTGAAATAAAAAGCAAATAAAACAATTTTCAATCCTCCGATTTATGTCGGAGGATTTTTATGTTCATTTATAATTTACAATACTTACTAATGAATATGTATAGCAAATACTTGACATTGTATATTTAACAATATATAATAATGATGAAAGGAGTGCTATTTATGACACAGATAAACTTTAGAATTGAAGAAGATATTAAAGAAAATGCAGAAAAGCATTAAAAGATATGGGACTCACTATGTCTTCGGCAATAACAATGTTTCTTGTTAAGGTTGGTCGTGAAAAAAGAATACCGTTTGAAATAACAGCAGATCCTTTTTATTCGGAAAGCAATATTCGCTACCTTGAAAAAATTGCTTCTGATATAAAAAACGGAAAGGCAACATTTTCTGAACACGCACTTATTGACGGTGAGGACTGATGAAAATTCTTTGGGAATCTCATGCGTGGGAAGATTATGTATATTGGCAATTTCAAGACAAGAAAACGCTAAAGAAGATTAACAGAATCATTACCGATATTTGCCGTAGCCCTTTTGAAGGAATAGGAAAGCCTGAACCGCTCAAAGAAAATTTAAGTGGATTTTGGAGCAGAAGAATTGATGATAACGGTAACAGAGTTGTATATTTTATCAAAGACGATACTGTTTGTATAATCGCCTGCAAAGGACACTACGAGTAACAGCTTATATTTCAAAATAAAATACTTCAAATCCTCCGATTTATGTCGGAGGATTTTTTTATGTCCTTTTGACATATGACTGTGCTTGTCTGCATAGTATTTATTGTACAAACTCTTTTGGAGGAATTTAAAATATGCTTGCTGAACAAAACGAAAAGAGATTTACGGCGGCACTCAACTGCCTTTGCAAGAATATTTCACGCAGACTTTTACCGCTTGTACCTAAATTAGCCGATTCGGTTCAGGAAATCAGACTGCGGCTTTCACGACCGCTTGCACTTGTCTGTCCCGACAATACATACTACCTAACGCAAAACGGCGGACTTAGCAACACAATCCTTGACGGTGCAATGCTTGTTGTGTCAAAAGCCGATATTGTCGATACATTCAACAACATTTGCAACTACTCCGTGTATAACAGACAGAACGAAATTGTAAACGGCTTTGTCACGATGTACGGCGGTCACAGGGCAGGAATCTGCGGAACAGCGGTCGTAAACAACAGAAAAATTGTGAATATCCGTGACATAACCTCAATCAATGTCCGCATAGCAAGGGAGCATAAGGGTTGTGCGGATTCTCTTTATAATAAGATAATTGCCGTTTCGGGAGGTGTTCTCATATGCGGAGCACCTTGCAGCGGAAAAACAACCGTACTTCGTGACCTTGCAAGACTTCTGTCAACCAAGGGCAAGAAGAATGTTGCCCTGATTGATGAAAGAGGAGAGCTTGCAGGCACGGCATCGGGTAAATTTCAGAATGATATCGGAATGTGCGATGTCTATGATTCATACAACAAGAGCGAGGCAATGCTTCACGCAATCCGCAGTATGGCACCCGAAATTGTTATCTGCGATGAAATAGGCTCAAAAGAAGATATCTATGCCGTAGAAAAGTCGGTCAACTGCGGAGTTCGGATAATTTCATCAACGCATTGTGCAAATGAATACGAACTGAAACAGAAAGCAAACATGGTTTCTCTCATGAAAACAGGGGCATTTCAAACGCTTGTGTTTCTGTCAAATCGAACCCACGCAGGTGAAATTGTAAAAATATCGCAGGTAGGTGACAACTTTGCCGTTTAAACTCATCGGATGTTTGCTTGTTGTCTGCACGGGTACAATGATAGGTTTTGTTTTGTCGGGTAGGTTATACAAACGCAGAGATTTTCTGAAATCATTCACGGAATTTATATCATTGCTTGCAACAAATCTTCGCTACAGCGGTGATGATATCTTCACTCTGGTTAATTCCTGTGCGGAAAATTCAAGCCTTGATTTATTGCTTTTTTCAGAATGTGACAGACCTTTTGACGAATTGTGGCTTGAAAGGGTAAAACAATTATCTTCTGAAATACCGCTTTCAAAATCCGACATTTCAATGCTGAACGATTTCGGAGGTCAGCTCGGAAAAACCGATACAGAGGGGCAGTTAAAACATCTTGAACTCTATGAGGTGTCATTTTCAAAGCAGCTTTCATCAGCTTGATGCCATAACAAAAAAATCAAAGCTATATAAAACAATGGGATTTTTTGCAGGAAGTGCAATCGCCCTTATGATGATTTAGAGGTAGTAATGGATGTTGAACTTATTTTCAAAATTGCCGCTGTAGGCATAATTGTTGCGGTTCTTACCCAACTTCTCATACGAAGCGGTAGAGAGGAGCAGGCAATGCTGACCTCGCTCGCCGGACTTATAGTTGTGTTGACGCTGATAATAACGCAAATCAGCACTCTGTTCAACACAATAAAACAGCTTTTCGGTTTTTGATATGAATATTTTGTCAATTTCCGTGCTTGCCGTTGTGACCGTAATAATCTGCGTAATGCTCAAACCGAAAAATGCGGAAATCTCCGTAATGCTCGGTATAAGCTGTTCCGTTATTATTTTAATCGGCGTGCTTACTCAGGTTTCGGCTATCGTTACAACAATCAATCAAATCATAGCCTCATCGGGAATAAGCATTGACTACATAGTAATTCTGCTGAAATCAATCGGAATATGCCTTGTCACCGAGTTCGCCGTTAATACCTGCAAGGATTCGGGAAGTCAGTCGCTTGCGTCAAATGTTTCGCTTGCGGGAAAAATTATGGTTACGGTAACGGCACTTCCGCTTTATTCGGATATTTTAAAAACCGTGTTGTCACTTGCAGGCAATTGAGGTGAAGAAGTGAAAAAAAGTGTTGTAATAATTACTGTTGTGTTTGTGCTTATCGCCCTTTCATGTGTCTGTGCAAACGCTGAAGAAGGTGAAATGATTTATGATATGTCAAATGTTTTTGATTCGCTGTCCGACGATATAAAGCAAAGCCTTCAGAATATGGGCGTTGATTTTGGGGATTTTTCAAAGCTTGCCAACCTGTCTTTTGAAAATGTAATGGGCGAAATTTTCTCGCTTGCACTCGGCAACATTTCTTCACCGCTCAAAGGTCTTGTCAATATAACCGCCCTGCTTCTGCTCTGTTCCGTAATCAGCGCCTACAACGGTTCGCTGTCCTGCGATATTTCAAACTCGCTGAATATAACCGCAACGCTCTGTATAACCTGTGCCGCAGTAGTCCCGGCTGTCGGAGTCATCGCATCAACGGGTTCGGTAATCTGCACCGCATCAAATATAATGCTTGCCTATGTTCCTATTATGGCTGTAATTATGGCAAGCTCGGGTTCTGTGGCAGGTTCGGCATCATACTATGCTGTTATGATAGGGGCAGGGGAGGGTGTGTCACAGCTTTCATCAAAAATAATCGTTCCTCTGCTCAATATGTTCCTCGGTCTGTCAATAACATCATCCGTATCGCCGTCCGTAAATCTCAGCGGTTTTATGTCAATGATTTCAAAGAGTGTAAAGTGGCTTTTGGGCTTTTCTATGACAATCTTCACAGCCGTGCTGACATTCAGACAGCTTATAAGCGTTTCGGTTGACAATGTTTCAACCGTGCTGTAAGGTTTACCCTCAATTCATTTATTCCGATAGTCGGTTCGGCACTTTCGGATGCCTACAAGGTAGTTCAGGGCAGTATCGGACTTTTAAAATCGGGAATAGGAATAATAGTGATTTTGTCCGTTACAATTGTGTTTATGCCAGTGATTTTGCAGGGAGTAATGTGGATGTTCACCCTTTGGATCGGCAAATCAACGGCAGAGGTTCTCAATCTAAACGGTCCGGCAAAACTGCTTGAAAACATATCGTCTGTGTTTTCAACTCTCATAGCTGTTTTGCTGTGCATTATGTCAATTTACATTCTTTCAACGGCGGCAGTAATTATGCTTGGCGGAGGTTCATCATGAGCGGACTTTTTACGGTTGTTGTTGTAATGTGTGCGTCTGCGTTAATATGCTCGCTTGTTCAGACCTTTGTTACAGACGGCAGTACAAAGAAAATCATCAGCCTTGTTTTAGGCGCTTTTATTATCTGCTGTATGGTTGTTCCCGTAAAAAATGCCGTGTCGTCATTTAATACCGATATTGAGGAAAAGCAAAATTCTGTTAAAGAAATATCGACAGATGATGAGGCATACAGCAATGCCGTTATAAAGCAGACGGAGATAAATCTTGAAACTGCATTAAAAAATCTTCTTTTACAGAATAATATAACAATCAAATCGTGTGACATAATTTTGAGCAGAGTTGAAAACAACGGCATAATTATAGCGTCAATCAGCATATATATAGACAAAGAATTTGTTCGGTACACAAATCTTGTATCGTCAATTGTTTATGACAATTTCGGAATTACACCAAACATTATGACGGAGTGAATTATGGAAGACAAAACAAGTTCAAAGCTGAAATCAATGCTCGACAGTAAAAAAATAAGAAATATCATAATCGTTGTCGGTCTTATCGGTATTGGTTTAATATTTCTTTCAAACTGGGTTGATTTCGGTTCTTTGACATCAGGAAAAGGAGATGAGGCATTTTCCGTAAAAACATACAGCACAAAAATAGAAAATGATTTGCAGACGGTGATTTCAAAAATTCAGGGAGCAGGCAAGACGGAAGTTTTGCTTACAATGGAAAATTCCGTTGAATATGTTTATCTTGACAACAGCACCACCAAAACAAAGGAAATTGAACCTTTGATAAGAGGAGTGCTTGTAGTGTGTGAAGGCGGTGATGATCCTGTTGTGGTTGAGCGTGTCACCGATGCAGTCACAAAAGCGCTTGATATTTCAACAGCAAAAGTATGTATTACAAAATTATCAGAATAAAGGTCGGGAGTAATATGAAATCTAAGAAAAAATATATCGTTTTTGCATCACTTGTGCTTGCACTTTCAGCGGCTGTGTACATAAACTGGCAGTTTTCGGGGGCTAAAACTCCCCAAAGTGCCAAAGAACTCGGAGCGGCATCATATGTCAGTGCAACCGCTTCGGCGTCGGATGATGAGGTACAGCAGACGGCGGCACTTTCAAACGAGAGCAAAAGCTATTTTTCAGCCGAAAGGACAAAGCGCAGGCAACTCAGGATAAAATAAATTGATGATGCAAAAGAAATTTTCAATCTTGAAAGCTCGTCTGATGCCGACAAAAGCGAGGCTGAAAAGAATGTTGAAGAGCTTCTCAAAACCTTTACAATTCAGGACAGCATTGAAAGTATTGTCAAAGCCAAAGGATTTTCAGAATGCCTTTGCTATATAAGCGATCAAGGTGTGTCGGTAATTGTTCCAAAATCTCAGCTTGACGATACATCTGTTCTGATTATTGACGATGCCGTGGTTACTCATTATGAGGTTGATTATGACGATATATCGGTAATAGGGGCATAAAATTAGCAGAGGGCATAGTGTCCTCTGCTTTTTTATGCATAAAAATATTCCTATGTTCACAAAGAATACTGCGCAATAGGCTGAAATTTTTCCGGAAACTTGTCAATCGATTTAAACGGATATATAATTAGAATTATAACAATTAGAATTAAAACTATTAAAGAGAGGGTTGTGTATGAAAGAGTCAATTCACTATCTGCTGATGTCTGACCATATGCTTGTGCAAAAGGCACTTCTCGGCAGTATCAAAGAATCGGGACTTACATTGGGTCAGCCGAAAATACTCGATTACCTAAAAGACCATAACGGCTGTGTACAAAAGGATATTGCGGCAGGCTGTCACATTGAGCCTGCGTCCATAACCGTGATTTTGCGTGGTATGGAAACCAAAGGCTATATCGCAAGGAAATCTCTTGGCGGCGACAGAAGGTCACTCTATGTTTTTCTCACCGATAAGGGAAAAGAGTATGTCCGATATCTCAATGAAAAATTTGACATCGTAGAAAGTATTGCAACAGACGGCTTTTCAGAAGAAGAAACGGAAGTGTTCCAAAGTCTGCTTGCAAAAGTGTATGAAAATATGACAAAGCATTTTGAAAAGGAAGTTATGTAATGAATTTAAAAAATATGAAAATCAGATTGCCGATGTATTTTATCGGTCTTTTTATAATGACAATCGGAATTGCACTTTCGGTAAAATCAAATCTCGGTGTATCTCCCGTAAGCTCAATCCCATACACAATGACCTGCATATGGGGCATAGAAATGGGCAAGGCAACAATCATATTCCACATTGTTCTTGTGTTCATTCAGTTTTTGTTACTTCGCAAAAACTTTAAATTAATAACCCTTTTGCAGATTCCCGTAGGCGTTATCTTCGGCTATTTTACAACATTCTGCAACTACCTTGCATCATTCTTTCCGACACCCGATAATCTTATTGTCAGAATCTTAATGGTGCTTGCAAGCTCCGTTATTGTCGCAGTCGGAATTTTTCTGTATCTTCCTGCCGATGTTATTCCGCTCGCAGGCGAGGGTGTAATGTCTGCTGTTTCACAGGTTACAAAAATCGAATTTTCAAAGATAAAATGGGTTTTGATATCACTATGGTGGTAGTGTCGGCAGCGGCTTGTCTGATTATGATTCATAGCCTTGGCAGTGTCGGTGCAGGAACAGTAATTGCGGCATTTCTTGTCGGATTTATTCTCGGCATTATCAACAAAGCTTTCGGAAAATACAGAGATAAACTTCTTAAAAAGACTCCGTCCGTTCAGGTTGATAAAAAAACTGATGATGAGCAGAATCCTACATATGTAATCACCGTGTCAAGGGAATACGGCAGCGGCGGCAGACAGATTGCAAAGGCACTTGCCGAAAGTCTTGGGTTTAAGTATTACGATAACGAGCTGATAAAACTTGTTGTTGAGAAGAGCGGCTATTCTCCTGATTTTATTGAAAAGAATGAACAGACAATTAAAAATCCTTTACTTCACGATTTCTTTGCGTGGTACGGCGGACCGCTTGATACCGCAAATATGCCGAATGTCGAAAGCCTTTTTAACCGTGAAAAAAATGTAATAAAAACCATTTCACAGAATGAATCCTGCGTAATAGTCGGCAGACTTGCAAACGAGATTCTCAAAAACAAAAAGCATACATTCAATGTATTTGTATCAGCCGATGAAAATACCGAGGCAGAGAGAATTTCCGAAAGGGATAATCTTTCCGTAAACGATGCTTTTAAAAAGGTCAGAAAGGTAAACCGTGAAAGAGCCGACCATTGCAAATACTTTACATCTTCCGAATGGGGCAATGCAGATAACTACGATTTGTGCATAAAGTCCGATACATTCGGCTGTGATGAGAGCGCTAAAATTATTGAAGAGTTATTCAGAAAGAAATTTCCGAAATTCAAATGATTTGTCACAGATATCTTTGTCAATTCTTATTTACATTCAATTTCAGTTATGGTATAATCTTGATGATAATAACTACCTTTATTAAATTAATTTAACGAAAAGTTGGGCTTAATATGGATAATGAAATGAACAATGTAACTAATGATATTTTTGAGGAAGAGGTTAATCTTACAAGAAGTGAGTCAAGAGAGCAGGCTTTTATGCTTTTGTTTTCAAAGTCTTTTGACGATGAGCCTCTTGAAGAAACAATAGATGATAATTCGGAAATGTTTGTAGGCGGTGTTTGCGCATATGCTCAGGCTGTAGTTTCCGGCATTGAGGACAAGCATGAGGAGATTGACGAAATCATTGCAAGCCACCTGAAAAAGGGCTGGACTCTTTCAAGAATTTCAAAGCCGTCGCTTGCTATTCTTCGCCTTGCAATCTATGAGATGAAGTATCTCGACAATGTTCCGCAGAGCGTTTCAATCAACGAGGCTGTTGAACTTGCCAAGAAATATACAATTGACGAGAGCAAATTTGTAAACGGTATTCTCGGCACATATTCCCGTGAAATTTCGGGAAAGTCGGAGAAGTGATATGAGCCTTTTTCTCGGAATTGACACTTCAAATTACACAACATCAACCGCCCTTTACGACAGCAAAACGGGCGAAATGGTTCAGCAGAAAAAACTTCTTCCCGTAAAAGAAGGTCAGCTCGGACTTCGTCAGAGTGACGCTGTGTTTCACCACACAGCACAACTGCACACGCTTATTGAAGAACTTTTGAAAGATGTTGATACAAGCAAAATAGCCGCAATTGCGGCGTCAAGCCGTCCAAGACCTGTTGACGGCTCATATATGCGTGTTTCACCGTTGGAGAGAACACGGCAAAAATTTTATCTTCCGCAATGAAAATCCCTCTTTACACATTTTCACATCAGGAGGACATATCTCGGCGGCATTGTTCGGCTCGCAGAGAACAGATTTGTTTGATAAGCAGTTTATCGCTTTCCATGTCAGCGGAGGTACAACCGAGGCAGTATTTGCCAAAGGATTCGGCACGGGCTTTTCCGTTGAACTTGCGGCACACACACTCGACCTTAATGCAGGACAGGCAATTGACCGCACAGGACTTATGCTCGGTTTAAAATTTCCGTGCGGTCCTCAGCTTGAACAGCTTGCCCTTAAAAATACAGAAAAAATCAAGGTGAAACCAACTCTCAAAGGCTGTGATTGTTGCCTGAGCGGAGTTGAAAATCTTTCTAAAAAGCTGATTGACGAGGGTAAATCTCCCGAATATGTTTCGGCATTCTGTCTTAAATATATTGAACAGACCTTGTCCAAAATGACCAAAGGACTGCTTGAAAAATACGGAGAACTTCCATTGCTCTTTGCAGGCGGAGTAATGTCAAATCGGATTATCAAAAATTCTTTTGAAGAAAAATATAATGCAATATTCGCACCGCCGCAGTTTTCGGCAGATAACTCGGCAGGAATTGCGTATTTAGGATACAGGAAGTATAACGATGTACACACCCGAGTTTAGCAAACCACGAGTTTTAAGTGTTTCACAACTGAATTTCTATATAAAGTCAATTATTGAAAATGACGCAAGGCTGAATTTTGTCTTTGTTACGGGTGAAATTTCAAACCTTACCGACCACTACAGAAGCGGACACATCTACCTTTCAATCAAAGACGAAAAATCCGTTATAAGAGCCGTAATGTTTGCCGGCAATGCCCGTAATTTAAAGTTCAGACCGACCGACGGAATGAAAGTAATCTGCCGTGGCAGAGTTGCAGTTTATGAACCCACGGGTCAGTATCAGCTTTATATTGAAGATATGCAGCCCGACGGCATAGGTGCGCTTTCACTTGCATATGAACAGCTTAAAAAGTCACTTGCCGAAAAAGGACTTTTTGCTCCCGAACATAAGAAGAAAATTCCGCCGTTTCCGAATTCAATCGGTGTAATTACTTCTCCACAGGTGCGGCAGTTCAGGATATCCGCATCATTCTTTCAAGAAGATTTCCTTCTGCCGACATAATTATGTGTCCCGTACTTGTTCAGGGCGAGAATGCTCCCGCTCAACTTATTGACGCCGTACAGAAACTTGATAAATACAACGCCTGTGATGTTATCATAATCGGCAGAGGCGGCGGTTCAATTGAAGATTTGTGGGCGTCAATGATGAAAACCTTGCTTATGCAATCTACAACTGTAAAATTCCGGTAATTTCCGCTGTCGGTCATGAAACCGATTTTACAATCTGTGACTTTGTATCCGATCTCAGAGCGCCGACTCCGTCTGCGGCGGCAGAGCTTGCAGTTCCCGATACTGCGGAGCTTATTGATTACTATAAATCGCAAAAGCAGTATGTTTCATCAATGGCAACATTGAAATTAAGACTGGAATATAATGCTCTTATGGAATTAAAAACAAGACTGTCCGTTGTATCACCACAACAGAAAATTTTTGAATATGAAAAATCTCTTGAACTTTGCAAAACGAAAATACAGCATTTTGTTCAGGAAACAATAAATAAAAAGGCTGCCGACATCACAAAGACAGCCGCAAAACTTGAAGGACTCAACCCGTTAAAATTCTTTCAAGAGGTTATTCGATTGCCGAAAAAGACGGTAAGACGGTAAATTCCGCAAAAATGCTGAAAAGCGGAGATGAATTTACACTCCGTTTTTCAGACGGTGAAATAAAGGCAAAAGCAACAGGTGAGTAAAATGGCATTTACACATTTACATCTTCATACAGAATACAGTCTGCTTGACGGTGCCTGCCGTCTGAGCAGACTTGCAAAAGCCGCAAAAGAAAAAGGAATGACTGCACTCGCAATCACCGACCACGGTGTAATGTACGGTGCAGTCGATTTTTATAAGGAATGCAAAAAACAGGGTATAAAGCCGATAATCGGCTGTGAAGTGTATGTTGCACCGCAAAGCCGTTTTGACAAGACCTCATCCTACGGAAAATACTATCATATGGTTCTGCTCTGCAAAAATCATACAGGCTATCAGAATCTTATCAAGCTTGTGTCAAAGGGTTTTACGGAGGGATTCTATACAAAGCCGAGAATTGATGATGAACTCCTTGCCGAGTATCATGAGGGCTTAGTCTGCCTCTCTGCCTGTCTGGCGGGTGAAATTCCTCAAAAGCTCCTTGACGGTGATTATGCCGGTGCAAAGTCAAAGGCAGAATTTTACCGTGATATATTCGGGAGTGAGAACTTTTTTATAGAGCTTCAAGACCACGGAATTGAGGAACAGAAAAGGATAATTCCAAGCCTTATAAAAATTGCCCGTGAAATCGGTGTTGACATTGTTGCAACAAACGATTGTCACTATATCGAAAAACAGGACAGCACGGTTCACAATATTCTTCTCTGTATTCAGACCAACCGAACAGTCAATGACAGCGACAGAATGGAGTTCAAAACTTCGGAATTTTATCTTAAAACAGAAGATGAAATGCGTGAGGTGTTTGCAAGTTACCCCGAAGCAATCGACAATACACAGAAAATTGCCGATATGTGCAATGTGGATTTTGAATTCGGTGTACGCAAGCTTCCGAGATTTGATGTTCCTAATAACGAAGATCATCTGCATTATTTCAGAAGAAAATGCTATGAGGGGCTTTATAAACACTATGGTGAGAATCCCGACCAATCTCTGATTGACCGACTTGAATATGAAATCAACACGGTGTCGCAAATGGGTTTTGTAGATTACTACCTCATTGTAAATGATTTTGTAAGCTACGCAAAATCCATGCCAAATTCCTGTCGGACCGGCAGAGGCTCGGGTGCAGGCTCACTTTGTGCCTACTGCATAGGCATAACCGCAATCGATCCGATAAAGTACAATCTTCTTTTTGAAAGATTTCTCAATCCAGAAAGAGTCAGTATGCCCGATTTTGATGTCGATTTTTGTAAGGAACGCAGGGGAGAGGTTATCGACTACGTTGTGCGTAAATACGGCGAAGATCATGTTGCACAGATAATTTCGTTCGGTACAATGGCGGCAAGAGGTGCAATCCGAGATGTCGGAAGGGTGCTTGAAATTCCGTATGCGACAGTAGATTCTGTTGCAAAGCTTGTTCCTATGGAACATGATATGACAATCGAGGAAGCGCTGAAACTGAGTCCCGATCTGAGAAGTCGCAGCAATAACGATCCGCAGATAAAAAAAAACTGCTTGATGTTGCAATGAGCATTGAGGGAATGCCCCGTCACGCAACAATGCACGCCGCAGGAGTTGTAATCACCGACAAGCCCGTCAGCGACTATGTTCCGCTGTCAAAAAATGACGATAATGTTGTAACACAGTTCACCATGACGGCGCTTGAAGAACTCGGTCTTTTAAAAATGGACTTCCTCGGGCTCAGAAACTTAACCGTAATCAATGATGCAGAAAAGCAGATAAAACATAAAAATCCCGACTATAATCCCGATATGGTCGATGAAAACGATAAAAAAGTTTTTGAAATGTTTTCAAAAGGATACACGGAGGGTGTGTTTCAGTTTGAAAGCCAAGGAATGAAAAATGTTCTCACTCAGCTAAAACCGGAGCGAATTGAGGATCTTATAGCCGTTACGGCACTCTATCGTCCCGGACCTATGGACAGCATCCCCGTTTATATTGACTGTCGTCACAATCCGTCGCATATTCGTTACAAACATCCGCTTTTAAAGGAAATTCTCGGAGTTACAAGCGGTTGCATAATTTATCAGGAACAGGTTATGCAGATTTTTAGAACGCTTGCAGGCTACAGTCTCGGCAGAGCGGACATAGTGCGCCGTGCAATGAGCAAGAAAAAACTTGCCGTAATGGAGTCGGAGCGTGAAATATTCATTCACGGTCTTACTGATGATGATGGAAATATCATAGTTGAAGGATGCATTCGCCGTGGGTTGATGAAAAAAACGGCAATTTCCGTTTACGATGAAATGGAAAGCTTTGCACACTACGCTTTCAACAAATCCCATGCTGCGGCATATGCCAACATTTCCTACAAAACTGCATGGCTCAAATGCCACTATCCCCGTGAATATATGGCGGCTCTGCTTTCAAGTGTTCTTGATAATCAAAATAAACTTGCGTCATATATCACTGAGTGCAAACGGCTTGGAATCCGTGTATTACCGCCTAATGTCAACGAAAGCAATCTTCATTTTACGGTCAGCGGAAACGATATCCGTTACGGACTTCTTGCCGTTAAAAATCTCGGCAGAAATTTCATAGATGAAATCATCTCGGAGCGCATAAATAATCCTTATGAAGATTTCTTTGATTTCTGCAAAAGGCTCTACGGCAGAAATATGAACAGCAGAGCAATTGAAAGTCTGATAAAATGCGGTGCATTTGACGGACTCGGAGCAAATCGCAGACAATTGCTCGCAATCAGTAAAACCGTTCTTGATGATGTTGAGTATGAAAGCAGAAGAAATGCGGGCGGTCAGATGTCGTTTTTTGATGACGCAGAGGTTTATGCTCAATCATCAAAGCCAAAAATTCCCGATTTGCCCGAATTTCCCGTTTCTGAACTTTTACATATGGAAAACGAAATTGCGGGAATGTATCTCAGCGGTCATCCGCTCGATGAATACACAACTTTTTCAAAAGCAATCCATGCCGACAAAACGGGCGATATAATCAATAATGACAGTGGTATGTATTTTGACGGAAAAAAAGTCAGCCTTGTCTGCATAGTTGCAAAGCTGAAAACCCAGCTTACAAAAAATAACAGGATTATGCTTTTGTCAATGCCGAGGACAGATACGGAATGCTTGAAATCGTGATTTTCCCGAATGTATATGAAAAATATTCCGCCCTTCTCGGTGCAGGCGGTGCGTTACTGTTCCGTGGAACTGTCAATTTAAAAGAAAACGAAGAGCCGAAAATCATCTGCGATTCCATAGCGTCTGCCCGTACAAACGAGGATTGCAAAAATAACCCTGTTGCAATAAAAAACAAAGAACATTTTTCGCAAAATTATCAGAAGCAAGCCGTGAAAAATGATACACAAAAGCCTTTTGCACTGTATTTGCGTATTGATGACCTCAATACCGACAAATACAACCGTGCAAAGCGTGTTCTTGACATTTTTGACGGCAGAACTCCTGTTATTTTCTATCTTACCGACACTAAAAGAAAGGTGAAAGCCCCCTCGTCAATGTGGGTTGATATCAATCCTGTAATGATAAAAGAACTCAAATATCAGCTTGGTGACGAAAATGTGGTGGCAAAATAACCAAAAACAAACTTTTATTTCAGCTATTTGTAATAAAAATTAGTGAAAGCTATTGAAAATTTCGTTTTTATGTATTATAATTTATGTTGTTAAAAACACTTTATTGCATAAAAGTGCAGAAGTATATGATGCTTTACAGCGTGAAAGTGCTGAAAGCTTAGGAGGAAATTAAAATGAAAAAAGCTAAAAAAATTGTCGCAGTTGCTCTTGCGGCGGCTTCCATGTCACTCGCATTTGCAGGATGCGGCGGTTCTGCAGAAAGCTCAAAGGCAGATAATTCAGGCACGGACGGTAAGGTTTACAATATCGGTATCTGTCAGCTTGTTCAGCATGAGGCTCTTGACGCCGCAACAAAAGGCTTTAAAGATTATCTTACTGAGAAACTCGGTGCAGACAATGTAAAGTTTGACGAGCAGAACGCTCAGGGCGATTCCGCAACCTGCGCCACAATCTGTAACCAGTTTGTTTCTTCAAACTATGACCTTATTCTCGGCAACGGTACTGCCGCACTTCAGGCAGCATACACAGCAACACCGAATATCCCGATTCTCGGTACTTCAATCACAGACTACGGCACAGCGCTCGACAAGTCTGATTGGAACGGTGTTTCGGGTATGAATGTTTCGGGTACAACAGACCTTGCTCCGCTTGATCAGCAGGCGGCAATGCTCAAGGAGCTTTTCCCCGATGCAAAGAATGTCGGAATTCTCTACTGCTCGGCTGAGGCTAACTCAAAGTATCAGAGCGATACAATCACTCCTTATTTCAAGGATGCAGGCTATACTGTAAAATCATATTCATTTGCAGATTCAAACGATGTTGCCGCAGTTGCAAAGACTGCCTGTGACGAGAGCGATGTTCTTTACATCCCGACAGATAACACAGCGGCATCTAACACAGGTATCATCGACAATGTTGCCACAGTCGCAAAAACTCCTATTGTTGCCGGCGAAGAAGGCATCTGCAAGGCTGCGGTGTTGCAACACTTTCAATCAGCTATGACGAACTCGGCAGAAAAACAGGCGAAATGGCTTACAACATTCTTGTAAAGGGCGAGGACATCACAAAGATGAAGGTTGAGGCCGCTCCGAATGTAACAAAAGAATATATCAAAGATCGTTGTGACACATACGGAATCAAAGTTCCCGACGGTTACACAGAAATCAAAGCAGAATAATTCATATTCAGAAAAATAATATTGGCAGGGGTGCCGTGCAAGCGACACCCCGATATTTTATGTATAGGTGGTTTTTATGGATTTTTTAGCAAACTACTTCGGTTCTCTTAATCCAATGAGCTTTTTATCCGCACTTCCGGGTAATATTGCTCAGGGTATAATCTGGGGACTTATGGGACTCGGTGTATTTCTCACCTTTAAGCTTTTGAACTTTGCCGACCTCAGCGTTGACGGTTCATTTGCAACAGGCGGTGCAGTAACCGCAGTTATGCTCATCAACGGCTGTCCCGTTTGGGCAACAATCATCGTAGCAATCCTTGCAGGTCTTGCGGCAGGTCTTGTAACGGGACTTCTTCACACGCTTCTCGGAATCCCCGACATTCTCGCAGGTATCCTCACACAGATTGCTCTTTATTCAATTAACCTGAATATTATGGGAAAATCAAACCTCCCAATCAGCTACAGAAACTATACGCTTGTTGTTTCTGCAAGCAATATAAATATGGCAATTCTCGTAGGTCTTGGAATTTGTGCCGTTGTAATTGCCGCAATGTATTGGTATTTCGGCACGGAACAGGGTTCAACAATCCGTTCAACAGGTTCAAACCCTGCAATGAGCAAGGCACAGGGCATTAACATCAATTTTACAAAGGTAATTGCTCTTGCACTTTCAAACGGACTCGTTGCACTTTCGGGTTCACTTTTTGCTCAGTATCAGGGCTTTGCGGATATCAACATGGGCAGAGGTGCAATCGTAATCGGTCTTGCCGCTGTAATCATCGGTGAAGTTCTCGGTGAGGCAATTTTCCGCAAGCACATGAATTTCATCATCAGAATGGTATTTGTAATTGTCGGCGGTATTCTCTATTATATCGCAATGGGCATCGTACTCTGGCTCAAGATGCCGACAGACGATACAAAGCTCTTCACGGCAATTATCGTTGCAATCTTCCTTGCAGTTCCGTATCTCCAGAAAAAGAGAAAGACTTCATTCAAGAAAGTTGCAAAAATGAATGCTAAAAACGCACAGAAGGAGGGTTAAGAATGCTTGAAATCAAGAATGTATGGAAAACCTTTAATAAAGGCACAGTAAACGAAAAGCAGGCACTCTGCGGAGTTAATCTCACCCTCAATGACGGCGATTTTTGTACGGTAATCGGCGGTAACGGCGCAGGCAAGTCAACAACACTCAACGCAATTGCAGGCGTGTGGCCTGTTGACTGCGGTCAGATTCTCATTGACGGCAAGGATATTTCCGCATTGCCCGAGCATAAAAGAGCGCCGTACCTCGGCAGAGTATTTCAGGACCCGATGACAGGCACGGTAGCCGATATGGAAATTATAGAAAACCTCGCAATTGCCGCAAGACGAGGCAAGAAAAGAGGACTTTCATGGGGTGTAAAGGCTGACGAAAGATTCCGTTACCGTCAGATGCTTGCAGAGTTTGACCTCGGACTTGAGACAGAATGTCATCAAAAGTAGGACTTCTCTCGGGCGGTCAGCGTCAGGCAATAACACTCCTTATGGCAACAATCAAAAAGCCAAAGCTTCTCCTGCTTGACGAGCATACAGCCGCCCTTGACCCGAAAACAGCCGCAAAGGTGCTTGAGCTTTCCGACAAAATCATTGCCGAAAACAACCTTACGGCACTTATGGTAACTCATAATATGCATGACGCAATTACTCACGGCAACCGTCTTATTATGATGAGTGACGGCAAAATTATCCTCGATATCTCAGGCGAAGAAAAGAAAAATCTTACGGTTGAACACCTCCTCGAAATGTTTGAAAAAGCAAGCGGTTCAAAGCTTGAAAATGACCGTATGCTTTTAAGTAAGGATAAATAATCAAAATCATATAATCTCAAACAAAATGCCCGACACCGCAGTCGGGCATTTTTATTTGTATATTAAACTATGCACGGTTATCCGTAGCTGTGTCCGTCGGACTGCCGTCACGCAAAGGCAGAAAATTTTCCGTCAAACTGATTTTATAATGTTACTGTACAACATTCAAATAATGAACTTCAGCAAAATAACATTATCAAATTTGTAACATACGGCATAACAATTTCTTAATCGGAATAATTAAAAACACCGATATATAGACGAATTCTACAAAAAACGCACCATAACTTGTGCATAACATAAAAATATCTTGTCAAAACGGCAAAACTGAATGTAAAAACAAATACAAAACTATCACATTAAACAAACACAATAAAATTATTGCAACCTAATTGAAAAAATCAATCTAAAATGGTATAATCTACTATAAAGGGTTCTATGTCAATAGTTGGGGTAGCATTAAAACAGAATAATTGAAATTGACAAGTGGTGGTTGTTTAAACTGCCGCTTGTTTTGTATTGTTTTTTGCTGATTTGAGTGAGAACATATGTAGAATGCGGTTGCGGAAGCGGTTGAAATCTCTGTAACCATACGCATTTCTTTTTAGGACTTTAATTTTGTTGTTGCAGCCTTCAATAAAACCGTTTGTAAGCGGTGTAGTGAACGAATCGAGTATTCCTGTCAGCCAATTTTGCATTGTTTTCGCACATTTTGCAAAGCGTGGAATGCCACAATCATAAGCGGAGTTAATCCAATCAGACATTGCCTTTCTGGCAGACTGCCTGTCTTGGCAATCAAGGATTTTGAGAAAATCTTCCTTGTAAAAGTGAGCCGTACACAGATTCGGTGAAGTATACAGCATAATATTTACCTGCTGTTTTTGTTCATCATTCAAATCATCAAATCTTTTTAACAATAGCTTTCTTGAATTTTTAAAATATCTGCGATGTGATTCGCTGAACTTCTTTTGTTCTTCCTTTCGTACACTCTCAAATGCGCACATAACCTGCCGTATCCAGTGGTATTTATCAACAATTTTGGTTGCGTTTTTGAACCAAACCGAACTGATATCTGAAAAAGTCCTCCACATATCGCTGACGAAGTATTCAATCTTATCTCGCTCGGATTTATCAAATTTTTTGAAGTATTTAGACAAACAATACTTGGTTCTTTTGGGCAGAATATCCAAAACTACCTTGTTCTCAGGATCGGTCAAAATACATTGATACTTTTCTTTGCCTGTATTGCCCTTGAATTCATCAATAGAAAGTGCTGTCGGCAGTTCTTTTAGTGAATATGAAACCAAATCAAATATTCTGATAACAGTCGGTAATGACAGATTTACTTCCTTAGCAACGCTGTAAAAGATGCCTCACACCTTAATTTGTCGATAACATATGCAACTAATCTGTTTGTCATTCTGTGAAAACGGGGAAGAAAAGAATTCTTTTCATAAAACCGCTTTCCGCATGAGCAACTATATCTACGCTTTTTGAGGTGAATGAAAACAAACTTTCCAAAAGCCGGAATATCCTTGATAATCTGTTCTCGGTAATCGTGAATTTTGTCTGTATAATTTCCGCAGACGGGACATTTGTGAATTTTCCGCTCAAGTTTGCAGTAAATGTGAATAGTATCATCAATTTCTTCAATGTTTTCGATTAAAACACCTTGCAATCCGAGTAATTTTTCTGTAAAATAATTGTAGAGCATATTTTGTCCTCCGTTCTGGTTTCTAGTCAATTCCATTTTAACGGATTTTAGGTAAATATGCTCTACTTTTTTGAAATTTTTTTGTAGGCTCTATCCCTTACCACAACTTTTATTATAGAGCCTATAAAGAATATGGGTTAGTGTTCACATTTTGACTGAAACAGGTTAAGGATGCAATTTTCGGCTGAATTCTCGTTGTTTTTTTTGTAAATTAACTGCAAAATCCCGTGCTTTGCCGATTATGTTTCACCGTTGGTCAGGCGGTAAAGGTCGAACCCGAACCTAACTAAAACCAAAATATTCGGTTATGGCGGTAATAATTATGAAAACAAAAATTTCTCATTTAGGCAGAAGCTCTGTTTCCGTCATCCTTGCGGTAATGATGCTCCTGTCAACAATGCTTATCGGCACTGTTTCAACAGTTAATGCAATAGGCGCTGATAGTAGCTACACAGTTCATGAAGGTGAAACGCTTTATCTTAATTTGTCGAATACTGGCGCTACAGAGGCAAACTTTTTGAGGGGAACTATATTGAAGGCAGTGATTACTTTTCTTCTCCTTTGCCTGATAATAAGATTGTTAGTGTAAAGCTAAAAGAAAAATATTGACTTTCATACAAAAGATTTCAGATTGTTTGGTATATGTGTTGGCGGTAAATGGAAAGAACAAGTAAGAAATAATACTGCTATACTTCCTACAGAAGGTCAAAATATGGTTGTTGTAGAAGCTGATGGAACTTCTTATCATTGGGCTACTTATGCCCCTGTAGCAGATAAGGTGTCACTTACAGCAAGTGCTACTTCAGTTAAAGTAGGTAAAGATGTTACACTTACTGCAACTTTGGGTGCTTTGGCTACTGATTTAGATGCTTCCGCTGTAAATTATACCTTTAAGCGAACAAACGGTGATGAAGTAACAGGTAGTACTACTGACGGAAACACCTATAAATTCACCCCTACTAAAGCAGGTAAATATAAATTTGAAGTTACAGCCTCTGCTAAGGGTCATAGTCCGGTAAAAGCTGTAACAACGGTTAATGTTTTAGCTGAAACAAGAAATGTTACTTTCTCAATCACAGGCAAATCAGGTACTGTAAAATTAAATGATGTGGCAGTAACTGGTAGTGATGCAAAACCTGTCGAACTTAATTCACCTTACACAATTACGGTTACTCCGAATGCTGGTTCTTACATTAAGACATTCACAGTTGGCGGTAATGCTGTAGAGGGTAACACTTACAAAGGTACAATTTCAGCTGATGTTGCAGTAACTGTAGAATTTGCTAAAAAGCCGTTATATAATGTAACAGTAAACACCACTCAAGACGGTACAGTAACAGTTGACCCTCTGACTGCTTATGAAGGTCAGAAAGTTACAGTTACACCAACAGCTACTACCGAAGGCTATACACTTGGCACCATCACAGCTAAATACGGTACAGATAATAAAGATGTTGCTCTCACAAGAAACAGTAACGGTACATACACATTCTCAATGCCTGCAGGTAATGTTACCATTGATGCAACCTTTAGAGCAAAGAAAGATTGCAAAGTAACGGTTTATTCTGAAAATTCGGAACTCGGTACGGTTACACTCAATGGTGAAGACACTCTTGAAACAACAGTTAAAGAGGGCGACACAGTAACCATTAAGGCTAACCCAACCGATTCTAATATCTTCAAGTCATGGTCTATTAACGGTACTTACGATATCCAAAACTCAAAGACAACTTTTGATGCTGAAATTACACTCGTTGTAAACAGCGACATCACAGCAACAGCATCATTCACACAGGCTGCACCTTATCAAGTAGCTTATGATGTTAAGAATAGTGTAAATAAGATATCAATGTACGCCACTGATAGGCAGGTATATATGTTTCATCTGAAAAGATAGATGTAGATACTACCTTTACAATATTTGATTCATCGGCTAACAAATATGCTTATTCCGAAGGTAAGGGCGCTTATTGGATAACCAGTGAAAATCCGACTCCTTCGATACTTAATTGGGCAGATAACTATGCTGATGCTAATAAAGTTATTAATAAGTACAAAGTTGGCAAGTATGTAATATTTGATTCCGTTAATCAGTTTATTACACTGTCTGACACAGCCGAATACAATCCAAAGTTGACATTGTATGTAAAACCGGGTACTGTTTCTAGTGATGAAAGCACAGGCACAGATAATAGCAAATATGCTTCATCTTCTGTTGCAAAGGGTCTTACTGTCACAACTGATTCACCTTGCAATACTTATGCCGTAAGTGATGGCGACAACATTACTATTACTACAAAGATGAGCGAGGAATATAAAAAACTCGGTTATTATGTTGCTGCTTACTGTGTAAACGGTGTCAATTATAACGCTTCTCTATCTGCTGAAGCAGACACATATCAGGCTAACATTACTGTTTCAACTGATATGGCAGTCAAGAATAGCATTGAAGTAACACCAATCTACTACAACAAAACAATTGAGGCAAACGGTGACTACATCACATTCTATGTTAATGCTGATGAAGCTCTCAAATCATGGGGTAATACGCTTTCTGTTGACCCATACTGCTATTCAACTAAAGATGGTATAGTTCACTTCTTTGAGAAATATCCCGGTCAGCCTCTTGTTAAGGACGGTCAGTATTATGTAACAAAGATTTCAAAGTACTATTATAGAAACAACAATGGTACTCTTGAAAGAACTAATGATACTGTTTCAGGTATTACACTTAATAACTATTATAATGACTCTGTTCATGTAAAACTTTCTCCTTCGGGAAGAAATATGCAGACTTATGACTTCAGCGATTTTGTAGCACTTGCTAATAAGAAAGATGTTAAGACTATTATGTTCCAGAATAAGTTTTATAACGCAGATGCTACTGACGCTGTAAAGAACATTGATTATGCTTTTAGTAAAGGCACAGCTGTTACAAAATTAGATAATATTGCAGATGCAGATAAAAGCCAAAAAGTAAATGAATGGCAGAAATTCACTGATTATTACGGTAGAGATACCGATGTTCTTGCAACATTCTTTCTGATACAGATAAGAATCAGCCTTGTATCTATGTGATTTCAACCGGTAGCCATGACACCACAGACACCACATCACAGGCTTATGCTACTAAGGGTGAGTGGGCAACTAAGTGGTGTGTATATGATCACAATGGCAAACTCATTACTTGCGGTACTCCTGCCGACTTTTTAGATACAAATTCAGAACAGTACAAAGTTCTTAATATAACGGATTATCTTAATAAGCCTGTAAAGATTAGCTATGAAAAGGGTTCAAAGTACGATAGCGGTTACTCTCGTTCTGACGGTCGTTGGTACTATTCAGCTCTCGGTCAGGAATTTACTTCTGATGTAGCAATCGAGTATAAGGGCGATGACGGCACATACACAGCTGATACAAATACAAATACAGCTAACACAGGTTTCATCGGTGAAAAATCAGGTGCTATTGCAACAATTAACAATGTTACAACAGCGTCATTCTCATCAGTTACAGATACTGCTCACCTTAACATTAAGGTTGCCAACGGCTGGCGTTTTGACGGTTGGTACATCAATGGCAATAAGATTGGTGATAACTATACTGATATTTCATCTGACATTCTTATGTCAAACAGCTATAATATTGTCGCTCGTGTAAGTGAAATTCCTACAGGTACTCTTGAACTTAATCATACGGCATATACGGGTACAGATCCTGCTGCGCACGCAGGTACAGGTTTCTACTACATTTCTGCTGTTCTTTATGATCAGACCGGTGCAGTAAAACATTCTTATGCTGAAACTCAGGGCAAGATTTCTATTGATGATTTTGCTGCTACTGACTCACTTGAAATTACACTCAGAGCAAAATGTCACGGTGATAACACAGTTTATGCTCTCTACAAGGGTGAAGCAGGCGGATATACTAAAATTGGTCCTAAGGATAAGGATTTAAGAGGCGAAAGTGAATTTACATATACATTCACTGTTTTGGCTAGCTCACTTTTCGAGAATGGTGAACTTGCTGTTAACGCTCTTAACTACTACACCGACATCGTAAAGGTTGGCGGTACTTGTGATATTACTTATAAGTACTATGACCGTTTCAGTGTTGAAGGTGCAGGCAAAATGGTTTCTTATGTTGTAAGAAATGTTGAACTTTCTACTGAGGAAATTCTGAAAGATTATCTGCCATCCGATGAAACTATCACAAAGTATGCTCCACGAATCGACACAATGTATGTTGAGACAAAGTGGAATCTTACTGATGAAGAAAAGGTCGAAAAAGGCAAATCACAGGCAACTGTAATTGCAACTCAGACTAAAAAGATGTGTAAAGTTTATCATCCTACATTAGAAGGTGGTTACTACACAGATATTGCCGATTCCACACCTTACACAGTTGATTACAATTCACTTCTTATGGATGAGGGCGGTAACTTCCTCCTCTCAGCTCCTGAACTTAATGAAGATAAGACTAAGAAATTCTCATACTGGGAAGTTTACAAAGTTAATGCAAATGGCGAACATACTGAGCTTGTAACAAAGTGCTATGAGCGTAATTTTGGTCTTAGAATTATGTCTGATTATTACATAGAGCCTGTTTACGGTAAGGAAGTTCCATCTCTTACTGCTAATATCAACGCTCCTGTTCTTAACCGTGAAATTTACGGTGATTCAATATCTGCAACCGATAAGCTTTACGCTGACCTTCTCACAGCATTTACATCAACTGCTATTCCTACATTTAAGGAAAACACAACTGATCTTAAAGTTGAGTGTGGTGTGTTTGTAGTAAGAAATAACACTTCAACTCTTTCTGTTGATGACAGAAATACTCTTGTTAATGCAGCAATTTCAAATTCAAAAGATACAACATCTGATATTCTTACAAATTATAAGATGACACCAGAAGTTGAAACAAGAGTTAAGAGTCAGCTTGAAGAACTTGCTTTGAATTCATCTGTCAAGAATAACACTAATAATACTTATAAATTTGGTCCAGATGACTACAGAGTAACAAAGTTTGTATTTGATAACAACAGCCTTACAAACAAGAACAGAATTGATAAGGTTCTCAGATACACAAATAACACAGCTAACCAGAACTACATCTTTACTGCGTACGCATTTGTAGTAATCAAGGATTCTCACGGTACAGTTAAAGAAATGAAGATTTCAGATCCCCAGTATTTCAATTTGTGCTATGTTGGTAATAAGGCATTATAATTACGTGTTTTATGTAAATCAAGAGATTGGAGGTTATTTGATGAAAAAATCGTATCTTGAGCCTGAAATTGAAATTGTAAAATTTTCATTTTCTGATTCTGTTTTGAAAATCATCCCGAGTGATAACTCGGATCCAACCGAGGATAATGTGGGCGAAGACGTCAATGATAACGACTAATTAACGATTATGTCGGCAGGTGTTCTTCATCGGCCGACTTTTCTGAGTAAGACTTTTGCTTGTTAGGAGTAAATTATGAAAAAAATAGTAAAAAAATCCTGCACATTTCTCTTTGTTTTTGCAATGCTCTTGTCAATGTTTTGCGTTTCATTTTCAGCTGAAACCTACTATTATGACAAGAATTTCGAGTTTTACAAAAACGATTATTCAGGACTGACAATTACAGATTATCTGGGAACAGAAGAAAATTTACAGATACCGTCACAGCTCATTGATATAACGGTCAATGTAATTGCTCCTTCGACGTTTTCTGATAAAACCGGATTGGTAACTGTTTCAATGCCTGATACAATCCAAACAATTGGTGCATTTGCTTTTTCTAACTATACTAATATTACTGATGTTAAGCTCTCCAAAAATCTTTCTCTATGTGTTTTAGGTGCTTTTCAGGGTTGTACTTCGCTTGAAACCGTTGATATGTCTATGACTAAGGTTACAGGACTTCCAAATCAGATGTTTTATAAATGTTCTTCCCTGAAAATGTGACACTTCCTGAAACCTGCACATCAGTTGGCAGTTACGCTTTTGCAAATTGTCCTAAGCTTGAAAGTGTTTACATTCCTGCATCTGTTACTGAAATTTCTGATAAAGCTTTTAAAAATTCTTCAGCTGTTACAATTAAAGGCATTGTCGGTTCTTATGCCGAGGAATATGCAAAGGCTAACAATATTCCGTTTGAGGGCATTTCTGCTTATGATGTCGGTGATGTTAATATGGATGGCGGGATTAATATTTTAGATGCAACTCTTGTGCAGAAGTATGTTGCCGGTATTGTTGAGCTTTCGGCAGACAAAAACATCTTGCCGATTATAACAACGATGGTGACATCACAGTAGTTGACGCAACGGAAATTCAGAAGTTTATCGTTCATTTAAACTAACCAATAAAAAAACAGGCTCACTTTTTGTGAGTCTGTTTTATTTCGGAGGACGCTTTGCCAAAATACTTAATAGCTGATTTTATCGTTGAAATTGAACCAAAATTTGATTACTTAAAAAAATTGTCCGAACCGTTTTTGTATGAAGGGGAGAGAAGTGCAGATTTTTCTGCAATACCGTCAGACTCATACTTAAATTCCCTGTTGAGCCGTATGGTTGAAGGTTCAACCATTGATGAAGCTGAAGAATTTGCAACGGCGTCAATTTTTAACCGCAAAATAATTCACCGTGCCGCTATGCTTGTGCATTCCTCGGCACTAGTTTTTGACGGAAAAGCGTATTTGTTTTCCGCCGATTCAGGCGTCGGCAAATCCACTCATACAAAGATGTGGTTGAAAAGATTCGGCTCAAAAGCTCATATTCTCAATGACGATAAGCCTGTTGTGAAAATTAAAAACGAAGTCCCGCTATGCTGCGGAACTCCGTTTGACGGCGGAAGCGGAATTGCTAACAACGAAACCGTTCCTGTAGGCGCTATAATATTCATAGAACGCTCAGATGCTAATTTTGTTACAATTCCCGACACAAATGAGATTGTACAAAGACTCTACAAATCAACTGTCAAATTCGTGAATAAGTCAGATGGAATGTCTTTGCTCTTAAATCTCGATAATCTTATTCGTCATACAAAATTTTATGTACTGCATTGCAATACAAATGATTCTGCCGTTGATGTTGCCTACAACAATATAATTAAAAACTGCAAATAAAAGACGGTCTGTTCTCGCAGACCGTCTTGTTATATGTATAAAATTGATTACTTGATTTCCTTAATCCAGCCTTCGGGAGCTTCGATTCTGCCCATCTGAATACCTGTAAGTGTATCGTAAAGCTTCTTTGTAATCGGACCCATTTCATCCATACCGCTCGGGAAACAAATTTCCTTGCCGTGGTCGTTAATTTTTCCGACAGGTGAGATTACGGCAGCTGTACCGCAAAGACCGCATTCTGCAAAGTCCTTAACTTCATCAAAGTAAACTTCTCTTTCTTCAACCTCAAGACCAAGATAATGCTCAGCAACATACATAAGCGAACGGCGGGTAATTGAGGGGAGAATGCTGTTAGACTTTGGAGTAACAACCTTGTTGTCCTTTGTTACAAAAATAAAGTTAGCACCGCCTGTTTCTTCAACCTTAGTTCTTGTAGCGGCGTCAAGATACATATTTTCGTCAAAACCTTCTGCATGAGCAGTAACAATAGCGTGAAGGCTCATTGCATAGTTAAGTCCTGCCTTGATGTGACCTGTGCCGTGAGGAGCAGCTCTGTCAAAGTCTGAAACCTTAATTGTAATAGGCTTTGCACCGCCCTTGAAGTAAGGACCTACAGGAGTGGTAAATACTCTGAACTGATATTCTGCCGACGGCTTAACACCGATTACAGGACCGCTGCCGAACATATACGGACGAATATAAAGTGTTGCGCCTGTGCCGTACGGAGGAACATAATCTGCATTTGCCTTAACAACATTGCAAACAGCCTCAACAAACTTTTCTTTTGGAAATACAGGCATCTCAAGACGCTTACAGCTGTCCTCCATTCTCTGTCCGTTAAGATCAGGTCTGAACACAACAATTCTGCCGTCACAGGTAGTGTACGCTTTCATACCCTCAAAGCAAGTCTGAGCATACTGCAAAACGCCTGCACATTCGCTGATAGTAATTGTGGTGTCGGCTGTCATACTGCCGTTGTCCCACTTACCGTCTTTATAATTAGCTACAAATCTTTCACCGATGGGCATATAACCGAAGCCAATGTTTGCCCAGTCAATATTCTGCTTTTCCATCATAAATACTTCCTTTCAATATAAGAAAAAACCTCATTGGTTATACACATATTTTAGCACTTTAATACGCAACTTGTCAATGTTATAACAGCATATTTCACCGTTTTTATGATAATTTATACGCTTTTTAATGTATAATATGAATTTTACTGCATAAGAAACTTTCATTTTGCCGATATTATCTTTTAAAGGGGAAAAACAAACAACAATGTTCTTCTACAGAATAAAAAAATTACTGTTGGGATATATACTTAATTTAATAAGTTACATGGGTGATTTTATGGCTGAAGTTGTAAAAATAGTATTGACGGGAGGACCCTGCGGCGGCAAGACTTCCGCATTAAAATATATCAGCGAAGAGCTTAAAAAGCTTAATATTCCTACAATTACAATCGGTGAGGTTGCAAGCAGATTGTTTAGTGAGGGCAAAACCCCCGAAAATGTCGGCTCTTATGAATTTCACAGAGAACTGTTTGAAATTCAGCTTGCTGAGGAGAATGAAAAAACGCAAATTGCCAAAAATATGGATTGTGAAAAGGCGGTTTTACTTTTTGACAGAGGATTGCTTGACAGCAGAGCATATGTTACGGAAGATGAGTTTGCAAAGTATGCAGGTATTCATAATTTGAATGAAGATGTAATACGAAATTCTTATGACGCAGTATTTCATCTTGTGACTTCCGCAGACGGTGCAGAAGAGTATTACGGAAAAGAAACCAATATTTCCGCAGGGAAGAAGTCTTGAAAAAGCAAGAGAAGTTGACACAGATGTTATGGCTGTGTGGACAGGCACACCGCATCTGAGAATTATTGATAATTCGACCGACTTTGATACTAAGCTGAAAAGACTTCTGAAGGAGGTTGTCGCATTTCTCGGAATTCCGAAACCACTTGAAATTGAAAGAAAATTTTTGATTGAATATCCTGATATTGAATTTTTGAACAGCATAAAAACCTGTCGCAGAATTCCTATTACACAGGCATACCTCACTACTCCCGAGGAGGAATATTTCAGAATCCGCAAAAGGGAGAGGGTGACAAGGCTGTATATATCAAAACTGTAAAAATCAAAATATCGGATATTAAGCGGATTGAAATTGAAAATTATATTTCAAAAGAACAATACGACTCGTACCTTGCTCAAAGGCAGTATGTTACAGGCGTCATCAGTAAAGACAGATATTGCATTGTTGACAACAGCACTTACTGCGAACTTGATGTTTATCCGTTCTGGAATGACAGGGCAACAATAGAAATTGAATTGCTTAGTGAAGATCAGCGGTATCAACTTCCTAAGTTTGTAAAGCTATAAGAGAGGTTTCGTCTGAACCCGATTATAGGAATCTTGCACTTGCTCAGAAATACGGAAAGCCGTAATTTGGTGGATTTTGTCCAAAAAAAACTTTTTAAAAATAAATATGAAAAAAATTCAAAAAAAGTGTTGACAAATATGCCGTATATGGGTATAATATAAAGGCTGACTGAGGTCAGCAACTAATGCGCCAATAGCTCAG
>ENA-OQCX01000159-OQCX01000159.1-human-gut-metagenome-genome-assembly--contig:-NODE-159-length-35079-cov-7.713035_pt1 | contig 35079 bp, 37 predicted proteins | sample MGYA00242762_ERZ504587 | MGnify/ENA primary metagenome ERZ504587 (study PRJEB26092, sample SAMD00036337) | human gut metagenome | host: Homo sapiens | study: EMG produced TPA metagenomics assembly of...
TCGATATACCTTATCCTGATCAGCATACTTAACCTTCTTCCTAATTACTTCTTCAGTTTCTGCATTTGAGCAATAAATCAAAATCTGCGTGTGATAATGCCTTTTTATAATTCGGTAGCATAATTAGGAGTTTATTCATCCACGCGCGAAATTTTTCGTTTCTTCTCATGGCCCTTGATATAGTCACTTAAACACTCTGGTGTCTCTTGCGCTCCACCTACCGGACCAAAAATAAAGGGGATATTCAATTTCCAAAGATATCCTGGAAAGCGAAAATCTGCAATTGAAATAACATGGGCTACATCGAACTGTTTCGTTGCATGGAGTTTTTTTGCCTCTTTATATGCAGCTTTTTGCCACATATAATATTGCCCTACCACTGCCAGTTGCTTATTAAATTTATATACAATTTTTCCAAATAACTCTGAGCTTGGTAAGTAAATAAAATGAATATTTTCATAGCCTTCTATCTTATTTTCGGCGCAATACTTCTCAATATAAGGCTTATGATCGATTCGAAGCAACACATAAACTTCATTGGTCTTGGCCATATTACTTACCCAGGACCAACCAACATAAGGGTCAGAACCAAACATCGGATTGCATTCAAATGCCGACAATAGTACTTTCATGAAAACCTCCTTATCATCTTTTTTACTTTGTCTTTAGCGATACGTGTAACCCCAGCCTTTTTCCTACCACTTTGGATAGGTCACCGCTAACCAGAGCCAATAAAAAGAAGAAGTATGCGTTAAAGCTAATCTCACCGAATGAACAAAAGAAGAAGCCTATTAAAAAGATCGCTGCCAACTGATTCTCAATGTTATTAAAATAGCCATATCCAACGTTCAAAAAAGCATAAATTGTGTAAACAAAGGGAATCAACCAATCAGACCTGTTTGAGTAATTACATCCAAAATACCATTTTGAGCATTCAGATATCCTAAGTTTGTATTCTGCATTACGATTGCATTATCATATCCTGCCCCAAACCAAATATCTGTTCTCATGATTTTTAGAAAAGCATTATAGATTTCGACGCGACCAGTCATCACACTGGAACGATGCAATACATTTACAACAAAATATTGAATCATCGGATTGTTAAAGAGAACATTTGAAAATATCATTACTGTGGTAATACCTAATACAATTGTAATTAGCATCCACGGTTTAATTCTTACAACAATTTTTCTTCCCATAATCAGGAGTACTGTTACGCATATGCATGCGATACCAGTTGAACACCTTATCCTTGTACACACAAATATCCCTGCAGCCAAAGGCAAAACAAACGCTATGATATTTCGATTGCGTCTCTTTATTGAATACAAACACAGCCATATATAATACATATAGAACGTGATGAATTTTCCGCCAAACCAATACGTTGCTCCTTGCCATCCATAGGAAAACAATCCATTTGGTGCCAGAATAACCGTTGCCAAATTGAAAAAGGAAAAAACGGTAAATATTCTATATATCATAAGAAATACTTTTTTACTCTGATATGAGAACATATATGACACAATTAAAAAAATTGTAAGAACTCCGAGCAGATAAACAGCAGCACGAAATACTTTCATTAAATCCCTTGTATAATTGATTGTAACCAGCAGTAAGATTATTCCCCACACCATAAATCCAATGACAGGTGCCTTAATCAATCTCAAGCTCTTTTTCGCACATAAAAAAATAGTCACGCTATAAATAAAAAACTGTACCAAGTACATCATGCGTACAATCTGCGCCGCCTTACCGCTCGCATAAATCAATCCATTTGGCAAAAAGGTCACAAAAATAGATAATAAGAAAAATATCTGAATATATGTAACCTTCAATTTAATTTGCTTCATCTACATATACACCTTCCCAATTTACAATCAATTCGTTTGTATACGACATCAAGCGTTCCTCAAATACGCGTGTGGTAAACTTACTGGTATACAGATTTCGCGCATGTTCTCCCATTGCTTTGTCATCTCTAGCACTCCATGCCGATATCATTTTTTTGCACAACGCATTCACATCCGATTCAAGATAAGAATAACCATCATATTCATCTTTTACCATGTAGTACTGCCCTGAACCAGAACTGATAATCACGTTTTTCCCGAACATAAAACCTTCTGTAACAACTACTGGCAACGGATCGTCAATTGAGCAACAGATCAGTGCATTGATTTGCCGATACAATGCAGGGATTTCGCTTCGTTCCACTCGAGGAATGTAATCGATTTCCGGATACTGTTTCACAACGCGCAAAAATTCTATATAATATGGATCCTTCTCGTCCAAAGGAGTACCCACCAACATCAGCTTGCTAGCCGCTCTAATTTTCTTCGGCAACAGATTATAGGCTTGAATGGCAAACAGCTGATTTTTCCGGCTACATATAGCTCCCATTACCAAAAATGTATAAATATTTTTACCATTCATCTGTGCAATGGGCTCTTCATTTTCTGCCAGATCATCCAGTCCATAGTAAAGCATCTGCGTTTTATACTGGATGCCGTTTTTCGCCAATGCCATGGTTGTTCTGTCACTCACTGCCAAAACCATTGTACTCGATGCAACATGAGTGGGCATTTCGGCTGCGATTGGATCAATGTAGGAATCACCTTCATGAAGCCACCAAATTGTCGGAAAATTATTTTTTTCAAATGACTCGACCCATTTGTACATTACAGCCGTATTAACAAATGCAAATTGAAACTTGCAACTCAACACCAATTTTGAAAGCATCTTCCATCCTCTTGGCACAATCCAAACTTCAATTTTTTGATCTCTGCAAACTTTAATCAAGTCTCCATAAAATTCCGTATATAGTATCACCTTATACCCATTCTTTTGGTAAACCTTTGCTGCTTCCAGAAGCACCAGCGGTGCTCCTCCATATCCCATTCCATTTGTTACTAGTATACAAGTTTTCACTTTTTTTTGCATTTGAATCCTACGATCAAGACTAAGGAGTAGATTGCCACAATAATGTCTCTTACGAACTTTATGCTTTCTTTTACCGCGTGCATTTTATTCTTCCCATTCTCTGTTTGTAATCAAAGCGTTTTTAATCGCCTCAAGATACCCATACTGATACTTCTCATCTGGTTCCAAATATCCGCATTCTGCCCATTCGTTCCATGCAGTTATAAAGAGCATATCAGAATGATAAACATCTCTGGCTCGCTTTACTTGCTTCGTCATATATTTTTCAAACTTTTCCGGTGTTGCTCCATCATATATCTTGGCCTCATTGCCTCTTCGAGGCGAGTTATCAAAACCAACAAAGGCACCTGGAACATTTTTCTCGCTTTCAGGTTTTCTTTTCAGGATTGCTTCCCACGCCTTATCATAACTGAGCGGCTTATTTTTATTAAAGAAATTCTCTCCATAGTGCAGTAAGTCAATACCAAAATGTTTACCCACCCAATTCGAAACATTTCTGCGAATCGCTTTCAGATATTTATGCTGATTTGCAAACATATCTCTATATGCGTATAGTGGCTCAAATTCAATATTCAAATCAAATCGACTATCATCTTTATCTTTTGCCAAATCAAAATCTATATTCTGATATGCAAAGCAAAAGCCATTTTCGAAACCATTTTCTTTTGCAAGCTTATTCCAGTAATCCAGCATTTCGTTCAAACAACCAACAATTTCCGGTCTGTATAAAACAAACAAGGGTCTTCCATCCACGGTGATATAACGTTCATCCTTAAAAAACGGAAGCAAGTAATCAAAATGCTCCCTCCATTCTTTTTCTCTGCCATAATTTTGTGGAATTAATACTTTTTTTGCATCTCCAACCCAGGCCTTTGTCCAAGGTTCATTTGCCCAACAAACGCAAAAAGGTAAATCAATTTCCTTATTAGCTAGCATCTGTTCCATTGGCTTTTCCAGCAGCATATGACCGCTAAACCAGTAATGGTAGTAGCAGAAACCATATATTCCATATTTTTTTGCAAGATCCACCTGCCATTTTTTTATACTATCATCCAGGAGATTATAATAATTTCCATTCAGTGGTACACGTGGCTGATAGTGCCCTTCGTATAATGGCTTCGATTTTTTTACATTGACCCATTCAGTGAATCCATCTCCCCACCATTCATCATTTTCAGGAATATTATGGAACTGTGGCAGATAAAATGCGATAACTTTCATAATTATATGTCCTCCGTTTTTATTTCCATCGATTAATTTTTTTATAAACCATTGGCATTATTGGCCTAGCAAACATATACATGAATAAAGCCATTTTCATTTTTTTCGAATACATGAATCCAGTATGACCAGTTTACAATTAATTTTTAGAAATTGCTCACTAGTCTGAATTTCAGAGTCAAACATTCCATTGCGTGGCGCATTCATATAGATTCGAAAAGCAGCTGCAGTTTGATAGGAGCGTGCTGCCCTCTGCAGCTTTTCACTTCGGTTTGACATGTATTCCGCTAACTGCTGACAAATTGTCAAAATATCACAGTCTCTCTTTGAAAACTCTTTTGTGGTAATACTTCCTTCGCGGTGCATATATCCATAAAGCTTTGCATTACCATAAACGATTTTTTTGGCTTTATCGAAAATCTTATACATTACAGCACTATCTTCAAACAGCATTCCTTCTGGGAATTTGATTTCAGCGAAATAGTCTTTTTTGTACAATTTTCCCCAAGCCGCAACCAAAAAAGATTTCTGATACAACATTTCTACGATTGCATCTTCTGCTTTATAAACGCGTTTAAAAGTTTCCTGCTCAAAAACAATTTTCTCATTCGGATAGCAATGCACTGGATCACAAATTGCAATCTCCCCATCATTTTCTTCTAGAATGTTGTACAAATACTCTACATAATCCGAACTCACCACATCGTCGCTATCAATAAACGTAATATATTCTCCTTCTGCCTGTATAATTCCTTTGTTTCTTGCATCAGATAGACCTCCGTTCTTTTTATGGATAACCTTTATACGTTCATCCAGTCCCATGTAGTAATCACACATTTTCCCACTGCAATCGGTTGACCCATCATCCACCAAAATAACTTCTATGTTGCTGTATGTTTGTTTTAAGATGCTCGCCACACAAGTACCGAGATATTTTTCCACATTGTATACTGGGACAACTATACTAATTAGTTCATTCATCTTTGTATGCTTCCTTATATAATCTTTTTAATTCCTGGTAAATACTTCATAATTGTAACTATCATGTAAGAAAGTGCCAGATTCACGATAACGAGGATCATTCCTCCCATTGCGAAACTCACAGAAAATGGATTAAACTTGAATAGCTTATATGCTAAATTAATTATGACCATGTGGATCAGGTAGATTCCAAACGATTTCTCCCCAATTTCTGACAACACTTGATCTAGCTTACTCTCTATGTTCATGGAATTAAATAGCGAAAAAAGTCCGATTGACTGTATCACAACCAGCACTGAATCATATCCAAATAATGAACTGAGTGGCACACCAAATTCTTCCCACAGCACAGTAGTAAAGATTAGTAGCCCAGATGAAACCATTACAAGCGCAACATTAAATTTTTTTTCACGTTTAAACATTCCACGATTCCATGCCGCGCCCATAAGAAGCCAGAACGGATAGATTGTATTGATATGACAATAAAATCCTAGATTGATTTTCCAAAGTTTCAACAACTGAAAAATCGATTCAAATAAAAATAAAATCACAAGAATATATCTCATTTGCGCATCAGACGCATAATCTGCAAGGATCTTATACATTGGCAACAACACATAAATTCCAAGAAGACAATATATATACCACATATGTGCCCAAGTATTTCCTGTTAACACATTATATGCAGCTTGTAATATCTGCCCTAGTTCCAGTGTTCTGGAGTCAAAAAACAATTCCATCCAGGAAAAAGCCCACCCAAAGGTAAACAATACAAGTAGCATACGGAGGATATACTTCCTGTATAGCTTTTTTAAAGGTACTTTTCGATTCGAATCAAGCAATAAGGATCCTGTCATCATCAAAAAACAAGGCACAGCCACCACATCATATTCATCACACATCGATACAAAACTTTTTCCGCAGTCGCTGCTACTTCACCAAATTGCAGAAGAGCCGAATACATTGTATGAATCGTAATGACTGCCAAAACCGAAAATGCTCTAATATGCTCAAAGTGCTTATTCTTTTTTATTTCCATTTCTTTTTGCATCATTTACTCCAACCTTTAAAAATAGAAATTTTCCAGTTCTTCTCTAGTTGAATTCCAGAACAGTTCCTTTAAATTCAATCTTTTTTCCACAAGATCATCTACATATCCAATCACTCTCGCAGGATTTCCCCCAACAATTGTTCCGGAAAGAACACGTTTCGTAACAACTGCTGCGCCAGCAATAATTGTATTATCCTCAATTACTACTTCAGGCATTATTGTTGTTTTTTCCCCCCACGCACACATTGTTTCCAATCGTTATCGTTTGAAAATGTGCACGAAATGTTCCCTTGTCTTTATATTGCAGATATGCTGAAAACATCTGTCCAAAAATGCCATGGGTAACAAACGAAACATTTGCCGCAATTCGAACATTATTTCCAATCGAAATCAAACATGCATCCGCTGGCAAATAAGTCGGTTCAAAATAACAATTGTCTCCCATCGCATGAAATACTCGATGTTTCTTCAAATACTCAGCTCGCCAATGTCCGTCTTTTTTTTGTAAATCGTTTTAAATAAAATTCTATGTATTGCATTAACTTTTCTTTCTTCAGTCAACGTGTTTTTTCTGTCATTTATTATCATAAACAAGCTCCTTTCTATCCATTTACTTTGCATTTATAAAAAACACATCTTCATATTGTCTAGAAATGTACTCCCAACTATAAGCATCCTCAATCCGCTTCTTTGCCTTCTTACCCATTGCCTGAATCTCATTCGTTTTCATTTTATCAGCCTGGTCAATCAAAGCTGCCAGATTACCATTCTCTTTCGTCCAGTAAATAGCCGCATCTTCTGCCACCTCACGGTTAAACCCAACACCTAACAATAAATTAAGATTTGTAGCCCCCAGAGCTTCAAGCAGCGAAGGATTTGTCCCTCCAACTTCGTGACCGTGAAAATAACCGTAAGCTTTTTCACGAATTTTCTTCAATAAATCTTGGTCATACACCGTGCCGACAAATTTGATCCTGGAATCTTTTTTGAAATGTAGCCTTTTTTCCAACTCGTCCAAGAACTTATCATTTACATTTGTGATGATAGCAAAATCTTTTTTAGACCCGGATTTCATAAACTCCCGAATCATAATCTCGTAATTATTCTCTGGAACGAATCGTCCAACCACAAGATAATATTTCTGCGCATTTAGTCCCTTGCTTGCGTACCAGTCGACCAACTTTATATCATTATCCGACAACTTACTCGGTTTGGTCTCTGCACCATAAGCGATAAACGTAGTTTTCGGATTTCTTCCTTTAATCCCTTTTCCGTCATAGCACTCATGAATATACTTTTCGATATTCACAGAGTCACAGATAGCTAGGTCACAATACTTGACCATCATCTGCTCAGAGATTTTCCAATACTTTCTGATCGGTGCCGACCACTTAGCACGCATCCATTCATGTCCGTCCGGGTTCAGATACACTTTTCCACCCAGTTTATGAATTTCTTTATAGAAATGACCAGCAAAAGGTCCAATACGGCAGGCCATTATGTAAACAATGGGATGCGGAATATGATTCTTCTTGATATGCTCACAGCAAGCTTTCAGTGCTGCCACATCGTAATAAATTGCCTGTGCCGGGCCAATCTGAGGAACGTCAATTTTGAAGCAGTGTGCATTATGAAACTCAAATTCATGGTCGTTGATTCTGGTCACGCCCTCAAATTGGGTTTCATCCATACAACCATCTCCATTGGCTTTGCAGGCAACATGATATTTTATATTTTCTTTGTTCTGGTGGTACTCTGTGAGTTTATATACAAAGGTCTCATAGCCGCCATATGTACCCAACGATTTTGCCCCTACCAAGTAGACATGTTGTACTTTCTTTGATTCCATTCCTCTATCCATCCTCATAATTTTTTATATCTATGTCCACATCCTATGGATGATAATTAACTGTTTGAATTTTTACGATGTGTTCATCACACAATCGCCTAAGTGTTCCCTTATGCTGTCGCACCCTCTCGGCGCAACAATCATATTTCCACTGTTTTCTACTTCATAAAACATCCGTTTAGTACACTCGTCTCTATTCCTCTATAACCGAAGTGCTGTTTTATACAGTCGAACCCCGTATACCCTGCAATGACGTTTTTTCTAAGTGTTGGATTATTGAATCGAACCCTGTCGGTGCATGAGTTTTGTTAAAGCTTTATATATCACCCAGTCAAATTCTCGCCATTCATTGTTCATCATGAACAAACCATCCGCTCTCACCGCACAAAACATGTATTTATCATCACCATCCATGCTCTACTCAACAACGATTTTATGAAGTAGAAATCATCTGTTTTTCTCTAATTTTCATGACTCAACAAACCGTTATGATGTAGATGTCATTAGCAGGTTAGATAGTGTACTCAACAGCAGTTTCAGACATTAATGATAAACTCATGGATTTTTGTTGTTTTCTCCTTTTTTCTCCATTTTCTCATAACTTCCGAAAAAGTTGTGCCAATTTTGTGTCGCGGGGTTCAAAAGTTCATCGTTTTGTATAAGTTATCTGCATTTTCAGTTCATGTCATTGTTTATTTTAGCCAGTTTTAGCACCCGATACAGTATGCAAAACAGGTTCTTTTCGACGACGCTACGTCAATATAGTTTGTTGAGTAGACATTGCCAGTTATATACATTCCGTTTGTAATGATACTTAACATATTTTTGTGACTTATGGCCTATTAAAACAGCATTTAGCCTTAGCCCAACAATATCATGTACATTCTAGCTTATTTGCTCCAGTTTGTAAACATTATGAAGCAACTTTTTTCACAGAATGTCGAACTTTTTCCTATTTGTTTCTTTTATCATTACCATTACTTTACATAATCTCTATTCGCACAAAAAAGGATTAGCAACCTTTCGAAAATGACACGTTCCTAATCCCCTTTTATTTTCCTATCCTATTCCATTTCTTTCCTTCTCAAAACATCAAACCTATCCAATTCCACACCAAGATCAATCCACAATTTCTGCTTCGGATGCGGCGCACTCTCCATCTGGTTCCCTTCATCATCCCAGATCCCCTTCACCGTAACGCAGACATTCTCCCCATCCGGTTTCATCACTTCAATTTCTTCTCCAACCGAAAACTTATTCCTCTGCTCAATCGCATATCTGCTTTTTTCATTCTTCTCCCCAACAATCCCCAGATACGTATACTCCTTCACATACGTATTACTGTCATAAATCTGGCTCTCATGATCCGGCTTCCCATAGAAAAATCCCGTAGTAAACTGCCTGTACGTACAGTTCGAGATCTGATCCCGATACCACTCCATATTCTCCTCATACTTCTTAGGGCTCTCCAGATAATCATCAATTGCCTTCCGATACGTCCTTGCCACCGTCGCCACATACAGCGCCGTCTTCATTCTTCCTTCAATCTTATAACTGTCAATCCCCGCATCCAGCAAATCCGGGATATGCTCAATCATACAAAGATCTTTCGAGTTAAAGATATACGTCCCTCTCTCATTCTCATACACCGGCAGATACTCCCCCGGTCTGGACTCTTCCACGACCGCATACTTCCACCGGCACGGATGGGTGCAGGCGCCTGGTTCGCATCTCTTCCCGTGAAATAATTGGACAGCAGACATCTTCCCGAGTACGAAATACACATCGCCCCATGAATAAACGTCTCGATCTCCATCTCCTCCGGAATATGCTCCCGAATCTCTTTAATCTCCGCCAGCGACAGCTCCCGCGCTGTCACGACGCGCTTCGCCCCCTGTTCATACCAGACTGATACGTTCCATAGTTCGTATTATTCGCCTGTGTACTGATATGCCGTTCAATCTCCGGGCACACTTCCATGGCGATGCGATAGACTCCCGGATCGGAAATAATCAGTGCATCCGGCCCGATCTCTTTCAATTCGGCAAAGTAAGCCCGCACGCCTCAAGATCCTGGTTATGTGCCAGAATATTCGCGGTGACATAGACCTTTACGCCATGCTCATGCGCAAACTCCACACCTTCTTTCATATCTTCCATCGAAAAGTTCTTCGCCTTCGCGCGGAGTCCGAAGACTTCTCCGCCGATATATACGGCATCTGCGCCGAAGATCACTGCTACTTTTAATACTTCCAGACTGCTGGCTGGAACCAGTAATTCCGGTTTTCTCATGTTGTTTCCTCTCTCTTCTCATGGCTTTTCATCGTGATCGCGATTCCATCTCCCAGCGGCACGACCGATGTCAGCAGCCCTTCATTGTGTGTCAGTTCAAATAAGTATTCCCGCATCCGTTTGTGGATCGTGCGGTTCCGGCGTTCCACGGCGAAGCGGGATTCGATGACATCGCCGTCCTGCAGCACGTTGTCGGTGATCAGTACGCCGTTCTTATCAAGGACACGCAGTACTTCCGGCAGGAAGTGGATGTACTGTCCCTTAGCGGCGTCCATAAAAATAAAATCGTACGGGCCGTCCAGGGTTTTTAAGACTTCTGCAGCGTCTCCCGGGATCAGCGTGATGCGGTCGCGAAGCCGGATTTTTCGAAGTTCTCCCGTGCGATCGGGATTCGTTTTTCGTAATTTTCTATTGTGGTAATCTCTGCGTCCGCTTCACCGTACTGTGCCATGAAAACAGCAGAGAATCCTACGGCAGTTCCTACCTCCAGGATTCTCTTTGGCTGTTTCATCTTTAAGAATACTTTTAAAAAGCTCTGCATTTCACGGCGAATGATCGGCACTTTTGTCTGTTTGGCCGTCCGCTCCAGATTTTCCAGAAACGGGGTGTGGCCGGTGTCCAGGGAATTGATGTAGGTTACCATTCGTTCGTCTATTATCATGTAAGATTCCTCTTGTTTTGCAAACGTGCGTTATTCCGCAGACGGCTGTCCTTCGGTGTTGACGCCCGCCAGGATTTCCAGCATTTCATCGACGGTCTGTGCGGTGTTCAGCACGTAGGAACCGTCCTTGATGCCGCCGTAGTAGCCGGACAGGCGGTACTGGACTTCGAAAACCAGAAGGCTTTCGTCGATCAGTCCGTTGTCTTTCAGGAGTTCGCCAAGTTCTTTCGCCTCCATGCCGGAACGCACCTGTACGGTGACTTCCTTTCCTTTTCCTCTGGATGCGACTGGCTCCTCGGCAAACACGTCATGTCCAAACTGATATGAAGTTTTCGCTGCCAGAATGATCACAAGAATCACGCAGACGTAAATGAGCAGGCGCACGGTTCCTTTCGCACCTGTCAGCGCTGCGCGGTATCCGGCATCCCTTTTCTTTTCGGACATGGGCGCTCTCCTTTTGATTTTCGGTTTTAGATTTCCGGTACTCCGATGCGGATTGCCTCTGAAATGCAGTCCTGCACCTTCTGTACCATCTTACAGACCTCGAGTTCCGCTTCAAGATAGGCGTTTGCTTTCTCGCTTTTGCGGAGTGCGTAGGAATCCCGCTCGAGGGAATCTACCGCATCGTAAAGGTCTACGTTTTCGGACTGCTGCAGTCGGTAGTTGCGGATTCGATAGTCGTCGACCCGGCTTTTTAAGTCCGGGTCTTTTTCAAGTTCCTCTTCCATCCACAAGTAATTCTGATATGCCCTGCTCTCCCTCATTTCTTCGATGAGCGCGTCCAGGCATTCTGTTACTTTGTCCATGGTATTTATGCCTCCATGATGATCGGAAGGATCATCGGTCTTCTCTTTGTTTTCTTCCATACATAATCGCCGAGGGCATCTTTGATCATGGATTTGATCTTGCCCCAGTCGGAGATATTTTTGGAAAGGCAGCCATCCAGTGCCTCTTCTACAACTTCTCTTGCCTCGCCCATCAAATCCTCGGATTCGCGTACATAGACGAAACCGCGGGATACGATATCCGGGCCGGCCAGAAGCTGGTTTGTTCTCTTTTCGAGAGTCAGTACAACGACCATGATTCCGTCCTCGGACAGATGCTGGCGGTCACGCAGGACGATATTTCCTACATCACCAACGCCGAGTCCGTCGACCATGATGGCTCCGGTGTGGACTTTGCCAGTTACTGCTGCGCCGTCCTCATCGAGTTCCATGACATCACCGGAATACATGAGGAAGATGTTCTCTTTCGGGATGCCGAGGCTCTGTGCTACTTCTGCGTGTGCTTTTAAGTGACGGTATTCGCCGTGTACTGGGATCGCGTATTTCGGTTTTACCAGGGAGTAGATCAGCTTGATTTCCTCCTGGCAGGCATGTCCGGATACGTGAACGTCCTGGAATACGACGTTGGCACCCTGTGCAGACAGTTCGTTGATGACGTTCGAAACGGCTTTTTCATTTCCCGGGATCGGGTGGGAGCTGAAGATCACGGTGTCTCCCGGCAGAATCGAGATTTTTTTGTGCAGGTGTGCTGCCATACGGGACAGTGCTGCCATAGACTCGCCCTGGCTTCCGGTGGTGATCAGGACAAGCTGCTCGCCGGTGTAGTTTTTCATCTGCTCCACATCGATCAGGGTATTTTCCGGGATATTGATGTAGCCCAGCTCCTGCGCGATGGAGATGATGTTGACCATACTGCGGCCTTCGATGACAACTTACGGCCGTATTTATAAGCAGAGTTGATAATCTGCTGCACACGGTCGACGTTCGATGCGAAGGTTGCGATGATGATTCGGGAATTCTGATGCTCGGCAAACAGGCCGTCGATCGTCTTTCCTACGGTCCGCTCGGACATGGTAAAGCCAGGCCGCTCTGCATTGGTACTGTCGCACATCAGTGCCAGAACGCCTTTCTTTCCGATCTCTGCGAATCTCTGCAGGTCGATGACATCACCAAAGACTGGTGTGTAGTCGACTTTGAAGTCTCCGGTGTGGACGATGATGCCAGCCGGGGAGTAGATTGCCAGTGCTGCTGCATCTGCAATACTGTGGTTTGTTTTGATAAACTCAATGCGGAATGCGCCCAGGTTGATGGACTGTCCGTGTTTGATGATTTTCCGTTTTGTGGTGCGGAGCAGGTTGTGCTCCTTTAATTTGTTTTCGATCAGGCCAATCGTCAGTTTGGTGGCGTAGACCGGCACGTTCACTTCTTTTAAGATGTAAGGCAGGGCTCCGATATGGTCCTCGTGGCCGTGGGTGATGACGAAGCCTTTGACTTTGTCGATGTTTTCTTTCAGATATGTTACATCCGGGATGACCAGGTCGATACCGAGCATGTCGTCTTCCGGGAATGCAAGTCCGCAGTCTACGACGATGATACTGTCCTCATACTCGAAAACGGTGATGTTCATACCGATCTGTTCCAGACCGCCAAGCGGTATAATTTTTAATTTACTTCCATTATTCTTTTTCAAATAGCACCTCCGCGCATGTTTTCCAAACGATTCCGTTACCGGTACGGCTTCACGCACGCATCCCCTGAGCGTCACTTCAGGCTGATGGAGCATGTCCCGCACCTGCAGGATTTGCCCTTTAAAGCGCTGTCCCGGTCCCGCTTCGTCTGCGTCCCGGTATGGCTTCAAAACGGCTGGTTCAATAGGTGATGTCTGCCTCGTCATCCAACATGGAAGCAAATACGCCGGAAACGGCATCGAATTCGGTGTCGTCTTCTACCATAACATACTCTGCCTCTGCGTCGGTGTCGGTGGAGATATCCTTCAGAATATAGGCATTTGCCTCGTCGTCCTTTGAATCGGATACCAGAATATAGTTGACTCCGTTGATTCTGGTCTGCTCCTCCACGTAAAATTCTTCTTTGCCGCCATCATCTGTTACAAATGTTATTTTTTCCATACAATATTCCTTTGTTCAGTTTTCCTGTGATTCCTTCTGATGGGAAAGATAGTCCAGATATCCCTGCAGGATAAAAACAGCCGCAATCATATCTACGTACTCCTTGCGGTTTTCCCTGCGGATTCCGGTTTCCATCATGGTGCGGTCTGCTTCGACCGTTGTCAGCCGCTCGTCCCACATAACAACGGGCAGACCTGTCCGTCTCTCCAGCATTTCTTTGAACTCGAGAGATTTTTCGGCCCGCTCTCCGATGTCGTTGTTCATATGTTTCGGGAAGCCGAGTACGATTTTTTCCACGCCGTACTCTTTTGCTATCTCTTCAATCCGGGCCAGCGTCTGGCGCAGCTTATTCTCCGATTTTCTGCGGACAATTTCGATTCCCTGCGCAGTAAGACCCAGGGCGTCGCTGACTGCCACCCCTACTGTTTTTGAGCCGTAATCTAATCCCATTATTCTCATAGTAATTACGCTCACTTCCAGGATTCATTTTTGATGTACTCTTTTAACAGTTCCTCTACCAGCTCGTCACGCTCTACTTTCATGATCAGACTTCTGGCTCCCTTAAAGCTTGTGATGTACGTCGGGTCGCCTGACATGATATAGCCTACGATCTGGTTGACTGGATTATACCCTTTTTCTACCATGGCGTTGTAAACGGTTTCGAGTACCTCTTTTACCTGAATCTCCGGCTCTGTTTTTACTTTAAAATATTGTGTGTTACTTAATCCTGACATTCTTTTCACGTCCTCGTATTTATTGATATCATTTATATTCTAATACATGTTATGGGAAATTTCAATCGTGAAATTGCCCAACTATTTGAATGTTACAGTTCACTGCATCTCAGCGAACTGTAACATTCAAAGCCCGCATGGAAAATTTTGCTTTGCGAAGGGGCGGCAGCTATTTCTGATGTTATTTTATCCCTGAAAACGCCGCATTATTCATATGAATTGGAAGTAAAAATCATTTCCAGGATTCTCTGGGCACAGGCGGTCAGGTCTTTTTCCTCGAGATACTGGTCATTTTCGGCACTCAGCGCATCCAGGATTTCGCGGCGGTCGGTGTCGGTTCCCGGCATCACAAGATCATTTCCGGCGGCGATGCATTTTGCGGCGGAGGAGCTCCGTCGGCGTTTGTTGTGGTCCAGTCGGTCATGATGATGCCGGCAAAGCCCCATTCCTTTCTTGCAGCGGTCGTGCACAGATCATAGCTGTTGGCGGTGTGGACACCGTTTACCTTGTTGTAGGATGTCATAATTGCCTTTGGCTGGGATTCTTTGATTGCAATTTCGAAGCCCTTCAGATAGATCTCACGCAGAGCGCGCTCGGAGACGATGCTCGATACGCCGCGGCGGTTTTCTTCCTGATTGTTGCAGGCGTAATGTTTGATGGTCGTTCCGACCCCGTACCGGCTCTGGACGCCTCTTGTGAGGGCTGCCGCCATTTTTCCGCTGACAAGCGGATCCTCAGAATAATATTCGAAGTTGCGTCCGCAGAGCGGATTGCGGTGGATGTTCATGCCCGGTGCAAGCCAGAGGGTCACGCCGAACTCCTCCAGCTCTGCGCCGATCATGCGGCCTACTTCCTCGAGAAGCTCTGTGTCGAATGTCTGCGCCAGAAGCGTTCCGACCGGGATCGCACTGCAGTACTGATAATAATCTTCTCCGTCGGTGTGGAGGAATTCGGTTCCGAAAATACGGTTCTCGAGACGCTGATACATGTTCATTTTGTAAACACTGCCGTCCGACGGATTTTTCTGATAATGGGAGGTGATGCGGATGCCTGCCGGCCCGTCAGCCAGAATGACATTGGCAACACCGTATTTTTCCAGCAAGGAGGCGGTTGTCTCCCCGGCTGCACCCGGTACGGTAACGGCAGCGGCTCCGATGATTTCTTTGCTTCCGCTGCTGCGGCCGCAGACAAGAGCCGTTTTTTCTTCCGGTGTCAGCTTCTGAGCGAGTTCGGCGGCTTTTTCCATTGCCAGACGCCGTCTTTCTTCCCATTTCGGCTGTTCTGCTCCACATTTGCAGTTTCCGGCGTCCTCTTTCGCTTCTGTTGTTTCTGCTTCAAATTCACAGCCGTTGGCATCGCATTCCTTTGCTTCTGCTGCATTTGTTTCTCCGAATTTCAGAATTTTATACATTTCTTCGGCACTCTTTCCATCGTGGATCAGACCTTTTTCGTCCAGGAACAGCAGCGGGATTTCTGCTTTCTTTTCTTCCCACATCTGCTCCCGTTCTGCTCTCCAGCGCTCCTCCTGTTCCTCTTCCGGCTGAATTTCCTTTAATGCGTCGAGCAGCGGGCAGATGTTGGTCAGATGCTCGGTTTCCACGGTTTTATCAAGTGTCAGTCTCGCAGCCAGGGTTACATCCCGGCTTGAGGTTCCGACCAGAAAATCATAGTCTCCGGCCTCCATACAGTATACGGCTTTGCCTGTCCGGTAGGATTCCAGCAGGACAGTTGGTACCTTAAGGTGCAGTGTCTCGGATTCTCCCGGCTGCAGCAGTGCTGTTTTTCCAAAAGCGACCAGACGTTTTCTCTCTTTTTTCAGTTTTCCAAACGGGCAGGCAGCGTAAATCTGTACAACTTCTTTTCCGGCACAGGAACCGGTGTTTGTTACTTTTGCGGTTACTGTGATTGTTTTTGGCTCTGCATCCGGCTTCCACGCTGCATTTTCTGTTGCTACGTCAAAGGTCGTATAGGACATTCCATATCCGAACGGATAACGCGGTTCCACCTCAAAGCTGTCGAAATAACGATAGCCGACGTAAATGCCCTCGTAATATTTTTCTTCGATGATGTTTCCGTTATTATGGCTGAACGTCGCGCTGGACGGATAATCCTCGTAGCGGCAGCCCCAGGTGTCGGTCAGCTTTCCGCTCGGGGTGACGGCACCGGATAAAACATCGGCCAGTGCATTTCCGCCCTCCATGCCTGCCTGAGAGAGCATGACCAGCGCGGCAATGTTGTATTTTTCCAGGAAGGAGACATCCATCACACCGCCGACGTTTAAAATAACAATCGTGTTGTCATAGCACTCTGTGATGGCTTTCAGTTCTTCCTCCTCCTGCTCCGACAAGTAATAGTCTCCCGGCTCTGCCTTTCGGTCTGCGCCCTCGCCGGAAATGCGGCTGATTACGTAGATGGCGTCTGCCGCCTCCGTTTTTGTAATGGCGCTGCCCTTTGGCATCTGCATCGGATGGCTGGCATGTGCACGGTAGAGGGAATCGAAATTACCCGGCTCGGAAATCTCATAGATGTAAGCTTTCCATTCCGCATAGCTTTGCTCGTACGCGGCATCGTATGCATCAAGCCATGCATCGGTTGTGACGGTAAATCCGGCATTTCGCAGACCCTCGTCAATGCTCACATTGCTTCGGTTATTCACGGAACCGGAGCCCGTGCCGCCTTTGATGGTGTGGCGGGCTCCACCCCCGTACAGTGCCACTTTACTTCCTTGTTTCAATGGCAGAACTCCGTTGTTTTCCAGCAGCACGATGCCCTCTGCAGCTGCTTTTCTTGCAATGACGCGGTGCGCACGCTCCCGCTCTGACTCCGCCTGATTTCTCGTTCCGGAAATTCCTCTTGTTCGCAGTTTCATCTTGCAAAAATCCTCCTTTTTCCCCACCGGCAGATCTGTTGTCTGATTTTTTCCACAGAAACAAACATATTTTCCTCATTTATCCTCTATTATAGCTTATTCTCCACACTTTCCTAGATTTCTTTTTGATCTTTTCTGGGTAGATTCTGACCAATACACGCTCTAACCCTTCCAGTATAACCTCTCAGACACGTATACTGTTATCGAAAAGCTTGTAGATTGAATTTTTTCCGCCATTGCCCTATACTAATAACAGATATATCAACAACGATTAGGAGGATTATAGTTTTATGCATATGCCAGAAATTCAATCTGTTTTAAACGAGAAGAACATCTCTTTTTCTTATGTCGAAGAGGACAACTGCGGAAGCATCGACTTTGAGCACCGCGGTCTGCGGTATCATATCTGGGAATTTGCAGACGATGTGGAGCCGGTCGGCGTGGAGACCAATCTGCGGTATGCAGGGCGCGATGAGGAAATCGAAGGCGATTACGACACGATTCTCGCAGAACATTTAAAGAAAGAATTTTAAGCGATTTCATTTCATTTTTGGGAAAAGATGTGTATTTTATGATGCCAGTTCTTCAACCACAGCTCGAAAAAGTCACGCTGGAACAGTATGAAATGCTTCCAGAAGAGAAACGCTTCGAAGTTTTTGACGGTGTCATCTACGACATGGCAAGCCCTTCGCAGGTTCATCAGGCACTGTCCATGCAGCTTTCTACACTCATCAATACTTACATTCTTCGCAAAAAATCATATATTTTCTAACGCTGCCAGAAACAGCTCATAGAAGTCATCTTCCCCTTCAAGCGCCGGGGAATTTTCTCCGCCGCCATTGGTGCTGCGTTTGATTTCTGCGTAAAATTCTTCACCTGCCATGGCAAGATCCATTTCATAGATGGAAACGCCATAGGCATGGCAGATTTCGCAGAATGCGTGGATTGGATTCGGATTTTCCCTTGTCTGAAGCAGTTTTTCACGCAGAATGGGGTCTGCCTTTGCTTTTTTCTGCAGTTCGTCTAACAGTTCAACCAGTTCATTCATTTTGAAAACCTCCCTTTTTGCTAAAAAAACAGCACAGAAAAGTCCCCACGCTGTGTGTGTCTTCTGTACTGTTTTCTTTTTTGACCTTTTTACACGATCTTATGCTATTTTCTTGAATACCGGAATCGAATCGATTGGTGCGGCGGCAAGAACGGTCTGTCCTCCTTCGTACACTTTTCCGTCTCTGGTGTCTTCCCAGCGTCCTGCCGGAAGATATACTTCACGCTCGAACTCGTTCAGATGGAAAATCGGCGCTACCAGGTATTCGCTTCCGAACATATACTGATCCTGCAGCTCCCAGCATTTTTTGTCATCCGGGAACTCATAGAACATGGTACGGATCAGCGGAGAACCGTTTTCGGATGCCTCGTCATACAGCTGTTTGATGTAATCGTGCATGCTGATGCGGATGTCGTAATATTTTTTCATGATCCGGTAATTTTCTTCTCCATAGCTCCACAATTCATTGGACTGGCCGGTATACAGATAGCCGCCGCCAAAGTCACGGTCATCGAGCGGTGGAATGTTGTGCGGTCCGCGGTCGCCGTGCATACGAAAAACAGCAGAGTAAACGGCAAACTCATACCAGCGGATCAGAAGCTGCTGGAAATCCGGGTCGTTGACATCATCTGTCATAAAGCCGCCGATATCGGTTGTCCACCACGGAATGCCGGCAAGACCCATATTAAGGCCGGCCTGGAGCTGATCATAGAAGGCTTCAAAGGTACTCGGCACATCGCCGGACCATACAACATTTCCGTATTTCTGACTTCCGGCCCAGGCGCAGCGAAGCAGGTTTACAATATTTTCTTCTCCTTCTGCTTTCATGCCGTCATAGAAGACACGGCTGTACAGCTGCGGATAGATATTGCTGCAGGAAAGAGCCGGTCCGTCGATATAGCGGTAATGATCGAAATCGTAAACGCCGAAATCCGGTTCTGAGTTGTCCAGCCAGAAGGCATCGATTCCAAAATCATAATAGTTTTTCTTGCAGACTTCCCAGACGTATTTTCTGGTTTCCGGGTTGAACACATCGATTTCCACGCAGTCCCCCTGGAAATCATACGTCTGCAGGGCGCCGCGCTCTGTTTTAATCAGCAGGCCGCGGTCCAGCATCGGCCAGAAATTCTCGCTCTTCCGGTCTACGCTTGGCCATACGGAAACGATAACTTTGATTCCCATGGAATGCAGTTCGTCCACCATGGCTTTTGGATCCGGCCAGTATTTTTCATCGAATTTCCAGTCGCCCTGTACGGTCCAGTGGAAGAAATCGATGACAATCTGATCGATTTTGATGCCTTCCTTCTGGTAGCGGCGTGCCACTTCAAGCACTTCCTCCTGCGTACGGTAGCGCAGCTTGCACTGCCACAGGCCCATACGGTCCTCCGGGAATTTCGGCGCGCGGCCGGTCACTGCGGTGTAATTTTCCAGGATCTCTTTCGGTGTATCGGCTGCGGTCAGCCAGTAGTCCATATCTTTGGTCGAGCGTGCAGTCCATTCTGTGTAGTTCTTTCCGAAGGTTACCTGTCCGACAGCCGGATTGTTCCACAGCATACCATATCCTAAGCTGGATACGGCGAATGGTACGCTGATCTGGGAGTTCCGCTGCGCCAGCTCCAGGGTGCATCCCTTCAGATCCATGTATTTCTGCTGATACTGGCCCATTCCGAAAATTTTCTCTTCGTCGTTGCTCTCAAATTTCAGGTTCAGGCTGTATTCGCTTCCGCCGATCACACCTTTCCACTCACGGTTGACCGTTTTTAAGCAGCGGCTCTCTTTGCTGATCGTTCCGTCGTAGCACCGGTGATATTCTCTTAAAATTTCCTGATCTTCTTTGTAGAAGGTGATAACGCCTGCAAAGTTGACCACAGCACGGAGTTTTCCATTGGTGATCGATGCGCTGGTTCTTTTTCCCATCGATCCGTCGATTTCCAGATGATCGACCTCAAACTGCTCTGCTTTTGCCTCTGTTTTTTCCGGCACTTCGGTCAGTGCCCAGTTTTTTCCGGAAAATTCCGGAAGCATGGTTGCGCGGACACGTAAGGAATCCTTTCCCCACGGCTCAATCCGCAGTGTTTCTCCGTTTGCCTGTGCAATTAACACACCATTTTTTGTCTGAAAACGCATTGTTTTATTCTCCTTTTTTGAAAAGAGAGGTCACAGAAAAATTTGCTTTTCCGTGCCTCTCCCTCCCTATATTCTTACATTCCGATGCTTATGCAACAACAACTTCGTTCGCATCTGCTGCCAGCACAATCTCTTTCTTCTCGTTTCCGACGAATACTTCTACTTTCAGTTCGGTATGTGCGCCTTCTACGGATACTTTCACTGCATCGCCGTCTTTGACTGCTTTCACGGTGAATACGGTGTTTCCGTGGATATCCGAAACCTTTGTCTCAGCTGCGTCTTTTAACTGATATACGCATACATTTGCATGGTCCGCGTAGTCATAATCCGGTTTGGTGTCGCAGTTTCCTCTGACTACGATACTGTTTTCTCTTACATACAGCGGCATGGAGAAGTAGTCATAGGTTCCCTGGAACCATCTGCCTCCTTCTTTTGTCTCGCCGGTCAGAAGCTCTGTCCAGGTGCCTTCCGGCAGATAGTACTGTGCTACCTTGTCCTCACGGAAGACAGGTGCTACCAGAAGGGCATCACCCAGCATGTACTGCTGATCCAGATACGGAACAGCCGGATCGTTCATGAACTCGAATACCATCGGGCGCATTACCGGGGTTCCTTCCTCGTGTGCCTCTACAGATTTCTGGAAAATGTACGGCATCAGCGAGCATTTCAGGTTGGTGAAGAATTTTACTACGTCGCAGGACTCTTCGTCGAACAGCCACGGCACACGGTAGCTTGTGGATCCGTGCAGACGGCTGTGGGTAGACATCAGTCCAAATGCGCACCATCTCTTGTACAGATCCGGTGTTGCGGTGCTCTCGAATCCGGAGATATCATGGCTCCAGAAGGAGAAGCCGCTCATGGCGAAGGAAAGGCCGCCGCGCAGCGTTTCTGCCATGGACGGATAGTTTGCAGAGCAGTCGCCGCCCCAGTGTACCGGGAATTTCTGGCTTCCTGCTGTTGCACTTCTTGCAAACAGAACTGCCTCGTTCTCACCTTTTACTTCTTTTAACAGGCTGAATACTGCCTGGTTGTACAGGTATGTATAGTAGTTGTGCATTGCCTGCGGATCGCTTCCGTCGTGGTAAACAACGTCAACCGGGATTCTCTCGCCGAAGTCGGTCTTAAAGCAGTCTACGCCGCAGTCCAGAACAGTTCTCAGTTTATCGGTATACCATTTAACCGCATCCGGGTTGGTAAAATCCACAAGGCCCATACCTGCCTGCCAGTTGTCGGTCTGCCATACGCCTTTTCCGTCTGCTCTCTGCAGCAGATAGCCGTTTGCAGCGCCTTCTTTGAAGAATGCGGTTCCCTGTGCAATATACGGGTTGATCCATGCACAGATGTGAAGACCTTTGTCGTGATATTTCTTTAAGGTTGCGCGAATATCCGGGAAGCATTTCTTGTCCCACTCAAAATCGCACCAGTGGAATTCGTGCATCCAGAAGCAGTCGAAGTGGAAAACGCTCAGCGGAATATTTCTCTTTTCCATTCCCTCGATGAAGGATGTGGTAGTCTCTTCGTCGTAGTTTGTGGTAAAGGATGTGGACAGCCACAGACCAAAGGACACGCCGGAGGAAGTGCCGGGCGTCCGGTCAGCGCGGTGTACTCGTTCATGATCTTCTTCGGTGACGGTCCGTGGAACAGATAGTATTTGATTCTTTCGCCCGGTACGGAGAAGCCGACATACTCTACTTTTTCACTTGCTACTTCGAAAGAAACGTTGTCGGTACTGTCAACGAGAATACCGTAGCCGTTGTTTGTCATGTAGAACGGTACGCATTTGTAGCCGATTTCGGATGCCGTACCGCCGTCCTCGTTCCAGGTGTCTACAACCTGTCCGTTTTTTACGAATGGAGTAAATCTCTCGCCAAGGCCGTATACGCACTCGCCGACGCCAAGGGAGAGCTCGCTTACCATATATGGCTGATATTTTTCGGTCATGTAATTCTGGCTGGCAGCATGGTGCTCTGCTGACGGTCCCATCTGATATAGGAAAGGTTGCGGAAGCCGCTTCCGGTCAGAACTTTTCCATCTGCCTCGAAGGTGTAAGCAAAGACACCTTTTCTCTGTACGCGGACCTGTACGCTTCCGGTATCAAGAACTGCCTCATCCTCGTTGATCGTTACAGTTACGTCCTCGTATACGCTCTCTGTTTTGTCGAAGGACGGAACTTTGTTGTCGTAGGCTTCGTAGTGCCATGCCTCCATGGAGATGGTGTCCGGTGTATGTGCTACGAACTCAACGGTGATGGTCGGCAGGTTCAGGGTCATGCCTCTGTGCTCGATCGGACGTGTGGTAGCCAGGATACGCATACCGCCTGGAATCTGCTCTACTTCATAAGCCTGCATTGCATGGGATGCATTTGCTTTTTCACTCGGAAGCCAGTAACCTTCTGTGAATTTCATCTTTTCATTACCTCCTGATTTGATGCGCCCGAAACAGAGGATGAAAAGCACTCTCTTTTCATCATTTTTACAGAATTCCTGTTTCAGGCTGACGTTTTTTGGTAATTTTATCCTACCACACTTTTCCTGTCGAAAACAGGGAGGATTCTGTGAAAAAATACGGCGATATTATCTTTTTTCCGGTTTGAACCTTTTTCTGGTTCCAATATGCAAAACGGGAGTGTGTCCCGCAAAAGTATCCTGTTGCATTTCCAATTACTTTTGCCGGGACACACTCCCATCTTTCTTCTTTTGTTTTTTCTTTATGCCACAATCAGATAGGCAACAACTGCCAGCAGGATCTGCAGGATCACAAAGCGGATCACAACCTGACTGTCGGACCATTTGTATTTCAGGCGGACATGGTCATGCAGCGGTGTTCTTGTATTTTTGAGGATCGCGATTTTCAGGAAACGGAGTAAAAATACTTTGACAAGGCCGATTCCTCCGTCGACGATCATCACGCCTGCCATCAGCAGATATAAGAACGGATGGCGGGACTGCATGGCAAGGATGGCGATGTAGAAGCCAAGTGCTCTCGAACCGGCGTCGCCCATCAGCATGCTGCTCGGCGAGGTATTGAAATACAGGTACGCGAGAAGCGCTGCCACGAACAGGTAATTGGCTACGGTGAAGCTTCCAAGGACATCGTGGAAAATCATACTGAACGCGAAGATGACCACGCAGGAAAGGCTCGCGCAGAGTCCGTCGACACCGTCGGAACAGTTTGTAACGTTGATCGAAATCCAGATCAGGATGATGCCGAGGATTATGTAGACCACTTTCGGAATGGTAAGGGACATGCTTCCGAAGTAGATCGTGGTGGAATTGTAATTCACAAAGGTGATGACGGTCACAATGGAGATGACGAGGTCAATCGCGCCTTTTTTGTAATCGCTCCACGGGGTTTCGGATGCATCATCGAGGTAGCCGCTCAGCATGATGCAGACGAGCAGGATCGCGTAGATCACATACTCGGCGCCAAGAGGCAGGAACAATACGCTTCCGATCAGGAAACAGATGACGATCACAAGGCCGACGCCGCGCAGTTTTCCGCGGGAGAGGCCGCCGTTTACGGCAAATTCTCTGCCGTGATCGCTCGGCAGAAAGGAAAATGGATGCTTTAACGCCAGAAAGGTCAGCAGAAAGGTGACCACGATTCCCAGCATGGCGATCTGGCCGGGATTTAAAAAGTTACTCCATACTTGATACATACGTTTTCTTCCTTCACTTTTCTTTAGATTGAGTTTGCACGAAGCCGTATGTGACGTGGCTTTGTGTTCATTTATTATAACAACTTCATGCAAAAATTGCTATACCCAATTCGGGGGTTTCGTGATAAGATAGTGATACACTAAGTTGAACAAAAAAGGAGTTTTTTATGCCACGCAAAGATCATCTGCCGCGCCAGACACGCCAGGAACACATCACGCTGCAGCCGAACCGCAGCATCGAATTTCGTGTAACCGACGATTTCGGCAGTTTTTCGCCGCCGCACTGGCACGACGCGCTGGAAATTATTTATATTCTGGAGGGTTCCTCCATTGTCACGCTCTCGGACCGCACCAAGACCGTCCTTCCGGGTCAATTTCTGCTGATCAATTCCGGGCGTATCCACACGGCGCGCTGTCCGTCCACGGGAAACCGCTCGATTCTGATGCAGATTCCGGATGCGTTCCTTGCGAACTATCTGCCTGATCCGTCACAGCTCTGGTTCTCGATTGACTACGACAGTACGAATCCGGAAGTGCAGAAAAATATCAGCCAGTTCCGGCGTCTTCTGCTTTCGATGATGCAGCTTCATGAGGAAATGCCCGACGGCTATCTTCTGACGTTCCAGCGGGAGCTTTTTACGTTTCTCGATCTGCTCTACACGAAATTTTCCGAGAAGAGCCCGCTTGCGCACCACCCGATGAGCTCCCGGACGCAGACACGGCTCGATACGATTCTGACGTACACGCAGGAAAATTACCAGCGGCCGATTACGCTGAAGGAAGCTGCCGATGTTGTCTCGCTGCAGCCGGAATATTTCTGCCGGTTCTTCCGCCAGAACATGGAAACGACGTATCTGGAATACTTGAATTCCTACCGTCTTTCCCGCATCTACCGCGACCTGATCGCCACGGATCTGCCGGTCGGCACGCTCGCGGAAAAGCATGGCTTTACAAACGATAAGCTGTTTCACCGCCTTTTCCGCGAGCGGTTTCACACGACGCCGCTGCAGCTTCGGAAGGCGGCACGCGAGAAGGGATCCTGATAGCTTTCGCTGTTTTTATATCTTTGAGAATGGGAGTTTAACACGATGACAAAAGAAAAACTGGCGCTTGCCGTCATTGAACGTTTGAAACAAGAATATCCTGACGCCGACTGTACGCTTGACTATGACCAGGCGTGGAAGCTGCTCGTCAGTGTCCGCCTGGCCGCACAGTGCACCGATGCGCGGGTCAATGTTGTGGTGGAGGATCTCTACGCAAAGTATCCTGATATCGATGCGCTGGCAAACGCGACACCGGAGGAAATCGAGGAAATTGTGCGGCCGTGCGGTCTTGGAAAGAGCAAGGCACGCGACATCAACGCCTGCATGCGCATGCTGCGCGACGAGTACCACAGCCAGGTGCCGGATGACTTTAACGCACTTTTGAAGCTCCCGGGCGTGGGACGGAAAAGTGCGAACCTGATTATGGGCGATGTATTCAAAAAGCCTGCGATTGTGACGGATACGCACTGCATCCGGCTGTGCAACCGCATCGGGCTCGTGCATGACTGCAAGGATCCGAAGAAGGTGGAGATGGCACTCTGGAAAATTGTGCCGCCGGAAGAAGGAAGCTCGCTCTGCCACCGGTTTGTGGAGCACGGACGCGAGGTCTGTACTGCGCGGACGACACCGCACTGTGAACGGTGTGTGCTCGCGGATATCTGTGAGAAGAACGGCGTAGAAAAATAGCATTTTTTTATGCGTTTCCATGCGAAAAAGGCTTTTGCATACCGGACAGATTTTTCTGATTCTGTCCCGGCTGCAAAAGCCTTTTTGTTTCTATTTTTTATATGACCGAAAGAAGTCCGTCAGCGCTTTCAGCGTTTTCCCGAGCACCTGCACTTCCTCTTCTCCGAGTTCCGCCATCACGCATCCGTCATCTGCTCGTGGAATTTTGCGTGATGATGGAATGCCTGCCGTCCCTTTCCGGTCAGGTGGATGTAGACGATCCGGCGGTCCTTCTCGCTGCGCTCCCGCTCGGTGTAGCCTTTTTTCACCAGACTGTTCATCGACGTTGTCAGCGATCCGACCGTGATATCGAGCTTTGCCGCGATCGATGACATATTGCCGCCCTCCAGGCCGACGGCTTCTATGATGTGCATATCGTTGTTCGTCAGATCCTTGAAATCCTCGGTGATGATCGCCTCTTCTTCCAGTTTTTGTATCTCGTGAAACAGATGGACCAGTGTCTCATTGATGATTTCTCTGTTATCCACTCCTCTTCCCCTTTCCGTCTGTTCTGTCCCTTCTGAACAGGGTTCCGCTCTTTCTGTCTGTATTGTATCAAAAAAGTTCCGGACAAACAATACCAAAAACTGCCTGGGAAACGGCGGATCGCTCCGTGCCGTTTCCCAGGCAGTTCTGTTATGTTTGATTCAATTACATCTGCCCTTTTTTCTTTAACCGTGCAAAGCAGATCATGAAAAAGCAGATGCCGTATACGGTTGTGATCGGGGTGGACATGCCGACGAAGGTCAGGTTCGTATTCGGCAGGTGTGAGAAGAACAGCGCCAGCGGAATACGGATCAGGCAGGCGGAGGTGATTCCCTGGATCATAACCGGGATGCTGATGCCGCGGCCGTTGAAGTATCCGATGCTGCTGAACAGCACACAGGTCAGAATACATTCCGGTGCGAAACCGCGCAGGTAAGCGGCGCTCTGCTCGATAACGGCCGGATCGCTCGTGAAGATTCTGGAGATGACACTTCCACCGAAGAAACCGATGCAGAAAATCACAACTCCAAGAGAGCAGCCCGTTGCGATTGCGGTGAGGAAGCCCTTCCACGCGCGGTCTTTCTTTCCGGCTCCGGTGTTCTGTGCCACGAATGCTGACACAGACTGCATCACAGAGGACGGGATCAGCATGATGAACGAGGTCAGCTTCTGCGCCACACCGTATCCGGCGGACGGCATCAGGCCCATGCCGTTGATGATCGAGTTGATCACAAGGAAGGAAATCTGTACGGTCGTCTCCTGCAGCGCGATCGGCACACCGACGTTCAGGACTTTCTTCAGCTCGTCGCGGTCGATGCGGCAGTCTTCTTTTTTGAATTCAATCGGCAGATTGCCTTTTTTCAACACACCCATGGAAGCGATGACAGAAATCAGCTGCGCCAGAACCGTCGCAAGCGCTGCTCCCGCAACGTCCAGTTTCATCACACCGACGAAGAACAGATCTCCGGCAATATTGGCTGCGCAGGCGATGCCGACGAATAAAAGCGGCAGATTTGCATTACCGATTCCGCGAAGCACGCTGCTGATGACGTTGTACGCGATGATGATCAGAATACCGCCGGAACAGATCCGCAGGTAGAGGACGGTTTTGTCAAAAGACTCCGCCGGGACCTGTAAAATATTGGCAATCGGACCTGCGAACAGCTCCAGAATCACCGTCATGGCGATACCGATGATGGCGAACAGAACAATCGAGTCCCACGGTTTTGCCGGCCTTATCCGGCTTGCCCTCGCCGATGTGCTGGCCGATCATAACGGTCGAACCCATCGCAAGGCTGGTGATGATAAATGTTACCATCTGCATGAAGCTGCTTCCGGTTCCGACAGCGGAAATACTCGACGCATCGCCGAACCAGCCGACCACGAGAAGGTCGACCGCACCGTAAGCCGCCTGCAGAATCAGCGCGCCGAGCACCGGCAGCGCAAAGCGGATCAGGGACTGGAAAATCGGTCCCTCTACAAACGATACTTCTTTCTTATTTTCTTTTGCCATTGTTTTTCACTCCTTTTATTCCCGGCATCGTTTCCTGCATCCGTGTGATTGCATGCACAAATTCGTCCACCACCGCGTCGTCCAGATCTGGCAGGCGGGATGCCCATTCCCCGTGAAAGTGCGTCACGCGGAGTTCCACAAACTCTTTTCCCTCTTCGGTCAGTGTCAGGTTGATCACGCGCTTATCTTTTTCATCCGCCTGTTTCACGAGAAGATTTCTCTCCTCCAGTTCCTGCACCAGCTTGGTGATGCTCGGCAGCGTTGTGTTCATATAGCTGCTGATGTCGCTGACGCGGCAGAAGCCCTGCTTTTTCTGAATCTCATTCACCGCATCCAGCACATGCACCTGCCGCGGCTTCATACCGTCCGGCAGGTCCGGGAGCTTCTCGATCAGACGCTTTGCATCAAAACACGCATCCAGGAACTGCTTTAATTTTTCCTGTGTCATGGAAAATGGTCCTTTCTTCTTGAAATTTAGTTATCTTTAGTAATTATCTTTGATAAGTATAGCAGGAAATGAAAAAATGTCAAGAGGGAACTGATGCTAAAAAAGAGCTGATTGAAAGTTCTGGCAATGCCAGATTCTTTCATCAGCTCTTTTCCATATCCATTTGTCACTGTTCAATGAGCTGCATTTCGGTGCCCCCCGCCGGATTTTATGCTTCTGATCGTCTTTTCCAGCACCTTCATTTCAACCGGTTTTGAAACATGGGCATTCATACCGGCTGCCAGAGAATGCTGAATATCCTCAGAAAACGCATTGGCGGTCATAGCAATGATTGGAATTGTCTTTGCCAGTTCATGGGAGCTTCTTCGGATTGCTTTTGTTGCCTCATAACCATTCATAACCGGCATCTGCACATCCATCAGGATCATATCATAATCCCCCGGAGCAGACTGCTCAAATGCCTCTAAGACCCTTTTACCATTTTCACAGATTGTACACTCTGCACCCTCAATCTTTAACAATTCCATCAGGATTTCTGCATTCAGCTCATTGTCCTCTGCACACAGAAACCTCATTCCTTTCAGGACATTGCCAGCCGGTTCATCCTTTTCTGCCTGTTCTGCTGAAGAAACAAATCTATCTTCTGCTATTCTCAGATCTATAAGAACCTCAAAACAGCTTCCCTGGCCCAGTTCACTCTCCACATCAATGGTGCCTCCCATTGCTTCAACCAGATTTTTGGTAATAGCCATTCCAAGACCAGTTCCCTGTATCTTATTCGTCATAGAACTTTCAGCACGAGTAAAAGCATCAAAAATTGTATCTTTGAAATCTGCCGACATTCCCATGCCATTATCGCTGACTAAGAAACGGTACTTTGCATAGACAGATGACTTTGTCTCACATTCTTCTACCAGAAACTGAATTTTTCCACCTTCCTGCGTGTACTTCACTGCATTAGAAACCAAGTTGCTGAAAATCTGCATCAGATGAACCTGATCTCCGTTCACCCACTCGTGCCGGATGTTTTCTTTTATGATTGTAAGAGTCTGATTTTTTTCGTCTATCTGTGAATGGAATATGGTATTGATTTCTGTAATAAAATCCAAGATGGAAAAATCGGTATACTTAAAAACTGTTTTTCCTGCCTCAATTTTGCTCATATCCAGAACATCATTAATGATTCCTAACAGATGCTGTGATGAAATGTCTATTTTATCTGCATACTCTATTACTTTCGCTTTATTACCGGCATCATGTCTGATCAATGATGTCATGCCGATAATTGCATTCATTGGTGTACGAATATCATGTGACATATTGGACAGGAAATCTGTTTTCGCCTTATTTGCATTTTCAGCGGTCTGCAAGGCTTCCGTTGTAATGTCCTTTGCTTTTTTCAGTTTTTTATTGGACTCCTCCATTTCCTTCATTGCCTGCGTCTGAATCTCATTATTTCTTTTTTCGTATTCAGCTTTTTGCTCAGCAAGACTGCGTCTGGAAATACTGTAGAATAATCCGGCAAAAAGCAAAAGTATAAAACCTGCCATGAGTATTGTTTCAAACACTATTGTTTTCTGATAATCTCTTAGTACATTATCTACAACACTCTTTTCTACAATACAGATCAGCATGGTGTTATTATTTTCTATCGGACAGTATCCCAGATAGTAAGGTTTGTCACTTTCCACAAGTTCTACCCCCTGTTCTCTGCCATCCAGCTTTTTTTGAAGAGAATCAGCCTCTTCCTCAGTGATAGCCTGATCTCCTTTTAAATGCTTTAACAAGAAATAGTTCCTGAAAAATTTATCTTCTTTCTGATTTGTATAAGTAATATTTCCGTCGTTATCCAGCATAAACAGATACGCATTCCCGTTATAGCTTTTCACACTTAACATGGAATCTAATTTTGAATGATCATACAAGGTTCCAATTGCCGTATAAGTTTCCCCCTTAATCGTATATTCCTGACATGGAATTGCAACCAGATAACCATCTTTTTTCTTCTGGTTGTAATCAAGAGAAACCAATTTTCCAATATTATATCCGTTCCTCAAATCCAACAAAAGTTTACTTGGCATGTCAACCCGAAGTTTTGTTCCATCAGTGGTTATTGCCTTTCCATTTTCCTGGAGAAATATAAGTGTACTTTCAGATTCTTTCTGCCATGCCTCAAAGAACTTCTTGTTTCTATCCAGTTCAATAGATCTCACTCCCTCTTGAGTAAGAAAATCCTCAAGCATATGCAGCCGACTGTAGTATCCATTCACCTGCAGATCATAGGTCTGCTGTATCTGTTCAACAACAGCTCCCATACTGCTTTTCCCGTTTTCTGCGATATAGCTGTTCATCCTGTTCAAAAGGAACTTTACAAAAATTAAGTTTAAAAAGATAAGAATTAAAAAGAACAATGGTACTATCATCTTTTTTCTTTTTGTTTTCGCCTGTTCTGTTCCCACTTTTATTTTTCAACCTCTATATAATCTTCCGGTGCTGACGGCTGCTGTCCGTTTTCCATTGCTGCAGTCCATGCACTTGATAATGTTGTGTCCTTAATCTGCTCGATCTCACATCCCGGATTTATTTTTTTCAAAACAGACATTGTGGTGTCTGTAAGAAGAATAGAGTACTCCTTTTCTTTGTCGATTTTTTTCTTATTTACTTCTATGTCCTTTAATGAGAATCCGTTTTCCTCCTGCCTGACGATTAATTTCATACCGGATGCAATTGGTAATTCATATTTATTGGTTATATGGAATTTCTCATCAGAATCAGCAAGATATTTCTCCGCAAGTTCATAAATCTCTTTGCCATTGATTTTTGCCAGGTATAATGGTGTATCTAAACTCTTTGCTGTCATCAGACCAACCCGGCTGCAGGTACACTCCCCTTTGTAAATGGAGGAAGTAAAATAATAATATGGTGCCAAAGCCAGCTGAGCATCCTTTTCTTCTCTAATCGTAGTTAAAATAGAAGATGCCGCATCACGACCGTTTTTATCATTTAGCGAAATGGAATATTCATTTTCAAAATTAACTGTGGTTTCTTCTTTTGAATCCTTACTGTTCATTGTGCTGCGAAAAGCATCATAAGCCTGTGTTTCATCCATTTCCCCTGACAATAATCCGTGAACAGCCTCAAGACTGGCATAAAATGATTTTTGAGCAGAATATCGGATATAAACAGAATTATTATTAATTTCATCTTCCAGTCCAGGTACATCTTCCATCATGTTTGGAACATCTACATTTAATGAAATTACACCCTTTCCATCTGCGATCAATGTTTGTCCTTCTTTTGAAATCATACACTCCAGGACATCGAATGCCAGGTCCAGTTTTTCCTGATCTTTTTCCAGTTCTTTGTTAAATGCAATATTCAGAGAAGGGGTCATATTTATAAAAGCTTCATCCGAAATCTGTGAAAAAAACGGTATACGAGTTAATTCTGCATCCATCTGTTCCTGAAATTCCTGCATAAGTGCCGGATAACCATGAAACATTGCTGCTTTTCCCACAAGGAACATCTGCGTTGCAGTATTAATATCGACGCTGATATCATCACTTGTAAAATGTGAGTCCTTCAAAAATGTATTGGTTTCTGAAAAAATACGTTTCCATAACGCATCATCAAACGCGATATCCCCTGATGCACTTTCAGCTGAGCTTCTCCATTCGATTCCATCCAGACTCATGAATTCCCCAATTGCACCTGTCTGAATCACCTCATGAGCAGACCAGTCTTCTGCAAGATCCAGGGAATACGGTTTTATACCATTATCATAAAATTGCTGGCATGCCTGTGCATATTCCTTATAGTTTTTCGGTATCTTGATTCCATACTGTTCAAACAATGTCTTGTTGGCAATAATCGTCTGCGGTATACCGCAGATAGGAAGCCACTGAATCTCATTTTTTGAATTTTTATAATATTGCAATGCATAGGAGTAATACCTGGAAACCACGTCATAAGAAGCAAAATCCATTAGATATGGCTCCAGATCCTGTGCATCTTTTCCAGAAAATCGACGTACGGTTATGATATCCGGCAGTTCACCATGTTCCTCAAAATAGCTATATAAATCGGTATCATTGTTACCGGTAATAAACTCAATATCCTGATCTGGAAACTGCTCATGGATATAGGGTCCAATATTTTTCATTAAACGATTTTCCCACAGATACACGGTAAGGTGATCGTCATTTTTAGATACTGCTTTTTGAGATTGTCCACAGCCAGACAAAACAGTAATTGCTAAAAGCACACCTGGCAGTAATGCTGTCAGACATTGTTTTGCCTTTTTCATCCTCGTATTTTCCTCATTCTTTCCTGATAAAATCATTAATTCAATAATTGGGAAACAATTACAGCCAGTTTTCCAGAACATCATTCAGCTTATTCATATCCAGCGGTTTCGCGATATGTCCATTCATGCCTGTATTTTTTGCCAGCTGTACATCTTCTGCAAAAGCATTTGCTGTCATGGCAACAATCGGTAGTTTTCCCTGTTCACCCGGAAGGCTCCTGATTGCTGCGGTTGCCTCATAACCATTCATGACGGGCATTTGGATATCCATAAAAATAAGGTCATACAAGCCTTTCGGAGAAGCTTCTACTTTTTCAACTGCAATTTTTCCATTTTCTGCCGTTTCCACTTCCGCCCCGGTCATCTGCAGAATTTCAACAGCAATTTCTCTGTTTAACTCATTATCCTCGACCAGCAGAATTCTTTTTCCTGTGTAATCTGCTTCAGACAGCTCATCCAGATAATTTCTTGCTGTTTTTTCTTTTCTGCCAGAAGTAAACTGCCGCAATGTAGCCGTCAAACGGGAACGGAACAGCGGTTTTGCAATAAAAGCATCTACGCCTGCAGCCTTTGCTTCTTCTTCGATCTCACTGAATTCATAAGATGTCAGTACAATAATGGTAATCTCTTTCCCTATCCGTTTCCGGATCTGTCTGGCTGTTTCAATTCCGTCCATATCCGGCATTTTCCAATCTAAAATAACAGCAAAGTAATCATTTTTTAGCTCATGATGTGCATAACAGCGCTCAACGGCTTCTCTGCCGGAGAGAACCCATTCGCCTGTAATCCCAATCTCCTTCAATGTGGCAACTGTACTTTCACAACATGTCTTATCATCATCCACAACCAGAACAGGTAGATTCATCAGATTTCTGTCCTGTTCTTTTTCTTTTTCCTGAAGTTCCAGATAAATTGTTACTGTAATTTTAGTTCCCTTATGTAAGGTGCTTTCCACTTTAATATTACCATTCATCAGGTTCACAATATTTCTGCTGATTGCCATTCCCAGACCTGTTCCCTGGACTCTGGTTGTCCGATGGTCATCTGCGCGGCTGAAAGGATCAAACATGATTTTCTGGAATTCCGGTGACATACCGATCCCATTATCCTCAATCGTAAATTCATAGCATCCAAGTTCCGAAAATCCATTTGGCTTTTCCTCTATGGAAAAAGTAATATTCCCGCCATCCGGTGTATACTTAACCGCATTACTCATCAGATTCACAAATACCTGCTGGATTCTCAGGCTGTCACCACAGACACTCTCATGTTCAATGTGATTAATGTGTATATCTAAATTGTGTTTATGTTCATCAATCACCGGTTTTGTGAGTGTTATAAGATTATCCACCAAATCTGGCAGATTGAAATCCTCCTGTGCCAGCGTCATTTTTCCACTTTCAATACGTGCCATATCCAGCACTTCATTAATCAGCCCCAGCAGATGACGGCTTGATTTTGTAATTTTGCTGAGACATTCAATGACTCTGTCCTGGCTCTCAATATTTGCTCCTGCAATTGCTGTCAGGCCGACAATGGCATTCATCGGTGTCCGGATATCGTGTGACATATTGGAAAGGAATTCTGTTTTCGCACGGTTTGCATTTTCTGCAGACCGGTAAGCCTCTTTCAGTGCCTGACGGGATTCAATCTCTGCTTTCTTCTCCTGTGTCACATCCATGGATGCCAGCAATACCTTTACCAGCTTTCCATTCTTCCATTCCAAAGGAATATAAGAAGCGATTTTATAAGTCTTTTCATCCAGGCTGCAGTACTCAAACTTATAAATATCATTTTCACTTTTCAGATTCTTCCGGATATTTTCCGGTGCGATCAGGATGTCCATAGTTTCCAATGGTTCCAGTGTCTTATACTTTTCAAGAACCTGCATCTGAAAATCATGATAGAATCCCAAAGGTTTATATAGCATCTGTCCATTCAGGTTATAGAATTCATATCTGTCATTTTCCAGATCACAGACAACAAAGCGGTCAACCAGACGCACAATACTCTGAATTATCTGCTCCATGGAAGCATTATCCGCCGCCATCTGCAGATGCCGTGCGCTCTCTACCTTTGTCTCTGTGATATCACGCAGAAAGATCATGGCATATTCTGAATCCTCTATTTCGCCACGTATGACCACATTGCGGACCCATCGTTCTTCTCCATTCAGAGTGATACGGCACTCTAAAGCCAATTCGGTT
>ENA-OQCX01000160-OQCX01000160.1-human-gut-metagenome-genome-assembly--contig:-NODE-160-length-34937-cov-2.203476_pt1 | contig 34937 bp, 44 predicted proteins | sample MGYA00242762_ERZ504587 | MGnify/ENA primary metagenome ERZ504587 (study PRJEB26092, sample SAMD00036337) | human gut metagenome | host: Homo sapiens | study: EMG produced TPA metagenomics assembly of...
TGCTTGTCCAGTTCACATGGAGTAGCTCCCGCCACAAAAAAACGCGAGAACTGCCTTGCGCTCTTGTTTGTAAGTGGTAAGGCTTTCAGTTTTTCTTCGAACGTCTGCCATTCATGATTGGGAAACACAAACAAACATCCATCCAGACCTCTGGTAACGACAAACTCTTCTCCGAGTTCCTCTCTGAATCTGGAAGGATGATCAGTCTGCCTTTGGTATCAACTGTATGATTGTATTCACCCATGAACATAGGACGCACCTTCTTTCGTGCTGCAGTGTCAGCATGGTTATTTCACTCCATTTCAATCCACTATACACCACTTTTCACCACTTATGTGTTAATAATATCCCAAAGAGCATAAAAAGGCAAGTGTTTCTTAGCGTTATTTTTCATTTTTTTCTGTGTGCTTTGTCTGTTTTTCACCGTCATATGTCACCAACTGCCAGAACCTGGCAGGAAAAATACCGGCACGGAAAAACCATGCCGGTACACTTCTCTTTGTATTATTTTACTTTTACTGCTTTTGCCTTTTTCGCAGGACCGTATGTTTTTCTCTTTACCGTTATGATACGGTAAAAATATTTCTTGCCTTTTTTCAGTCCCTTTTTGTCTGTATAAGCAGTCTTTGTTCCCTTTTTCAGGACAGCAATGCGCTGATATCCACTGTCTTTTTTGGTGGAACGGTATACCAGATATCCGGTCGCGCCGCTTACTTTCTTCCATTTTAAGGTTACGGTCTTTTTACCCTTTGCTTTTGCCGTCACTTTCGCAGTTGTTTTCGGAAGAGTGATGCTCTTTTCCGATCCCGCAGCACTGATACTGCTGCCTTTCACGGCTTTTGCAAAATAAACTGCTTTTCCGCTTACCGGATTTTCATCGTAAAAGACGGTTCCGGTGCCTTCTCCTACCAGAACTTCCCTGTTTCCTTTTCTGCGGTAAACCTGATATCCTTCTGCGCCTGCTGGCGGGTAGTACCTCGGATCTCCACCTGTACGGTTTTCTTATTTGCGATGCTTTTTACGCTGGCAAGTGCCGGTGCCGCAGGCACTTCCGGCGCCGGTTTCGGTGTTTCTTTTTTCTCCCATTTTGCACAGAGTGTGATATCCGCGGTAACCGGTGTATCAAAATCATATTTCTGATCTCCCAGGTACCATCCAAGGAAAGTATATCCGTCTTTCTGCACTGCTTCCCTCGCGCTTACTTTCTCTCCTTCTTTTACGGAAACGTCCTCTGTCTGTCCGTCCGCATCAAAGGTAACGGTATAACGTTTCACCGGTGTGACAACATCTTTCATGCCCCAGCTTCCGTCTGTCAGGCTTCTTGGATATTTCTTATCCACTGCTGCTGCATCATCTTTATAGCTGACCACTTCAAAATCTGCCGCGTTGTTATTTGTATCTGCAAAATCTTTGCGGCGGATAGCCTTCTGTTTGCTGATCGTACCATCCGGAAGTGCCGCACCCTCTACATTTCCTTCGTTTACAGAAACGGCATCGGCTGCCTTGCTTCCATTGTAAAGTGTAATCTGATATCTCTTATTATCTATCGTCTGTGTCCATTCCTTGTCATATTTGCTTACGGTAAACTTGATCAGATCCGGCGTACTGTCATCCTGTGCCTCGCAGCGGATCAGATACGATGTATGTGCCGGTACGTTTCCGGAAAGCTCCAGTTTTACTTCCTGCGGTGCATTGCTCTTTCCATTTGACAGATAGCCAATACTGTAACCACTCAGTGAGATTGCAGCATCCGTCGGATTGTAAAGTTCGATAAAGCTGTGGCTTACCGGTGTGCTGTCATTTGCACAGCCGCCATATACCTGATTGATGATCAGATGGTCGTTTTTCAGTTCTTCTTTTATAACCGCTGCCGTTGCCGCACTGACAAGCGTACCGGTCTCGATCGAGCTGGTCACTGCAACGGTGATCGTTTTGCCGATTTCTGCTTCTGTGACGGTATAGGTCTCTCCGGCTGCGCCTTCAATTGCTGTGCCGTCTGCCATCCACTGATAGGAAAGCGTTCCGGTGTTGTTGCTGTCTTTTACTTCCGCACGCAGCACCGCACCCACTTTTGCATCACCGCTAATGGTAACCGTTCCGCTTAAAGCATCGGCTGCCACTTTTTTTTGTGAAATCCACATAACTGCTGATGCTGCCATTTGAGAGCAGATTGCCGGATGCATCCATACCGCGTACCTGTACGGTATTCATTTTACCATCTTCTTTTATCAGAAGACTGTCCGGTGCTTCATACACTGCAGTTCCATTGGTCACATCTGTGGCTGCGGCAAGCACTCCATTCACATAGAAGCCAACTTTTTTCACACTGCTTCTGCCGGTCTGTACCGTCAGCGTTGTAGTATTTTCTTTTGTGGTGTCTGCACTTACCGAAATAGCGCTGGATGCTTTGTATTTTCCAAGAGATGCCAGCAGTGTATCCACACTTGTAAATTGCCCATCCAGCCACTCCAGACGGTTCTGAAGGAAAGTCCGCAGACGTTCCACTTCACTTTCAAAGGTAACATGCGCTCTTACATAGCCGGATTCGTAGTTGGCATTTCCGGATTCCAGCAGGTATTCTTTCTGCTGATCCAGGATACCGCCTGTTTTTACGATATCTTCAAAATTCTGACGGTTTTCCTTATAACATTCATAAAGTTGTCACAAAATACGGATCTCCGATCAGACTCTTATACCATGAATTGGCCTGTGCTTCCGCAGATCTTGTCACTACCATCCATGCCCGATAATTTCCGGTCTCTCCTGCACTGATCTGGCTGTTGGAAGTCCAGTCCATATCCCAGACAGGTCCGATGAAAAGCTTTCCGCCCAGGTCTTTGTACATATACGTACTCTTCTTCATCGTCTCAGTGTTCCAGTAAAATTCATTCAACATCAGATAGCGTACCAGGGAATCCATATCAACGAGATCGGTATAGTGTTTTTTCTCACCCTGGTAAGTGGCATAGAAATCACTGGCATTAAAACTGTCCTCCACTGCCTGAATATACTCCTTAGCTGTATTGAACATGGTTGTGTTTGTCTCTGCATACTCTGGATTTTTGAACATGATCGGCTGGTGTGCATTGGTTGTAAATTTTGATTTTTCATCGTAATAAGCATCCAGTTCAAACAGAAAGCCACCCGATACATCCACGCTGCCGTCCGTATTCTTTGGCAGACCGGTATAATAGTCCCCGATCCGATAGGTCTGACACTGTATGTGACACTGCCGCTGGTGATCCAGTCCAGATGCTCAGTCAGATAATCCTCCAGTGCATCTTTTGCATCGCCTTTGATATTTTCTTTTTTGGCGATCGCTTTTGCCACATCGCTTGCCGTATCTTCCCAGTTGTGGATATTCACTCTGGACTTGTCGATCCTGACGTTTCCGACAAGCTGATAATTTCCTGCATAAACACCGTTTAAGATCACTTCCACATTGGCCGATTTCAGATATACATACCCATCGTTCCGGACAGATCATAAGAAGTCTTATTTCTCAGCAGAGACTCATCCATATAGTTTGCCAGAAGTGCCCAGTGCTTGCTGGTTCCAAAGCCGAACAGATCTGTTTTGGTGTCCAGTTTGATCTTATACGGAAGCTTGCTGTAACTCATATTCCAGGTACTGTTTCCACGGCCGCGGATGGAAATACCGCCATCGTAAAGGGTAGAATTGTGCTGTTAAAATTATCATTTCCCTGAATCCGCATAGTCGCAGACTTGTATACTTCCTTGCTTGTGATACCATATCCATCTTCTGTATCAATATAAACAACCGGAAGTTTGCTGCAATAGATTTTCTTCTCTGCCACAGTTGCTCCTGTTGTCTTTAAACTTGCACGTACCGTAAGAAACGTATTCAGATCACTGGAGATGGTGTGTAGCTGTCACTTTCTGACAGCGTATTTTGCCGTTCTGCCATACGTAAGTAAATTCTGTATCTGCCGGTGCATTTTTTACGGATGCTTTCATCTTCTGCCCCGGTTTTGCATATTCTTTGTCAAATTCAAGTTCCAGATTGGATTTGACTGTCACCCTGACTGTTTTCGTCTTGCCGCCGGAGGTTGCTGCCGTCAGCGTCACCTCGGTATCTGCCAGTACGCCTTTTACCTCTGCTGTACTTCCGTTTACAGTGATCACATCCGGATCACTGCTGCTCCAGTTGATCGTCTCTTCGCCGTTCTCTCCACTGTAAGTAGTCGGCAATGTAAAGTTTTGGGTAACAGAATCTGCTTTGTCACCATCTGCAAACGTCGGTGACGGAATCGGTACTGCCACTTTTCCATCAGCAATCTTTGGCAGAACCTGACCGCTCTTTGCCACATACCAGTAATCGGAACCAAGCTTTTCTGCCAGTGCTTCGCTTTTCAGTTCACTCTCGCTGATCTCGCTGTCCTGTGTATAACCGATTCCAGTTCCGGCAAGGTAAAAGCAATTCATAATGTTTGCCGTATTGGAACTTACATTCACACTCTGGCTGTAGCCGTTGATACCATATCCACTGGAACCTTTATAAGTAACGTTTCCTGTGTTCAGGCAGGAAGACAGGCTTCCGATCTCACCACCCTGATAAATTCTTCCGATGATCCCACCGCAGCGTACCGGTGGTGTAGAAACGGCTGATGCAACATCGATTGAAGCTGCATTGTACAGGTTGCTCATCTGCACACCGGACGTATTATTTCGAGACTGTCCGACAATCCCACCAACACCGATCAAGTCTCCGCTATTGTTTGCAGTCACTTTGATACTTCCGTCAAGTACTGCCACGTTATCAATTTTTACAAATCCATCTGCATCTGCTGCCAGCGTACCGATCGTATCTCCGCCACCCAGATTATGCTCAATGGATACCTCCGTAAAAACAATGTTTTTTACTTCTGCGTAATCGGATGCATTATCGCTTCCCAGCATTGCAAACAACCCGGACTGGCTGATGCGATATCCATTGTTGTCTGCTCCATCACACGAAATGGTCAGACCTGAGATCACATGCCCGTTTCCGTCAAAAGTCCCGTTAAAAACACGGTCTCCGGAAACCTGGGCATAGTCGTTTCCACCATTTCCCCCGATCGGTATCCAGTTGACATTGCTCAGATCAATGTCCTCTGTCAAAATGTAATCTCCACTCATCGGATAAGCTGCATCCTTTCCGATTTTTCCAGCTCGGCCGCATTGGAAATCCGAATCTGCTCTGATACATCTGCTGCTTTTGCATCCTGCGTCTTTGAAACCACGCTCAGACTGGAAACCGTCATGACAAACGCAAGACCTGCCGCAAGGCTCCTCCTTAATTTTTTTTGTACTTTTTTCATATCTGCCTCCTATTTTCGTGACTCTTTTCGAATACTTTTACCAATATTTTTATTTTACCACAGGATTTTTTGTTTGTCATGTGAAATTAAACTGAAATTAAGCTGGCAAGTATTTTTTATGTGTATGCCAAAACAGAAAGCGAAAAAAAACTGGAAATTTTATAAATAGAGAACCTAAAAAAGTCAGCCTCTCGTTTCCGAAAAGCTGACTCCTTTATTCTTATACTCTATTTCTTTATTTTGGCTTTTTTAGAAAGTCCCCTGCTCTGCAGCATCTTCTTATATTTCTTCACATACTTCTTGCTTGGAACTTTCGCAACTACCTTCTTGTAGTATTTGCTTCCCACACCCTTGAAGGCGTTCTTGCTACCTTCTTGGCGGTCAGCTTCTTGGTCTTAATGTTAATGCTCTTTTAATTCCTTGCATCCGTAGAATGCCTTTGCTCCAATCTTAGAAACACTCTTTCCAATGGTTACGGATTTTAGTTTCTTACAACCTGCAAATGCACTCTTTCCAATGGTTTTCACGTTATTACCAATGATTAGTTTCTTGATGTATTTGTTATTCTTAAAGGCATTTTTCTCTGCCGCAGTCACCTTATAGGTCACACCATCGATAACTACCGTATCCGGTATGATTACAGTCGTTGATTTTTTATTCGTCGGTGCAATATAGGTTAGCTCTCCGTTTGTCAAACCAGAAACCGTTACCTTGTAGGTTGCTGTACCATCATCAGAAGTGCTTTCCGTTCCCACTGCAGGTGCGCCAAGTGCCGCAACCTCTTCCGTCTTGGTTGCCTTACATACCGTACAGGTATGAAGTCTTTTCGCCCTTTGTTGTGGCAGTCGGTTCTTTAGTTACCACGCATCATCCCATGTATGTACATGCCAGACGGGTGATGAAAACCTCTACACTTTCTGTCTCATAGTTTCCTTTATCTGCACCGTTGTAGATAGCGGTGGCTGTTGCTGCCTTGCCTACTTCCAATGCCTTGGTCTTATCTGTTTCCTGCCATACCCAATTTTCCGGTAAGGTTACCTTTTCTACCGTATCATTGATGTAAATGGTATCCATGGAAGTTTCCGGCTTATCCGGTGCAACCGCCGCTTTATTCACAGTCAATGTTATCTTGGTTTCTACGGTATTGCAACTGGTATCCTCCGGAGTAAAGATAACGGTGTATTCTGTCTTTCCACTATCCGCTACGGTTGGTTTTATCGCAAATGGGTCTGTAGTATCATCCTTTTTCCATGTAAAGGTTCCTTCCAGCTTTACCGAATCTGTTTCGCTGTCGGAATCACCATAGGTAACTACGCCACCACTCAATGCGGAATCCTTCAAAACCTCACCATAAGTAATGTCTTTCGCACTTGGCACTTCACTGATATGTGGGGTTGCCTTTGCCACATTGACTTTCACAATGCCTTCCACTGCGGTATAGAAGATAGTGTCTGCTTTATCCGGTGTAAATACCACCGCATATCCTTCATTGTCTATCTGTGGAACCGGATGGCTTCCGTCCACCTTCTTCACACTCCATGTTCCGGTAAGGGTTTCTCCTGCCTTACCTACCACCTTTGCATCTGTAGTAATCAAATCCGTATCCATAAGGGTTACATTTGGGTGATAGGTTCTGTCCGCAACTGTCGGTGCCACAGAAATGGTTGGTACTGCTTTCTCTATGGTAAGAGTAAGGGTATGCTCTCCTTACCATATATGCCGTTAGTCGCTGTACTTACCTTGATAACGAAAGTTCCCGTGCTTTCTATGGTAAGGGTACTTCCTTCGATTGCACCTTTTCCTGTGGAAGTTCCCAGTAATTCATAGGTTGCCTTTCCTGCATTCCCATCAATCGTAAAATATTTCAACACATCTAAAGTCTTGCTTCCGTCATAGGTTATGGTTTTATCTTCTCCCGTAATGGTAATCGGAGTGTTGTCCTTATTCTTGATAGTTACCGTTCCGGTAAATGGATTCTGTTCCTCTGTCTTCAAACCGGAAACATCATACTCTGCATATTCACTTTCTTGTACCGTCCAACGGAATGTATTCGTTGCTTCCAGTGTAGGGTCATAAGCAGCATCCTTTCCATCTGTGTCTACCACTTCCCATGTTACCGCCATATCCACCGGATTCGGTGTGGTAGTTCCCTCTAAGGTTACCTTTGCCACGCCACTCATTTCTGTATTGGATTCACCCAATACAGTTTCTGCTGTGTAGTAATTTGCAAACTGCTCCGGTACTTCCGGTGCAGTTACTCCTGTAGTTTTTCTCGTTGCTGTGGTGAACGCTCCTACACAAACGGTAAGTGTTCCATCTTCATTTAAGGTAACCTTATCTTTTTCAACGGCAGTTCCGTTATAGCTAACCCCGGATACACTTGCCTTACCCTTTGCATTCTTAAAGGTATATCCATCCACCGCTTTCAATGTCACATAAGCATTATAGGTAGTTTTCCACTCTGCATTGCCGGTTGCTTTCTCCTCAGAATCACTTGTCACTTTCTTGTAAGTAAGAGTTGCTTTCTCTGCTACTTTTGTAGAAGAAATGGCAGTCTCTGTGGCAAATGCCTGTTCCGGTGTCGGAGTATCTACATTTGGAATTGCTACCGTATCAATTTCATTCAAAATCGTAGTTACTTCCAATGGCTCACTGGCATAATCCGTTTTCAAGGCTTCATTCACATCTGCCGTAGTCGAATCATCTGTACTTACATGCTCTGCCAAGAGATAAATGTGGTAATCTGTTCCCAACTCTCCTGCCAAACCACTTGGAAGTAAGAAAGTTCCTGTACCTGTCGTGGCTTCTTTTACTGTACTGTCTTCACCATTCGCATTCTTAATATTATCCAATGCGCCATAGTACAGAATCTTTGCTTCCTGTTCATTCGCTGTCTTTGCGCTATCGTAGGCTTTATCGGTAATCATAATCGAAACCTGATTTACCTTTTCCGCATCATCTGCTGATGTATCCGTATAAGTATATGGCACCGTTATGGTTCCGTCACTTGCCTTTGTTACACTTCTTTCCTCTGTCAGTGATACGTTCTTTCCACTGTCCTTCAATGTCAACTTCCAATCTGTACTATTTGTCGTACCAATCTTACTACTTTCTGATGTCAGAGAAGAAGATTTGCTCGCTCCGCTCTCAGATGTGAGGATGACAGATGACAGATTGAGATTCAAAGGGGACTCACACCGAGGTTCTCATAGCTGACACCGCTGTAGACGATATCACCGTCCGAATCGACGCAGCCGACGACGTTATCATAATCACTGCCGGCAGAGCGAAGCCACCAATCGGCAGCAGAGCTGCCTAAGTTCTTTTTTCTATTGTTAGCAAATAAATCTGTATCACTATATCCGTAGGATATTCTTGTTGCTTCCTTTGCATCCAACAGAAAAATTTTGTCACCATCCAAAGCAGCATAGTTCAAAGCTCTCCAGCCTTTTCCATCGGAAGCATTTGCATTCGCTTTCGTGCTGGCAACAATGGAATCCTGCTCCAACTTAGAGAAATTACCTGTTAAGAATTCATCATTCAGATACGTGTTTATCTTACTGCTATCCCAAACATTACTGTCTGAGTCAAATATTTTCTTCTCCAATACACTGTCACAATCTAAAAGCATGGTCTTGGTGCTTCCGCTAAAATCTGTGGTTTCCGCATCCAGTACACGGTATTTTACCGGCTTGCTGTTATAGTTACCAAAGTACACATAACAGCCTGTCCATGCATCGCCTGTATGGACAGCTTCGCCGGGTCAATGATGTTATCCGTTCCAAAATTCATGGCGGATACCGCAGGTGCTTCCCGCAGATGAATCTCTACCGGCTCACTGGCATAATCCGTTTCCTTTTCGTCATTAACATCCTCTGCCAATATGTATACATGATAATCTGTCCCTGCTGCCTTACCAGATAAGTCATCTGAAAGGGTATATGTACCACTTTCACTTGTTGAAGTGCTATTTACATCATTTAATTTCTGATAATCCAACACCTTTGCTCCATTGGTATTACCTGCTGTATATTCCTTATCCAACACCAGCACTGACACCTGTGTGGCGTTGCCACTATTCGTTCCACTTATGGTGTATGGTATGGTCACTGTATTGCCACTTTTCGTCACACCACTTTCCGGTTCAATACTCATATCGCTGTCCTTCAGTGTCAACTTATATTCTGTGCCTGTCTCCCCGGAGGTTCCAGAGATGACAGATGTGAAGATGACAGATGACAGATTGAGATTCAAAGCGGGACTCACACCGGGGTAATCATTGTAGACACTGCCATCGTGGATATCACCGCGCAAATAGACGTAGCCGGCGTTGCGATCACTATCACCGTCGGCAGAGCGAAGCCACCAATAGGCAGCCCAGCCGCCTGACTTCTTTCGGTTTCCACAACTGCCACCTGTTGTACTATATCCTTAGGCATTTGTTGGATACATCTTCTGCATCCAGCAAAAAGACTTTCTCTCCAGTCAGTGGTACATAATTAGCAAATGCACCTTTGTCCAACCAGCTATTCCAACTGCACCTTCCGCATTGGCTTCCTCTTCGTTTTCAGCGATAAGTGCATGGGCAGCAATGGTACTTTGGGCGATGGCACTTTTCTCTGCTGTGGTAAATACACCATCCTTATTCAAAAAGTCAGTTCCATTGAGACTGTTCTTTACATCACTTCCTGCCCAATCATTGGCTTTCGTGTATCCTTCATTCGCTTTACCATCATTATCAAACTTTTGATCATAGAGGATTTTATCACTATCCAGTAACATAGTCTCAGCCTGATTACCATCGTCGTCTGCCTCACTGAATCTTGTGGTATTGGCATCTAATACACGGTATTTTGTAGGCTCTGCTGTTCCATCACCATCCGCATCATAGTTACCAAAGTACACATAGCTGCTTCCATGCATCTGTATCCGCAGATGGTGCTGTCGGGTCAGCAATCATGCCTGTACCAAGTCCTGCAATGGTCTTAGCCGTTGTAGTTTCCGTCGTTTCACCAGTTTCCGCCTGTACAGTGGTCGGTGTCCCTGCTATGGGGAGCAATCCCACCAGCAACGCTGCCGTCAGCAGCCATGGCGTTCCCTTTTTCATCACATCTTTCCTTCTCACCCAATTCCTCCTTTGCTGGTTTTGTTGCCTTTGTTAAGACAGATAGTTCACTTGATGCCATAGAATCGCCTCCTTATAAAAAAGGCAGGAGTACCATACCCCTGCCTTTCCTGTTGTTCTATGACCGAAAATCTGCTGTGCACACTATGCCTGTGCCAGATCGATATACTGCTCGATCAACTGATCTACTTTGATATTCTGCATGTAGATCTCCTCGGCATTTCCGGACAAAATAATCTCATCCAATTTTTTTCTCTCACACTCGATGCTCTCTTTGATCGTTTCCACTTTGCTGTGCATTTCGTTATTTCTGCTCATTGTACATCCCTCTGTCTTTCTGTGCTTTTACGCAGTTTGTTTTCGCTGCGCTTCTTTTTCTTTGAATCAGTATTACTATGATGGAACAAATGGCCACGATCATCGAAAGTACCTGTGATACCGGAAGTCCGATTCCAGGTATCAGAAGCTGGTCTGTCCGAAGACCTTCGATCCAGAATCTTCCGATTCCATAGCCCGCAAGATAAAGCAAAAATATCTCGCCGTTAAATTTCTTGTGTTTTGTAAAAAACAACAGTATCAGGAGAATCCCTGTATTCCACAGACTTTCATATAAGAAAGTCGGATGCACCTGTATATACTGTACGCCCCTGATAGTCTGCAGGTGTTCCATCATTTCCTGCGTGACATCTGAAGTACGTACGGCATTCAGCGGAAGCTGCATTGCAAACAGTCCATCTGTATAGCCGCCAAAGGCTTCTCTGTTAAAAAAGTTGCCCCAGCGTCCAATGATCTGTCCCAGAACAAGTCCCACACATCCGGTATCCACCATAAGCCAGAAATTTTGTTTTTTGATCTTTACATATACATAAAAAGTAATCACCGCCGCAATGACACCGCCAAAAATCGCCAGACCGCCTTCCCTGAAGTAGAGGATATGGATCAGATTATCCTTATATTGATCCCAGGAAAAATGACATAATAAGCCCGCGCGCGATCAGTGCGATCGGAATGGCATAAAGTGCCACATCAAAATACAGTTCCGGGTCCTGTTTTGTTTTTTTCGCTACCCACATAGCAAGAAAAAGTCCAAGCAGCATGCCGCATGCAATGATCATGCCGTAATAGGCAATCTCAAATCTGCCGATGCTGATCGATTTTCCAACGTTCGATAGATAAATTCCAAGGTTTGGAAAGTTTATGGATGTATCCATCATATCACCTCATCGTTTCTGTGATCATACATTGAAACGGAAGAGAACTACGTCGCCATCTTTTACAACATATTCTTTTCCTTCCAGACCTACCAGTCCCTTTTCTTTTGCTGCTGAATAGCTTCCGCAGTCCAGAAGATCCTGATAATTTACAACTTCTGCACGGATAAATCCTCTCTCAAAATCAGAATGGATCTTTCCGGCTGCCTGCGGTGCCTTTGTACCTTTTTTAATAGTCCAGGCCCTGGTTTCTGTCTCGCCTGCTGTCAGGTAACTGATCAGTCCCAGCAGGCTGTAGCTTGCTTTAATCAGTTTCTCCAGTCCGGACTCTTTTAAACCAAGATCTTCGAGGAACATCTTTCTTTCATCCTCATCCAGCTCGGAAATCTCCTGCTCGATCTGTGCACAGATCACAAACACTTCGCTTCCGCTTTTCTTTGCCAGTTCCTTACTGCCTGCACGTATTCGTTGGATGCTCCGTCATCTGCCAGATCATCTTCTGATACATTTGCCGCATAGATCACCGGTTTTGCTGTCAGCAGGTTGTATTCTGCAAACCAGCCTTCTTCATCCTCATCCTGAAGTCCAAAACCAATTGCCAGATTCCCTTCTTCCAGATATGCTCTCAGTCTCTGCAGAAAATCCACTTCTTTGGCAAGCTTTTTATCATTTCTTGCGCCGCGGCTGCTCTTTGCGATCCTGCGCTCCAGAATCTCGATATCGGAAAAAATCAGTTCGAGATTGATCGTCTCAATATCTCTTGCCGGATCTACGCTTCCATCCACATGAATAACATTTGGATCTTCAAAGCAGCGGACCACATGCACGATCGCATCTACTTCACGAATATTTGCAAGGAACTGATTACCAAGTCCTTCACCTTTGGATGCTCCTTTTACCAGCCCTGCAATATCGACAAATTCAATCACTGCCGGTGTCACTTTTGCTGAATGATACAGATCTGCAAGCAGATTCAGCCGTTCATCCGGAACGGTTACAATACCGACATTCGGGTCGATCGTACAGAACGGATAGTTCGCAGATTCTGCACCCGCCTTTGTCAGAGAATTAAACAGTGTACTTTTTCCTACGTTTGGCAGTCCTACAATACCAAGTTTCATTTGTAATTTCCTTTCTATGTAAATGACATTTTTGCTATTTCTCAGCATCAACAGTGTAACACAGTGTGCTGCCTGATTGCAAGTCCCCATCCAAAGAACTCATCGACTGCTTTCTACACCAGATGCCATTTTTCGACATTTTCTGCCAGTCTTTTCAGTCTTTCGACTCGATCACCAGTAAAACGCCTTTCGAAAATGATATCTTACCTTCTTTTTCTGCAATCTCGTTGCTCACACAAAGCGGATCCAGACCGCTAAGCCGATATCCATCCAGCGGATAATACATTCCTTCCAAAGTCAGGTTTTCGACCGGTTCTCCCACAGCAAACAAAGAAAGGTAGGTTCCGAACTGTACTTCTTTCTGAATTTTCAGTGCATGATCTGTCAGATATATTTTATTATTTTCATCCAGCAGATATGCCCATACCCCCTGCTTCATTGCAATGGAAAGTGTTCGTATATTGGCTGCTACGTGGTCGAGCCTGGTTCCGGTACCGCCCAGAATACAGATCTCCTGTGCCCCCAGTTCAAGTGCCAGGCGCAGTGCTACATCGGTGTCGGTAAAATCTTTGACCGGATTTAATCTCCGAATTGGAATATCCGTATGTTCATGGTAATACACATATTCTTCTTCTCCTGCCGAATCAAAGTCCCCGACGATATGCGTCGGCAGGATCTGCTGATGATGACAGAAAACCAGTCCTCTATCTGCTCCGATCACAAAATCCCATTTGTTTTTTTTTCAAAAATCAAGGCAAAATCGGTCTGAATTTTGCCCCCGCTGATGATCACTGCTTTTTTCATCTGTGACTCTCCTGATAATCTTCCAGCAATTTTCTGTATTTTTCTGCATTCTCGGCCGTTTTTCTGCCAAACACTGCCGATCCTGCCACCAGAATATTCGCTCCTGCCTCCAGTACCGCATCAATGGTCGTATCATTGATACCTCCATCCACCTCGATATCGGTCTGAAGTCCTTTTTCCTCTATGATCGTACGCAGCTCTTTGATCTTTCCGGTACAGTACGGAATGTATTTCTGATTTCCAAAGCCCGGATTGACGGTCATAAGCAGTACCATATCCACTTTTTCAAGCAGATAATCCAGTTCCCGTAAGGATGTAGAAGGATTCAGGGCAATGCCGGCCTTTTTTCCTGACTGATGGATCTGCTCGATGGCACGGTCCGGATGTTTGCAGGCTTCTGCATGGATTGTGATGATATCTGCTCCGCTTGCCGCGATCTCTTCGATATAACGCTCCGGCTGTTCTACCATCAGATGCACATCAAAAACCATTTTGCTAATCTTGCGGATCGACTTTATGATCGGGAATCCAAAGGAAATGCTCGGCACAAACATTCCATCCATCACATCAATATGAAGATAGTTTACACCCGCCTGCTCCACCGTGCGGATCTCCTCACCCAGTTTTGCGAAATCCGCCGAAAGAATAGACGGTGACAATTCATATTTCATGATATTCAGTACCTCCTTTTCTGCTTCAGTTCTTCATACAGTTCTTTGTAACTGCCATACCGTACGGAACTGATCCTGCCTTCCAGAAGTGCCTCTTTGACACCGCAGTCCGGCTCACTCAAATGCATACAGCCCTGAAAACGGCAGTATGGTTCGTATTTTCGAAATTCGGCAAAATACTCTTTCAGATCTTCTTTTTCAAAATCAGTCAGATAAAGCGAACTGAACCCCGGTGTGTCCATCAGATACGTATTGTCACCGATGGAAAACAGTTCCGAATGTCTGGTCGTATGCTTTCCGCGGTCGATCTTCTGGCTGATCTCTCCTACGGTCATCTCTGCTTCCGGATAGAGAAAATTGATCATCGAAGACTTGCCGACTCCGGACGGACCTGCCACTACGGTAGTCCTGCCCTGAAGAAGCTCCCGGATCTGTTCTGTTCCGGTCTGTTCCCTTACACTGGTAAAGAGCAGATGGCAGCCACATTTCTCATAGATACTGCGCAGCTTCTCTTCTTCTTCATCTCCTGCGATATCTCTTTTATTAAAACATACGATCGCCGGTATCTCCTGATATTCCATGGATATCAGAAACCGGTCCAGAAGCCCCAGATTCGGTGCCGGTCTGCTGACTGCAAAGATCACCATTGCCTGGTCTACATTGGCAACTGCCGGGCGGATCAGGCATTTCTGCGCGGAAAGATATCCTTGATGTTTCCTTCTTCTTTTCCTCATCCAGAATATCGATGCACACATCGTCCCCCACCAGCGGCTTTACTTTATGCTTACGGAAAATGCCTTTTGCCTTGCACTGATATACCCCTTTTCCCGGTACATGGACATAATAAAATCCGGCAATCCCTTTTATAATTTTTCCCTGCATGAAAACTCCATGTTCTGTGCCGCTTATTTGGAAAACGGCACGCCGTCATATTCTACTTTTTTGGATACGTCCCCGTTATCATCCAGTACATACACATAGGCTGTCGCACTGCTGTCTGAGTTCGATGTTGTCTTCAGACGGTATGGAAACTCTACGGCTTCTCCATCTACCAGTGTCGTTGTTTTACCGTCCTGAACAAGCTCAATCCTTACTTTTTCCCCGTTGTAATCCTGTGGGGCATAAAGCTTCACATCCGTAGAATATTTCTTTTTGCTGCTTTTTGTTTCTTTTGTTGTCTCTTTCGTCTGTGAATCACCGCTTGATGCCAAAAGCTGGTTGACAGTCAGATTGATCGTAGTTCCCTTTTCTACACTCTCACCGGATTCGACATCCTGTTCCAGCACTTCGCCGTCCTCTCTTCCGGTATCCTGCGTAGTTTTGACCTTCACTGCCAGCCCCATATTTTCCAGCATAGACTGCGCCGCATCTGAATTTTGTCCTTTCACATCCGGAACAGTTACCATATCAGAGGGATCGTCGTATGAGTCGCTGTTATTTCCGCCTTTGCTGATATAAATAGTTACGGTAGAATTCTGTGTCACTTCCTGCCCTGCACCAGGACTGGTATAGCTTACTTTTCCGGTGTCCACCGAAGTATCATAAACTTCTTCCTGGTCACATTTCAGTCCTACTTTTTCCAGCTCTGCTTTTGCATCTTCGGCTGTCTTGTCTGCCAGATCCGGCACAGTGATCTTATCACTGCCGCTGCTGACGGTGTAGGAGATTGTTGTATTTTTCTCTGCCATCTCACCGGCCGCCGGCTGCTGGAGCATGATCTGTCCCTTGTCATACTCTGCGGACGGTTCCTCCCCTGCATACTCTATGCCAAGTCCGGAATCCGCAAGCAGTTCTTTTGCTTCTTCCTCTGTTCTTCCAAGAAGGTTTGGCACTTCGATCTTGCCGGAATCCTGTGTTGTCTCCAGGGTTGTCTCTGTCTGTTTCTTACTGTTTCCGCCTGCCAGAAATCCCAGGTCAAACAGACCGGTCGCACTTCCGACCAGTGCCAGAAAGATGAAGAGGATCAGAAGTCCCAGTATGATGCTTCCGATGGTCATAAATTTCTCTAGTTTAGGATTTATGCCTGCATCTTCTTCGTCTTCATCCTCGTTCTGATAATATCTGCCGCCATAATTCTGTGTTCTTGGCGGATAAGTCTTTTCCTGATAAGGCACTCTGCCGCCCTGCATATTCTGCTGCGTCGGAATCTGATTTGCGATTTCAACATTTTTCTGATAAGTATCTTCCGGCGGCTGTACTTCCGCACGTCCTTCTTTGATCTTGTTCAGCTCATCTTTGGAGACGATCACCGTATGCGCATGACTGTCAAGCGGGGCGATCCGTACAAAATCCCCTTCCGGATTGACCAGCGATTCTTTCAGGTCTCCGATCAGTTCTTCCATGTCGTTATAACGTCTGTCCGGGCTTTTCTGGGTGCATTTGTAAATGATCTGAACTGTGCTCTTTGGCAGATCCGGAACATATTTTCGCGGAGACTGCATTTCTTCCTGCAGATGTTTGAGTGCGATCGCTACCGTTGTATCTCCGTCAAACGGAACATGACCGGTCAGCATCTCGTACATCGTAATACCAAGCGAGTAAATATCACTCTTGTAGTCGCTGTATCCGCCCCTGGCCTGCTCCGGTGAACTGTAGTGTACAGAACCCATGACATTGGAGCTGATGGTATTGGATGTGGCCACTCTTGCAATACCAAAATCGGTTACTTTTACCTTACCATCCGTAGAAATAATAATATTCTGCGGTTTCACATCGCGATGTACGATCCCGTTGTTGTGTGCCGCCTGCAGTCCCATCGATACCTGAATTGCAATGCTGGTCGCTTCCCGAACCGCAAGTCTCCCCTTTTTCTCAATATATTCTTTTAAAGTGATGCCTTCTACCAGTTCCATCACAATAAACTGATGCCATTATCTTCCCCTACATCATAAACATTTACAATATTCGGATGTGCAAGTCCTGCTGCGGACTGTGCTTCTACCCGGAATTTACTGATGAATCCCCTGTCTTTTCGAAATTCAGGCTTTAATACTTTCACAGCTACAAAACGGTTCAGCGTATGATCTTTTGCCTTGTAGACATCTGCCATCCCACCGGAGCCGATCCTGCTGATGATCTCATAACGATCCTGAATAAACATGCCTTCTTTTAACATTGCTCCACCTCACCTGTCAGCGGCTGTGCAAGCACAACCGCGATATTATCCTTACCGCCATTCTCGTTTGCCTTTGCGATCAGATCCATGGCTATCTTTGGCAGTTCTCTGCCGCTTTTCACAATCCTTTCGATCTCAGCATCTTCTACCATATTGCTAAGACCGTCTGAGCACATCAGAATCTTGTCTCCCTTCTGCAGATCCAGATCAAAGAAATCCACCGCAACATCGCGATGTGCTCCGATTGCTCTTGTGATAATATTTTTGTCGGGATGATTTCTTGCCTGTTCCCGGCTGATCTCCCCTATCCGTACCATCTCTTCTACAAGGGAATGGTCTCTTGTTATTTGTTTTATATGATCTCGGACCAGATATATCTACTGTCACCTACATTGGCAACATACAGATAATTCTGAACAACCGTAGCTGCTACTACTGTCGTTCCCATGCCGCTCAGTCTTTCATCTCCTGCTGCCTTTTCAACTACTTTTCATTTGCTGTCTCTATGGCACTGCGGAGCACGCGTATCGGATTGCGTTCCCGGCTTCGTTTAATATGACTTACGATCACTTCCACCGTATAGCGGGATGCGGTGTCACCCGCCTGATGTCCGCCCATACCATCTGCCACGATCAGCAGATTCGGCAGAGGCCTACCGGGGTATCCGAAGCAAACACAAAATCCTGGTTCATGGTTCTTTTCTGTCCTACATCGGTAACACAGCATGATCTCATGCTTTTACTCCTTTTTTTCTTTATCCATATAACTTTTCCTAAGTTGTCCACAAGCACCGCCTATATCACGTCCCATTTCTCTTCTAATAGTAACATTTATTCCGCAATTTTCAAGTTTATTTTTAAATTCTGCAATCACTTTTTTCTCTGATTGCACATAGGAACGTTCTTTTACCGGATTGACCGGGATCAGATTTACATGACAGTTTATGTCATGGATCAGCTCATAGAGCTGCCTCGCATCTTCTTTTGAATCGTTCTGTCCGCCTACCAGACTGTATTCGAATGTGATCCGGCGTCCAGTTTTTTCATAATAATAGCGACATGCATCCACTGTCTCATGGATCTCATACCTTTCCGGGCGATCGGAAGCAGTGCCTTTCTTTTTTCCTGGTCTGGTGCATGCAGGGAAAGTGCCAGTGTAATCTGAAATCCTTCATCTGCAAGCTGACGCATCCGCGGCACAATCCCGCAGGTCGACAACGTGATATTTCTCTGGCTGATATTCAGACCGTGTTCATCACTTAACATACGGATAAATTTACCGCATTGTCATAGTTATCCAGAGGTTCTCCGGTTCCCATCATCACAAGGTTGGAAACCCGCTCCCCGATATCTTTCTGAATGCGGTAAATCTGATCAAGCATCTCGCCAGCCGTCAGATCTCTGTCTTTCCCCCGATCGTGGAGGCGCAGAAACGGCAGCCCATACGGCAGCCGACCTGTGTGGAAATACAGACCGAATTGCCGTGCTGGTAACGCATCAGCACACTCTCGATCACATAGCCGTCTGAAAGGCGGAACAGATATTTCCGTGTCCCGTCCAGCTTCGAGACTAATGTCTGCACATTCTCAAGGCAGGTATATTCACATATTTCCGATAATTTTTCCCGCAGGTTTTTGGAGAGATTACTCATCTCATCAAATCCGTCTGCCTGCTTCTCATGCATCCACTGATACACCTGTTTTGCCCGGAAAGGCTTTTCGCCTATGCTGACAAAAAACGCCTTCAGTTCCTCATGATCCATTGATTTGATATTCTGTTTTCCATGCACATACCTCTACTTTATCCTTTTCAGGCGTGCGATGAAAAATCCGTCGGACTTATGTACGCCCGGCAGAAGCTGAAGATAACCCGCTTCTGTCGTTTTCCCCTTCAGTTCGTCACAGATATACGGATCCATGCTCTCCAGTACAAACGGATAGTTTTCCAGAAACCACTTTACGTTATACTGATTTTCCTCCGCACCGATCGTGCAGGTGCTGTAGATCAGCGTCCCGCCGACTTTGACATATTTCCAGACTGTATCAAGGATCTTTCTTTGCAGTTTGATGATCTCGGCCTGTTTTGCCGGTGTCATCTTGTAGCGGATATCGGCTTTTTTACCGATCACACCAAGTCCCGAACATGGTACATCTGCCAGAAGAACATCTGCTTTTTCTTCTGACTGCGGGTCAAAAACCGTCGCATCCTGAAGGGCTGCAGACATATTGATCACGCCGATCCGTTCGATGTTTTCCTGCATCAGCTGTACTTTGTAATCCGTGATATCTCTTGCTTCCACATGTCCGCTTCCGTGCAGCATATCCGCAAGATGGAGACTTTTGCCTCCCGGGGCTGCACAGACATCGATACAGTAATCGCCCCATTTGGTGCTGCAATTTCAGAAACCAGCATCGAACTGACATCCTGTACCTGGAACCAGCCTTTTTTGAATGCATCGACTGCTTTCATATAATTGTAGTTTTTGATATTCAGTGCATAATCCAGATAAGGAACCTGTTCTGCTTCGATTCCCTGCCCCTGCAGACTTTCCATGATTTCTGCTTTGGAAGCTTTGTCAAGATTACAACGGATCGATGTCGGCTTTTCTTCATGCATATCCTGGCAGATCTTCTCTACCGCCTCAAAGCCATAAAGTTCACACCAGTTCTTTACGATCCATTCCGGCATGGAATAAGTAATGGAAAGGTAAAGCATCGGCTGTCTCTCTTTTGACGGATATTCTACTTTATCCAGATTTCTTGCAACACTTCGAAGCACACCGTTCACAAAACCTTTTGAGCTGATAGAACCCCCGCTTCTGCGCCAGACGCACGCCTTCATTACACACCGCAGAATCCGGCACGCTGTCCATATATTTCAGTTGATACACCGACATGCGCAGAATGTTGCGGATGACAGGTTTCATATTTTCGATTTTTATTTTTGAAAAACGTTCTATAATATAATCCATCTGAATCATATTTTCCAGCGTTCCCTCGGTCACTCGCGTGATAAATGCACGGTCACGTTTATCCAGATACTGATATTTTTCCAGCACTTCCTTGAGTACGATGTGACTGTACTGTTCTTCCTCCACAATCTCCATCAGTGCACCGAGGATAATTTCTCTCAGATTAATCATCTCTTCTGTTTCCTCCTGCTAAAATGACAAGACGCAGCAACTGCAGAATCGATGCAGCAAGGCTTGCCACATAGGTCATGGCTGCGGCTCGAAGTACTTTCTTTGCGCCTGTGACCTCACTGCTTCCAAGCATACCGGTGCCTTCCAGAATCTGAATGGCGCGGCTGGACGCATTGAACTCAACCGGCAGTGTCACCAGTTGAAAGATCACCGCCAGTCCAAAAAGTAAAATACCGATCATAAGCAGCGGACGCATACTGAAGATCAGTCCTGCAACAAAAACCGGCCAGGAAAGGCTCGAACCAATATTGGCTGCCGGAACCAGTGTACTTCGAAGCACCAGCGGCCCATATCCTTTCTGATGCTGGATCGCATGACCGCACTCATGGGCTGCCACACATACTGCTGCAACCGAATCGGATGCGTAGGTACTGTCAGAAAGACGCAGTACTTTGGATCTCGGATCATAGTGTCAGTCAGTTCTCCTGCCACACGCTCAATGCGTACATCATAAATCCCGCTTCTGTTCAGCACTTCCTGTGCCGCCTGTGCCCCGGTATAACCTGCCATACAGCGCACGCGGGAATACTTTGCAAAAGTACTCTTTACACCTGCGGAAGCAATCATCGTCAGGATCAGTCCTGCAAAAACAAGAATCACTGTCGGATCATAGTACCATCCATACATTATAATCTCATCCCTTTCTCAAGATGACAGCCCCTAAGAAAGGCTGCCGTGTCCATACGTTTCTTACCTTCTAATTGAAGTTCTTTCACTGAGAGGATCTTTTCTCCTGTCTGGATCAAGAACTCAGCTTTTTCTGCCTTTAATACGGTTCCCGGCTGTTCTTTTTCGCCCACCTGTCCGCACACATCGGCTGCCCAGATTTTCAGGGTTCTGCCGTTTAGCTTTGTGTAGCACTCGGCCACGGGTTCAGTCCCCGAATCAGCCTCTCCAGTTCTTCTGCCGGGCGGTTCCAGTCTATCGCTCCCATATCTTTTGTGAGCATTTTCGCATAGGCAGTCGGTGATTCTCCCTGTTTCTTCGGAGTGACCGTGCCCTTCTCCAGTGCATCAAGCGTCTCAAGGAGCAGTCCTGCCCCCGCTTTGCTCAGCTTGTCAAACAGGCTTCCTCCTGTTTCTTTTTCATCCAGAGGCACAACTGTTCTAAGCAGCATATCTCCGGTATCCAGGCCGCATCCATCTGCATGGTGGTAACTCCCGATTCCTTTTCGCCGTCTATCACTGCCCACTGGATCGGGGCAGCCCCGCGGTATTTCGGAAGAAGAGAACCATGCACATTGATGCATCCATAAGGTGCAATATCCAGAATTTCCTGCGGTATGATCTGGCCAAATGCCACGACAACCAGCACATCTGGTACAAGTGCCCTGATCTGTTCCACCACTTCCGGATCCCTTATTTTTTGGGGCTGATAGACCGGAATATTTCCCGGACAGCCACTTCCTTGACCGGGGTAAACTGCATCGCCTTTCCGCGTCCCTTTGGTTTATCCGGCTGTGTGAAGACAGCGATCACCTCATGCTTCGATGAAACCAGTGCTTCCAGTGCCTCCACCGCGAAATCCGGTGTACCCATATATACAATCTTCATCTTTCAGGCCTCCTGTTATTCTTCTTCCTCATAAGGAGCTGCATCTTCTAATTCGCCCTCTACTTTTTCTACGTACATATGTCCATCCAGATGTTCACATTCATGGCAGATGGCACGGGCAAGAAGTCCCTCTCCTTCCAGGATAAATTCCTTCATATCTTCATCATATGCTTTTACTTTGGCATAATCCGGTCTGGTAACGATCCCGGTCTTTCCAGGGACGCTTAAACATCCCTCATAGCCTCTCTGCTCTCCGGCTGTCTCGATGATCACCGGATTGATCAGGACGTGTGGATCGTCTCCGCAGTCGATGACTACGATTCTTTTGAGCATACCAACCTGATTTGCTGCAAGCCCCACCCCCATCGCATCGTACATTGTCTCAAACATATCATCGATCAGTTCTCTCGTCTTTGGTGTCACTTCTTTTACTTCTTTGCACACTTTCGTCAGTACATCGTCTCCGAGTGTTCTTATTGTTCTGGTTGCCATCTCTTTTATCCTCCGCCTTCTCTAATCTCTGTCATACTGAATAGTAATTTTATCAAAGCCTCTGTTTATTTCAATGTATTGTTCTGTCCGCTCTTTGATCTGATCCAGCACTTCCTGCAGGTCATGCCTTACATAGATCACCTTCCGGTAGGTATCTGCAACCTTCGAGACACTTTCATCTGCAGGTCCGATCACCCTTGCCTGTGTTTTTTTTGCCAGAACATCCAGGTATTTTTTCAGGTAATCCATCGCCATCTGAAGATACGTCTCATCCTCTCCCTGTCCATGCAGGGCCAGCATGCCGCCGACCGGCGGGTAATCCATCAGACTGCGGTACAGGATCTCTTCTTCATAAAAAGCCTGATAATCCTGCTTTGCTGCCGCCTGAATACTGTAATTTCCCGGTTCGTACGTCTGGATCACAACGCTGCCTGATTTCGCCCTCTGCCGCACGCCTGCTGCCTGCGTCAGGAGCTGAAAAGTCCTCTCTGCTGACCGGTAATCGCTCATATGAAGCGACAGGTCCGCTGCCAGTGCCCCGACAAGCGTAACATTTTCAAAATCATGCCCTTTGACGATCATCTGTGTCCCTACTAAAATATCAGCTTCACCTCTGACAAAAGTATCCAAAATTTTATGGTATCCGTCTTTTCCTCTGGTCGTATCTGCGTCCATACGCAAAATACGTGCCTTTGGAAACATTTTCTGTACCTGGCTTACCACCTGCTGTGTCCCAATCTGAAAACTTCCGATAAAAGGAGAACCGCAGGATGGACAAAGGCGTGGATTTGGCTGTGTATAACCGCAGTAATGGCACACCAGCTTTTCGCCTGCCGTAACCTTTTTGTGAAGCGACAGGGACACATTGCAGTGGGGACATCCGATCACCCTACCACAGGAACGGCATGCCACAAACCCGGCATAGCCGCGGCGGTTCAGAAACAGCATCGCCTGACTGCCCCTCTCAAGGCATATCTCAAGCTGCTCTTGCAGATGGCGGCTTAAAATGCAGCGGTTGCCTTCCCGCATCTCCTGCCGCATATCCTCAATCTGAACATACGGAAGTTCCTTTCCATTTGCCCGCTGTGTCATCTCAAGCAGGCGGTATTCTCCTTTTTCTGTCCGGTAATAAGACTCTACCGATGGGGTTGCCGATCCCAGCACAAGTTTGGCACCTTCCATTTCTGCCCGTTTCTGTGCCGTTTCTCTTGCATGATAGCGCGGAACTGTTTCACTTTTATAGGACTCTTCATGTTCCTCATCGATAATGATAATGCCCAGATTGGAAAATGGTGTGAACAGTGCCGACCTTGGGCCGATCATAATGTCAATCTCACCGTTTTTGGCTTTTTCGTACTGATCGTAACGTTCGCCTGCCGACATCCGGGAGTGCAGAACAGAAATACGGCTGCCGAATCTGCGGTAAAACCGCAGCACCATCTGATACGTCAGAGCGATTTCCGGGATCAGAAAAATCGCCTGTTTTCCCTTTTTTCGTACAAAATCGATCAGTTCCATGTATACTTCTGTTTTTCCGCTTCCGGTCACACCATGCAGCAGATAAACAGACTTATCTTTCTGATCCCACTCTTTTAAAATCGTTTGGACTGCCATCTGCTGTTCTTCGTTCAGAAAGATATCTCTGCCTGTCCGCATTTTCGCATTGTCCTGATCCTGCCCGGACTTTGAACATATCAGATCCAGCGGATCACGGTAAATGCGCATGCGTTCCAGCTTTACGATGCCCTTTTCTTCCAGCGCCCGCACGACCGGCATGGTAATACCATACTGCTCTTTTGCCCGCTCCCAGGAAAGGATTGCCATATCTTTTTCGTTCTGTCCTGCCATTTCCAGCAATGCCCTTAACAGTCTTGCCCTGGCTTTCTGATTTTTCTTTTCAAACAGGGCATGCATTTTTTGTGCCTCTTCTTCTGACAGCAGCAGACGGATCTGTTTTTCTTCTCTCTGTGCCACCTTCTGTCTGACCGGAAGCACCGCTTTTAATGCCTGTATCATCGTTGAGCCATAATAATCCCTCATCCACGCAGCCAGTGCGATCAGTTTTCCTTCTACGTTCATCTGTCCCTGGCTGACATCCCGGATCTCTTTGATCTTCTCCGGCGGGTAGTCCGGATGATCTGTCAGACCGATCACATAGCCCTGTATCTGGCGGTTACCGTTCCCAAACGGAATCGTAACGGCTGTTCCCGGATGGACCAGCGTCCGCAGAGCCTCCGGCACGCGGTACTGAAAAATCTTATCCAGCTTTTCATGGCTGATATCTACGGTCACATTCGCATAAAGTACTTGTTCTGTTCCTGACACTTACTTTCCTTTCGCTGCATCTTCTGCAAGGATCTCCTGGATCAGCACTCGCTCATCCATCGGATACTTCCTGCCCTCGATCTCCTGATAATCCTCATGGCCCTTTCCGGCAAGAACGATCACATCGCCCTTCTGACCGTGGTGGATGGCCCAGGCGATCGCTTCTTTCCGATCCGGGATCTCAATGTACTTGCCATCCGTCTTTTCGATACCGATACGGATATCCGCAATAATATCCAGCGGTTTCTCAAAACGTGGATTATCAGATGTGATGATCGTCAGATCCGCAAGTCTTCCGGAAACTTCTCCCATTTCAAACCTTCTCGATCTTGCACGGTTTCCACCGCAGCCGAACAGGCATATCAGACGATTCGGATGATATGCTTTTAACGTCGTCAGGAGACTCTCAAGACTCATGGCATTATGGCATAGTCGATCATCAGGGTAAAATCATCTGATACTTTGATCATCTCGATACGTCCTTTTACTTTTGCCTGTGCCAGTGCTTTTAATATGTCCTCTTTTGAGACACCGAAATGACGGCAGACTGCGATCGCTGTCAGAGAGTTGTAGACGCTGAATTTGCCTGGGATATCAATCTCGACATCCAGATGGAAATCTTTTGCTTCCGCCATGTAATCAATACCAAGATAACCCGGTCTTGATACCAGTTTTGCATTCTCAGCACGAAGGTCTGCTTTTTCTGAGAATCCAAACGTCTCAATCCTGCAGGTATGACCTTTTAACACCTGCTCCAGATGTTTGTCATCCATATTGACGATACCAAGCTTGCACTGCTGAAACAGCAGTCCTTTGCAGTGCATATAGTCTTCAAAACTTGCATGTTCTGCAGGTCCGATGTGATCCGGCTCGATGTTTGTAAAAATGCCGATCTCAAACGGAATGCCTGCTGTCCGGTGCAGCATCAGTCCCTGCGAAGATACTTCCATCACGACACAGTCACATCCGGCTTTTACCATCTGATCAAAATAGGACTGCACAGTGTATGACTCCGGTGTCGTGTTGACTGCGGGATATGCTCATCTCCGATGACCGTCTCGATCGTGCCGATCAGTCCGACCTTATGTCCTGCACTTTCTAGGATGGATTTTATCATATACGTGGTGGTTGTCTTTCCTTTTGTTCCTGTAATACCGATCACTTTCATTTTTCCGCCGGATAATCAAAATATGCAGATGAGATCAGTGCCATCGCATAGCGGCTGTCTGCCACTTTGATCACCGTCACATCCTTTGGAGCTTCTACTTCATCCTGTACAACCAGAACTTTTGCTCCTTTGGCGATCACATCTGCAGCGTATTTATGTCCGTCAGAAACGGCTCCTTTGATGCAGAAAAACAAAGAACCTTCTTTTGCTTTTCTGGAGTCATTGACAAGATCTGTCACCTCGGCATCTGCAGAGCCATTTATACATTCATATTCTACTCTTTCCAGTAATTTTGTTAATTTCATGGCTTTTCACCTCCATAGAAAGTAGGATAGCACATCTGTCGCGCCATTTCAAACATTTTCCGTTCCCCGCCCTACCATGTTTTCAGGATGTCTATGATCTCCTTTTCATAATCTCCGGTAATATCTTCCTGTCTGCCCACTGTGCGCACATTTGTCTCCGCACCGTATCCGCCATCTTCAAACTCCCAGATATGGTAACTCAATCCCCGGTGTTCAAAATCAATGCTTCCAAGCCCGTCCTCTTCACTGTATTCATATTTCCATTGTTTTTCTTTTAAATAACTCTGTATTTTTTCAAGACGCATTTCTCTGCTTCCTTTCTGTCTGTTTAAATCAAAAACCCCCAACTAGCATCATTTTATTATTTTAACACAGGAAATAGCGGTACTGCAACCGCCGCCTCTTTATCTTACAGAATCTCTGCGCAGTCTGCACTTCGTCAGATTAAGTTTCGGCTAATACAAAAACCTCCAGAGCGTCTGTTTCCATCTGCCTGAAGGTTCTCCCTCTTTTCTTATTGCATTTTCTATGAATATATGATTTTTCGGCACAGAAACTGTTTATGCCAGTGCTTTCCCAAGATTAATGCAGTTTGCTTCTGCTTCGTCATCCGGTGTTTCGTTGCAGATCACGCTGTCACATACAAGATTTGGCACCATCATTTTTGCAGGTTTCTTCCCAGTTCTGCATCCATTCTCCATCGCCCCAGCCATAAGAACCAAATAAAGCAATTTTCTTGCCCTGAAGTTTGGATTCGCAGGAAGCAAACAACGGCTCAAAGATGGTATCTTCCAGCTCTTCGCATCCCATGGACGGGCAGCCGAATGCCACGGCATCAAACTCATCCATTTTATCAGCAGAGAAGCCTTCCGCTTCAAATACTTCTACTTCTGCACCGGCTGCTTTTGCACCTTCAGCAACTTTGTTTGCCATGATCTCTGTGTTTCCTGTTCCACTCCAATATACAACTGCTACTTTGCTCATGTTTTATTCCTCTTCTTTCTTTTTATACTTTTATGATGCAACGGTAAGTGTGCGGATGTCCCGTCCCTGGCTCCAGAGTCTTCGATAGACTTCCCTGCATTTTTTGTATTTTGCAAAAAGTTTTCTTGTTTCACATTCATTGCAATATACTTTCCAGCAGCCGGAACATTTGTAATTCTGACCTGCATTCTCAATAAAACCAACCACATCTTCCAGCGGATAATCAAGAAACACACCGATCTCATGCGGAAATCCCTCTGCCTTTGCAAGACGCTCTTTCAGCCTTTGCAATGCATAATCAGCATCGTTCTGTGCATAGCCGTATTTTCTAAGAAAACTCTGCACTTCCGGCTCATCCAGCCTCTCCTGCAGTCTCTGTTTGCGGCATACATACATCAGCGCCTTCTGATTCTGTACTCTCAGAACGACAAGTGAAATCCCCCTTGCCTGTAATTCCTGATTCCAGTACCGTACCTGCTGCTTTGGCATTTCCTCCGGTGCAAAAGACCAGGTAAATAAATTTGCTGTCTTCACCGATGCCAGGGTCGGCGAACAGTGTTCGATCAGATATTGTTCCAGCATGAAAAGTCTCCTTTTTATATTGCGATGCAATGTTCTTCCAGTACAGAGTGCAGTGCACTTGCACTGCTGCTGTGGATCCTTGCAACCGGAATATTGTTCCGTTTTGCTTCCTGTACCGCTGTGTTTACCATTTTGTGTGATACGGTGTTGGTAAAGAGGATCAGAAGATCCGGGCAGCCGATTTTCTTTCTTACCGAGCCATGCTCTTTTGCAAAAACTTTTGCTTTGCAGCCATGGCATTTGCAAATGTCAGCGTACTGACAGACCATTCTTTCATTTCCTCCAATAATCACTACACTCATGTTCTTATCCTCTCCATCTTTCTTAAAATTATAAGATGCCAGGGTCAAAAACCTGAAACCACGACGTGCTTGCACAGGAGTGGTTTTATGGCATCTTTCCCCACTATTATTCTATCTGCCTATCTTTAATTAGTTTTAACTAACCTATATTTTTAAAAGAACGGACTGTCAAGACTATCCTGAAACAGTCCGTTTTCGCCTTTATCTGGCACAGCACATGTCAGAATTCCAGGCTATCTTCTTTATTTCCTGATTTTCAATATATCCGCATGCTTTCAAACCTGCCTGAAATACAGCGTTCAGTTTTTCTGCCGAGAGGCAATAAGTCGTGCGGTCACTCAGCTCTACGATACAACTGTTTGCGGTCTTTTTCTTTTCCGCCTCACAACTGCCATCCTCGCACAATTCTTCATATGCTACTTTGTACATGTTTTTTCTGCTGATGGCACCGATCTCTTCCAACATGTTTACCATGCGGTAAACGGTTGCAAAGCCGATCTTTGCATCTTCCCTGGAAGCTTTGTAATATATTTCTTTGCAGCAGGAGCAGTCCTGCTGCAGGATGATATCCAGAATGATCATTCTCTGTCTTGTGATCCTGCAGCCTCGCTCCTTAAGCCTGCGGATAATGTATTCTCTCTGTGGCACGATCGTCCCTCCCTTAATGGCAGTGACCACCACAATTCTTACAGTCTCCGCCGCACTGAATGGATTTTCCGTTTTTCTTATCGCGTACCATACTGCGGACAGCAAATGCTACCACTCCTGCCACAATAATACCAACTACAACTGTTCCCATAAAAAATCCTCCTTTCAGGCTTTCGGCAAAATTTTATTTTGCCCTGGATGTCTTTACAGATACGTTCAAAGTCGTACTTTCTTTGTAAGGACGAACCAGTAAGTAAATAAATGCTGCAATAATAATGAATGCTGCAACAGTCCAGATACTGAATCCGGCTCCTGTGAACAGTCCGCCGATCTGGTTTACTACCAGAGCTGCCAGATATGCAAAACCGCACTGATATCCGACTGCTGTCCAGAACCATTTTGTATTGTTCATTTCACGTTTGATCGCACCCATAGCTGCGAAGCACGGTGCACACAGCAGGTTGAATGCCAGGAAGGAATATCCGCTTACTGCTGTGAACGCTGCTCCCATGGTTGCGTAAACGCTTGCGTCTCCTCCTCCGTAAAGGATGCCCAGTGTACCAACAATGTTCTCTTTTGCAACCAGACCTGTAACAGATGCAACGGTTGCCTGCCAGTTGCCCCATCCCTGTGGAATGAAGATCCAGCAGATTGCTTTACCGATCGCAGCCAGAATACTGTAATCGATCTGATCTTCAGAAAGCATCTGGAATTTGCCGTCCACAACTCCAAAGTATGTTGTGAACCATACAGCGATCGTGGATACCAGAATAATTGTACCAGCTTTTTTGATAAATGACCAGCCGCGCTCCCACATACTTCTCAAAAACGCTTCCGATCGTCGGCATATGGTATGCCGGAAGCTCCATAACGAATGGAGCCGGATCACCTGCAAACATTTTTGTTTTCTTCAGGATGATACCGGAGCAGATGATCGCCGCGATACCAAGGAAGTATGCAGATGGTGCTACCCAGGATGCTCCACCGAAGATTGCTCCTGCAACCATGGCGATAAACGGAAGTTTTGCACCGCATGGGATAAAGGTTGTTGTCATGATCGTCATACGACGGTCTCTTTCATTTTCAATCGTACGGGAAGCCATGATACCCGGAACGCCACAGCCGGAGCCGATCAGCATTGGGATAAAGGACTTACCGGAAAGACCAAATTTGCGGAACACTCGGTCCATGATGAAGGCAACGCGTGCCATGTATCCGCATCCTTCCAGGAATGCCAGGAAGATGAACAGGATCAGGATCTGCGGAACGAATCCGAGGACAGCACCAAGACCTGCTACGATACCATCCAGGATCAGACCTCTCAGCCAGTCTGCACATCCCACTTTGTCAAGTACATTCTCGATCAGAACCGGAACACCTGGAATCCATACGCCGTAGTCTGCCGGATCCGGAGCTGTGTAATCATATTTATCCATGGTTGCTACTGCTTCTTTAAAATCTGCACCGGTAGAAGTTACTTCTTCATCTGCCATGGTCTCTTCATCTACTACAGAATAGGTTGCTGTATCTGCATCAGAAATGGTTGTTGCAAACTCTGTCAGGGCTGCTTTTGCCGCTGCCGGATCATAATCATCTGCTTCTGAATCCAGAGCTGTCTGAACGCTTTCTACGTCTACGCCCTGCTCGCTTTCATAATCCAGAAAACCATTTACTACTGTTTCTGCATCTGTGTATTCATCTGCAACTTCTGTGTAGGACGCTGTTCCGATACCGACAGATGCCATCCATCACCGAATACACCATCGTTTGCCCAGCCTGTTGCGATGTCACCAACGGTTGTTACCGATACAAAGTATACCAGCCACATAACTGCCGCAAAGATTGGCAGTGCCAGCCAGCGGTTTGTTACGATCTTATCGATCTTATCGGAAGTGGTCAGTTTTTCTTTTCTGTCTTTCTTTAAGCACTCTCCGATAATCGAAGATATGTAAGTATATCTCTCGTTTGTGATAATACTTTCGGTATCATCATCAAATTTCTCTTCCATCTCAGCGATCTCTTTCGATACATCTACGCTTTGGTTCATCTGATCCTGGATCTTATCATCTTTTTCCAGAAGTTTGATCGCAAAGAATCTTCTCTGTGCATCCGGTACTACACCGACCAGTTTATCTTCTACTCTCTCAATGATCTCCTCTGCATCTTTTGCAAATTCATGAACCGGAATGGAAGTTTTGTTTTTCTGAGCCAGGGCAACTGCTTTTTCTGCTGCTTTCTGGATTCCGGTACCTTTCAGTGCGGAAATCTCAACTACTTCACAGCCGATCTTCTTACTCAGTTTATCCACATAAATTTTATCGCCGGATTTCTCAACGATATCCATCATGTTGACCGCCATAATCACCGGAATACCCAGTTCCAGGATCTGTGTGGACAGATACAGGTTACGCTCGATGTTGGTTCCGTCTACGATATTGATGATCGCATCCGGTTTTTCGTTGATCAGATAATTTCTGGCAACCACTTCCTCCAGTGTGTATGGGGACAGAGAATAAATACCAGGTAAGTCCATGATAGTTATGTCTTTATGCCCCTTGAGCTTACCTTCCTTTTTCTCAACAGTTACACCAGGCCAGTTTCCTACGAACTGGTTAGACCCTGTCAATGCGTTAAACAGTGTAGTCTTACCGCAGTTCGGATTTCCTGCCAATGCAATTTTAACTGACATACTTTCCTCCTCTTTCCCAAAAAAACGATTACCCTTCGGCTCATTTGTCCGGGCCGCTGATTCATACAGCTTATTATTATTTGTATTTACTTATTTATATTTTGTATCTCTTATTTATGTTAGCATTATCTAATCTATAAACAAAAAAAATTATTCCACTTCGATCATTTCTGCATCTGCTTTTCTAAGAGATAATTCATAACCGCGAACCGTTACTTCGATCGGATCGCCAAGGGGTGCCACTTTTCTTACAAAAACAGTAACACCTTTTGTGATACCCATGTCCATGATTCTTCTTTTTACCGGACCAGCACCGCTCAGTTTTTTCACTGTCACAGTCTGTCCGCAGGCAACTTCTCTTAATGTTTTCATGTCTGCCTACCCTTTCTGTTTTCTGATTTTCTCCGGAGATAGCCTTTTGTCATCAGACCATGATCTTATTGGCCATATCTTTGCCAATGGCAACCCTGGAATCTTTTACGTTCACGATCAGATTTCCTTCTATTTCAGAAACGACCGTTACCGTCCCGCCTGTCACAAATCCCAGTTTTTCCAGAAATCTTCGAGTTTCTTCTTTACCGCCGACTTTTTTAATGACATTCGGCTCACCTGTGTTCGCCATCGTTAAAGGCATCATTTGCAACCTCCCTTTTGTAAAAGCAAGCTCAAAGTGGGCTCCTTTTCTTTTTCTTCACGGTTAGTATATGCTAATACTCATTAGCTGTCAACAACTTTTTTGGTTTTTATTGATTATTTTTTCTCAATAGCCGACTTTTGTTAGTGTTTTATTATCAAAAAACAGAGCCGCTGTGACGGACATATTTTCCATAAACTCTGAAAACATGCCTGCCATGTGCTCTGTTTTTGTGTTTCGTGTCTTTAAAACACGGCTGTTTTTTTATTCTGCTTCATCCAGCAGGTTCTTCATGCTCTGCAGTCCGATCACCAGCGTGGATGTATTATGCAAAAGTGCGGATGTCGTAGGCAGAAGCACTCCGGTCACACCGCACACGATCAGGCCAGTATTGAATCCGACAATAAACCTGTAATTTCTGCGGATACGCTGCATCAGTGCATCACTGAGCTTTTTCAGTTTGACGATCTCTTTAAGATCATCTGCGCCTACCGTAATATCAGCACTTCTCTTGCAATCTCTGCACCTTCGCTGATGGCAATTCCAACATCTGCCGCAGAAAGTGCCGGCGAATCATTGATACCGTCACCGATCATGATCACCTTGCGTCCTGCCTGCTTTTCTTTTTCAACAAAGCCTGCTTTGTCTTCCGGAAGTACTTCGGGAATAAATATTCATCAACACCGACACGTTTTGCGATTGCCCTTGCGGTACGGTCACTGTCACCTGTCATCATAACAATTTTGGAAAGTCCTGCTTTACGCAGCTGTCCAACCACCTGTGATGCTTCTTTTCGGAGCGGATCTTCGATACAGATCACGGCTGCAAGTTCGTTCTGGATCGCCAGGTAAAGGTGCGAATATTCTTCCGGCAGGTTTTCAAATCTTTCTTCCATTCCTTCCGGGAGCGTGCATTTCTCATCTTCAAAAATAAAGTGATGACTTCCGATCACGCTTTTCTGCCCTCGATCGTCGTGGAAATACCATGTGCCACGATATACTCGACTTTTGTATGCATCTCCTCATGATCCAGATGTCTCTCTTTTGCCGCATTCACCACTGCTTTTGCCATAGAATGAGGAAAATGCTCTTCCAGGCAGGCTGCAATGCGAAGCAGCTCATCCGGGCTCTCTCCATTAAAAGAAATCACCTCTGCAACGGTCGGCTTTGCCTCAGTCAGCGTTCCAGTCTTGTCGAATACGATCGTATCTGCCTCCGCCACTGCTTCCAGGAACTTGCCTCCCTTGACCGTGATCTTGAAGCTTCCCGCTTCACGGATCGCAGAAAGTACCGATACCGGCATTGCCAGTTTCAGTGCACAGGAGAAATCTACCATCAGTACAGAAAGTGCTTTTGTCACATTTCCGGTAAAGAGCCAGGTAAGGGCTGTTCCTGCAAGTGTATACGGAACCAGTTTGTCTGCCAGGTGCTCTGCCTTACTTTCCAGTCCGGATTTCAGTTTTTCAGACTCTTCGATCATGGCTGCGATTTTTTCATACCGGCTCGTTCCGCCTTCTTTACGGACAAGGACCGTGATCTCGCCTTCCTCTACGACTGTTCCTGCAAACACCGTGTTTCCGGCTGTTTTGCGGACCGGTGCGGATTCACCTGTCAGGGAAGCCTGATTGATCATCGCCTCTCCATCTACCACAGTTCCGTCAAATGGAACCACATTGCCCATATGCACCACAATATTGTCATTTTCTCTGACCTTCGCTGCTGAAACCAGCACTTCCTGACCAGATGCTTCTTTCAGCCATACTTTTTCTACATTCAGAGACATCGTCCTTGCCAGATCGCCAACGGATTTTTTATGGGTCCACTCTTCGAGCAGTTCCCCTATGCCAAGCAGGAACATGATCGAACCTGCAGTTGTTGTGTCACCGCGCAGCACAGAGACTCCGATGGATGTTCCATCCAGCACCGGAACCTCGATCTTGCCTTTTGCAAGTGTCTTAATTCCTTTCCAAATGTATCTGACCGCGCAGAGACTGGTGTAAGCCGCTGTGACCGGAGCCGGCAGGAATAGTTTTCTTCCGTAGTGGAACAAAACTTTATGGACCAGCTTTTCCTGATACTGAGCATTCAGTTCCCGTCCGGAATGTTCCAGTATACCATCCGGAACTTTTACATCTTTGCAGCGATAGGCAGCTATCTTTTTTAACAAAGCACTGCGTTCTCCCTGGTAACAGATGACTGCGTCTGCAGTACGTTCATATACAACCGCTTTTGTTACCTGCTGCAGTTCTTCCAGATAATACTGGAAAAGATCTGCTTCTTTGTATGTCAGGCGCTTCGCCTCCATATGGATACGGATTCTGCCTTTTATTTCGTGTTTAATTCTGAATTTCAATCTTCCTCAAACCTCTGTTCTGCTGTTTCTTCTGTTGTCTCTTCTGCCTCTGTTTCTTCTGTTTCAGCTTCTGCTTCCACTTCTTCTACTTCTTTTAAATCTTCGTCATCATAAACAGCTTCTTTTGCTGCACGCTCTTCGTTGATCTGTTTTGCTTCTTCGTAGATGTCGCCTGCATTTTCCTGAACTTTTGTTACGGTCTGCATAACGCACTCTTTTGCACGAAGTGCTGCTGCCGTAAGGTTTGTGTAAAGTTTCTTTGCATCATTGCTGGACAGTGCTTTAATACCGGCTGTACCAAAAGCAACACCTGCTGCAAAAATTCCTGTTTTTTT